>Ga0172379_10000662_pt1 | contig 83197 bp, 85 predicted proteins | sample GrowelOW334metaG_FD_119756 | JGI IMG/M metagenome (GOLD analysis project Ga0172379, IMG submission 119756) | Groundwater microbial communities from an aquifer near a municipal landfill in Southern Ontario, Canada - Groundwater well OW334 metaG | ecosystem: Environmental > Aquatic > Deep... | reverse complement strand
TGATGCATACCGAGCATGAACATAATCTCGTAAAAATTTGTTCAAATGTTAATTGCAAAATTGACTGCTAAAGCAAAAGCTGTATTTTCTCCATACTTCGGTATGAATGATTTCGCTTTCGCTTCAGTTTCCGCTTTAGCGTAAACTGATGTCTCTCTTATAGACTTCCGATATATAAGGGCAGGCATAATATTATCGGGATAGGAAAAAAGATTGTTCTGACTTTTTTCCAAAACAAAGGAACTCGATTAAAAAATATTTGGCTCGCTTCTTAATTTTTTAATCTAAACCAAAAAGCGTGCTATGTATGTAGACTTCCTTACAACTACCTTCTGCACGGGGATTCGATTTCCCCCATCTCCACAAAATTTTTTAACTAAAAAATATTTCACTTTTCACATTTTTTGTGTTATTATTGCGAAATGGATTTTAATTTATTCAACAAAAAAGCAGATCAAAATGCTAGCCAAAATAAAGGCAAAAAGGCTCCGAAGCCAGTGAAGTTCGGCGGGAACATTGCCGGAGCGATACTTTTCTTCATGCTTATTACCGCACTCTACTTGGTGGTGTCCGGAGACGGGAAAGTTATTCCGCAAGTTTCAATTTCTGAACTGGCCAACAGCGTGGTGGCGGGCAACGTCAAGACTGTCGTGGTAGAAGGGGACAAGCTCTCTATCACTTACCAAAATGGCGACGTGAAGGAATCCAAAAAAGAAGTCGGTTCGCCTCTTTCGCAGACTCTTTTTGACTACGGGGTGACGGCTGCCGCTATCGCGAAAACCGACATTCAAATCAAAGATGAAAGCGGATTTTTGTTTTATCTAGTAAATAGTTTGCCGTTGCTTTTGCCAATAATTTTTATTTTAGTTTTTTTCTGGTATTTGTCTCGGCAGGTGAAAGGCGCCGGGATGCAAGCTTTTACTTTTGGGCAGTCCAAGGCGCGGATCACGGACCCAAACGACAAGGTAAACCGTGTGACCTTTAAAGACGTGGCCGGATGCAAAGAGGCTAAAGAAGAACTGAAAGAAATCGTGGACTTTCTTAAAAGCCCCAAGAAGTTTTTAGATATCGGGGCGAGAATTCCAAAAGGAGTTATCTTGACCGGCGCGCCGGGTACGGGCAAGACTTTGCTCGCGCGGGCGGTGGCCGGGGAGGCGAGCGTGCCGTTTTTTCATTTGTCCGGAAGCGAGTTTGTGGAAATGTTTGTCGGCGTAGGAGCCTCCAGAGTGCGAGATCTTTTCAAAATGGCCAAGAAGTTCGCTCCGGCGATAATCTTCGTAGATGAGATAGACGCTATCGGGCGCACCCGCGGAGGAGGCTTCGGCGGAGGGAACGACGAACGTGAACAAACCTTAAACCAAATCTTGGTGGAGATGGACGGCTTTGAGCCGAACGACAAAGTGATAGTCATGGCAGCCACCAACAGGCCAGACGTGCTGGACCCGGCGTTGGTTCGCCCTGGGCGTTTTGACCGAAAGGTATTGCTCGACCTGCCGGACCGCACAGACCGCGAAGAAATACTAAAAATTCACGCTCTTAAAAAACCGCTGGCCGAAGATATTAATTTAAAATTGATCGCCGAGCGTACGCCTGGCTTCTCCGGAGCAGACTTGTATTCGCTGATGAACGAAGGCGCTATCCTCGCGGCGCGGGAGAATCGTAAAAAAGTTTTTCAATTTGATTTGATCCGCGCTATTGAGAAAGTAATGCTTGGGCCGGAGCGTAAAAGCCACTTGCTTTCTAAAAAAGAAAAAGAAATTACTGCTTACCATGAAGCAGGGCATGCTGTTATCGCCTCGGTGCTTCCGCATACCGATCCGGTGCACAAAGTTTCTATTATTGCCAGAGGGAATGCCGGAGGGTATACCTTAAAGTTGCCCTTAGAAGATCGACGCTTGCAGTCCAAAAAAGAATTTATCGACGACATCGCGATGTCGCTCGGCGGGTATGTGGCGGAGCAGATTACCTTTGGAGACATCACCACTGGACCGTCGAGCGACTTGCAGATGGCGACGAGCTTGGCTCGGGCGATGGTGACGCGCTGGGGGATGTCGGACTTGATCGGCCCGATAGCTTTGGTGGACTCCGGTGGCCGGCCTCAATATGGCGAAATGCCTGAAAGAGAATTTTCTGAAAATGTTTCTGCCAAAGTGGACGGAGAGGTTTCCAGGATAATCAACGATGGACTAAAAACCGCCAAAGAAGTTTTGGAAGGACACAAAAAAGCCTTCACCGCTATTGCCTTGAAGCTGATCGAAGTTGAAACTTTGGAGCAGGAGGAGTACGAGAAGATTCTTACAGCTCACGGGATACTTCTGAAGAAGAAGGAAACTGTGTCTCCATCCGAAGCTGTAGCTTAAGCTATTTGTGTTCAATATGTGAACCATGGTATACTATACTAGTAATCATTATTTGTAGGTTCGCATATATAAAAAATGGCAAGAAAAAAAGATAAACAAAAGGCTCTGGTTATGCGCAAAAAAGGGATGAGTTATAGCCAGATAAAGGAAAAGCTCGGGATAAGTAAAAGCACGCTGAGTGGATGGCTCCAGGACTTTCCTCTTAGTGAAAAAAGAATCAGAGAATTAAGAGCCGATAGTCCTATTCGTATCGAAAGATATAGAAACACAATGCGAGCAAAAAAGGAAGCTCGTTTAAAAGTAGTTTACAAGAAAGTATCTAAGGATATAGGTAATTTATCTAAAAGAGATTTATTTTTAGCAGGATTGTTTTTATATTGGGGAGAAGGCACTAAAGCATCAAATTCTTCTGTTGTTCTTACAAATACAAATCCTGCAATGCTTAAGTTTTTTATCAGATGGCTGAGGTTATTTGGGATAAAAAATAAAGATTTGAAGGTAAAATTACATCTTTATTCTGATATGAATATTAAAAAAAGCCTTGATTTTTGGTCAAAAGAACTTAAAATACCCATAAGTCAATTTCGAAAATCTTATATAAAAAAGACAAGTTTAAAATCTATAACTTACAAAAACGGCTTTGGAAAGGGGACTTGTTGTGTTATGTTTGATAACAGAGATCTTTGGGAATATATAATAATGGGAATGAAATATATTTCTGAAACGGATAATAAAAACATCCGCCCTTAGCTCAGTTGGTAGAGCAGTCGACTTATACTCGACGTGTCCTAGGTTCGAGTCCTAGAGGGCGGACAAGATGATAAAAGAAAAAGAATTTGTTGTTCGTGCTGAACAAGTTAGATATATTTTTGAATAAAAAACATTATAGAATAAACTGCAATGAAACTATATCTTTCATCATATAAATTTGGCAATCATCCTGAAAAATTGACTGAGTTAGCTGGAAGCAATAAAAAAGTTGCAGTCATAATGAATGCTGTAGATTTTGGTGATAAGGAACGTCAAAACAACAGCTTACTTACCCAGATTGAAAAGTTAAAAGAGCTTGGTTTTGATGCTGAAGGACTTGATTTACGAAATTATTTTGGTAAAAAAGACGAACTTGAAGAATATTTAAAAGGCATCGGGATGGTTTGGATACATGGTGGTAATGCCCTTATTCTCAAGCGAGCTTTTGAGCAAAGTGGCTTCGATATTCTTATAAAAGAATTTGTTATAAATAATCAGATAGTATATGCCGGTTTTAGCGCAGCAGTTTGTCTGGCTGCACCTACTTTACACGGCACAGAATTAGTTGATGATCCTAACATAGTTCCAGAAGGATATAACTCTAATTTTAATTGGGATGGTCTTGGTTTTATTCCATACAACGTCGCAGTTCATTATCGATCAGACCACCCTGAGTCAGAATTAATTGAAAAAGAAGTTGAATATTTTAAAGAGAAAAATATGCCTTACAAAACGCTACAAGATGGTGAGGTGATTGTTGTGGAGTAGGTATGATATAATCACTCTATGCAATGGTTTTTTATAGCTTTAGTGGCGCCGTTTCTTTGGGCCTTGGTGAACCTGGCGGACAAATATTTAGTTACTAGATTTTCCCATAAAGAAGAAGAGCGTAGCTCGGGCGGGCTGGTGCTTTTTTCCAGTCTGATCGGCATCATTATTTCTTTTTTAATCTGGGTTTTTATGCCTGATGTTTTTTTTATTTCTGCCATGGATAAACTTCTGCTTTTTGTTTCCGGAATTTTGACTGTTGTTTGGATTATTTTATATTTATTTACTTTGGAAATAGAAGAAACCTCGGCTGTCGTTCCATGGTTCCTTTCGGTTCCTATCTTTGGTTATATTCTGGGCTTCTTTTTCTTGGGAGAAACCTTAACCTTTTTTCAGTTTGTCGGGTCCGGAATAATTTTTCTCGGTTTGATTTTAATTTCCTTTGATTTTAATAAAGCGAAAAACAACTTTAAACACAAACCGGTATTTTATATGCTCTCGGCCAGCATCGCCATCGCCGTCTCGGGGATTATTTTCAAATATGTTACGGTGGAAAATAATTTTTGGGTTTCGTCTTTTTGGGAATATCTCGGCTTGGGGGTGGCTGGCCTTTTTATTTTTCTTTTTGTTCCTCATTACCGGGAATCTTTTCTCCACATGAACAGAACGGGCGGACGCACGATCTTCATCGTGAACATTGTAAGCGAGCTTATGACCATCACCGGCAATCTTTTGACAAATTTCGCCTTGCTTCTGGCGCCGGTCGCCATGGTGTTCTTGGTGGGAAGTTTTCAGCCCGGGATTGTGCTTTTACTGACTATCTTTACCACCAAATTCTTCCCCGATATTGCTCAAGAAAACTTAACGAAGAAAATTCTGTTGCCTAAAATCATTGCCATTATAATTATGTTTATCGGTAGCGTGATACTATTTCTCTGATAAATGTGCTAAAATATTTCCATGTCCGAAGGAGACAAAAAGAGTGATTGGTTTCTATGGCTGATCGGGGTAAGTTGCCTTGCGGCGATTTTCGTCTCCTTCTATTTTTTCTATTTCAAAAAAGATTACGACTTCATCGTAGAGGTTGCCTGCGATCCGCTCAAAGAAATTTGCTTCCAGCGAGATTGCTCCAACCCCGATGACTGCCCGCCGAATGAATTGTCTGATTTTAAAAGGTACAGCCTAAATGCGGGGGATTTTAATAAGTGCGCCAACGAAGACTGCACCGAGGCCTGCGAATCCGGAGCGATAAAATGCGAGCCAGTGCCATGCGAAGAAAACCTCGACGCAGGAGAGTCTTGCAGTTCATTGCAAGTACCCGTTACTCCTTCTCTGTAATAAAATAAAAAATATGCCAGTGTTTTTTTACTCCTAAAACAGTTTCTCCATCTTCGTTTTCTTCTATAAATTCTAAAATCTTTAAGCCTGACAATAAATCAAGTGCTTGTTTCTTTGTATGAAATACATAATTAGCCCTGGGCGTAGCGCTTTTTAGATTACCATTCCAGCTGTCTTTTATACCTAAAAATTGAGCTACAAAAATACCTGTAGGTTTTAAAGATTTTTTTATTTTTTTAATAAAAGCATTAAATCCTTTTTTGCCGTAAAGGTGGAGTGAAAACTGAGAATTGATTAAATCAAAAGTATTTTTAGGATAATCGTATTCTTGAAAAGAAATATTTTTAAATGTAAGTTTTTTGTTGTTAAAATCCTTTACAAATTTTTTCACCTCTGGCGCATTGTCAACAGCAACAACATTTTTAAACCCTTTCTTTATGAGAAATTTTGATTCAACAAGAGTGCCCGCGCCAAGATCAAGAGCTTTTTCTTTATTCGCGCAAAAAGAAAAAGCGCGAACTAATTGTTTTCTGGGTTTTCTGTTTAAATGTTTTTTGTAATATTTTTTCCACATACTTTAGATTGTATACTAGTGTGACAAAATATACATAGCAAGAACCGTTCTTACTACCTATTTTCACCACTCTAGCCATTTTACCCTTTTAATGTTATAACTATCTCAATGGACCCACAAATTAAAGCATATTTGGAAGATTTAGTATCTACAATAACCTGTCAGAATTGCAAAAAAGACTTCAAAATTGAGTCAAATGATTTTAAATTTTATGAAAAAATTAAAGTTCCACCTCCAACTTTTTGTCCAGAGTGCAGAGATCAACGTAGGAATGCTTGGTGGAATACTTTTTCTTTATATTCTCGCAATTGTGATTTGTGTGAAAAATCAGTTATCTCACTTTATGCTCCAGATTCAGGTTTAACTATTTACTGTAATAAATGCTGGTGGAGTGACAAATGGGACCCAAAAAGTTTTGGGATTGATTATGATTTTTCCAAACCATTTTTTACTCAACTTAGAGAGCTTATCCAAAAAGTACCACATATGTCTATTATTAATGATGATGGTATTGCCAGCTTGAATTGTGAATATACACAGGATTTGTGGTTTTCAAAAAATTGTTATATGGCTTTTTCTGGATGGTATGTTGAAAATGTAATGTATAGTTTTTTTATTTTTACAGGCAAAGACATGATGGATTGTATGAATATTAGATCTAAAAACGAATGGCTCTATGAATGTATGATTATTAGAAATTCGTATCAATTAAAATATTCTCAATTTTGTACCGTCTGCATTGACTCACAGTTTTTACATGATTGCATAGACTGCTTTAATTGTTTTATGTGCGCTGGACTCAGAAATAAGAAGTATTTTTTTAAAAACAAAGGATATTCAAAAGATGAATATGAAAATATTTTAGAAAGTTATCGACTTGATACATTTTCAGGGATAGAAAAAGCCCAAAAAGAATTTGATGAATTTATTTTAGAATGTCCTCGTAGACACTTGGGGATTATCCAAAGTGTTAATAGTGCAGGTGAATTTATTTCAAGTTGTAAAGATGTAAAAAATTGTTTCGTGGCTAAAAATTGTGAAAATTGCAGATATTGTGATTTTATTTCAGGGGATAAAGATTCTTATGATTTAGTAATGTCTGGAGAACTTTCAGAATGCTATGAAGGGGTAGCTGTGGATCATTCGCAACTTAATCTGTTTGGTATTTTTTCTGTTAAAAGTCAAGATATTATATACACTAAGCATTGTCATAATTGTAAGCATATCTTTGGATGTGTGGGGCTTCGTGATGCGAGTTACTGTATTTTTAATAAACAATATTCTAAAAAAGAGTATGAAGAACTTGTCCAAAAAATTATAGAACAAATGAATAAAATGCCTTATGTGGATAAAATTGGAAATAAATATCGTTTCGGGGAATTTTATCCAATAGAACTTTCACCGTTTGGTTATAATGAAACTAATGCAATAGAAAATTTTTTACTGACAAAAGATGAAGTAATAGAGAAAGGATTTCATTGGCAAAATAATATCCAAATTACTACAGGAAAAGAAACATTATTACCAGAAAATATTCCAGATGGAATAGACGAGGTAGAAGATTTTATATTAGATGAAATCTTGGTTTGTATTAATTGTAAAAGAAACTACAAAATTGTTCCTAACGAACTCATTTTTTATAAGAAAATGAAAATCCCAATTCCTAGACGATGTTTTTATTGTCGTCACGACACTAGACTTAAACGTCGCAATCCATTTAGACTATGGCATCGAAAATGCATGAAGGAGGGTTGTAAAAATGAATTTGAAACAAGTTATGCTCCTGAAAGGACAGAAATAGTTTACTGTGAAAAATGTTATCAACAAGAAGTGTATTAGTTTTTTAAAATAGTAAAACTGCTATAATAAATTATATTATATGACAAAAAACAAATATGATTAGCTTAGTCTAGACCCAAACAAGGAAAGATATTCAAAACTTCTCCTTTGGCAAAAAGATATTGTTGAATTATTTAATCCAAGTTTGTTTGGTGTTCCAGAAAATAATTTGTTGAAATTTATATATTCAGTTTCTCAAAAACAAGATTTTGTAGAAGTGAATAGTTGTCGTCCTTATGACCATACGATGTCTAATTCAATAGATAAATATGTGAGCCAAAAACTGCCACATGCTTTAATTAAGAAACATATTTTTAAATCAGGCAGGATAGAAATCCATGGAATACACCCTATGGCTCTTTTGGAAGTATCAAAATTTTTAGGGTACAAAATAATTAAAAATATAAAATTTACACATAATTCCTCTACAAAAAAATTTAATTTCCAACGACCTACTTTTAGTATTGCGGTTAATAAAAAGAATGAACATATACTTTTAATCACAACTATTCCTGGACGAGACTACATATTACATTATGGAAGTCTTGTAAGACATTATTTGAATACCTTAACCAATAACCATAAAGATATATTATCTCTTTTTAGATATCCATTTACGGAAAGATCAATTCACTATTGGACTAAATTAGACAACAGTTTAATCCAATCAGACGATATAGTTATTGTAGGATATGTTGCAGAACTTTATGTATTTTTTAAAAAAAACACATCTTGGAAGATTGAATCAAAAATTGAAAATGAATTTTATCATAGTTTAAGAATAACTACCGATAGAGGATCAAAAATAAACCTACTCGGAGTAAAATACACATTTTGGGGAGACATAAGCGCAAAATTAGTGTATCAAATATTAAAGTTAGGAGCAAAAGAGATTATATACTGTGGAAAATTAGGGGCATTAACTTCTCCCTCGGACTTATATAAAAGAATTTTTTCTCCAAGTAAATATGTTATCATGTATCATGATAAGTTAATAGGAAAAATAGATTCTTTACAACACCCAATGCATAATTTATTTCCGCAGATTGATAGTGGATATCATGTTTCTGTGCCGACCGTATTAGAAGAAGACTATATCCAAAGAGAAATTATTTCTGAACTAAAAATAAATTCAATAGACAATGAAATTTCACAGATGGCGTTTGCTGTTTCAAGATTTAATAAAGAATATTGTAAAGATATAAAATTTATAGCACTACATTTTGCGACTGATTACATTAGAAACAACAACGAAAGAGCGGAAAAAACTAATTTTGACTTAAGTAATAATCGATCAAAAATAGCACAACAAAATAAAATGGAAATGATAGGAAAAATCGGCGAATTATTAACAAAATATTTATAACATGAACACACTTAATAGAAAGAATGTCGCTTTTGTTGGCATAGGTAAACATGCACTTGAACATTTAATACCATCTTTAATGGTAACCCCGGGAATGAATTTTTATACCGCATATTCAAGATCTAAAGAAAAGTTGTTAAAAATAAAAGAACTTTACAATGTGGAAACTGTGGCACAATCACTAGATGATATTTTAAATGATCCAAAAGTTGATATTGTTGCAGTATCTGGGTCTCCGAGTTTTCATTATTCAATTGCGCTTTCAGCTCTAAAAAAGGGGAAACATGTTTTTATAGAAAAACCACCAGCAACAAATAAAAAAGAATTATTAAATCTTCTAAAATATGCAAAATTAAATAATGTTTCCATAGTTGTTGGATATAATTTTTCAAGGGGGACAAGGCTTTATGAAGTAAAAACAAAAATTGGTACGAATTTGATTAAACATATTGATATTACATACACAAGTAAAAGACCTAGAGAATTGCAATACCACTATAAAGACTTAGTTGAAAATGGACTTTATGTTTTAGCGATACATGCATTTCATACACTAATAGAAGAATTTGGAGAAGTAGAAAAATTATCTACTCTATTTTCCCCATTTGATAAAAACTTATATAAAATAGAACACTTCTTTAAATTAAAGTCTGGGAAAACTGCAACTCTATCGTGGGGTAATTATTATAATAAATTTATTTTTAATATTACACTTATAGACATAAAAGGAAACAACTACAGTATATTATCTATGAGAGATTTATTATTTTCGTCCAGTAAATTAGATAAAGACAAGGGTTCTGTTTTTCGGCCTCTTTCTGCGGGTGACTCAAATTATTCTTTGACTGGATATCAGGAAAATTGGAATATTTTACGTGAATCAATAAACTCTGGGGAACTGTACTTAAAAGATTTAAAAAATTCCATTTATATTTTCGATATTTTTTCTATTATCTTAAAAGATTTAAACTTTTCAAAAAAACCTAATTTATTGGAACATAATATTAGTAAATTAAAATTAATGAAATAAATATATGCCTAATGAAAAACACTTAATTCATTCTGCAGTTTATGGAATTTTAAGGAAAGACAATAAAATTCTATTAATGAGACGGTTTAACACAGGATACAAAGACGGTTTTTTAACACTTCCAGCGGGACATATAGAAAAAGATGAACTACCAAAAGAAACAATGCTTCGCGAATTGAAAGAAGAAATAGGATTAACTTGTGATATTGAATCAATGGTTGGGGTATATGCGATGCACAGGATAAGTGATTCCGGCAGGACTTATGTAGATTATTATTTTGAAATTTTAAAATATAATGGCAATCCAGAAATTAAAGAACCAGAAAAATGTGATCATCTTGATTGGTATGACATAGAAGATATTCCTGAAAATACACTTTCACATATTAAAACCGCATTAAATCATATAAAGAACAAAGCTCCAATATCTGAAATACGAGAAAGTGAGTAAAATATATTTAATTACTATTTCTCTGTCAAATATGCTAAAATGACCATATGCCCGAAATCAAAATCGGCGACTATAATGGGTTGTTGACCAAGTCGTATGATCCCAGAATTTCCAAAATTTAAGAGGCTTGAACTGTCAGATAAAGAGGAAGTGGAAAAAATAACCTCAAAATTTCCACCCTATTCGGATTTTAATTTTGTCTCCATGTGGTCCTGGGACACCAAAGGCGAGATGCGTCTTTCTATCTTAAACGAAAATCTTGTTGTCAGTTTCACTGACTATCTAACAGGTAAACCATTTCTGTCTTTCATTGGGGAAAATAAAATACAAGAAACAGCTATTGAATTAATTACATTTTCAAAAAATAACTACTACACAAATTTACTAAGGCTGATCCCCGGAGAGGTGGCAAGTACATTAGACAAATCAGGATTTGGGGTATTGCCTGATGTAAATTCGATTGATTATGTGTATCGTGTTGAAGAATTAAAAAATATGCATAACTGGGCAGGGCATAAGGTAAGTAAGGGTATTAAAAAATTTTTGAAACTACACCCGGACTACTTAGTAAAAATTTCTTCATTAAAAGAAATTCCTAAAAATGAATATATGGAAATATTTGGCAAGTGGGCAAAACAAAAACACTTAAAAGATTATACCGAATTAAACGAATACAAGGCATTCAAAAGATTTCTTGAAATAAAAAATGAAAACATAGAGGTTGTATCGCTGTATAAAAATAAACAATTAATTGGATTTACTACGTATGAGATTTTGTCAGAAGATTATGCAGTTGCTCATTTTTCTAAAGCTGACATAGAGCATCATTCATCAACTTATGATATATTAATATGGGAAGAAGTAAAAGCATTAAACATAAAAAAAGTTAAATATTATAATTGGGAACAGGACTTAGGATTGCAGGGACTACAAAGCGCCAAAACAAAATATAAACCCTGCTTCTTTTTGAGTAAATTTATTGTAAGAATATAATATGAATAAAAAAGAAAAAAATCTTTTATGGGTAATGGTTATCATTCTGGTCATTTCAATCGTTATTACATATTACAATACAATTACCAAGGGCTCCTTTGAAGTCATTAATATCGAACCTGCGCCCGATGAACAAGTCATTGAATAAAAATTATGATTTTTAATATATTAGAACATTCAATTTGTGGAGACGGAACACCATCTTTTTTAGGGATTTTTGATCTTTCTATTGCCCCTCCTCTTCTTTTTTATTCTTATATACCAATCATTATTACTTCTCTTTTATTAGGATTCTATATTTTTATAGAAGATAGAAAATCTTTACAAAGTAAATTATTATTATCAGTAACGATACTATTTGTTCTTTGGGTGCTGAATATTCTTGTTCAATGGATAGCTTCCTATAACGCTATAGTTATGTTTGCGTGGCAGTTGACGGCCATTTTAGAAGTAAGTTTGTTTTTAACTACTATATATTTTGCATATGTTTTCATAAATAAAAAAGACCTACCTCCCTTTTGGAAATTAGTCCTATGGGTCTTGGAATTAATTACAATTTTTCTTATCCCCACAAAATTTAATGTATCGTCATATGATTTACAAAACTGTGAGGGGGTTATTGGACCACTTTGGAATATAATATATAGTATTGAACCGGCAGTTATTGTTCTCATTATTTACATGGGTTTTTCCGCGATAAGGAAAGAAAGCGACAGGTTATTCCGAAAACAAATTACAATATTTACCATTGGCTTAACTTTTTTCTTAACAACATTTTTTGTTTTTAATTTTTATGGTGAGTTAACTCAAGTTTACCAATTCAACTTATGGGGACCCATTGGTATGGTAATTTTTTTGGGTTTACTTTCTTATCTTATTGTTAAATTCCAAACATTTCACACTAAATTAATCGCGACGCAGGTTTTGGTTTGGAGTCTCGTGATACTTGTTGGATCCCAGTTATTTTTTGTAAAAAACTCCATTAATAGAATTTTAACCATAATCACACTTTTAGCTTCAGTTATTTTTGGTTATTTTTTAATTAGAAGTGTCAAAAAAGAAATAGAACAAAAGGAAAAATTGGCCACACTCAATGTTCAGCTCGAGGACTTACTCAAACAGAGGGAATCCCTTGTGCACTTGGTCACTCATAAAGTGAAGGGTGCTTTCACTCGCTCCAAATATATTTTTGCCGGACTGCTCGATGGAACTTTCGGAGAAGTAAATCCGGAGGTAAAAAAATATGCCAAGATGGGCCTCGAGTCCGACAACGGGGGGATCCAGACGGTGGACTTGGTTTTGAATGCTTCCAACCTCACGACCGGAACGGTGAAGTACGACATGAAGCCTCTTGATTTTAAAGAAATAATTGCGCAAGTTGTTTCTGACAAGAAAGTCCAAGCGGAAGCGAAAGGTTTGCAATTGGAAGGTGACATACATAATGACGAGAAAGATAACTACAAAGTTCTGGGCGATGCTATCTGGCTCCGGGAAGCGGTAAATAATTTGATTGACAACTCTATAAAATATACCAAAGAAGGAAAAATAATGATCGAGCTGCATGACGGCGGCGGAAAAGTAAAATTTTCCATCAAAGACACCGGCATAGGCATCACCGAAGAAGATAAAAAGAATTTATTTACCGAAGGCGGACGAGGCAAAGAATCCGTGAAGGTAAATGTTGACAGTACCGGCTATGGTTTGTATTCTGTAAAATTAATTATCGAAGCGCATAAGGGGCGTGTCTGGGGCGAGTCCGAAGGCGAGGGGAAGGGTTCCGCGTTCTTCGTAGAATTGCCTGTTGCACAAGGCTAAAATTCAGTTGGTTTGCTAAAAAGTCGGAGGTCCTCCTTGTCTTATTTTCTCTCGTGTTGTTTAAAATAATTTTCAGCAAAAATTGCTAAAAAAATGGAGTTATCCACTTTACACTGAGGGTCTCTTTTCGTGTATAATGGTCTTCATGGAAGCGAGCGCCAAAAATTATTTTAAAATGTTCTTTAAGTTTTTTTTGGCGCTCTTTTTGTGCCTTTTGGTACGTTTGATCCCTCTCCGCGCGCCGAATGTCGAGCCTATTTTCGCTACCTTGATGCCTTTTAGTAAAGCCTACGGAGCAGTCGTCGGTTTTTCTTTTGCTGTTTTAAGTATTTTACTTTTTGATGTGGTGACCGGCACTCTGGGAGCGCAAACATTCTTCACCGTTACCGCTTATGGGATGCTCGGCTTGGCTTCCGCTTATTATTTCGAAAAGCGCAAGGCGGAGAAATGGGCTTTTGCGCGTTTCGCAATTTTTGGAACTTTGTTTTTTGATGCCTTTACCGGGCTCACCGTTGGCCCGATTTTTTTCCATCAGTCATTTGTCCAGTCCCTTGTCGGGCAAGTTCCTTTCACCGCGCTACACCTCGCCGGCAATATAACTTTTGCTCTCGTTCTCTCTCCCGCCATATATAATTTCTTGATTAGGAAGAAGGATTTGGTAAGCATATCGAGTCTGAAAGAAAAACAGCCACTTATTAGCATCCTTAATCCTAAAGCAATTTAAATCCCATGAAAACTAAAATGAAAACCGGAGAGAAAATTTCAAAAAGCGAATTAAAAAAAATAAAATCAATTCGTCGAAGAACCGGCGAGGTTGTGTCTTTTGATTTGGAAAGAGTGGCGCGAGCTATCTTTAAGGCCTTTGAGGTAACCGGCGAAGGGGCAGAGGCAGAGGCAGACAAAGTAGCCAATAGTGTCTTTAGAACTCTGCTCGGACTTCAAGCAGAGCTGGTAAGCAAAAACAAAAAGGCGAAATTTTTACCGACAGTTGAAATGGTCCAAGACTTTGCCGAAAAAGAATTGATGAAAAATGGTTTCACCGATACTGCTAAAAAATATATTCTCTACCGCAACAAGCGTTCAGAGCTTCGGGCTGCTTTTGGTCCGGTGCCGGAGAGTGTTCGGAAAGTAGTGGAGGAGTCCAGCAAGTATTTCAATAGTCCTTATTCGGAATATATCTTTTACCAATTTTATTCGCGCTGGGTTCCGGAGCTGGGCCGTCGGGAGACTTGGATAGAGGTTGTCGACCGCTATATGGACTATATGAAAGAGAATCTGGGGGATAAGCTTACCGCCAAAGAGTACAAAGATGTTCGCGAGGCTATTTTAAATCAAGATATTTGCCCTTCAATGCGGCTTTTCTGGTCGGCTGGAAAGGCTTGCCGGCAGTCAAACGTCTGGGCCTACAACTGCGCTTATGTGGCTCCGACCTGCCCGCAAGACTTGGGGGAGATCATGTACATCTCCATGTGCGGGGCCGGGCTCGGCTTTGCGGTTGAATGGGAAAACGTCCAGCAATTTCCGCAAATTAAAAAACAAACCAAAGAAAAGCCGGTAGTGCATCTAGTGCATGACAGCAAGGAAGGCTGGGCAGATGCTTTTGTCCTTGGGCTCAAAGCGTGGTTTGACGGGAAGGATGTAAAGTTTGACTATAGTTTGATCCGGCCGGCCGGAGCGAGGCTGGAAACTGCCGGAGGCCGGGCTTCCGGGCCGCAGCCACTCATGGACTTGATGGAGTTTGCCAGGCGCAAGATTTTGTCCAAGCAAGGCCGTCGTCTTTCAAATTTGGATATGCATGACATCATCTGCCAGATAGGAATGATCGTGGTGGCGGGCGGAGTCAGACGTAGCGCGCTTATCTCCCTCTCCGAATTAGAAGACACAGAAATGCGGGACGCCAAGAAAGGGCAATTTTATTTGACCGAAGGCCAGCGAGCGATGGCGAACAATTCAGCCGTTTACAATTCCAAGCCGTCTGCCGAAGAATTTTTAAATGAGTGGACTGCCTTAGTCAAATCAAAGTCCGGGGAACGTGGGATTTTCAACAGAGGCGGACTAGAGAAACAAGTGCCGGCTCGTCGCTGGGCAGCGATCAAAGACGAAAGGCAGATCGGGCTGAATCCTTGCGGAGAGATTTATCTGCGCTCCAGACAATTTTGCAATTTGACCAACATCGTTATCCGTCCGAAAGACACCTTAGAAATTCTAAAAAGGAAAACAGAGCTGGCCACCTTGCTCGGGACTTACCAAGCCACCTTGGTCAACTTCGGCTACCTTTCAAAAAAATGGAAAGAAAATTGTGAGGCGGAAAGATTGCTGGGGGTTACCTTAAACGGCTACTACGACAATCCTCTTATCCGTACCGACAAAGTGCTGGACACGCTCCGGGAATATTCTATCGAGGTAAACAAAAAATATGCTAAACGTTTCGGGATTAATCCTTCCACCGCTATCACTTCCGTGAAGCCGAGCGGGAATTCCGGCCAGCTCCTCGGCGTTGGCTCGGGGATGCACCCTTGGTATGCTCCGTACTTTATCCGCCGGGTGCGCATTTCTCACACAGATACCTTGCTGAAAATGGCTCGAGACCAGGGCGTACCTTGCCTGCCAGAAGTTGGCCAGTCGGAAGCCACCGCCACCACTTTTGTCCTGGAGTTTCCGGTGAAAGCGCCGGAAGGAGCAATTTTCAAAGACAATGTTTCTGCCCTAGATTTATTAGAGGAATGGAAAAGGATTAAAATACACTATGTCGAGCACAACCCATCGGCGACCATTTACGTCGGTCCGGATGAATGGCTGGCTGTCGGCAACTTCGTTTATGAAAACTGGGATTGGGTGGGCGGACTGGCTTTCTTGCCTCGCTCGGAGCATGTGTATCAGCTGGCTCCTTATGAAGAGATCACCAAAGAAGAATACGAAAGGCGAGCCAGAGCTATCGGCAAGATTGACTTCTCCAAACTTTCCCAATACGAAGCGACCGACAATACTACCGGCGCTAAAGAGTTCGCTTGTGTTTCCGGTGTTTGCGAAATATAAAGTAAGTTATAAAAACAATGCTTTACACTAGAAAAGGGGACAAGGGCAGTACGAAAACCTTTGGTTGTGATCAAAGCATTTCTAAAAGTTCGACTGTGGCTGAAGCCTTGGGCGCGCTAGATGAGACGAACTCCTTCTTGGGCTTGGCTCGCGCCAGGACTAAGGATAAATCTTTTGAAATAAAGGGCGAAAAAATAAATTTTACTGAACTGCTTTTGGAAGTTCAGCAAAATTTATTCATTGTGCAAGCGGAAGTGGCAGGAGCGACTTTGTCCATTGATGCGGAAAAAATAAGCAAAATTGAAAAAATAGTAGATGAGATTGAAAAAATTCTGCCACCGATCAAGAATTTCTTCATCAGCGGAGCTACCAAGGACGGCGCCGTGCTGGACATAGGGCGGACCCTCTCGCGCCGGGCAGAGCGCAGAGTTATCGCTGTGGCCGAAGAAGGAAAAATAAAAATAAGCAAAGAAACAATGTCCTATTTGAATAGACTTTCGAGTTTACTTTACGCTCTCGCCCGAATAGCGAGCTACCTAGAAGGGGAGGAAGAAATAAAGCCAGACTATAAATAAAAAAAATTCTATTCGAAATGAAACTCGCCGGTTTTTTGGCGGACTTTTTGTTTTAAGAGAGGGTATTCTTGCAGTTCCGGATCTTTTTCTATTAATGCTATGGCTTCGGTGCGGGCGGCTTCTACCATTTTAATATTCTTTATGGCTTCCATTCCAAGGTCGGTAATGCCCCACTGCTTTGTTCCGCCTAGCCCGCCTGAGCCGCGAAGGGTGAGGTCTAGTTCTGCTAATTCGAAACCATTTTTGGCAGTCTTTAAAGCTTTTAATCTCTGAATTGTTTTGTCGCTTTTTGCTTCAGCAAAAATATAGCAGTATGCTTGGTGGCAACTACGGATGACTCGTCCACGGAGTTGGTGGAGCTGAGCCAAGCCGAAACGTTCTGCCCCTTCAATTATTATTATGGTGGCATTAGGGACATTTACGCCAACTTCTACCACCGAGGTGGCGCACAAAATATTTATTTTCCCCTCAGTAAAATCTTCCATCACTTTTTCCTTTTTCTCCTTGCTCATTTTGCTGTGCAATATTCCTATTTCGTATTCGTGAAAAACATCTTTTTTTAATCTTTTAGCTTCTTCTACTGCTGATTTTACATTTAATGCCATTTCTTTTTCTGGGTCAGGTTCGTTTATTCTAGGACAAATAACATACATTTGTCTTCCTTCTTTTAATTCTTTTTTTATTTTTTCGTAAGTTTCTTCTCTTTTGTTTGGCGAAATTATTTCTGTAATAATTTCTTTACGGCCGGCCGGCATTTCGTCTAAGAGCGAAAGATCCAAGTCTCCGTAAATAGTGAGAGCCAGTGTGCGGGGGATAGGAGTGGCAGTCATGGATAGTAAGTGCGGAGCGCTTATGTTTCCTTTTGTATCTTTTCGCACTAATTTTTTTCTTTGCATCATGCCGAAACGGTGTTGTTCATCAATTACGACTAAAGCTAAATTTTTAAATTTTACAGTTTTTTGGATGAGGGCGTGCGTGCCGATCAAAATAGGGATTTCTCCATTAGCTACCCATTTCAAAAGTTGTGAGCGAGAAATAGTGGTCCAGGTCGTTGGGTCTGTTTTTGATGGAAATTTACGACAGCCTGAGCCAGTAATGAGTCCGATGTTTATCGGGAGTCCGCCAGCTGGCGGATTGAAATATTCAATAAAAGATTCAAAATGCTGAGTAGCCAATATCTCCGTTGGAGCCATGTACGCCACTTGCAGGTTGCCAAAACTTTGTCCATTTGGACGTTGTTGCACTGTTGCGTAGCTTGCAGTAGCGGCGACAGCCGTTTTCCCGGAGCCAACATCTCCTTCCAGCAGTCTGGACATCGGAAAATTTTTTGCCATATCTGCCAGAATTATTTGAATGGATTCTTTTTGAGAATTCGTCGGCTCAAAAGGAAAACGTTTCAAGAAATCTTTTATATCTTTTTCTTCTGGCTTGATTTTAAAAGATTTATTTTTCCGGTACTCAAACTTGTCATGCTGGCGTTCCAGCTGGATGCAAAAAACTTCTTCAAAGGCGAATCTTTTGCGGGCAGATTCGGCGTCTTTTTTATTTCTGGGTGAGTGGATCCAAAATAATGCTGATTTAAGTGACGGCAGGTGATACTTCTCTAATATTTCCTTTGGAATATAGTCTTCAAGATTATTTAGTGTTTTGTCTTTTATTATTTTTAAAATAGTGTGATAAAACCATTTTGAAGTTATCCCTTTTGTTTCAACATAAACTGGGAAACCGAAAACCTCTGCTTGTTTTTTCTTATCAAAATTAAATAAGGAATCATGTACATCAATTGGCATTGAATCAACTTTTTTAAATTCAGGATTTGCCATGTATTTACCTCTCTTGCTTTCCATTACCTTGCCCGTGATTTCCACAAATTGTCCCGAATGTATTACTTTTGCCATGTAGGCTTGATTGAACCAAACAACTTTTATTTTTCCAGTTTCATCCATAACTTCTCCTTCTGCTCTGAGTATTTTGCTTTTGTATCCTCGTTTTATGTCAGGACTCCAAAATTTTCCGTATACTGTTGCATGTTCTCCGGTCGCCAACTGGTTAATGGGTTTTATCTCACTAATATGTCCATACCTGACAGGAAAGTGTAAAAGCAAATCTGCCACCGAAAAAAGGCCAAGCTTTCGCAAGGCTTTTTTCTGGTTTACGTCCAAGCGGAATTTTTCCTCTAATTTATCGCTCAGTTGCATATTTGAATTATATAACTAAATGTAATACAATGCAGTTATGAATCCCGTACGAAATCTTGCAACAAAATTTCGTTTACAGGATAGGTCAATTTATTAATTTAAAAAAATTTCGTACGGGATGAATCCATTTATACAAATGCAAGTTTTCTTTTTAATCTCTTCGTTTGGTTTTGTGTTTTTGTGGGTTTTGCTCGCGATTTTTTTGTTCTATCTTATCCGAGCTGCCAGTACTTTCTCTAGGATTATGAAGAGAGCAGAAAAGGACATTGATAGCATCGGTGACACCACCAAAGAAATGCTGGAAGAAATCAGGAATAACGTAATCTATAATTTTCTATTTAAGAAAAAGCGAAAGTCTCACGAAAAGAAATAAAATATGCAATTTAAAAACTTCTTTGAAGCAGCCGGACATGCAAAAGCTAACCGTCAAAAGGCGGAGAGTAATTTAACCCTTGATAGGGGGGGGCAATTCGGGCCAGTTGATCCAGCTCTTGTAAAATATTTCTTTGATCTTCAAGCTAAAATAGAAAAAGAAGGCGAGCAAAGTGGCGGTGGCATGGATTATCATATCTTTGCGCGTAGGATGTGGGAAGAATTAGTCGGTGAGATTGATCAACAAAATGAAAAATTATTTCATCAATTTGAAAATGCATTGATTTTTGGTTTGCATAGCATAGACATGAAACCACTTGTTTATGAGCATGTCACAGAGCAATTGGCTGCCCTGATTAAACAATACAAAGAATCCATAAAACACCTTGCCTTGTGGTCCACTGGTGACGTAACGGTCACTGGGTATCAGGCTGGGAAAATTAATAGTTCTGGAATAATAAAAAGATTTAGCAAAACATTACAAGCTGAGCTTCCAGAAGGGCAAGTCGGAGAATTCATGAAAGAAAAAACATCTTACATGGTAGCAGATAATAAATTTAAAGCATTTACTGAGTACGCCACAGAAGCTCTGCGGAAAAATCCAGACGAAAATTTGAAAATTGTTATTGTTGAAGATTCAAAAAAGAATTTTGATAAAGCGAGAGAATATCTGGAAAAAGATTTAGGCGAGAAAGCAACGAAAGTTCAGATTATTCCTGTTTGGGTGACTTATAGTAGAGAAGGCAAGTTAGATGAAGCGAAAGCAATATCTCCTGATGAAAAACAGAAATTAGAAGAACTAAAGATAAGTTTAAATTCGATTAATGATTTTGGAGAATTATTAAATACTGAGCGTTTTGGTGATATTTTAAAAGATGCTCATCTTTTTGTGGATTTCGACGGAGTTATTGGAAGCAATATACCTATGAGAGAAGAACAGGCTAAGGTGACTTATGGTGCTTTAATGCAAACAGCTATTTTGAGCACTGGTTCAACAGAACAAGAACTTGTAGAAAAAATGAAAAGCAGGATTAAGTAATTTAAGTCTTTTTGTAAATTTTTAACAAATCATTTTTTATTTCTATTTTTGTTTTCTTTTCATTCCAAAACGTAAGATGAGGAAAACCTCTGACGGGTTCCCAGTTTTTCTGGATATATTTCTCAATCAAATCGTAGGAAAAAAAATGTTCTTTGCGTTCTCGAGTTTGCTTTTTATGGTTTCGCGGGGAAGATTTTACTAAAATAAAGATAATATTTTTCTTGAAAGTTTTTTTAAGGAATTTTCTGGAATTAACATCCGGTAGGGAATCGGTTATGACTATATCTTTTTTAAATTTTTGCAAATATCTAGAAATCCTTTTTAATTTTTTCAGACGATCTTCACTAGAGAAAGTTCCAGCTAGAAGTTTCTTCTTTTCTCCCTCAGTTAAAAAAGAGTCGCCATTGAGGTAAGTTGTGTAAGTAACCTCTCCGAAAATTTTTGCCACATAATCTTTACCTATTCCCGGGTAGCCCCAAAACCAATAAATCATGTAGCCAGCATAGCATAAATGTGCTATATTTAGCATATGAAAAAAGAAATGGGCTACATCGGGCTGGGGAAAATGGGGAAAAATATGGTTTTTCGCATGCTTGATGCCGGCTGGAGTATCGTTGCTTACAATCGAAGTCCGGAAAGCGTGCAGGAAGTTGCCGGGAAGGGCGGGGTTGGCGCTTCGAGCATAAAAGAAGTGGTGGCCAAGCTGGCCATGCCTCGTACTGTCTGGCTGATGGTGCCGCACGACGTGGTGGATGAAGTTATAAACGAATTGGCGCCGATGCTGGAGAAAGGCGACCTGATCATCGACGGGGGGAATTCTCCTTATCAAGAATCCATGCGTCGGGCAAAAGAATTAAACGGGAGAGGAATTGAATTTTTAGATATTGGAACTTCCGGCGGGCCCGGAGGGTCATTGAACGGCGCTTGTATGATGGTGGGTGGCAAGAAAGAACTGTACGACCGACTGGACCAAGCTGGATTCTTCAAAGACACTTGCAAGCCGGAAGGCTGGGGACATATGGGGCCATCTGGCGCGGGGCATTTTGTGAAAATGGTGCATAACGGCATCGAATACGGCATGATGCAAGCCATCGCGGAAGGCTTCGACTTGATGCGACATACGAAAGAATTTGGCAGTGACTTTTCTTTAGACTTGGTAAAAATTGCCGATGTGTATTCGCACGGCAGTGTTGTTACCTCTAGTTTGGTTTCCTGGATGGCTGATGGTTATAAAAAATACGGCAAAGATTTGAACGAAATTTCCGGTAAGGCTTCTGCTTCCGGGGAAGGCAAGTGGACGGTGGAAGCAGGGGAAAGAGAAAACATACCAATGCCGGTTATCAAGGCATCACTCGAGGCCAGATCAGCCTCGCAAATGAAGCCGTCTTACCAAGGCAAAGTAGTTTCCACCATGCGTGGCGAATTCGGCCAGCACCCGGTGAAAAGAACTCCCGACGAGCCGGAGGTGCTATAGAAAAATAATGCTGGCGGACAGAGTGGGATTCGAACCCACGGTCCTTTTAAGGGGACGGCAGTTTAGTAAACTGCTTGTTTAAGCCTCTCACACATCTGTCCTTAGTAAATACACTATACATTATTTTTATATTCCTGTATAATGGAAACATGTCTGAGTCGTTTATTTTTTATAGATTAAAATTTAACAAAAAAGGAGTTCAAAGAAACTTTATTCTCAGGGCAGAAAAAATCTTAGCTTTTACAGACTTAGAATTGGCAAATAAGTTGAACGTAAGTCGTAGGACTATTTATGAATGGAAAAATGAAAGAATTACAATTTCGAAAATAGCTGCAGTAAAAATATCAAAATTAGCTAAATTACTGATTCCGAAAGATCACAAGACTATTGATTGGCGAGTTCATTTACAAAAAGCGGGAATAATAGGTGGAAGAAATAAATATATTCTATACGGGAACGTAGGAGGGGATGAGACCTATAGAAAAGAGAAGTGGAAACAATGGTGGGAAAAGGTTGGTAAATACAAGAAAAGGGTAAAAGGTTTTCAATCTATTGTGAAAATAAAAATTCCTCCAAAAAGTAAGTTACTTGCTGAATTTATCGGTATTTTGCTTGGTGATGGAAGTATCTCCCCATATCATATCGGAATTACTCTTTATTCTGAAGAAAAGGAGTATAAACAATATGTATGTAATGTTATTAAAAAATTGTTTGGGGTTGTGCCAAAAATATTTAAACATAAAGCAAGAAAAGCAATTAGTATTATTGTTAATAGAAAATTATTGGTTGATTATTGTCAAAGATTTGGTTTCGAAATGGGTAATAAGGTAAAACATCAAGTTGATATGCCGGAATGGATTAAAGCAAATAATGTTTTTAAAAAAGAGTGTATCAGGGGTTTGTTTGATACGGATGGATGTTTTTTTAATCATAACTACGTTGTAAATGGAAAAAAATATTCATATCTTAAAATAGCTTTTACGAGTGCCTCAACACCTCTAATAAATTCCGTAGCTGAAACTTTGATAAATTTTGGATTTAATGTAAGAATAAGCAAGAATCATAAAGATGTACGTATTGAGGATGCTTATTTTGTCACTAAATATATAGATGAAATAGGAAGTCACAATGAAAAACATCTGCAAAAAATTAGAAAATGGAAGGTTGCGCCGAATGGTAAGGCAACGGTTTGCTAAACCGTGAGGACTTTAAAAATCCTCTATGGGTTCGACTCCCATACCTTCCGCAGAGTGTGTTATAGTATTTTTATGACCCCGACGCAAAAAATAAAACAAAAAATTTGGAACTCATTATATAATTATTTTCCGGCATTCTCCAGGGTGTTTTTAAAATTTCATCAAAAAGGCAGGCAGAAATATCACATCGGCTGGCTGGCCCCAGGCAAGACCTTGGAAGGGCTTAAAAGGCATTTGCATAAGGAATGGGGCTTTGGCAATCATTTCATAGCTTGGAGTGACGATAGCCAGGTTTTGAGCTGGAGGAAAATAAATGACTTCAACCATCAGTACCATCTGCGCGTTTTTTCTGACGGAGAGATCCGTGGACATTTCGAATATACACCCGAAGGGCACCCGATAGAACATTTTGAAGAAAAAGACGAAAGTTTCCATCGGCAAGAATTTCTAAAATTTTTAGGTGATTTTGTCACCCAAGAAAAACACCTTTCTCACCTGAAAGTAGACCCCGGCGCCTTTAACCCTGATTCGGAGATTTGCTTTGAGCAGACTCAGGCATAACCAAATCCCAAAGTTTGCCGGCGACGTTTACTGGCTCTCCAAACATTACATAATGATGCAGGTCGATAAACGGCAAACTGTTGCATTCTATTATTCCGCAATGCTGTTCTTCTTTCCAAGACTTGGTGACGTCTTCGATAATAAAGTCCACGCCGATGAGCGGATCGGCTAAAAACTTGGCCACATGCTCCAGCATTTCAACATTGTCCGGGTGGGTGATGTCGGTGACTTCGGTGGTGGTGCCTCCGCAGCCACGGCTGGTCTTTTGAGAAAAGGTAACTACCTTGTCTTTTTCTATTACCTCATCCAGCTTCACATTTTGTCTTTCTAATTCTATTTCTGCTTCATGGTCGATAATTATTTTGTGGAAAATCGGGCCGGCGCGCTCGGGTCTTTTGTTTTCTTCTTCTAGTAATTGCCGGACTGTATGAAGGCCGTCTCCCTTTACTTCTGGCTGGTCACGCCTGACCACTCCGGCTAATTTACCGCCTACTAAAGTCCCGCGGAAAAGGTACCCACGAAGTTCTTCTTCGACAACAACCAACGGAGAAAGTTTCTTGGCTTTTTTAAAACCCAATACAAGGTCTTGCCTTGTATTAATGTGGATCATGGTGTGCCGGCTGCGAGAGCCAAGATTTGGCTTGGTGATTGCCGGCTTAGTTATATTGTTAAAAATCTTCAGGGCATTTTTAACAGTCAAAGCCACTCCGCCCCGAGCAACCGGCAGGCCTTCCTTTAAAAATTTTATTTTCATGATGCCTTTGTTGTCCATCCATTTTAGCGCTGGGGATTCTCTTAGTCCTGGGCGGGGCAAGCCATCGAAGATTATAGTTTTGGTTTGGCCGTTTTTGTTAAATTCTGCCACGAAGCCGTCGCGAATCGGTCCCAAGTGAAACTCCCTCATTTTTATGCCGCGCTTGGAGGCTTCGTCCCAGAAACATTTGGTGCGCCAGGTATCCTTCTCATCAGGCTCAAGAGTAAAATGTCCCAGCTTCAAGAAAACCATCAGCTTAAAGAAGGGGAGGGTGATCTTGTCGGAGATTGTCTCGGCCATGTTTTTAAAAACATGCTCCATCAGATTGAAAAAGGGCTCATCTAGCCAGCCGAAAACTACCGACATGTATGCCACCAAGTGGATTTCCTGCGCCGGTTCACAATCTTTACAATATTTCATCTTTTTTTAAGAATAGCTGCCAATCTTTTTTATATAGAACCTTGCAGATGTGAAAAATAGAGAAAGTGATAAAGTAAGCCGACAGAACATCAATAGAATAGTGCAAATGTCCAAGCAAAACCACGAGGGCAAACATTACCGAAAATGAAAGGAAAATTATCCGCAGAGTTTTGTTTTCCCAAAACATAAGGGCCAAGAGAAAAGGGATGCCAGTGTGCCCAGAAAAGAAAAGATCGTTCCCGGTGAAAATTCCATTGAAAGCTTCCTTGGTAAAAAAAGTTGAGTCTATCAAGGCTCGAGTGGGAAACGGGCTGATGTGGGTGAGGCTGATAAAAACGGAACGAATCAAGGTGAAAGTGGCTACGCTCTTCATCAGAAAAGGCATATAGTTGGGACGCCTTAAAGCCAGAAAAACACAAAAAATAGTTAAAACTACAGATCCCCATACAAAGATCCCCCCGACATCGTAAACTCTGGTATTCGAGAGAAAAACGTCCGTAACCGAGCCACTACTGGTGCGAGCAGCGTAGCCACTTGCTAGGAACTGCACCACTAGGCTGATAGAGAGCAAAATTACTCCACCAATAACAGAGAGGACAAATTTTTTATCGGAAAAATAAGTTTTATATGATTGCATCATGTCTCTATTGTAACAGATTTTTATTTTTTTCAACAAAAGATTCTATAGCTTGCGACATTTCCTTGACGGCGTTGTGGGCAGTATTGTGATCGATGTTAGGAATGCTAACAAATTCAGCATTTTTTATTTCTTCAGACATTCTAATTGCATTTTTAATTGGGACAAAAGAATCTTTCTCTCCATGGATGACGAGCGTTGGCACATTTATTTTTTCTAAAGAATATCCTTGATCAAGGTCGCAAGATTGTCGCAAAGTACAAAAATCCGCCAACAGTCCGGTATTTCGCATATCAGCTAAATTCCTTCCTGTGTCCCAGTCAGTTGCTCCTGGGTATTTGCTGTAGTCTACATGTCCGCGGGGTTTTGGGTTAAATGGGAGCAAGCTTACTAGGCTGGACAATGTTCCAAACATACCTCGCATAACCTTCGCCTTGAATCCTTCGTGGAGATATATCTCTGGAGAAGTGAAAACATTTGCGATGACTGTTTCTCTCCATCTCTTTATGTATTCCAAACCGACTAAAGTTCCGAAAGAATTAGTTATGAGAATAAACCTTGAAATATTTAAATGAGCAATTAATTCATGCAAATCTTCGGCAAAATTTTTCACTGCGTAGTCCGAATAGTTGGGAAACTTTTTAGACATGCCGTGTCCGCGCAAGTCGTAAGTTAAAACATTGTATTTATTCTCCAATATCTTTTCATACGGCCACCAAGCCGAAGAAGACCCCGAAACCCCATGCACAAAAACTAAGGTCAAGCGCTCCGGCTTGAATTCATTTTTTCGATAATATATTCTGTTTTCTAAATAATTTTCTTGCATATGATTAGTTGTTAATGACTAGAAACTAGAACCCAATGCCTTGTAATAAGCTTCTTCCAATTTTTCTGCGCTCTTGTTTATATCATAGCCCTGCACTTTTTTTAAGCTATTTTCTCCGAACCTTTCCCGTAAAGCCGGATCAGTGATCAGCTTGAGAGTTTGGCGAGCCAAGTCTTCATGGTTTTCTGTTTCAAATAAGAATCCATTATCGTCGATGAAAAATTTGGCTGCGTTCATTTCCGCATCGGGAATAATGATCGGTTTCCCGCAAGCCATCGCCTCCAGTACGGTCATGCCTTCCAGCTCAGCGAAGGAGGGGGAGATAAAAATGTCGCCGGCGTTGAAAGCGAGTATCTTGTCTTCTTCGCTAATCAAACCGAGAAAAGTAATATGTTTATTTACGCCAAGCTTTTTGGCTAATTTTTCCAACATAGGTCTTAAGTATCCTCCGCCGATCATCATCACATGTGTTTCCGGATGTTCTTTGATAATCTTTGGCATGGCTTTAATCAAAGTATCTAAGGATTTCTCCGGGAATAGCCTGCCCACGTAAACTATCTTTAGAGTGTTCTTAGGAATATTAAATCTCTCATAAAAATTTCCAATATCTTTTACCTTGAATTCACTTAAGTTGACTCCATTTGAAACAACGGCAAACGGCTTATCCTTTTCCGTCAGATGATGCAAGATTTTATGTCCGAGTTTTGAAGGATAAATAATTAACTCTGCTTTACTGTAAACCCAGGCGAGCCATTTATTCCAAACCTTGCCAAGCGCCGGCTGGATGGCTTTCGGCATGGTCATAAATAAATTCTCCGGCTGGGAGTGAGAGTGCGCCACCATTTTGATATTGAGGGCCTTGGCTGCCCGGATGGCGACTATGGCAGCGGACATCGGCAACAGCAGATGCACCACGTCTATTTTTTCTTCCTGGAAAATCTTTTTTAATTCCTGAACTGTCGGAAAAGCGGTGTACCAGCCTCCGGACTTTGGGATCGGCAGACTACGGTAGCGGTAAGCCTTGATCTCGCCGTGCTGGCTGTGGCCCCGGTGCTCCTTGGAGCGGGCGCCGATAAAGATAACATTGTGTCCGCGCTCCTTCAACAATTTTCCAAAACGCATAGTGGAAACTACCACGCCGGATTTATTGCTACCGATCGGGTCGCAGATCATGGCAATATTCAGCTTATTTTTAGGTTTTTCTTTTTGATTTGGGGTCATAAAGTTTTCTTGAGTCCGAATTTATATTTTCTAATAATGATAATTAACAAAACAATCAGCGCTACGACGCTCGCTCCGGCCGCGTAGAAATCCAAGTATTTCCCTATGACTTCATAAGCGCGTCCAAAGAGCATGCCTATTGTCAGCATAACAGCGGACTGAATAGCGGAAACAATCATAGAAGTTTTGATGTATCTTCTGAAAGGAATATGCGCCGCGCCGGCCACAATAATTCCGGTAAAGCCAACGCCGTATATCAATTTTGATAAAATAATTGACTTGGTATGATTTTCATTAAAAAAGACTTTGGCCCTTTCCAATTTTTCTTCCGTTATTTTCAAAAAAGGGAAAAAAGGCGCGAGTGTTTTCCCGAAGTAGCCGAGATAGTATTGAGTGATATCTCCGATGGTGTCGCCGAGCACCACTATCGCGTAAACAAACAGGGGATTCATAATGCCGAGAGTTACCAAAAATCCGCAAATAACGGTCACGATCGGACCTTCAATAATAGCCATCGGTACCAGAATGAGATATTTATATGTCAGCAACAATTCAAGCATACAACCCCTGTATTATAAGGTATTTTGTATTTTGTTTGGTCTTGACGGTTTAACTTTTTTGTGCTATGTTAAATACAAAATATAGTTCGGTAATGCATTAATTGCGTAAACTTTGACAATAAAATAAAAAAGGGAGGAAACAGAAAATGGAGAAGAGTAAATTTTGCAGCTGGGAAGGACGCGTAGGAATCTATTATATTCTCACAAAATTACCAACTTGGGCAACCTTTTCAGTTGTGTTTGTGCTTTTCACGATTATTGTGATTGGTAGAGACATCCTCGAAAGGTTCCCATATCAAGTCGCTTATTCCGCGATTGTGGGGGAAGGGTTATGCTTTATTGCTATGACCCTTATCATTGCGACAATTATGCAGCGGGATAAAGTTCGTATTCCAGAATTATTGCAATACAAACTTGTCCACGAGATGATTGTCGTTTGGAGCGTAGGGATCAGCATAATCTGCTGCATGTTTTCTCTCGAGTCGCGGTCTGGATCAAGGATGGACATTTATCATGATGTTGTGATGATGTCCCTCATAATCTATTCTGCGATAACTCTCTTGCCAATAATTTGGTTTAACGGTGAGAGATATGAAAAATGGGCATTCTGGTCTTTTGCTCTGCTGTGGGGAGGATGTTTTATTTTCGACATAATCTTCGGCAGAATAAACCAGTTCTTGTGGCTCCTGCACCATGGAGTCACTTTAATCAGATAATTAAACCCCAACAAGGGGGAGTGAGAACTCCAACTTGTTGGGGTTTTCATTTTGCCTTTTTTATGATATTATTCAGCTATGTCCACCATTACTTTGCCTAAAATTGAATATTTGAATCTTAAAAAGAGGGCAGAAGCCTTTGATAAAATGGTTGCCGGTATAAACCCCAGCTTTTTCTTTGTGCCTTCAGAAAAAAGCCGGAAAAAGATTATTTCTGAATTTTCCAAGACAAAACTTTACAGTAAGGAATTTCTGAAAGATTTAGAAAAAGGCCTTAAGCGTTCTTCTTTTTTCACTAAATAAAATGAATACTCTGCCTATTCATAAAGACATAGCGAAGTATTTAAAAAAGCACAATTTGGAGAAAAAATTTTTCAAACAGCTTGAGCTGCTTTTGATAAACATATCATATCCTAGTCTTGAAGTTGAACTTTTAGAGCCGAAACATTTAAAACTTTGGAGTTTCCGGGTGGACAAAAAATACAGAGCAATTTTTATTTTTCGCGATACCAGTAGAATTGAAATTTTAGATGTCAATAACCATTACAAATAATTAACTTACCATCTTTTCCTACGCTTTTTTCTATTTACATTTAAGAAACGGCCGTTCGTTAAATGGAAATTGCAAAAGATTTTATTAGCATCGTCGTCTGTTTATTGCTTTGCAAAATATGCTAATTTTTGCTATAATGTACATATGAAATTCAGACAAGCCCTGTTTTGGGACACTGATCCGAAGAAAATAGATCTTAAAAAAAACGCTCGCTATATAATCGAGAGAATCTTGGAGTTTGGCCACCCAAATGAAATAGGGTGGGTATTTAAACATTATCAAAAAAGAACTATAAAAAAAATCTTAGGTCTTCCTAGGGTGCAATTAAACCCAAGGTCAAAAGCTTTATGGGAACTACTATTAAAATAAAAGAGGATATTAATCCGTTGCATTTTGATACTTTACCAAAAGCAACGTTGATCGCGTTACAAAAATGCGCTGAAATAAATTTTTTTACACGAAGTAAGTGGTATTTAGCCGGAGGCACCGCTCTTGCTTTGCAGGTAGGCAACAGAAAGTCTGTTGATTTGGATTTTTTTACAGAGCGAGAAAATTTTGATGGGAAAAAAATTGAAAAATTATTAAGTAATTATGGTGAATGGGTAACCACTTCTGTTGGTGACGATACATTATATGGAGAATTTTTTGGGGCAAAAATGAGTTTTATTGCCTATCCTTTTTTTACGCCGGCTGTGTCAATGCGTAAATATGGCACAGTGGCAATGGTGGCGCCACTAGACATAGCGGTGATGAAAATTCTTGCCATTTCTCAACGTGGCCGTAAGAGGGATTTTTTTGATTTATATTGGATTAGTCAAAATATCCAGCAGTTAGCTTTAATTATTCCGCGAATCTATAAGCAGTACACTATACATCAAAATATTGCACATATTTTAAAAAGTTTAGTTTATTTTGCAGATGCAGAAAGCGATCCAGAACCGGAAATATATTTCAAGGCAAATTGGAAAACAGTAAAGAAGTTTTTTAAAAAAGAAATACCGATAATTGCTCGCAGAATAATGCATTTAAATTAGATAATGGTTTTTCTTTCTTAGGTTGTTTATTTTGATTTCTGCTCAGCCTTCGGTAGCATTGTTTCTATTGCGCTCATAAATATTTCCGGATGAACTTGTATCTGCATATGTCCGCCTTTTACCGAAACAAATCCGTCAACAAAATCACTTTTGACATTCTGTTGCATTTTGTCCATCGGAAACATGGTGTCGTCCACTGCTCCGACAAGAATTACTTTTATTCCTTTGGAGCGAATATAACGGAGCATTTCTTCTATGTTTGCCCGCGAGATTGCCCAAGTTTCTTTTAGTGCGCGGAGTGGGTTTGCTTTCAAATAATCTGGAGTTATGTGTTTTGTGGATTCGAGATATTCTGTTTCTTTTTCTGTGACAGGAATGTCCGATACTGTTTCCGTACGGCTAGTGGTGGCAGCAGCGCCTTTTTGCAAACGAAAAATATTATCTTTGCCGATGACCCCTGCGGGCGAATATAAAATAATTGTTCTGCCTTTGAATTTTTCCGGCTCGAGCATGGCGGCAATGCATACGTTTATCGCGCCTTCTGAATGTGCGATAACATCAGCTTTTTCTAGGTTTTTTTGTTCAAGCAGTCCAAGGATTGTTTGCGCCTTTCTTAATTCTTCGGATGGAAAATCGGGATATTTTTGTCCTTTTTCTTTGTACCACTTTTCTATTTCTTCATTTTGTGACTGAGGGATTGTTCCACCTTTGCGTGGTTGATCAAGGGAAACTACTCGTCTTCCTTTTTCAGACAACACTTTTAATCCTGGCTTGAAAGATTCCATGGTGGCGCCCCAGCCCGGAGCAATCAAAACAGGAACCTCCTCTTTTTGATTTTCCGGTTTTATGTCTACTGTATTCACCTGCGCGCCATTGATGACAAAACTCTCTTTATGAGAATATTGAGATTCAAAAGAATTTTTGTCGGGAGACGGTGCTTTTTGAAATGATCCTTCAATCATATTTTTATTGTAACATTTAATGCGCTACGGTAAAAGCAATAACTTTGCGGGCGCCGGAGTGTTTTAGAACTTTTTTCGCTTCGCTCAAGGTGGCGCCGGTGGTGGTGATGTCGTCTATCAGAATTATATTTCTGCCTTTTAATAAATTTATATTTTTTTCTTTATCTTTTATGGCGAAAGAATCAATTACATTTTTCAATCTGATGTTTCTGTTTTTGATTCGCGCTTGATGTTCGGTTTCTTTTATTTTAATTAAAATATTTTTTTGTAAATTGAGATTACAAGAGACAGAGCCTAAAGCACTGGCTGGCCAGTGCTTTAGGCTCTGTCTCTGATTATTTATTTTTATTATTTCTTCGCAAATTAATTCTGCTTGGTTGTATCCGCGTTCCGCATATCTTTTAGGCGAAAGGGGAATAGGGATCAAAATTGCCTCGGTGAAGTTTTGCAGCACGGACAGCTCGGACAATTCTTCCAGCATTTTGTCATAAATATTTTCTGCAAAAACTTTCGCTAGTCTTTTTTTGCCATTATATTTTAAAAGCCACAAAGATTTCTTGATAGCCGGATAGCGGTAATCATAAAGAGGGAAAATCCAGGAGGCGCTTTCCCGCTCCGCGCTGGGCGCCTCGGAAAGGCACTCTAGGCACAAATCCACTCCGGTTTGGCCACACAAAATGCATTTTGCCGGGAAGATTATGTCCAATATAGTGTTTAATAAATGCATAGTATGATATAATGCTAGCACATATTAAAATGAATGAATTACTAAAAAATCTTCTTTCGGGTTTTAAAAAGTTTAGAGGCGGATCCGAAGATTCTGCGGTGGGAGTTGATATTGGCTCCAGCGCTATTAAAGTTGTCGAAATAAAAAGAAAAGGAGGCAAGGTGGTACTTGAAACTTACGGAGCGATAGCCCTCGGCCCCTATGCCGACCTGGATGCCGGAGGGGTCACCAATCTTCCCGTGGAGAAGATCAGCATCGCCTTGAAAGAAGTCCTAAAGCAGTCCGACGTGCTGGATACTTCTTTGGCTCTTTCTATTCCTATTCAATCAAGTTTAATTTTTACCCTGGAGCTTCCCGCCAAGATAGGCAAAGATGAGATAGCTTCTATCGTTCCCATCGAAGCTCGAAAATATATCCCAGTGCCGATTACCGAAGTTTCAATCGATTATTTCATCATCCCTCAAAAGGAACCCTCCTTTGAAGAAATGAACAGAGAAGAAGGAGCAATAGCTAAAGTAGAAGAAAAGACAAACGTCTTGGTGGTTACGACCCAAAATGACGCAGTGGCCAAATATCGTTCGATTGTTTCCGGAAGTAATTTAAACGCTTCCTTTTTTGAGATTGAGATTTTTTCCTCTATCCGGGCCAATTTTGAACATGAGCTTTCTCCTGTTTTGTTGATTGATTTTGGCGCGTCTCATACCAAGCTTTCTGTGGTGGAGTTCGGGATGGTCCAAAGTTATCACACCATAGACAGAGGGGGAGCAGACATTACGAACTCCATTGCCAAGTCTTTAAGCGTTCCTTTTTCCGAAGCGGAAAAGATGAAAAAAGAATTCGGGCTTTTCGGCAATCCAGCGGAAAAAAGTTTGGCAGACATTATCAAAGTGCACATAGATTATATTTTTTCCGAGACGAACAACGTCCTCTTGGGATACGAAAAGAAAAACACTCGCGCTATCAGCAAAGTCATTTTCACGGGCGGAGGCGCTATCATGAAAGGGCTGAAAGAAGTTGCGGTAAATAATTTCCAAGCGGAAATAGAGATAGGTCATCCTTTTTCCAAAGTCAGCGCGCCGGCCTTTTTAGAAAAAGTTCTCTTAACCATGGGTCCGGAGTTTGCGGTGGCCCTCGGTCTCGCTCTGCGAAAATTACAATAAAGGAGTTATACACATTCTGTTTTGCTTTTTACTTCATTAAAATTTGTTTTTGTAATATAATTAAGTACGATGGAGCAAAATTTCCAAACGTCGTTCATACCCAAAAAGCCTATCGTGAAGGATAATGCTTCTTATGCTCGCCCCACCAGTATTTTTTTAATTATTTCTCTGCTTGTTTTGTTTACCGTCCTCTTGGCTACCGGCGGACTTTATTTTTATCGGACAATCTTGACCAATAAAATTACCAGCATGCAAAACACTCTCAACCTGGCCAAGAATCGTTTTGAACCTTCAAAGATCACCGAGCTTCAGACCTTGGACAAGCGCTTGCGCGCCTCCAGTGAAATTTTATCCAAACACATTACCATCATTCCGGTTTTTAGCGCTTTGGAGCAGGTCACCATGAAAAGCGTTCGTTTTACTAAATTCAGCTACGACCTAGGAGACAATAGTACCGCGCCCATAAATATAAAAATGTCCGGAGTGGCCATCGGCTATCGTTCCGTTGCTTTGCAGTCCGATCTTTTTGCTAAAAATAAAAATTTAATCAATCCCGTTTTTTCTAATCTAACGCTCGACAATAGTGGCAACGTCCTCTTTGATTTGGATTTTTCAGTGGACCCGAGTTTTGTTAATTATAAGCAAACCCTAAAGATTCAAAGCTAAATTTATGATGAGATTTATAATGCCAATCATAATAATAGGAATTGCCATTTCTTTCTTTGTGGTATTTACCAACCCCATCTACAACGATGTCCTTTCTTTAAATGGAGATGTGGCCTCGTACAATGACACGCTGGACAATTCTAAATTGCTTGAAAATCAGCGCGACAAGCTTACCTCCAAATATAATTTAATCAATCCTGATAATTTGACCAAACTAGAGAGGCTCTTGCCGGGGAACGTGGATAACATTCGCTTGATCCTGGAGATAGGGCAGATCGCGCTACCATACGGGATGGTTTTGAAAGATGTAAAATACAGCGTAACCCCTCCCGCTTCTGAGGTGGTGACAGCGAAAGGGGCAGTTATCCAAGGAGGGGCAGCCGCCAAGGCACCCCCAAAGGACTACGGCATTTTTGATCTGGAATTTTCCACTTCAGGCACTTATGATAATTTTATTAATTTTACCAAAGACCTAGAGAGCAACCTTAGGATTGTGGATGTTTCTTCAATTGCATTTTCTTCTGATGCCAATATTGGTGGCAGCTCAAAAATAGTTCCCACTGATATTTATAAATATAATTTTAAAATTAAGACTTACTGGTTAAAAAATTAAAATGCCAAAACTTAGAAACATCTTAATATTTGTAATAATCGCCTTAATATTTTTTTTGGTTTATATATATTTTATAAAGCCGACTGATGACCAAGCCGGCTTAGTGTCTTCGGGGGCAGGGGCTACTTTGCCCAACATTGATGGTACTACTACCAACGCAAACACTCTCGCAAATTCTTTGATTACGAAAGATTTTCTCAATCTGCTTTCCAATGTTAAGAACATAAAACTAGACGACTCTATCTTTTCTGACCCGGCTTTTAACAGTTTGCGTGATTCAAGCATAACTCTCACTCCGGACGGCAACGAAGGCAGACCAAACCCCTTTGCTCAATTTGGTAATGATTTACCCACTGCTGTGCCGACCTTGCCCGGCCTAGAGCTAAATGCGCCGGTTTCTGCGCCGGCAACTTCGACAACGGGAAGCTTAACATCCCCGGCAACTTCCGGCACGGGGATGCCTCCTCCTCCAGCCCTTCCGCCAATCCCCGCAAAAAAAACAACTCCATCTAAACCTTAATCATTATGAGTTTTTTAGAAGAATTAGCCAAAAAAGGTTTAATTAATGGAAGCCAGATAGGTGAAATAAAAAGTCGCGCAGAAAAAGAATATAACGGGGATATAGAAAAAACACTCATTGAAGCTGGTATTCCAGAAGAGAAAATTCTTGAAATAAAAGGAGAGTATTTGGGGTTGCCGGTAAAAAATATTAATAATGAAAATATATCTTTTGATGTCTTGAAATACATTTCAGAAGATTCAGCCACTCACTATCACTTTGTTCCGATTGAGTTAAACGAGGGAGTGCTTCAGGTGGGGGTAACTGATCCGGAAAACATTCAAGCGATGGACGCGCTCCAGTTTATTTCTACTAAAATGGGTATCCCATTTAAGGTTTTTCTAATTTCCAAAAGCGACTACGAGACCATTTTGGGAAGTTATAAAGGGCTGGGGAGCCAGGTGGAAAAAGCTCTAGATGAATTAAACCAAGAAGAGGCCGCCGACAATAAAAGCAGTGAAGAAAATTTAAATAAAGAAATAAAAAATATAAAAGAGGGAGCCGAAGCAAAAATCGTCGAAGATGCACCAGTAATAAAAATCGTGGCGGTAATCTTGCGCAATGCCATAGAAGGAAATGCTTCAGATATCCACATTGAATTTACCGGGGAAAAAGTCAAAGTCCGTTTCAGGGTAGACGGCATGTTGCATACCACCATTATCCTCCCGCCGAACGTTTACGGTGGAATTGTTGCTCGCATAAAAATTCTCTCTAAATTAAGGCTAGACGAGAAACGCAAGCCTCAAGATGGATCTTTTAGTACAAACATCGATGGACACAAGATAGATTTTCGCGTGTCTACGATGCCAGCGTATTATGGTGAGAAAGTCGTGATGCGTATTTTGGATTCCGAAAAAGGAGTAAAGCCCTTGGACCAGCTGGGCCTGTCAGAAGTGAATTTGAAAATAATTCAAGAAGCAATCAAACGGCCTTATGGGCTTATCCTGATCACCGGTCCTACGGGGTCAGGCAAATCCACCACGCTTTACTCGATGATGAACGCGCTCGACAAAGAAAAAAGCAACATTGTGTCTTTGGAAGATCCGGTGGAGTACCACATGCCAGACATCAACCAATCGCAAATGATGCCGGAGATCGGCTACACTTTTGCCTCAGGGCTTCGTTCGATCTTGCGTCAAGATCCGGATATCATAATGGTCGGGGAAATCCGCGATAAAGAAACAGCTCAGCTGGCCATCCAAGCTGCGCTTACCGGGCACTTGGTGCTTTCCACCCTGCACACCAACAACGCCATCGGCGCGATCCCTCGCTTGGTAGACATGGGGGTTGATCCGTATTTGATTGCTCCGACCTTGATCGTTTCTATCGCCCAGCGTCTAGCCCGGTTGACTTATCCGGCTTCTCGCAAAGAAGTGCCTCTCGATGAAAGTGTCCGTAAGCAAATCGAAGAGCAGTTGAAAGATTTGCCTGATGAGTTCAAGCCCTCGATTGGAGACAAGATGTACGACACCGTGCCGTCTCCCGAATGTCCTTCTGGAACGAGGGGACGCATAGCTGTTTTTGAGATGTTTAAAATTGACAAAGAGATGCAAGCAGTAATTCTTAAGAATCCCACCAATGCGGCTATTTACAAACTGGCGAGAAGCAAGGGGATGCTGATGATGCGGGAAGACGCCATGCTGAAATCCTTAAAAGGGGTAATTCCCTACACAGAGGTTTATAATTTTAACGACGAAAGCGAATAATCGCCAGAATATTAGCGATAGAGTTATCCACAGTCTCTGTAATTAGAAGTCATTTTGTAGTATAATTAAAATATATGGAAGGGGAAAAAAAGAAAATTTTAATAGTAGACGATGATAGTTTTCTTTTAGACATGTATGCGCTCAAGTTCAGCCAGAATAATTTCGAAGTTTATACGGCGGGGAGTGGCATACACGCACTGGAAAAAATCAAAGATGGTTTGTCTCCGGATATTCTTTTGATTGACATCATCATGCCCGAGATGGACGGCTTTGAAGTTCTCACTCAAATAAATACCCAAAATTTATGCCCTAAATGTGTAAAAATAATTTTGTCCAACAAGAGCGAACAAAAAGATATAGATGAAGGCACCCGGCTGGGAGTGGCAGGCTATATAGTAAAAGCCAATTTTACTCCGGCGGAAGTTATAGACCAAGTGGTAAAAATTTTAGAAAAATCATCGAAGTCGCAAACCGCCTGAGGGGCAGAAAAATAAATTTATGGATTATAAAAAAGAACTTGAAGATCTTATTTTAAATGTTATTCACGAAAACGGTTCGGACTTGCATTTGGGCGCCGGACGAGTGCCGGCCATCCGGGTGGCGGGGGAGCTTATCTTTTTAGTAAAGCATTCGGTTTTAAATCAAGAAGACATGTTGGGATTTTTGGGTGAAATTTTAGAAAAAGCAAAAATTGAAAAATTTAAAGAAAACCAAGAAGCGGACTTCTCTTATGATTTTCGCGGAGAGGCCAGGCTCCGAGGCAACGCTTTCTTCCAAAAAGGTTTGATCAACATAGTTTTTAGGTTGGTCCCCAAAGTCCAAACCATGGACGAGCTCCGGTTGCCTCCGATCTTAGCCGAGCTGGCTCGCAAGAAGCAAGGGTTTTTCCTGGTGGTAGGCCCTGTCGGACAAGGCAAGTCCACCACTTTGTCTGCGATGATCAATGTAATAAACAACGAACAAGCGCGCAATATAATAACCATCGAAGATCCGATCGAGCATGTCTACATACCGAACAAATCCATCATCAACCAGCGGGAAGTGGGCATAGATACTAAGGATTTTCACACAGCCCTGAAGGAAGTTTTTAGGGAGGATGTAAATGTAATTATGGTCGGGGAAATGCGCACGCCGGAAACTATCGCGACCGCGGTGACGGCGGCGGAGACGGGGCACTTGGTGCTTTCCACTCTGCACACCAACAACGCCTCTCAGACCATAGATAGAATCATAGATTCCTTTCCCGGAGACCAGCAAGACCAGATTCGCGCCCAGCTTTCGTCTTCTTTGCTTGGGATATTTTCTCAAAGGCTCGTTCCCAGGATCGCCGGCGGTCTAGTGCCAGCCTATGAGCTTCTCTTGAACAACAACGCCGTGGCGAATCTAATTCGCGAAAAACGCACGCACGAGATAGACGTGGTTATCGAAACAGGTTTGGAGTCCGGCATGGTTGACTTGAATCGTTCCTTGATGGAGCTGGTCCGCAATCAGGAAATCTCTATTGAGAACGCTTATCAATATTCACTTAACCCTAAAGGACTTGAACAGTTAATATAAAATCATGCTTTTCAAATACAAGGCCATTGATGATAGCGGTGCCACCAAAGAAGGAGAAATTGATGCGCCTAATAAAGACATCGCCATAAGCGGGCTTCAGCGTCGAGGCTTGGTGATCGTTTCTATTAATGAAGAAGGGGAAAATAAATCAATTTTCAAACTTTCTCTTTTTGAAAGAGTAAAAACGAAAGACGTGGTGGTCCTCTCCCGCCAGATTTCCACTTTGTTTGAAGCGCAAGTTTCCGCCCTAAAAGCTTTCACCATGCTTTCGCTCAATACCGAAAACAAACTTCTAGGCCATAAACTTTCCCAGATTTGCGATGATCTCCAGGCCGGAGTTTCCATCTCCGGAGCGCTCGCCCGCCACCCGGACGTATTTTCTGATTTCTACGTAAACATGGTAAAGGTGGGGGAGGAAACAGGCAAACTCAACCAAACTTTTTTACATTTAGCAGATTACTTAGATCGTCAATACTCTCTTACTTCTAAAACCAAGAATGCGCTTATTTATCCGGCTTTTGTCATCATCACTTTCTTTGTAGTGATGACTTTGATGTTTACGATTGTTATCCCGAAGCTCGTGGCTATCATTATGGATTCCAGTCAAGAGGTTCCGCTTTTTACAAAAATAATCATCGCCATTTCAAATTTGTTTGTTAATTATGGAGTTTTTGTTTTGATTTTCTTTTTAATTTTAGGTATTTGGGTTTGGCGTTTGTCGACCACCGTCAAAGGCAAGATTTACCTTGATACACTTAAGCTTTCCACTCCAGCCGTCGGCAATTTATACAGAAAACTTTATCTATCTAGAATCACAGACAACCTAAGCACCATGCTTAGCTCTGGGGTTCCCATTGTTCGAGCCATAGATATTACGGCGGAAGTGGTGGGGTCTTTGACCTATAAAGATTTATTGGCCGATGTAGCCGATGGAGTAAAGTCGGGTTCAGCCCTTTCTTTGGCGCTTCAAAGGCACAGTGAACACATCCCAGGGATTTTAGTGCAGATGGTGCAAGTGGGCGAGGAGACAGGCTCTCTCGGAAGTATCTTGAAAACTCTGACTGATTTTTACAAAAGAGAAGTGGACGATGCAGTGGATACGCTGGTCGGTTTGATAGAGCCTGTGATGATCGTGGTTTTAGGTCTAGGAGTGGGGATATTACTGGTTTCTGTCCTAATGCCTATTTACAACATGGCAGGAGGAATTAGCTAGAATGCAAACCTAACCCCAGCCCTTCCCGAAGGGAAGGGTGAAAATTCAGATGTTTTCCCTCTCCTTTGGGGAGGGATTAAGGGAGGGGTGGTTCCTGTGGATAACTAATTTGCCTTTCAAAGATGGTTCGGTGATATAATAAGGGTATTAAAATTAAGTCGAAACATTATTAATTATTATTTCAGCCATGGGCTGATTCGCCTTTGGCGAGAAAATAAATTATGAAAAAGAATTTAAAGAAAGGTTTTACGTTAATTGAGCTCTTGGTGGTGGTGGCCATCATTGGTATTTTGGCTTCTGTGGTGTTGGCTTCGCTAAACACCGCTCGTGCTAAGGGCGCCAACGCGGCTATTAAAGCAAACTTGGCAAACATCCGCGCGCAAGCGGAGATTGTATATGATCCATTGGGTGCTTATGGTACTGCTGACAGCGCTGTTACTGCTTGTACGGCGACATGGACACCAACACCAAATTCTCTTTTTGCTAATTCAACCATAAATGCTGCTGTTAAAGCGGCTGCTACTTCAGCTGGCGCTACTGGTTTTTGTAATTCTACTATAGGTACTGGATCTGCTTGGGTGGTTTCTTTCCCTCTTAAGGTCACAGAAGGTACATTTACTCATTGGTGTGTAGACTCAACAGGAGTCTCGACAGGTAAAACAGCTATTGCCGCTGGGACAGCTTGCTAGTTCAATCTAGTTTTTACAAAAAAACCACTCACAAGGGTGGTTTTTTTGTTTGCTTTACTGTGGTACAATATAAAGAACTTATTATAAAATAATATAAAAAAATGAATTTAAAAAAAGGTTTTACAATAATTGAGCTTTTGGTAGTAGTGGCAATCATCGGACTTCTTACCAGTATCACTCTCGGATACATCGGGAGCGCCAAGCTGAAGGGGAACGACACAGGCATAAAAAGCAACCTAGCTACCACCAGGGCCAACAGTGAATTTTTTTTTCTTAATAATGCTAACAAATATTTGCCAGCCGGCGGGGTTGATCTAGCAGGCACTTGTCCGACAGTTTACGAGGGCGCTTCTGGAACAAACATGTTCTCCAGCGACAAATCTATGTTTGATTCAGTCAACGAGGCGATCAAAAGGGGGACTGGTAGCTCGTGCTACGACAGTACCGACTTTTGGGCGGTGGCTGTCGGCCTGAACCTTACTCCGCATACTTCTTGGTGTGTGGACAATCAAGGGTCGGCCAAAGTTGTAAACACTGATCCAGCCGGAGCCATCAACCCGGCGACTTTCTTATGTAATTAAATTATTTCATGGTTTTATTTCCTACAATTATTTTCTTTGTTTTTGGTCTCATTATTGGAAGCTTTTTAAATGTGGTAATCATCAGGTTTAATACCCAGAAATCTTTTTTTGGATCTTTTGGCGGCCGAAGCGGATGCATGACTTGCCAAAGCATCCTCACTTGGTACGAATTGATTCCCGTTTTCAGTTTTTTGGGTCTTCGAGGCAGATGCCGAAAATGCAAAGCCAAAATCTCGATCCAGTATCCTATGGTTGAGCTTTTGACCGGCTTGATTTTTGCTCTTTTGTTTTTAAAATTCCAAGATTTATTTTTCTCCCAGACCCTTGCTTTTGGTTTTACTTATGCGTACTACGCAGTTGCGTTTTCTCTCCTCCTAGTGATAGCTGTTTATGACTTTCGGCATAAAATAATTCCGGATATTCTTGTGTTTGTTTTTGGATTTTTAGCGCTGGCGGGATTGTTCGTCCTTGGGGCTGATCGCTCTTTGGTTTTCTCTTTGCATCTGCCTTCCTTTTGGGAATTCTGGGCTGGGCCTATCATAGCCGTTCCTTTTGCTTTTTTTTGGCTGGTGTCTTCCGGAAGGTGGATGGGGCTAGGCGATGCCAAGCTGGCTCTTGGCTTGGGTTGGTTGCTTGGCCTTTCTTTGGCTTTGTCCGGAGTGGTGTTTGCTTTTTGGGTCGGGTCTATCTTCGGCTTAGCTCTGCTAATTTTTTCCAAAAAATATGGGATGAAAAGCGAGATTCCTTTTGCTCCGTATTTGGTTTTTGGCGCGTTATTAGTGTTTTTGTTTGAGTTGCATATTTTTTGAAATGAATAAAAAAACACAAACAAACAAGGGCATGACTTACGTGGAGCTTATCGTCGTTCTAAGTATTTTTTCTGTTTTATCTTCGGTGGTTATTTTTAATTACGGAGACTTTCAGGCTAAGATTGATGTTAAAAACTTGGCGAGCGACATAGCTTTAAAAGTTGTGGAAGCGCAAAAATCATCCCTGAGCGGTAAATTTGACCCCAATGCTTCTCTCGGCTGGAAACCGTCTTATGGAGTTTATTTTGAGATGGCAAAACCAACGCAATTTGTCTATTTTGCTGATTTGAATAATGACGGAGTTTACAACGAAGACCCGCTCGACACCATAACTATTACCAAAAACGACAGCATTACAGGGCTAGAAGCAGTAGGGTGCGGGTCCATTACTTCCCTAAGTATTGTTTTCAAGCGTCCGGATTCCAGCGCAGCCTTCTCCTCCAACGGATCTTCTTTGCCATGCGCTTCTTATGTTCAGATCACTATTGCTTCACCCAAAGGAGTGACCGCTTTAATAAAATTATATCCTTCCGGCAGGGTGCAGGTTAATTAAAATGAAAAAAAATATTACTAAAAAAGAATCTGGTTACACTATAATAGAAACGATGATTGCTGTTTCTCTCTTTGTGATTATTGTCACGATAGGGATGGGAGCTTTACTAAATGCCAACCTGCTTCACCAGAAATCTCAAAGTATGCGCTCGATTATAGACAATCTAAGTTTTGTAATGGAAGACATGTCTAGAAATTTAAGAACCGGGTATAATTATCAATGTTTTGATTCTGTGCACACCACTCTTTCGCCTGCCACCTTGGGTAGCCCTAGGAGTTGTACAAATGGCTGGGCGATAGCCTTTGAATATCAAAATGGAGAAACCTCTACCTATTCGGATCAGTGGGTTTATTATATTAGCAGTGATGGAAAAATTTTCAAATCAACTAATGGAGCAAATAATTTTGTACAGTTAACTCCCGATGAAATTGTTATTGACACAGCGCTTTCTGGCTTTAAAGTTATTGGGGCCGAGCCTCCTTCATACAATGGCGACACTCAGCAACCTTTTGTTACTATTAAATTGGTTGGAAAAATAACTTTTAAAAATGTTGAAACACCATTTTCTTTACAAACTTCCGTGTCCCAAAGAGTCATAGATATTAATTAAAAAATTATGAATTACGAATTACGAATTAAGAAATCAAGAAAGAGAGGTTTTACTTTAGTCGAGACGCTGGTCGCGATTTCCATTTTTACTTTGTCCATTTTAGGCTTGATGTCGATTTTAACCTCTGGGGTAGCTGATACGAGCTACGCTAAGCAAAAAATAACAGCCTCATATTTGGCTCAAGAAGGCATAGAGCATGCCCGGAACATTCGAGACACCCATGTTTTGTATGAAGGAAATTCAGGCTGGGCTCATTTTAAAACTGATCCTAAAGTCACGGATTATGATAGCCCTAGTGAATATTCAAATTTTCATCGCACAGTTACCTTAACGAAAATCAACGATGAAGAATCCATGGTTTCCTCGAGGGTTTCCTGGACACAAGGTTCGGGAAATTATAGTATAACTTTTTCGGAAGAATTATTTGATTGGGTAGAGTAATATGAAAAAAATAAAAACAAAAATTAAAAATTCTGGATTTGTCATACTTTTTGCCGTTACTCTTTCCGCTATTCTTTTATCTGTGGCTTTAGGGGTGGCCAATATCGCCGTGAAAGAGATAAAATTTGGCACTTCCACCAAAGACACCAATGACGCTTTTTTTGCGGCCGACACAGGGGCAGAATGCGCCCTTTTTAATGATAAAACCACTAGTACTATTTTTGTGCCCTCTCCTTCTGCCATGCCGTGCTTAGGCAGGGTTGTCGCCGTAAGCGAGAATCCGGCATCAGTTTGGAGTTTTAGCTTGTTTGGTTTGGGCCCGGAAGGGAAGGGATGCGCCAATGTAACTGTGGACAAAACCACAACACCAACCAAAATTACTTCCCTTGGATACAACAACAGCGGAGCCCTTGGATGCAGTCCCGGGCTAAACACTGTGGAGAGGCAGGTTGAATTAAATTATTAAATTGGCATGCAAAAGTTTGACAAAAAAAATAAGAATAAAAAAATACAGCAAAGAGTTGAAAAATTGCGTGCAGAGATAGAACGTTTGCGCGAAGAATATCATACCAAGAATACTCCGAATGTGACAGATGATGTTTACGATTCTCTGACTCGCGAGCTGAAAGAATTACTAAAAAAATATCCCAAGGACTATCAGCCTGACGATCCTTCTGCGCCAGAAAACAGAGTGGCCGGCAAAGCACTGGATAAATTTGTGAAAGTAAAACACCAGACCAGGATGCTCTCGCTTAATGACGCTTTTTCATATGAAGAGCTTTATGATTGGGAGAAAAGAATTAAAAAACTTTTACCCCCTCTCCTTAACAAGGAGAGGGGGCTAGGGGGTGAGGTCAATTATTTCTGCGAAGTTAAATTTGACGGGCTGGCGGTATCGCTTATTTATGAAAATGGCAAATTTGTGAGAGGGGCCACTAGAGGAGATGGTTTTGTCGGGGAAGATATTACAGAAAATTTAAAGACGATATATTCTATACCCCTCTCCTTGCCAAGGAGAGGGGCTAGGGGTGAGGTGAATTCTATTCCTGATTTTCTTGAAATTCGAGGTGAAGCTCTTTTGTCCAAAGATACTTTGGAAAAACTAAATAAAATAAATGTTCAGGAAGGCAAACCTTTGTTTGCCAACACCAGGAATGCCGCGGCGGGCAGCTTGCGACAGCTCGACCCAAAATTAACAGCCGAAAGAAAATTAGACTTTGTCGCCTATGATATTTTACTGAGAGGTCCTGCCTCTCAGTTGCAGTCACACTCTGATAAGCATGAATTGCTTCGCGAGCTTGGGCTTAAGGTAGAAAAGCTGGAAGCAAAATGTAAAAATCTAGAGGAAGTAATGGCTTTTATTAAAAAGTTTGAAACTATAAGACCTGGTTTCCCGTATGGGACTGACGGGGTTGTGATATCGGTAAATGATCTAAAGTTGCAAGAAGTTTTGGGGGTTGTCGGTAAGGCGCCGCGTTTCATGGTGGCTTTTAAATATCCAGCCGAAAGAGCGACAACCATAGTGAAAAATATTTTGGTTAATGTAGGGCGTACCGGCGTGCTGACACCCCTGGCTGTTTTTGAGCCAACTGTGGTGGCGGGGTCCAGAGTATCCAAGGCGACTTTGCACAACATGGACCAAATCGGACGGCTTGATTTGCGGATCGGGGACACGGTAGTGATAGAAAAGGCCGGCGATGTGATTCCCAAAGTAGTGGAAGTGCTGACTCGTCTGCGTACCGGCAAAGAAAAAAAATTTAAAATGCCGGAAGTTTGCCCTGCTTGTGGCGGGAAAGTGGAAAAGAAAATCACCACCCCCAGCCCCCTCCTCAACAAGGAGGGGAGGAAACCCTCTCCTCCTTTGGAAGGAGGAGTGCCCAAAGGGCGAGGTGGTTCTTCCGTGGCTTACTATTGCATCAACCTAAAATGTCCAGCGAAAAACGAAAGATACTTAGAGCATTTTGTCGCTGTTTTTGAAATTTATGAACTAGGGCCGAAAATTTTAAGAAGGTTTAAAGATGAAGGGCTTATCACTGATGCGGCTGATCTTTTTACTTTAACCAAAGAAGACATTGCTCCACTTGAACGTTTTGGAGAAAAATCAGCCGAAAATATTGTAAAAGAAATTGAAAGCAAGAAGCCCATACCTTTTTCAAAATTCCTTTGGGCGCTTGGGATATTGCACGTGGGGGAGGAAACAGCGCGAGATTTAGCTTTACATTTTGAAACTCTGGAGAAACTATTGTCTTCCGCTAGGTCCGACCTAGCGGAGATAAGCATGATAGAAAACATCGGTCCAGCTGTATCGAAAAGCGTCGGGGATTTCTTTAAGGATAAAAACAATTTAAATTTTATAAAAAAGCTTCAAGAAAACGGGGTAGTGGTGGAGAAAGCGCCAAGGGTAAATCCGCCAGCTGGCGGATGGAAATTTACCGGCCTTAGTTTTGTTCTAACCGGGGCGCTTTCTCAAATGTCCCGTGAAATAGCCAAAGAAAAAATTATTGCTTTGGGCGGAAAAGTCGTGGGTTCTGTATCCAAAAACACGTCATACGTCGTGGCCGGCACTGACCCCGGCTCAAAGTTTACAACAGCCCAAAAATTAGGTGTAAAAATATTAGATGAAAAAGAGTTTCTAAATATGTTAGGATAATTTAATTGGAGGCGTCGGATAGCGGTTTATTCCACTACCTTGGAAAGGTAGCATACCGAAAGGTATCGAGAGTTCGAATCTCTCCGCCTCCGCCAGCGTTTTTATGGTAAAATATAAAAGTCGAATTTAACATTCTAATTAAAAATAAATCTTATGAAAGGATTTAATACAAACATAGAAAAAGAAACCTTGGAGAATACAAATTTTCGCAAAGTTTTATACACCAGCAAACATAGCCAATTAGTCTTAATGAGCCTCAAGCCGAATGAAGAAATAGGCATGGAAGTTCACCCGGACAATGACCAATTTTTTCGTTTTGAAAAGGGGGCCGGCAGGTGCATTATTGATGGCAATTCATACGAGCTTACGGACGGGTCAGTCATTGTCGTTCCAGCTGGGGCGCAACATAATGTCATCAATACTTCTAGCACTGACGACTTGAAACTTTATACTATTTATTCTCCAGCTCATCATCAAGACGGAGTAATTAGAGCGACCAAGGAGGAAGCAGAAAAAGACAGCCCGGAATTTGATGGAAAGACAACGGAATAAGCTTGACTTTGTAGATACATTGTATATACTTTATTCATGACTACCAAAATTCAAAAATGGGGAAATAGCTTGGCGGTGCGAATACCAAATGAATTTGCGAAGAATCTTAGTTGGGGAGAGGGCTCTGTTGTCGATTTTCAATTATTATTAGATAAGGTGATTATTACCTCTAGTCGTCCAGAATACACATTAGAGCAAATGGTAAAAGGTATTACCAAGAAAAATAGGCACAAGCTTGTGTGGCCGGATGACAAGCCGAGAGGCAAGGAAATATGGTAAAAAATTCTACAATTCCAGAAAGAGGGGATATCGTTTGGATTGATTTTAGTCCGACAAAAGGCCACGAACAGGCTGGACTTCGTCCAGCTGTGGTGATGTCACCTACTAAATATAATTCTTTTTCTGGTTTGGTTTTAGTTTGTCCTATGACCAGCAAACGCAAGGATTATTTTTTTGAAGTGCCAATAAAAGGACCAAAAGAAAAATCTTTTGTTTTAGCTGATCAAATAAGAATCTTTGATATAAAAGAAAGGATAAAAAAAACAACAGGAAAAGTCAGTGACATAGAAATAAATGAGATTTTAGCCAGAGCCTCTACCTTATTTAAATAAAGATACTGCGTTGGGCAAGGCATAGCGTAAAATAAGACAAAAACGTATAAATAGAGTAAAATGGGGGCATGATATTTTCCGCCTTATTGACGATAGTGGGCCTTTCTCTTTTTGAGACTATCTCGTCTGTTGACAATGCGATAATCAACGCAGAAGTGCTTTCCACTATGGGGGAAAAGACCAAAAGGTGGTTCCTCACCTGGGGGGTGCTGGTGGCCGTTTTTGTTGTAAGGGGCTTGCTTCCTTTCGTGATAATTTGGACTTTCAATCCAACTCTCTCGATTTTGCAAGTTTTGTCGGCTGCCTGGTCCAGCGATCCGCTAGTGCAGGACTCTATCCATAGGTCCTCTCCGATATTACTCATTGCCGGCGGAGTTTTTCTTTTGTTTTTGTTTTTGCATTGGCTGTTTCTTGAAGAGAAAAAGTTTGGCTTGCCCAGAGCAGAAAAATTTTTTATGAAAAAAGGTGTTTGGTTTTATGCGCTGGTGTCAGTCTTGCTTGCTATTATTTCTTGGTTTGCTCTGCAAGCAGATAGCTTGATGGCCTTTGGGGCGGTGGTGGGCTCAAGCTTGTTTTTTATTACGCATGGTTTCAAGCAAAATGCCGAAGAGCAAGAGAGGAACTTACTTCAGAATTCAAATTCCGACCTGAGCAAGCTTTTTTTCCTGGAAATCATTGATACCACTTTTTCCATTGACGGAGTGCTCGGCGCCTTCGCCTTCACTCTTTCCGTTCCTTTGATATTGATCGGCAATGGCCTCGGCGCCATCCTTGTGCGACAACTCACGATAAGCAACATAGAAAGAATCAAGAAATATGTTTATTTGAAAAATGGCGCCATGTATTCCATTCTCTTTCTGGGAATTTTTATGATTTTGCACAGTTTTGGTTTTAATGTTCCGGAATACGCCTCACCGCTTTCCACTTTTATCATAATCGGATTTTTCTTTTGGAAATCTAAACTTCATTTAAAAAATGTATAAATCTTTTATGACCCATAATCAAAAATTTGCGGAAGAATATAAGAAATTAAATACTAAACAAAAGGAAGCGGTGGACGCCATAGACGGGCCGGTGATGGTGGTAGCAGGGCCGGGGACGGGGAAAACGCAGATTCTGGCTTATCGCATAGCAAAAATTCTTATCGAAACAGACACCCAGCCGGAAAATATTCTTGCTTTGACTTTTACCAACGCCGGAGTTGTTTCTATGCGCGAGAGATTGCTTGATATTATGGGTGATACGGCATACCGGGTAAACATTTTCACCTTTCACGCTTTTTGCGAGCATATAATAAAAGAATTTCCTTTCTATTTTGAAGAACTTTCCGATTCCAGGGTGGTGAGTGATCTGGAGCGAGTGCAGATAGTCGAGTCGATAATAGAAAAAAATAAGTTCAAAGACCTTGTTTCTTTCCATGATGAATTTTATTTCTTAAAAAAAATAGTAGATGGAATTTTAGCGATAAAGAAGGAGGGGCTTTCCCCGAAAGAATTTGTCGAAAAACTGCCGGAATGGAAAAAGACTCTTCTTTCAAACGAAGATTTATACTACAAAAAAGACTTTGGAAAATACAAAAAAGGAGACCTAAAGCCGGCCGAAAAGGAAAAGATAGACCAGAAAATAAGCAAAGCAAAAGAGCTTGGTGAGATATTTTCTCTTTATCAAACCGAATTGAAAAAGAAAGGGTTGTATGACTTTTCCGACATGGTGCTGTATGTCTTGGAAGAATTGACGAAAAATAAAAATTTAAAAGCAGACGTTCAGGAAAAATATCAATACATTCTCGTAGATGAACACCAAGACACGAATGAAGGGCAAAATAATCTTATTGAATTTCTGACCGATGCTCCGCACCTGGAAGGCAGGCCGAACATTTTTACTGTGGGAGATGAAAAGCAATCCATTTACAGGTTCCAGGGCGCGAGCGCGGAAACTTTTTCCAGATTTCAAAATTTATATAAGGATATTTATTCCGTAGTGTTGACAGAGAACTATCGTTCTACGCAAAATATTATCGACGGAGCGCACAGCCTTATTGTAAAATCCCGAGGATTGGAAGACAGCGCGAAGCTTCACGCCCAAACAAAGGAAAATGAAAAAATTTTAATTCGCGAATTTTCAAATTACAAATTTGAACTTCTTTTTCTGGCCGAAGATATAAAAAAGAAAATAGACGGCGGGGTAACCCCTTCGGAGATCGCCGTGCTGTATCGCGCTAACAAAAACGTTTCCGACATCAAAGCTATTTTTGATTATTATAAAATTGACTATACAATATTCAGCAAAGATAAGATCTTGGATGATCCAAATATCCGCAATCTCATACATATCCTGAAAGTTATTTACAATCCAAACGACGACCACAATCTCGGTAAAGCATTTTTCTCTAAATTTTTAAATTTTGACGCCTATGACATCATTAGAATTTTAGATAAATTTAAATCTTTACGAAAGGCGGAGAAAAAACATATTTTTGCCATTCTGGAAGACAAAAATGCACTAAAAGAAAATGAAGTTAAAAACATAGAACAATTTCAAAATTTTACAAAGACCCTAAAAGAGCTGAAGATTGAATCTCAAAATCAAAGTTTCCCTGATTTTTTCAAAATATTTCTAGCTAAAATCGGGTATATCAAATACATGCTTGCCTCCGCAGACAGCCGCACCCAAGTTGTAAAGCTTGATAAAATTCTGGATGAAATTAAAAGGCAAAATCAAACTAAGAAAGAATATGAATTGGCAGATTTTATATATTTTATAGATGCCTTTACTAAATACAACTTAGATATAAACAGCGCCGATCCGGAAATTATTGAAGGCGTTTCTCTGATGACTGCTCACGGCGGGAAGGGCAGAGAATTTGAGTATGTTTACATCATCAACGCCACCAGACGAAGCTGGGAAGCAAGCAAAGGGGGAGGGGGAATTGTCTTGCCTGTTTATCAATACGATGGAGACGCGGAAGACGAAAGGAGGCTGTTTTATGTGGCCATGACTCGAGCCAAGAAGGTTCTAAATATTTCCTTTGCGAGGACAGACAATGACGGTAGAGTTCACGAAGAGTCCGAGTTTGTAAAAGAGATAGACTCTTCATTTAAAGAAGAAAAAAAGATGGAAGAATTTGAAGAAAAGAATATTAAAAAGTTAAGCACCTTTTTGAATGTCGGAGAGAAGTCTGCTTCGCTTTTCGACTCAAAATATTTAAAGGAATTGTTTTTCCAGAGAGGGCTGAATGTTTCCGCTCTCAACAACTACCTTTCCTGTCCTCAAAAATATCTTTTCAAGAATCTTATAAGAATTCCGGATGTTTACTCTCCGACCTTAAAATATGGAGATTTAATTCACAAATCCCTGGAATCATTTTTCACCATGTCCGCCCGGGAAGAAAAAATTCTTCCGAAAAGTTTCCTCTTGCAGGCTTTTGATAAAGAATTATTTAAAACATATTTCTCTGAAAAAGATGAAGAAAAGTTTAGGACAAGGGGAGAGCAGGCCTTGTCTGAATATTATGATGAATATGCCGGAGATTGGAATTATAAGACAAAGGCAGAGTTTAACCCTAAAAGAGATTTTGAATTGGACAACAAAGAAGTACTTAAAATAACCGGTTTTGTGGACAAGATTGAACAAAATGAAGATGGCACGATTAATATCGTAGATTATAAAACAGGTCGAGCTTTTTCAGAAAAAACAAAAGAAGAAAAAGAGAATTACGAAAGACAAATATCTTTCTATCATTTATTGCTTCAAGAATACGACGAAGGAAATTTAGTAGTGAATAAAAGCACCCTTGATTTTGTGGAGAAAAACAAGAAAGGAAAATTTGAACAATATTCTTTTGAAGTTACGAAAGAACACCTAAAAAAACTAAGGGAAGAAATAAATCTTTGTGCCGACGAAGTGCTTTCTATGAAATTCCTCAAAAAAGGTTGCAATAAAAAAAATTGTGAATGGTGCCACATGTTAGATTAACGGCCCGATTATTTATACTGGCAAAATAATGATATTTTGGTATAATTACTCATTAAATGAAAGAAGAAGTTGAAAAAGGAAAAATACACCCGCTCTCGCTGTTGGCGCAGGAGGCCTATGAAGCTTTTTCTGATATGGGCTTTGAAATTGCATCCGGACCAGAGCTTGAAAGTGAATGGTATAATTTTGATGTTTTAAATGTTCCAAAAGATCACCCAGCTCGTGATATGCAAGACACGTTCTGGATCAAGGGTGAAGATGGAAAGGTTTTACGGACACACACCACCAGCGCTACCGCACGCGTGCTTGAGCAAGCAGGCAAGGAGAAAGGGCTCCCCGCTGCTTTTATCTCTGTTGGGAAAGTTTTCAGGAACGAAGCCACGGATGCTACACACGAAATGCAATTTTACCAGATAGACGGAATGATGGTTGGGGAGATTAAAGATGGTATTTCAATTGCAAATTTGAAAGGTGTACTTACTAAGTTTTACAAAAAAATGCTTGGGGAAGACACTGCTATAGAATTCCGCCCAAGTTTCTTTCCTTTTACCGAACCATCTCTCGAAGTGCACGCTAAATTTAACGGGCGTTGGCTTGAAATGATGGGCGCAGGAATGATTCATCCAAATGTTTTGCGTAACTTAGGTCTTGATCCGGAAAAATTCCAGGGTTTTGCTTTTGGTGGCGGTCTTGATCGTATTGCGATGATTAAATGGAATATTCCAGATGTTAGATTTTTTTATCAAGGGGATCTGCGCCTCAATCAGTTTTAATTTTTACCAATGAAAATATCTTACAACTGGCTCAAATGGTATATTCCTGAAATTCCAAATCCTGAAGAACTCAGAGATATTTTTACTTATCATTTGTGTGAGGTGGAGAGTTTAACTCCCCTCCTTGTGGAGGAGGGGGCTGGGGGTGGTGATTATGTTTTTGATATAAATATTTTACCAAACAGGGCGCATGATTTGCTTTCTCATCAGGGCGTGGCTAGCGAGCTTGCTTCGCTTTTAAATATAAAATATGTCGACCCTACGCCTAAATATAAAATACCTCCTATTTCTCCCTCTCTTCCGGGGAGGGATGGGGAGGGGTTAAAAATAGAAGTTGAAAGCGATAGGTGTCGAAGATACATGGGCAGGATCGTGCGCAACGTAAAAGTTGGGCCCAGTCCGGAATGGGTAGTAAAGCACTTGGAAGCAATCGGACAGAGAAGCATAAACAACATGGTGGATGCTGCAAATCTGGTGATGTTTGATTGCGGACAGCCGACACATGTTTTTGATTTAAATAAAATAAAGGAAAAATTAATTGTCCGGCAGGCGAAAGAGGGGGAGGAGCTTACCACTCTAGATAATAAAGATCTAAAATTAAGAAATTCAGATTTGGTCATCGCTGACAGCGAGCAAGTGCTGGTAGTGGCGGGAATAAAAGGCGGCAAAACAGCCGAGGTTGATAATGGCACCAAAGACATTATTTTAGAAGTGGCAAATTTTGACCCTACGTCTGTGCGCAAAACAGCGCAATCCCTTAATATTTTTACCGATGCGCGTAAGCGTTTTGAGAACGATTTGTCGCCCGAGCTTGGGTCTTTTGCTATGCAAGAACTTTCCGCTCTTATTTACGAAATGTGTCCGGAGGCTGTTTTCGAAGATGTCGTGGATGTCTATCCTCAAAAACCGGAAGCAAGAAAATTAGCTTTTTCTTTGAGTAAAATTTCCAAAATTTTAGGACTAGAAGTAACAGAGGACGAAGTAAAAAATATATTAAATAAATATAATTTCAAATATGAAATAGAGAACAAAGAAAATGATGAAATTTTTGAAATTAGTGTTCCGTTCATGCGTTTAGATCTGGTGATCGAAGAAGATATGGCTGAAGAAATAGGCAGAATCATGGGCTACGACAAGATAGAGTCCAAAATGCCAAAAATAAATTTTAAGCCAGAGGTAAACGAAATATATTCTAAAATTCTTTGGGCTAGAAATAAATTATTAAATGATGGGTATTCCGAAGTGATGAATAGTAGTTTCTGCAACAGTGGAGAAGTTTCAGTTTTAGCTTCGGCGTCGGATAAAAACTTTTTAAGAACAAATTTGGCTGATGGCCTGAAAGAAAGTTTGAAATTAAACCAGCTCAATGCGCCATTACTTGGCGTGAATGAGATTAAAATTTTTGAAATTGGTATGGTGTTTAAGAAAGACGGAGAGGAAATGCACGTGGCGTACAACGAAGGAATTAAAATAATAGAGAAAAATTTATATGAATTCGGAAAGTAAAAAATTCAAAATGTGGTCGTTATTTCCTTTTATCTCGAGAGATATTTCAGTGTGGATTCCAAATAATAAAGATTCAGAAAATCTTAAAAAATTAATTAAAGAAAATGTGACTAATCTTTTAGTGAGGGAACCATATTTAATAGACTCTTTTACTGGAAAAGACGGAAGAACCTCCTATGCTTTTAGGCTAGTTTTTCAGTCGTTTGAGCGTACTCTTACGGACGTTGAAGTGAACGACATTATGACTAAAATAACTAATAAAATCAAGGAGAAAAATGGTTGGCAAGTTAGATAAAATCTGATATAATATAGCTATATGGCAAAAGGAAAGGAAGACAAAAAAGATGGCGAAAAGGGCCATCATTATGATGCCTCTGATATTTCTGTCTTAGAGGGCTTGGAGCCCGTCAGGCGTCGTCCTGGCATGTATATAGGCACGACTGGTCCTGAGGGGTTGCATCACCTAGTTTGGGAGATTTTTGATAACTCTCGCGACGAGGCGATGGGCGGTTTTTGTAACGATATTGAGATTGTGCTTCTTCCTGAAAATCGTATTCGAGTGGCGGACAACGGCCGGGGCATACCGATAGACGTACATAAAAAAACAAAAGTTTCCGCTCTGGAAACAGTGATGACTACCTTGCACGCCGGAGGCAAATTTGGCGGGGAGGGGTATAAAGTTTCCGGAGGCCTGCATGGAGTCGGAGCCTCGGTAGTGAACGCGCTTTCGATCTTCTGTCGGGCAGAGGTGCATCGAGATGGGGGGCAATATTTTCAGGAATATTCCCAAGGCAAGAAAAAGTCCGCAGTTAAAAAGAAAGGCACTTCAAAACTCCATGGCACCATTATCACCTTTGAACCGGATCAAGAAATTTTTGGCGATATTAAATTTGACTGGGGTACCGTAGTAAACCATATCCGCCAGCAGGCGTACCTAGTAAAAGGACTTAAAATTTTAATAATTGACGCTAGGGGGTGGGATAATAAAAAAGGACTAAACGAGGAAGATGTTTTTTATTTCAGAGATCTTGGCTTAGAGCTTCCTTCAGTTTCTTTTTATTTTGAAGGGGGGTTGGTTTCTTTAGTAAAATATTACAACAAACTTCATAAGCCAATCCAAAACAATATTTTTTATGTTGAAAAAGAGTTGGATAATGTCGGGGTAGAGATAGCTTTGCAGTATGTGGACGACATAACAGATAGAATTTTTCCTTTTGCCAACAATATTTACACCGGCGAAGGCGGGACGCACGTGACTGGTTTTAAAACGGCGCTTACTAGGACTCTCAACACCTACTGCAAGAAAAATGAAATGATGAAAGAGTCCGAGGGCGGATTTACCGGAGACGACGTCTTAGAGGGCCTGACGGTGGTTATCTCAGTAAAGCTTCGGGAAATACAATTTGAGGGGCAAACAAAAGGCAAACTGGGAAGCATGGAAGCTCAAGGCGCGGTGGCCACTGTTTTCGGAGAAGCCTTTTCAAACTTTTTGGAAGAAAACCCAGACGATGCCAAGTATATAATCAATAAGTCTATCCTAGCCTTGAAGGCTCGCAAGGCGGCTAAAGCAGCCAAGGATTCTGTGCTTAGAAAAGGCGCCTTAGAAGGGATGACTCTTCCGGGGAAGCTGGCGGACTGCCAAAGTAAAAATGCTTCCGAATCAGAATTATTTTTAGTGGAGGGAGATTCGGCTGGAGGTTCAGCCAAACAGGGGCGTGATCGTCGCACGCAGGCAATACTTCCTCTACGTGGAAAGATATTAAATGTAGAGCGTGCACGTATCGACAAGATGCTCGCTTCCAAAGAGGTGAAATCTCTCGTCATCGCCATGGGCACTTCTATCGGGGACACTTTTGATTTGGAGAAAATGCGTTATCATAAAATAATTATTGCCACCGATGCCGACGTGGACGGTTCGCACATTCGGACATTACTGCTAACTCTTTTTTACCGATATTTCAGGCAAGTTATCGATGCAGGGTATATTTATATTGCCCAGCCTCCGCTGTATAAAATTAAAAAAGGGAAAGAGGTTTTATATGCTTACACGGATGACGAGAAGTTAAAAATTGTGGGCCGTCCCGCTGCCGAAATTGACGAGATTGAAAGCATTTCTGATGCCGAAGTTGAGTCAAATGAAACCGAAGAAGAAACAGCCAAAAAATCCACCAAGATCCACATCCAACGCTTTAAAGGTTTGGGGGAAATGAACCCCGAAGAACTGTGGGAGACCACCATGGACCCCCAGCATCGAGTACTCAAGAAAGTAAAAATAGACGACGCAGAAGAAGCCAATAACATTTTTGATGTTCTTATGGGCTCCGAAGTGCCACCTCGCAAATCCTTCATCCAGTCCAACGCGAAGCTCGCAGAGATTGATATTTAGCTTTCTCTTTTTATTTTTTCTAGAATTTTTGGGATTTTTTTGAAATCTTCAGTGAGAGTTTCCCGCATGCCTCCATTGTAAAGCGCTGCAGCCGGGTGATAGAGGGGAAGGAAATATTTTGTATTTATATGATTAAATTTCTTTATTAAAAGCTTGCCGTGCACGGCTGAAATCTTTTCTGTTGGGAAAAAATCATTCATGGAGTGTCTGCCCAGAAAGACTATCAGCTTGGGATTTATAAAATTTATTTCTTCAATCAGCCAACTTCGGCAGGCGTCCTTTTCCTCCGGCAAGGGATCGCGATTGTTGGGCGGGCGGTATTTTACGATATTGGTGATGTAAACTTCTTCCCGTTTTAACTTTATTCCTTCCAGCATTTCGGCCAAAAATTTCCCGGCTGCGCCGACAAAAGGCCGGCCTTGCTTGTCTTCATCTTTGCCAGGCGCTTCGCCGATAAAAATTATTTCTGATTCAGGGTTTCCATCTCCAGGCACTGGCTGAGTGGCAGTCTTTTTAAGTTCGCATTTACAATCCGCAAACCACTTTTCGTGTATTTTCTTCAATTCTTCTTCTTTTTCCATTGTTTAATTATATACCATAAGATAAAACGATATGCACAGAATGCATATTTATTAAGTCTACACATTGTTTTATAATATAAAGATGATTACCCCAGAACTTCAAGCTTATATACGACAACAGTTGGGAACAGGAACTACGAAGGAGGTTATTAAGCAAAATCTTTTTACCCAAGGATGGAATGAGCAGGATTTAAGTGAAGCGTTTTTGGCAGTTGAAAATGTTCAGTTTCCAAAAGCATTTTTCCCTCCACTTCAACAATCTATCAAACCTAAGGGCCACAAAGGCAAATGGGCGATTATTGTTCTTGTCTTTTTGCTAGTTGGTTCTGGTAGTGCTTATGCGGCTTATCATTACGGATTGTTTAATAAAATTTTTACGCAAAATATTACCATGCCACCTGTAGTGACTACGACTTTACCTAAATCAGACATTTCTCCTGTGGTAGCAGAAACAATTCCAGCAAAATTAACTGCAACTCAACTTTGTCCCTCAATAAAAAGGTTAGACGATAACATAATAATTCACGCCAAAGTTATTTTTCCAAAAGGTATTCACCTAAGAGACTACACAACAACTACGGGTGAGAGTTTGGATTCCAATAATTCTTTTTGCACCCAAGGTTCTAAAGGAAGGCTTGTTAATCTTCTGCTCTTATCTAATACAGATGAAAACTCGCTTGCAATTGGGGCTACCGTCTACTCTCAAAATGACATCACAAATTTAATTATTGATTCAAAATCCATAGCAATCCTATATGTGATACAAGCACTTGTTATTCCAATCGGCTCGGAAAACATGATGAAAGTGCCTAATTTTATCCAAGAAGTTTCTGATAACCCTGCGGTCATTGCGTTTGCAAACGGTATTGCAGCAGCCAATAGTCTTACTTTTGCCGATATAGATACCGGAGGCTCGTTAAATGCGTTATATATAGATGCACAAAAAGCTGTTATAGTCTCTTACTCTACTAAATATCTTTATCATTAGTTTTTCATACTAATTTCTTCCAAAAGTTTTTTCACTAGTTCTTCTTTGGATATCTGCCCGAGCTGACCATGGTCGCGAGACTCGAGGGTGACTTTTCCGGCTTCAATTTCTTTGTCGCCGAGGACTATCCAGTAGGGGAGCTTGTTGTTTTTCGCATCACGGACCTTTCCGCCGAGGTTGGCTTCGGCATCGTCCAGCTCTGCGCGGAAGTTGTTTTCTTTCAAAAGATTATAAATTTCCCTTGCGTATTCGTTGTGGCTGGAGCGGACCGGGATAACTTTTACCTGCACTGGCGCGAGCCAGAGGGGGAAGGCGCCGGCGTAGTGCTCAATAATAATCCCCATAAACCTCTCAAAAGATCCATATATTGTTACGTGAAGAACAACAACACGATGTTTTTTACCATCTTCCCCAACATAATCCAATTCGAAATTGTTAGGTTGATTGAAATCTAACTGTATTGTTGTAAGTTGCCATTCTCTCCCGATTGAATCTCTTACCTTTATGTCTATTTTTGGACCATAGAAAGCTGCTTCTCCTTCCTCAATGCTGTATTTCAAACCCATTTTTTTTGTGGAATTAATTAAGATTTCTTCAGCTTTTTTCCAAACTTCATCACTTCCAAAATACTTTTCTTTTTTAGATGAATCTCTGACGGATATCTCAACTTTGTAGTCGTTAAAATTAAACAAACCATAAACTTTTTGCATTAACCCAAAGATCATTTCAATTTCTGATTCAATCTGGTCCGGTCTAATGAAGTGATGCGTGTCATCTTGGGTCAAATTTTTAACTCGCAACAATCCTGACAATTCTCCGCTTTTTTCATTGCGATATACTGTTGTGTTTTCCGCTATCCTCAAAGGTAAATCGCGATAGCTGTGCTGTTCAGCGTTATAAATTTCAAAATGATGTGGGCAATTCATGGCTTTCATCACAAACTCTTCGCCATTTTCGTCCGTCATGACTGGCATCATCGCGTCATACTTGCCCATGTGTCCGCTCTTTATATAAAGTTCCTTTTTTGCTATGTGCGGAATAGATACAAAAGAATAACCCAACTTTTCTTTTTCATTTCTTATGAAATTTTCCAGTTCGCTTTTTATTATGTTTCCTTTTGGCATAAGCATAGGCAGTCCTTTGCCAACCAAATTTGAAATGGTAAATAGTCCCAATTCTTTGCCTAATTTCTTATGATCTCTTTTTTCCGCTTCTTCGCGTTGTTTTAGGTAGGCATCCAGCTCTTCCTTGGTTCCAAAAGCGAGTCCGTAGATACGCGTGAGCATTTTGTTTTTCTCGTCTCCTCGCCAGTAGGCTCCGGCTATGCGGTCGAGCTTGAAAGCTTTCGGGTCAATTTCTTTAGTGGAGCCGACGTGCGGGCCACCGCAGAGATTGTCAAAGTTGCCTGATTTATAAAAGCTGACTTGCTTTTCGCCTTTAGCTTTGAGGTCATCTATAAACCAAGTTTTATACGGATCGTGTTTATAGAATTCATAAGCTTCTTTAAAATCCACATCGTGTTGCTTGAATTCAATGTTTTCTTTGATTAGCTCTCGCATTCTTTTCTCGAGTTTCGGCAAAATTTCGGGGGTGATTTTTTCCGGCAGGTCGTAGTCTTGGTAAAAACCATCATCAATTGCTGGTCCTACGCCTAGGCCGACTTGAGGGTACAATTCCTGCACCGCCATGCTCATCAAGTGGGACAACGAATGCCGAACTTCTCCCAGTTTTTCGTTTTTTTCCATATTCAGTATAATATCACATATTATTTTGCATTTCATCTTTAATATGCTAGAGTAGATACATTATGGTAGTACGAATGAGGCATACAAAATCACATACAGCCAACAGGCGCTCTCATCACGCTTTGGAGAGTACGAGCTTTTCTGCTTGCGAAAATTGCAAAGCTTTAAAGAGAAGGCATACGGTTTGCTCTGGTTGCGGTTTTTATCGCGGTAAAAAGGTTTTAGATTTGATTAAAAAGACAGAGAAGAAGCAAAAGAAAGCTAAGGCAAAAAAGGCAGAGAAATAATACCTCACTCCGCCCTTCGCACTGCAGAGGGCACCCCTCTCCTTGGCAAGGAGAGGGGATGGGGGTGAGGTGAATTAAGAAATTCACCTCAGCAAACTTTATGGCTAACAGGCACCTTTCAAGATCAATAGTTCTCCAGACGCTTTTTGAGTGGGATTTTTCAGACGAAAACAAGAGCAAGATCGACGAAGTGCTAAAAAGGAATTTGAAAGAATTTGCTCCCGGCCACGAGGATGACGCTTTTGTGTTTTCCCTTATCGATCAAGTTTTTAAAAAACAGAAAGTAATCGACGAAATTATAGAAAAAGCCGCCCCCGAGTGGCCACTTAGTAAAATTTCCACTATTGATAGAAATATTTTAAGGATTGGCTTGGCCGAGCTTCTCTTCGGTGACCGGAAAGAAGTGCCCCCCAAAGTGGCCATCAATGAAGCCATAGAATTAGCCAAGACTTTCGGCGGAGAAAATTCCAGCAAGTTTGTCAATGGCGTGCTCGGAGCGGTTTATAAAGAAATAGGGGAGCCGGGCAAAGAGCAAGTTAGCAAAAAAAAGAAACACGAAGAAGTAGTCGATATTTCAAAATTACCGGTTGACAAGAAGGGCGGAGCGCTTGTGTATTGCAAAGAAGGAAACAAGCCAAACGGCAAAACTATGTTTGCTTTGGTGCACGACGTCTTTGGGTATTGGACTATCAGCAAAGGCAGTGTGGAAGAAGGCGAAAATGAAGCAGAGGCGACAGTCCGCGAAATAAAAGAAGAGATCGGTCTGGATATTGAGATAATGGAGAAACTGGGGGAGAATGAATACGTCGCTTCTCATCCGGTAAGCGGAAAAAGCTTAAAGAAAGTGGTTTATTTCCTAGCTAAGAGCGAGCATAAAGATTTGGTGCTGGAAAAGTCTGGCGGGCTAGACGGAGCCAGGTGGTTTGAGCTTTCGGCCATTCCCGAGCTTCGCGTTTATAACGACATAATCCCATTGTTCAGCAAAGCCATAAAAATTATTAGCAAAGAAGAATAAAAATTTATGATCCAATTTTCCGATTTTGAAAAAAAAATAAAAGTAGTTTTTAAAGACAAAAATTTACTGAAGCAATCCTTTACGCATCGTTCATATATAAATGAAAATCCCGCTTCCGCTCTTTCTCACAATGAGCGTTTGGAATTCTTAGGCGATGCGGTGCTGGAGCTTATCGTAACGGATTTCCTTTATCAAAAATATCCGAATTATCCGGAAGGCAGGCTGACGGCTCTTCGCTCTGCCTTGGTGAATGCCATAATCATTTCGGAAATTGCTTCCAAGATAGGCATGAATGATTATTTACTTTTGTCCAAAGGAGAGGCGAAAGATTTTGGCAAGGCCAGGCAATATATTTTAGCCAATACTTATGAGGCGTTCATTGGGGCGATGTACTTGGATCAGGGTTATGAGATGGTGGAAAAGTTTGTCGCCAAAACTCTCTTGCCGAAGACTGAAGAAATAGTAAATAAAAAACTTTGGCGCGATGCAAAAAGCTTGGTGCAAGAAAAGGCGCAAGAATTTGTGCTAGTCACTCCTTTATATAAAGTTTTATCCGAATCAGGGCCGGACCACGACAAGCATTTTACCGTAGGCATTTATTTTGGCAAAGATCTGATAGCGGAAGGCAAAGGACAGAGCAAGCAGGAGGCGGAGCAGAATTCCGCCCTAGCTGCCTTAAAAATAAAAAATTGGCTGGATTAAAAATAAACAATGCGTCTCAAAACACTTCAAATTAATGGTTTTAAATCTTTTGCTCAAAAAACTGTTTTGGAGTTCAATAATTCTATTGTCTCTATCGTCGGTCCAAATGGATCAGGAAAATCAAACATCGTAGAGGCTATCTGCTTTGTTTTGGGAGAACAATCCATGAAATCCATGCGGGGCAAGGGAGGCTCGGACCTTGTTTTCAAAGGATCAAAGAATTTACCCAAAGGCTCCCGGGCGTCTGTCACTATTTATTTTAATAACGCCGACAAAGTTTTTAAGCTTTCCAATGATAACGGGGAAGATGTAAATCTGAATTACGATACCGTCTCGATCTCTCGCGAAGTGTTTTCCGATGGATTGAATAAATATATTTTAAATGGCACCGAAGTCAGGCTGAAAGATATTCACAACTTGCTTTCCTCGGTCAACATAGGTTCTTCCGGGCATCACATTATCTCGCAGGGGGAAGCAGACAGGATCTTGAATGCCAACGCCAGAGAAAAAAAAGAGATGATCGAGGATGCGCTAGGGTTAAAAATTTATCAATACAAAATAAAAGAGTCTGAGAAAAAGCTGGAACGCACCAACGAAAACATCAAGGAAGTGGCGATGCTTCGTCGGGAAAATGCTCCGCATCTTAATTTTCTAAAAAAACAAGTAGAAAAATTTGAAAAAACAAAGGAAATGCAGGCAGAGTTGGCTCTTCTTTACAGGGAATATCTTAAGAAAGAAAGCGTTTATTTGGAGCGGGAGAAGCTTAGCCTGTCTTCTGAAAGAAATAAACTTTCAGAAGAGTTGAAGGGGGTGGTTCAAAAAATCTCCAGTACCGAAGATGGTGCCAGTGCGCAAGGTAACAAAAAAATAGAAGAGCTCAGAGCAGTCGAACAAAAAATGAATTCTGTCCGTATGGCGAAAGGCGAGATGGAACGCAAGCTTGGCCGGGTGGAGGGAATGATAGAAGCGAAACAAAACAGAGTAAAAGTTTCCGGCAAATGCCCCGTTTGCGGAAAGGAAATGGGGGAGATGGATGTAGAGCAAATGGAAAAAAGGCAAAATGAGGAAAAAGAATTACAAGACCTAAAAAATTCACAAATAGAGATTATCTCCGAAGTTCAAAAAAACCTAGATGAAGAAAAGAATCTTGCCCGCACTATAGAAATATTAAAAGATGAAGTAAGTAAGGAAATGGAAGCCTTGCGCGACCTTGAACGGGAAAAATTCTCCTTTAAAGTCAGACAGCAAGAATTGTCCTCGGCCTTGGAGCTTGTAGTTTTAAAGGAAGGGAATTTAAAAATAAGAGGAGAAGCTTTTGAAAACGAGATAAAAGAAGGCGCAGTATTGATCGGGCACGAGGTTTTTTCTTTCAGAAACGAAGTTGCGGAAGTCGGACTTCCGCCAGTTGGCGGAAGTCCGACTTCCGCAACTCAAGAAGACTTAAAGAGAAAAATTGAACGCATAAAAATAAAATTAGAAGATGCGGGGCTGGGCAACGGAGCGGAATTGATGAAAGAATTCAGAGAAGTTTCAGAAAGAGACGGCTTCTTGATGAAGGAAATGGAAGATTTGGATAAAAGCATTAACTCCTTGCAAAATCTTATTGCGGAGTTGAAAGAAAAGATAGATACAGAATTTAAAGAAGGGATTAAAAAAATCAATGTGGAATTTCAGGAATTGTTTTCCCTAATGTTTGACGGGGGCACCGGTTCTCTCTCTATTGTTACTGAAAATAAGAAGAAACGAATTACCAGGGAGGAATTTGATGAAGAAATAAGCTCAGAAGACGATAAAGAAATAATTTTTGAAAAGGGGATAGAAATAAATGTTTCCTTGCCACACAAAAAAGTGAAAGAGTTGCACGCTTTCTCCGGAGGAGAAAGGTCCTTAACCTCTATCGCTCTACTCTTTGCCATGTCCCAAGTGAACCCTCCGCCCTTTCTGGTGCTGGATGAAACGGACGCTGCCCTGGACGAAGCAAATTCCCGCAAATACGGAGACATGCTGGAAAAATTGTCCAAACATTCTCAGCTGGTTGTGGTTACGCACAACCGCGAGACGATGTCTCGAGCCGGCATGCTTTACGGAGTCACCATCGGCCGTGACGAAGCCTCCAAGCTTCTCTCCGTAAAATTCGACGAAGCCACCCAGATTGCGAAATAAAATGTTAATATATTTTTATGTCCCAAGATGAATTAGTAGATATTGTTGATAAAAATGGAGACTTTGTAAAAGTCGTCTCTAATTTATTGTAATTTTATGTTAAAAATATATTTAGCCAGACATGGACAAGATGAAGATAACGCTAATGGCATATTAAACGGTCAACGAGATAAACCTTTAACGGGTATCGGAGTTAGTCAAGCGAACCAATTGGCTGAAAAAATTAAAGAAGCGGGCTTAAAATTCAATGTTATTTATAGTTCGCCATTACAAAGAACTTTCAAAACTGCTCAAATAATCAGTGATATCTTAAACTTGAGTGAACCAATCAAATTAAACGATTTGATTGAGCGAGATTTTGGTGTTATGACTAGTAAAAAAATAGTTGATATTGAAAAATTATGTGCACCAGAAATCTTAAAAACAAATACTATAACTTATTTTTTAACACCCCAAGGAGCAGAAACCTTTCCGCAATTATTTTCAAGAGCTAGTAGAGTATTGGATTTTATAAACAGAGAATACAAAGACGGATCTATTTTATTAGTTACCAGTAGTGATATTGGGAAAATGATTTACGCTAAATATTACAATTTAGATTGGTTAGAAATTTTAAAAATGTTTCATTTTGGTAATTCAGAGTTACTGCTTTTGGCTCAAGATTCCAAACCAGAAGATTCTCATGTGTTTAAAATAAGACAATATAATCATTAATTTAGGGCGGAGGCAACGCCTCCGCCTTTGTGAAACCTCTCTGTAAAGTTCGACGAAGCCACCCAGATTGCCAAGTAAAATTAAAGTTATATACTATAATAGAGTTGTTCAAACATAGTCATAGTATGAAAAGGTCAACCATATTTTTTGTGTGCATAATAGTTCTTGTTCTTGTTTTGGCAATTGGCGCAAATCATTGGTATTCCATACCAACATACGACCAACTTCCAGTTTTTCCTGTTTCAGTATTAATATTATTACCCCTTGGTTTTCTAACCATTCTTAGTAATCCATTATGGATATTATTTGCTGCGGTAGCGTGTATTGTTGCATATTATGTATATGATAACTTCATACGAAGAAAACAAGAGCCTGCATTAGTTAGTAATATTACACTGAAACAAATTGATCAGTCTTTTAGTTCAGTTGTTCTTTTCTTAACCACGCTGTTGGCAATACTTACTTTATTTGCACTTATTTTATCGGCAAATAATCCTGGCGCTGGTGCGGGGTGGGCTATGCTTTTAGCTCCGATCTTTTTTGTCGCATATATATTTTACCCAATATATTTTATAGTTCTCACTCTAAGATACCTGCGAGAGAAAGGCCACATGAGTCTGTCCGACAAAATAATGTTTTACCTCTTGCTAATTGGCATTGGAACGATCTTTGTTTATGTTATAGCGACGGGTAAGGTATTCTAAAAAACCGGATATACAGAGACGATGCCTTCATTTATTACTTGAAATTTTACCTTTTCTTCTTTGCCTTCTGTTAGGCTGCCTATTTGGAAGACGGAGTTTAGCTGGGTGATGTCTTTTTTGACGGTCATGGAGCCGTCGCGATTTAATTTAATTTCCAAAAGCATGCCTTGCATGGTGGGTTTGCTCCAAGATTGATCAAAAATAAAATTACCGAGCGAGTAGGCGATGAAGCTAACACACGAATTTTGAGTGCAACTCTTTGGGGTGTAAACTTCGGTGTCTTCGATGACGTGCGGATGCGAGCCGATAATTATTTTTGCGCCAGCCTCGGCGGCTTTGTGCGCCAGATATTCCTGTCTGGCATTATGCTTTGGCTTGTATTCATCGCCGAAGTGAAACGTCACCACGAGGTAGTCAACTTTAGCTGACGCATTTTTAATTATTGTCTCAAAGTTCGGATCATTCGCGAGAAGTATGCCTGTTTTATTTTCTCCCGCTTCCAGGTTGTTTGGCCCCACGTCGGAGAACCCCAGAAAGCCGATTTTCATCCCGTATTTTTCAATAATTACCGGGGTCTCGGCTTGTGTTTTGTCTTGCCCTCCGCCGGTTACGAATATCTCGTTCTCTTTTAATCTGGCCAAGGTGTCACTCAGGGCGATGCGTCCCCAGTCTCCGACGTGATTGTTGGCAACGGATAAAATGCTTATTCCTGCGCCCTTGAGGGTCGGGATAACGGCGGGACTCATTCTAAATGAATATAGATTTTTCTGGTCAGCGCCTTGGTCTGAGGCTGTGCCTTCGAGGTTGGCAAATACAATGTCGGATTTTTTTAGCACACTCCGAAGTTCTTTCGACTTTCCAAAGAGTTCGGAATAGTCATTGTTAAAATTTTTGATAACTGAATTTTTTACTCCGCGGTCAAGCATGATGTCTCCGGCAAAAGCTATGGTCACAAAATTCGGATCTTTGATATCGGGTACTCCGACTTTCTCTTCTACCCAATTCGTGTTTGCGTCCGCCTCTCCTCCGTAATAAATATATTTTTTTAGATATTTTAAAATAGTTTGCACGTCTTTCTCTCGGTCTTGGCTCTGGAGCAGGGTAATGGCAATCGGGCGGAAGCCGGTTTGTCCGAGAGGCAGATTGAAAATGGAGACCACCGTTTGTTTGGCTGGATCGGTGTAGCCGCTTTTTCCTCCCAGATAACCATCTTCATCCAGGAACTGGCTGATATTTGACCAGCTGTGCTTTTTGTTGGAATAACTTGTTTTGGTCGTAATTTTAAATAAATCCGGCTGTTGTTCCATTAGGTATCCTGTCAGCTTAAACAAGTCGGAAGTGGTCGACTGATTGTTCCGCGAAAGACCGCTTGGGTCCTCGTAGGAAGTATTGGTCATCTGCAGTCTTTCTGCTTCTTGATTCATTTTGGAAACAAAACTATCCCGGCCGAAATATAAAGCAAGCGCTTCGGCGGCATCATTACTTGATTCTAAAAGAAGCGGATATATCAAGTCATTGATTTTTATTTTTTCTCCCAATTTTAATTCGCCGTTCTTGCCTTCTGTGGCCAAAGCCTTTTTTGTTATTTGAGTAACATTATCTGCGGTGCTTATCTCTTTGGTGACGAGAGCTGTCATCAGTTTGGAAGTGGAAGCAATCGGAAACTTCACGTCTTGGTTTTTTGAAATTATTACTTCTCCGGTATTTATGTCTCCCACCAGGTAAGCCTTCGCGGAGACTTTTGGTCCGCCGTTGGTGTCCTTGTTGGCATAAAAATATTGGGATTTTACCGTAAGGCTGGTTGTCTCTGGTGCGATAAGCTGGACTACAGAGGCAACATTTTCCGTGGATTGGAATATTTTTTCATTTTTAATATTTCTAAAAACAAGCGATGCAAAAAAAATGCCTAAGATTACCGGAGGGATCATCCAAAATATTAATTTAATTTTTGGCATAGACATTTTTTATATTAAAACATAATCTATAGTTTTTCTCTCCAGGTCGGTGGCTACTACTTTTATTCTAACACGATCGCCCAGGCGGTATTTTATTTTTCTCTTCTGGCCGACTAGCTCTAATTTCTTTTCATTGAAAATATAAAAATCGTCCTTCATGTCTCGGACTCGCACGAGGCCTTCGCATTTTGTTTCTACTTCTTCTACGTATAGGCCCCACTCTGTTATCCCGCTGATAATTCCATTAAAGCTTTCTCCTTTGCGTTTCCCCATGTATTCTACTTGCTTGTATTTTACCGAAGCTCGCTCGGCGTCACTGGCGCGTTTCTCTTGTTCAGAAGAAAGCAGAGCAATTCTTTCATATTCTTGTAATTTTTCTTCGGCAATTTTTTTACCGGACAAATAATCAGCCAAAAGCCTGTGGATTATTATGTCGGGATAGCGCCTGATCGGAGAAGTAAAATGAGTATAATAGGCAAAAGCCAAGCCATAATGGCCGATATTTTTTGTAGAATAAATTGCTTTAGACATAGAGCGGATCACGGCGCGGTTTACTGCATCGCTCATGGTGTTTTTATTCTTGTCAGCCAAGTCTAGGAGAAGTTTGTTTATCTCCTTAGTGGGGATTAGGCCGTTCTGCAAAGTTACTTTATACCCCAGGCTCCTCAAAAAGAAAGCCAGGTCGTTCATTTTTTCTTTGGTAGGGAAGTCATGCACACGATAGAGAGAAATATTTTTAGATAAAACTTCCGCCACGTTTTTATTTGCCAAAAGCATAAATTCTTCTACCAGTCTATTAGAATCGCCTCGCTCTTTTTTGATTACTTTTATCGGTGTTCCGGTAGGGTCGAGGACAAACTTTACTTCTTCTTGATCAATAGAGATGGCTCCTTGCTCCAGTCTCTCTTTGGTTAATTTTTTGGCTAGATTATTCAGAGTAGAAAGCTCTTTGTGAAAGGGGGCCGTTTTGTTTTGGATTGTTTCCTCGGCTTCTTCATAGGTGAATCTTTTTTGGGAATGTATCACCGTTCGGCCGAACCATTTATTTTCAACCTTTCCATTTTTATCAACAACAAAAACTGCGCTCATGGTGAGCCTGTCTTTACCCTGGACCAAACTGCATAGATCATTTGAAAGAATTTCCGGAAGCATGGGGATGGTCCTGTCTACCAGGTAAACAGAAGTTCCTCGTTCGCGCGCTTCGGTGTCCAAGGCGCCACCGATCTGGACATAATGTGTTACATCGGCTATGTGGATACCTATCTCATATTCTTCCCCTCCTTTTTGAGGAGGGGTGCCGGAGGCGGGGTGGTTCTTTAATTCACCACCCCCCGCCCCCTCCTTAACTAAGGAGGGGAGGATACGGAAGGATATCGCGTCATCAAAATCTTTTGCATCGGAAGGGTCAATCGTAAAGGTAAGAATTTTTCGAAAATCTTTGCGTCCCGCATAACCACTTTCTTTTATTCCTGCCTGCTTTATCTTTTTGGCTTCTTCGGTCGCTTCAGTTGAAAGCTCGGAGTCAAATCCTTTTTCTATCGCAATGGCTTGCATCTCGGTATTGTTGTCGCCAGGCTTTCCTAAAATTTTTATTACTTTGCCTTCCGGAGCTTTTAGGGGATCGCTCCAGGAAACTATTTCTACAAAGACCTTTTGGCCTGCTTTGGCATTATTTAGAAATTTTTCCGGGATTAAAATATCCGTATACATTTTTGGATCATCCGGGTTTAAGAAAAACGACTTAGAGGTCTTGCCTCTACTGAGAGGCAAGACCTCTAAGTTAGACTTTTCCTCTAAAACACCGGCGAAGCGCATTTTGGCGCGATGGACTATCTCCGTTACTTCGGCTGCCTGTCTGCCTTTGCCTTTCGGGTGTAATAGTATTTTTACCAAGTCTCCATGAAGCGCTGTATTTAAATGCCGGAAATTAATTTCCGGGTCTTGTTCTTTGTCTTTGATTGTGCCGATAGCCACATAGCCAGTGCCTTTAGATGAAATAGAAATAATGCCTTCGGCTTTGTTCACTTGTTTGCTGTTTTTATTTTTCACCTTATAAATATAGCATAAAAATTATAATATATTGCTTTTTAAAGTTTTTGTGTTAAGCTGACCATATGTTAAAAATAAGACTTCAGAGAATAGGCAGAAAGAACGATCCGGCGTTTCGGGCTGTTTTGACTGATTCAAAAAACAGCACCAAGAGTGGCAGGTTTTTAGAAATATTGGGTACCTATAATCCCAAAGTTGGGGAGAAGAATTTTAGCGCTGATCGCATTAAGTATTGGATGGGGCAAGGTGCAAAATGTTCGGATACTGTGCACAATTTTCTAGTGCATGATAAAATCATTGCTGGTAAAAAGGTAAATGTCTTGCCGAAGAAAAAGCCAACATTAAAGCGCAAGGAGTTGAAAGCGAAGAAATAAAAAGTTATAATTATAAGATTATTAATTAAAGAAAAAATTTATGGAAGAAGCTGACAAGGTATTTCTGGAATATGTAGTTAAGGCGCTTGTGGACAATCCTAACGATGTAAAGATTGAACGCACCTTGGATGAGATGGGGGTCCTTATAACTCTCACCGTAAACCCTGCCGACATGGGCAAGATTATCGGGAGAATGGGTAACACCGCCAAAGCTATCCGTACTTTGCTTCGCATCATCGGGATGAAGAACAACGCTCGGGTAAACCTAAAGATCAATGAGCCAGAAGGTTCAATGAGGCCTGAGAGGACCGAACGACCAACAGGATCTATGGGGCAAATGAATTCTGCTCCAACAATGAAAACTGTTGACCAGGCCATGGAAGACCTGAAAGGAATCTAAAAAAGTCCCCCGCAAGGGGGATTTTTGATATACAATACAAACATGCGTTTTCATATAATTACAATTTTCCCCAATATTTTTGATTCATATTTAAATGAGTCTATCTTGGGGCGAGCGATAAAAAATAAACTGATAGAAATAAAATTTTATAATCCCAGAGATTTTATAAAAGTGCCGAAGAGTAAAAATCAGAATAATTATCGGCCTGTAGACGATCGTCCTTATGGCGGAGGTCCGGGCATGGTGATGAGAGCCGAGCCACTACTGAAAGCAGTGGCGAAGGCCCTCGGCATAGCGAAGGGCAAAAAAGTTCTAATAATAAATTTTATTCCTAGCGCTCCAAAATTTACCACTGCTTTTGCTAAAACATTTTCTAAAAAATATACAGATATTATTTTAATTTGTGGTAGATATGAGGGGATTGATGCGCGTATAGATAAAATTTTGAAAACTAAAAAATTCTCAATCGGGGATTATGTACTTACCGGCGGAGAGCTACCGGCGATGATTTTAGTTGATTGTATTTCTCGTCAAATTCCCGGTGTGCTCGGTAAATATGAATCATTGGAAGAAGAACGCGTTTCTAGTAGTGAAGTTTACACGCGTCCAGAAGTTTTGAAATATAAAAACAAAAATTACAAAGTTCCTAAAGTCCTGCTCTCCGGAAATCATCAGAAAATAGATGATTGGAAGAAAAATAAATAAACTTGACTTTTATATATACAATACTATATACTGTATACATGAATAATGCAGTCATAAATTTTAATACAGACCCAAAAGTAAAGAAGGAATTTATAAAAACCCTAGACGAAATGGGGCTCACTCTTTCTATTGCCCTAAATCATGCCGTCAGAAAAATCATAGCTGAAAAAAGAATAGAATTTACCGTTCCTGAAATACCAAACGCTAGATTAAGAAGGTCTATTAGAAACGGTGAAAAAGAACTAAAAAGCGGAAAACTTAAATTTTATACAAACAATGAAGATTTTGAGAAAGCCTTATTTTCATAATTTATGATTATTATAGCTTATACAAAAGACTTTCAAAAATCTTTAAAAAAGAAAGATAAATTTATTCAAGAAAAAACTCGTGCGCGAATTAGACTTTTTAGACAAGATCCATTTAATGTTTTATTAGATAATCACAAACTGCACGGAGAATATGAAGGATATAGCAGTATAAATATAACTGGTGATTTTCGAGCAATTTTTAAATATATTACTGAAGGTCAAGTAGTTTTTTACGATATTGGCACTCATCCGGAATTATACGGATAGTTCGTGTCTGTATTAGGCAAGACCTAGTGCAATAATAAATCTATGTATGTGGATAACTTTTTCTCTTTTTGTTATATAATTCTTTATATATGAAATACGAAAAAGGTTTTGCTCCATTAGTCACTATTCTTTTAATAGTGTTGGGCATAGGAGTAGTTGGTGGAGGATATGTTTTATATAAAGACAAACAGCAACAGAAAAAACTTGAGGCTCAAATTCAAGATTTACAAAATCAACCCGTGGGTGATGCAATTAATATTACAGCTCCAAAAGTTGTAGATAAAAATCCAAGTTCCACGACAGAAAAATTAGTAATAACATTTCCTACAAAGGGGGCAGTATTAGTAGAGGGTCAAACGTATAATATAACTTGGATCGGTACTGATAACTCTACGGGCACTTATAGTGTATATCTTGATAATAAAAATGTTGGCTCTTTTAGTGTTGGCGAAAGTAATATACCTACTTCAAAAAATTCTGTTTCCTTGACAGTGCCTTATCTTGAATACGGTGGCGAAGGTTCAGTTGCTCCTGGGGATAGTTCTCGGGATAGTTTTCGTATAATGATTTTTACGAGTGGTGCAGGAGTTGAAAAAATGAAGAAATATTATAGCCCAGAATTTAAGATTATTTCACCTGGTCACAAAAATCCAATTATAATTCTTCATCCTGCAGTCGGAGAAATTTTAAGGCTCGGTTCTAGATATAATATTCAATGGCGAATACATACTTTTGATAGTGCCAATGCCCAGTACAGCTTAACTTTAGTAGACAGTATGGGGAACATTACTCCAATTGGAACTGCTCTCCGAGGGTCGGAAGAGCTTGTAAATTTTGATTGGTTGGTTCCTACTAGTATTGTTGCAAAAGATTGGTATGTTATTAAGATTCAACAAAATATAGATGGCGAACCAGTATACACAAGCTCTTCTTTTAGAATTGGCAACTAGTTAAGTTTATTTTCTTTATCCCCAGTTTTACTTGACCCGGTTAGTGAGAAATGACACTGCGCCAAAGGCGTGTGGTTATCCACAGTATCATTTTCTACTACCGGGTTGACAAAAAAGTCAAAATAGAGTAGGCTGTGCTAGATTCATTGATTGAGTATCGGATGCAATCTCTATTATTAATTAGAAGCTCTAACAGGCCTTTTTTAATTTATGCATACGATAACAAAGCGTCCGAAGAAGTATTTTTCAAGATATAAGAAACCTCTTGTAGAATTTCCGAATTTAATCGAGGCGCAATTAAAAAGTTTTAAATGGCTGGTGGAAACCGGCATCGGAGAAGTGTTCAAAGAATTTTCTCCGATCATCGACTACTCCGGGAAAAAGTTTCAGCTGGAGTTTACTTCTTTTTCTTTAAGCGAATCTAAAATTGATGAAAATAATTCTAAAATAAACAAACTCTCTTACCAAGGGCTTTTGAAAGCGCGGGTAAAATTGACCAATAAAATTCTCGGCACGGTCAAAGAGCAGGAGATCTTTATGTCGGAGCTTCCTTTGATGACTTCGCATGGGACTTTTATCATCAACGGAGTGGAGCGGGTGATCGTGCCTCAGCTGGCCCGAAGCTTCGGGGTATTTTTTACTGAATCAGAAAGCAAAGGCAATAGATATTTTGGAGCCAAGATTATTCCGGCTCGTGGAGTTTGGATTGAAATAGAATCAGAGTCTGACGGTGGAATATACATAAGAATAGACAAAAAGAGAAAGTTTCCGGCAGTGGCGCTCTTGCGAGCTATGGGTTATGAGACAAATGAAATGATTCTAAAAGCCTTTGCTGGCAATCCTGTAGCTGAAGAAATAATCAAAGCCTCTCTGGCTAAGGACGGAGTAAAGAGCTTGAATGACTCTTGTATAGAGATTTATAAGCGTCTACGAGACGGCGATATGGCTACGGCCGAAAATGCCAAAGAATTTATTCATTCTTTGTTTACCGCAGAACGCTACGACCTTTCTCCGGTTGGACGCTTTAGGTTTAACCAGCGTTTTGAAAAAGGCATGGGCGAAGATGAAATGGTCCGCCGAACAATCTCTAAGGAAGATTTAGCTACTGTAATTTCTCATATTATCCTTTTAAACAACACTCCACTGGCCAAGGCTGACGACATAGACCACTTAGGCCAGAGGCGCGTGCGTTTTGTCGGAGAAATATTACAGCAAAAAGTGCGCACCGGCATGATGCAGATCAAAAGAAACATTCAAGACCGAATGTCCATCATTGATGTTGATACGGCCATGCCTATAGCCATCATCAACCAGCGTCCGCTCCAGGCTCGCATCAAAGAATTTTTCACCACCAACCAGCTATCGCAATTCATGGCGCAAGAAAATGTGCTCTGCGAAATGGAGCATTTGCGTACCCTTTCTGCTCTGGGTCCCGGCGGCCTCACTCGTGAGCGAGCAGGGCTCGAAGTGCGTGACGTGCATCCTTCGCACTACGGCCGAGTGTGTCCTATCCATACTCCGGAAGGTCCGAACATTGGACTTATTTTACACCTTTCCACTTACGCTAAAATAAATGATTTTGGCATCATCGAAACTCCATATATAAAAGTTAAAAACGGCAAAATTACCGGCGAAATAGTTTATCTGAATGCGCTCGAAGAAGAAAAATACAACATCGCGCACGCCGGCACTCCTTATGACGAAAACGGTAAAATAACTGAAGATAAGGTGGAAGCTAGAATCAAAACAGAGCCGGGGACAGTTCTAAATAATCAAGTGGATTTTATTGACGTTGCGCCAAACCAAGCTTTTTCTATCGCCACTTCTATGGTTCCATTTTTGGAACACAACAATGCTAACCGCGCTCTCATGGGATCAAACATGCAGAAACAAGCGGTGCCTTGCGTCTTGCCCGAAATGCCCCTCGTAGCGACCGGAGTGGAAGAACTAGCGGCGCGCGATTCAGGCAGACTAGTCATAGCCGAAGAAGACGGAGTCGTTTCTTATCTAGATGCTAAAAAAATAGTTACTAAAGGCAAAGATGAAAAACATGAAAAGACATACAGCTTAATTAATTTTTTAAGGAACAACAACTTTGCCGTCTTTCATCAGCGTCCGCTAGTAAACGTCGGCGACAAGGTAAAGAAAGGAGATGTGCTGGCCGACACCAGCAGTACTGTCAACGGGCAGATCTCTATCGGCCAAAATATTTTTGTGGCTTTCTTGTCTTGGTCCGGATCCACTTACGAAGACGCTATCGTTATTTCTGAACGATTAGTTAAAAAGAGCAAATTCACGAGCGTGTACGTCGAGGAGTTCACTTGCGCGGTTCGCGACACCAAGCTTGGGCCCGAAATTACAACGCGAGATATTCCAAATGTCGGGGAGCTTCGATTAAAGGATTTGGACGAAGATGGCATTGTCCGTATTGGAGCGGAAGTGAGAGAGAACGATATTCTGGTTGGTAAAATTACTCCCAAAGGGGAGACCGAGCTTACGCCAGAGGAGAGGCTCCTTCGTTCGATCTTTGCTGAAAAGGCGCGCGACGTCAAAGACACTTCTCTGCGCATGGAGCACGGCAAACGCGGACGCATTATTGGTGTAAAGATTTTTTCTCGCGATTTGGGGCATACTCTAGAGGCGGGAATCATTAAAAAAATAGTTATTGAAGTTGCCCAGATCCGCAATATTTCAGTCGGAGACAAGATATCCGGCCGACATGGAAACAAAGGAGTTATTTCCACCATTCTTCCGGAAGAAGACATGCCTTACATGGCGGACGGTACGCCAGTGGACGTCATCCTTTCACCGCTCGGGGTTCCTTCTCGTATGAACCTCGGACAAATTTTAGAAATACATTTAGGTATGGCCGCCAACAGTCTGGGCTACCAGGCTATCGTTCCGCCGTTTCTGGGAGCGAAGCATGAAGAAATCCAAGAAGAATTAAAAAAGGCCGGATTGCCTGAAAATGGCAAACTAAAACTTTTCGACGGGCGAACGGGAGAAGCCTTCCAGCAAGACGTAGCCGTTGGCTACATGTACATGCTCAAGTTGCACCACATGGTGGAAGACAAGATCCACATGCGTTCCGTTGGTCCTTACTCTCTCATTACTCAACAGCCACTCGGCGGAAAAGCTCAAGGTGGAGGGCAGAGATTTGGAGAAATGGAAGTCTGGGCGCTCGAAGGCTATGGCGCTGCTTACACTCTTCGCGAAATGCTTACTATTAAGTCTGACGATATCCTTGGTCGGTCGGCAGCTTTTGACTCTATTATCAAAAACGAAACCATCAGACCACCAAACTCTCCCGCCTCATTTAATGTGCTGCTCAATTATTTACGAGGTCTAGCCATGGATGTGGACTTAAGAAAAGAAAATAAATAAAATATGGATAACGCACTTACACAAATACAAAATGATTTAGAATCCGTTAAAAGAGTTACCCAAGATGAAAATCCCATGGAATTTTGGTCTGCTCGAGAGTTAATGATAATATTAGGTTATTCCACGTGGCGCCAATTTTATGAGGCTATCGAACGAGCAAAAGGAGCTTGTAAAATAAGCAATCAATCTGTGGAAAACCACTTTTTGCCGACGCCAGCAAAAAGTACTGGCGGGCGACCACAGGAAGATTATTTTCTCACCCGTTATGCTTGCTATTTAGTTGCCCAAAATGGTGATCCTCGTAAACCACAGATCGCTTTAGCCCAAACATACTTTGCAACTCAAACTAGAAAACAAGAATTATTGGAAAAAAGAGAATATGAAAATAAAAGATTAGAAGCTCGAGCAAAATTAAAAGATACAGAAAGAAAAATAGAATCCACTGTTTATCAGCGTGGAATAAAGCTACCGGTGGAATTTGCCACATTTAAAAATAAACATATTGAGGCGTTGTATGGAGGTATCATGGCAAGCCAGTTGAAAAGAATTAGAAAAATTCCAACAGGCAGATCTCTTGCTGATTTTGATACTCATGTTGAGTTGAAAGCGAAAGATTTTGCTTTGGCAATGACTGATCACAATATAAAAGATAAAAATATTCGCGGCAAAGAAGCTATGAACCATGAAGTGATTAAAAGCAGCAGAGCCACTCGTCAAACACTTCTTTCTCGAGGTATTCGTCCAGAAAATTTAAAACCAGAAGAGGATTTGAAATTAATTGAATCCAGACGCAAAAAAGAAGAAAAGAATTTTATAAAAAATAAGCAAAATAATTTATTAAAAAAATAACAAAAACAACATGAAAAATAATTTTAAAAAAGGTTTCGTTGTGCCATTGCTTTTAGGAATAATCGCCTTGTTGGTAATAGGGGGTGGCATATATATTTACCAAAACAGAAAAGCAGAGGCGCCTACAGTTGTTGATACTGGGACACAACAGACGAATGCTCAAACTCCACCAGTTAATACGCAAACAGATAATTCTAATTGGAAAACTTATACAAATACAAAATATGGATTTGAAATAAAGTATTCTGAAAGAGTTTCTTCTAATGTTGTAAATTCAGAACTAATAAATTTTTATTATGACACTAGTGAGATGAAGAAAATTCTAGGAGCAGGATTAATTAAAGATAATAGAATTCTGACTATTTCAGTTATGAACAATAATGATAATTTGGATATTGAAACATGGACAAAGCAAACAGATATAACAGGGTTTCCCACAAAAAGCATAAAACAAATAAAGTTTAATGGGGTAGATGCTGTTGAAAAAGTTAGTGGTGAATATAACGATAATTGGATTACTGTAAATATAGGGAAAAATCTAAAAGTTTACAGTCTTTTGTATTATAAGTATGGAGTACCGGAAATGGATTTAATTCTAAATCAAATTCTTTCCACTTTTAAATTTACGAAATAATAAAATAACATGAAAACTCTAAATACAACTGAATTTGATTCCATCGCACTAAGACTTGCATCTCCAGAGCAAATAAAAGAATGGTCTTTCGGAGAAGTCACCAAGCCAGAAACGATAAATTACCGCACTGGGCGCAGTGAGCGTGGAGGTCTCTTTGATGAAAAGATTTTCGGTCCGGAAAAAGATTATGAATGTTACTGCGGGAAATATCGCCGTATCCGCTACAAGGACATCATCTGTGAAAAATGCGGAGTGGAAGTTACGCGGTCTATCGTGCGCCGAGAACGCATGGGGCATATCGAGCTTTCTACCCCGGTTTCTCATATTTGGTTTTTGCGCGGGGTGCCTTCTCGCATGAGTATTCTTTTAAACATCTCTGTTTCCGATCTAGAAAAAGTTATTTACTTTGCCGGATACATCATCACCAAGGTTCACGAAGAGGAAAAGGAGTCTATCCTCTCCGGCCTGGACAAAGAATACAAAACAAAGTTGAAGAATTCCGCCGATGCAGATACTCGCGAGAAATTGAAAAATTTACTCTCTGTTACTAAAAAAGAAATCGGAGAAATTTACGAAGGCAAAGTTTTAAATGAAATTTCTTTTCATCATTATTCTTTGAAATATGGCACTTGTTTTGAAGCGAACATCGGCGCCGAAGCTATCTATTCCATTTTCAAAAATCTTGACTTGAACAAATTAAAAAATCTTACCGAAAAGATGCTTGAAAAGGCCAGCGTGGTGGAAAAAGAGAAATTACAAAAGAGACTTTCCCTCATCCGCGCGATGACCTATGCCGGGATCCGGCCAGAGTGGATGTTCCTGACTGTCATTCCGGTTATTCCGCCGGTTTTGCGTCCGATGGTGGCCCTAGACGGTGGGCGGCACGCTACTAGTGACTTGAACGACCTTTATCGCCGAGTGATAAATCGCAACAATCGTTTGAAGAAATTAAAAGAGATCAATGCTCCGGATGTTATTTTGAGAAACGAAAAACGCATTATCCAGGAAGCCGTGGATGCTTTGATAGACAACTCCATCGCCAAGCAAAACGACTCGGCCGCTATGAGCCAGTCTCAGAAACGTCCGCTCAAATCTCTTTCGGACAATCTAAAATCCAAACAAGGTCTCTTCCGCCAGAATCTGCTCGGGAAACGAGTGGACTATTCGGGTCGAAGCGTGATCGTGGTGGGTCCGGAGCTCAAGCTCAACCAGTGTGGATTGCCAAAGCACATGGCTCTGGAGCTTTTCCGACCATTCGTGATTTCAAAAATTTTACTGGCAGAACTTGCCTTTAATATTCGCGGGGCTAACAAGCTTATCGAAGAGCGCTCCCCGGAAGTCTGGGCAATCTTAGAAGAAGTTATCCAGGGCAAATACGTGCTTCTAAACCGCGCGCCGACTTTGCACCGCTTGGGCATCCAAGCTTTCAATCCTATTCTGATCGAAGGAAACGCTATTCAAGTGCATCCGCTTGTTTGTCAGGCTTTCAACGCCGACTTCGACGGAGACCAGATGGCCGTGTATGTGCCCCTCCTCGAGGAAGCGCAGTTTGAGGCTAGGGAATTAATGGCCTCAAATAAGAACTTGCTTAAACCGCAAAATGGAGACTTGATCGTGCATCCGCGCATGGATATGGTGCTGGGTAGCTACTGGATGACCAAAGTAATTGACGGAGAGCTTGGCGAAGGGAAATATTTTTCCAGTCCGAATACCGCCATCTCCGCTTATGATTATGGGATTATTAGCATTCGCGCCAAAATAAAAGTGCTAGCCACTGATACTCATAAATACAAAAAATTCGGCGGAGAAATTTTTGAGACTTCAGTCGGCAAGCTTCTTTTCAATAGTATTTTGCCGAATGACTTTTCTTATGTGAATGATGAAATGACTCAGGACAGGCTGTCTTCTCTTTTGGACGAGCTGATCATCCACTCCGGGGTAGAGAGCACTCCCGCTATTTTGGATAAGATCAAACAATTTGGCTTTAAGTACTCTACCGTTTCCGGCACCACTTGGGGACTGGACAACATAAAAGTTCCGGAGGAAAAGAAGAAAATTATTGAAGACGGCAAGAGGCTGGAAGAAAGCACGGTCTCCGAGTGGAGCGAGGGGCTTCTTTCCTTAGACGAGAGGTACCAGAAAATTATTGAGATCTGGACGCAAGTCAAGAAAAATTTGGAAAAAGTTTTGCCAAGTACCCTAGATAAAAAAGGTTCCACTTACGACTTGTTCACCTCAAAAGCTAGAGGCACCATGTCGAGCTTAATGCAGATGACCGGGATGATCGGCCTAATCCAGAACAACCAGGGTAAAATTCTAGAATTTCCGATTATTCCTTGTTACCAAGAAGGACTTTCTCCTATTGAATATTTCGTGATTACGCACGGAGCCCGCAAAGGTGCCTCGGACACGGCGCTCAATACTGCCAAGGCTGGATACCTAACTCGAAGATTAGTGGATGTGGCCCAGGATGTGGTTATTACCGAAGATGACTGTGGCACCAAGGAAGGCAAGATGGTTACCAAGGAAAATATTTCTGGGATTGAGATTTCTCTTTCCAAGAATATTCGCGGACGAGTGCTGGCTGCCGACCTAAAAGACAAAGATGGCAAAGTGGTTTACAAGAGAGGCTTCTTGATCACCAAAGAAGAAGCTTACAATATTGAGGGAGCGGGCTTTACCGAAGTGTTCGTTCGTTCTCCACTAAATTGTAAAACTGTACACGGCCTCTGTGTCATGTGTTACGGTTTGGATCTTGGTAGGAATCATTTGGTAGAAAAAGGTGAAGCTGTGGGGATAATCGCCGCGCAAGCTATCGGAGAGCCGGGGACTCAGCTGACGCTCCGTACTTTCCACGCCGGAGGCGTGGCAGGGACAGACATCACCACTGGTCTGCCACGTGTGGAAGAAATTTTTGAAAGACGCATTCCCAAGAATCCGGCCATTATTTCAGAAACCGACGGAGAAGTGCTCTCCGTGGTGGCCAAGGATGGAAAAGAGAAAATAATTAAAGTGTTGTCGGAAAGCAAAGAAGACGGAAAGAAAAATGAAATGGAATATGTAGTGGCCTTTCGTCGCTTGCCTATCGTTAAAGCAGGGGACCAAGTAAAAAAGGGACAGCTTTTGACTGACGGATCGGCCGACATTGCGGAAATGTTTAGGCTGGGGAATAAAGAATTAGTGGAAGAATATATTATTGAAGAAATAAATAAAGTTTACGAACTTCAAAGTGCTTCCATTTCCAGAAAACATACGGAAATTATTATTCGCCAAATGTTTTCTCGCCGAAAAATAAAAGATGCCGGAGAGACAAATTTCTCAGTTGGAGATATTGTAGAAAATACCGCATTCATTGAAGAAAATGACAGGGTTAGAGAGCTAAATGCAAAAGAAGCCAAAGCGGAAATAGTGGTACTGGGAATTACGGAAGTTTCTCTGCGAACGAAGAGCTGGCTTTCTGCTGCTTCATTCCAAAACACCAACCGCGTGCTTATCGAAAACGCCATCAAGGGTGGAGTGGACTCCCTCCGAGGACTCAAAGAAAATGTCATCATCGGACGCCTGATCCCAGCCGGGACAGGATTCAAAAACAAGGCTCCTGTAATAGAAGAAAGATAATAATTTATTTGGGTTATAATTAAGAGGTGTTTGCAAAAGGGGGAGCGGAATGCGTATCGCACTACGAACATTCTGCGGTCTGGGTAACAGCAAAAATAAGTGTGCGTGAGGACTGACCCATTAAGGACTAAGCAGTTTCATCTGTTTCCCCTTTTGCAAACACCAGGATTTATGGAAAAAGACTTTGATAAATGGAATAATCTTAAAAAAATCTTTGAAAAAGAAAGTAGAGAACTTTTTGTGCATCCAAGGGAAGTGTGGTGGTGTTCTGTAGGGATAAATTTAGGAGCAGAAATAGATGGTAAAAATGATAGTTTTGAAAGACCTGTTTTGGTTATTAATGTTTACAATAAAGAAACAATGCTAGTGTTGCCAATCACAAGTAAAAAAAGAAATGACAAATTTCATTACAAAATTTTTGTAAAAATAAAAGACATAAAAACTGGTGAATATCAACAAAGACCTGTATGGGTTAAGTTGACTCAAGCTCGTGTTGTCAGTAGTAAAAGACTCTTAAGGAAAGTTGATCAGATATCTATAGATAATTTTCAAGAAGTTGTAGAGGTTTTTAAGAAGAGCATATAAAATCGAAACCCCGCTTTCGCGGGGTTTCTCGGAGGCCGAAGCCATAATACTTATTATAATAGCAAATACAAAAAAAATGTCAAGCAAAAAAACCAAATTAAAACAAAAACCATTTTTAATACTAATTGATGGTCCAATGGGTGCAGGAAAAACAACCATGGCTAAAATTTTACACACCAAGTTAAAACGCACAGCATATTTAGGACTTGATAGAATTAAATGGTATATATCAGATTTTAAAAGAATTCCCAGAGATAATGATATTAGTCGCAATGTGCTTTTGGCAATGATAAAGGAATATTTAAAACAAGATATTAATGTTTTGTTGGATCAAAGTATGAAAAAAGATGAAATAGAAATTCTTAAAGAATTATCTAAAAAATATAATGCTAAATGTTTTATCTACCAATTAGATGCACCTAGAAAATTACTTCAAAAAAGAGTAGAAGAAAGAACGCGGTTACTTAATAAGCCAAAAATTTCTAAAACACAAATAGAAAGAAATTATCGTATTCATCTTAACAATAAATATTTCCATACTACCATTTTTAATTCAGAGAAATTAAGTCCAGAACATATAGTAAAACTTATTTTAAAAGAGGTAAAAAATTAATTTATGAATTCTTCCGTTGAAAAAATTAAGGAGAGGCTATCAATTGAAGAAGTAGTCTCTTCTTATCTAAAGATTGAAAAGTCTGGCGCGAACCTAAAGGCCAAGTGTCCTTTTCACAATGAGAAAACGCCTTCATTTTTCATTTCTCCTAGCCGGGGCTCTTATTATTGTTTCGGCTGTGGAGCTTCGGGAGACATTTTTACTTTTGTGGAAGAATTTGAAGGTCTTGATTTTCGAGGGGCGCTCAAGCTACTCGCCGGCCGGGCGGGAGTTGTCCTAGAGTCTTATAATCCTAAAGATCAAAAAATCCAAAGTGAAAAAGAGAGGTTGTATGAAGTGATGGAGGAAGCGACGGTATTTTACGAAAGTAATTTGAAAAATAATTCTGAAGTTCAGTCTTATCTAAAGAACAGGGGATTGAACGAAGAAAGTGTAAAGAGTTTCCGTATTGGCTATGCCATTTTAGATTGGCGTAAACTTTTTGATTATTTAAAGTCTAAAAATTTTACTGATGTTGAAATAGAAAAAGCTGGATTAATAAAATACCCCCTCCCGACCTCCCCCGAAGGGGGAGGAGGAAAGCCCTCTCCTTTGGGGAGGGTTGGGAGGGGTTATGACAGATTCCGCGGTCGCATTATGTTTCCGATAAACGATTCTAGCGGAAGGGTGATAGCCTTCTCCGGAAGGATCCTGGTAGATGATGGCAAATCCGCAAAATACTTAAATAGTCCAGAAACTCCCATTTTTAGCAAAAACACAGTACTTTATGGGATCGACAAAGCCAAGGAGGCGATTAGGAAAAATGATTTTTCAATCCTAGTAGAAGGCCAGATGGATTTGATTTTATCTCACCAGGCTGGATTCAAGAACACCGTGGCTTCCTCGGGCACAGCTATGACGGACTCCGTTCTTTCCAAAGAAAATATTATTAACAATCTTGGGTTAGTTACCAGATTGTCCAAGAATATTGTGCTAGCTTATGATGCAGATCGCGCCGGGGAAAATGCAACGAACCGTTTTGCGAAGATTGCCTTGTCTTTGGGGATGGATGTGAAAGTAGCCGACATAAAGGAAGGTCTAGATCCGGCAGATTTGATTTCAAAAGTAGGGGTGGACGCTTGGCGCGAGGCCATCAGGAATTCCAAGCATTTTATTGAGTTTATCTTGCGTCGGATTTTAAAAGATGCCGGTGGGGACAGGAGAAAAGCTGGAAGAGAAATAAAGGAAAAAATATTACCATTTATCAATTCACTTGAGAGCTCCATAGAGAAATCACATTTTATTAATTTGATTAGTAGCCAAACAGGCATAGCGGAGAGCGCCCTGGTGGAAGACCTTAAAAAGGTGGAAGCTGAATTAAAAAATGACAAAGAAGACACGAAGATTGCCATAAAAAATGTAGAGAAAAAATTAAGGAAAGACCCCATAGAGCGCAGGCTTTTAGGTATAGCTTTTTGGCAGGAGAGCTTGTCGGACGTTGGACGTCCGAAATCCGGACGTCCAACGTCCGACAAACCCAGGATTGACCCTGAATTAATTTTTAAAAAATTAGCCAAGGCAAAAGAAAGGTATAAAGACATTAAGGAAGATTTGATTTATGAAGTGGAAGAATTTTATTCAAACGATGAGAATTTAGAAAAAGATGTGAAGGAAATGTTGCTCTCCATAGAAGAAGAATACCTTAACGAAGAGCTAATCAGACACATGCTGGAGTTGCAGGATCTAAAAGGGAAAGAAGGAGAAATAGAAATTTTTAAAAAAATAAATGAGATAAATAAAAGAAAAGAGGAGATTAAAAATGGTCGTTTAAATAAAAAAAATATATGAAGAAAAAACTAAAAAAGAAAAAAGT
>Ga0172379_10000661_pt1 | contig 83281 bp, 59 predicted proteins | sample GrowelOW334metaG_FD_119756 | JGI IMG/M metagenome (GOLD analysis project Ga0172379, IMG submission 119756) | Groundwater microbial communities from an aquifer near a municipal landfill in Southern Ontario, Canada - Groundwater well OW334 metaG | ecosystem: Environmental > Aquatic > Deep... | reverse complement strand
GTAGCGTTGCTGCAGATCCCGTAGGCATGGTTGGGATGGGGGCAGATAGTGCCGCAGCTGCCGCAGTGGTACCTGTTCGTGTTCAAGTTCACCTCACTGCCGCCGCAGGTGGAGATGTTGGCGCCCGCGGAAGAGACAACCGATGCTGCCGCGGAACTCTGCGGGACCGATGGCGCGCTCTTCGGGCTTCCTCGGCACTGCCCGCCGTTGCAGCGGTCGTCGACGGTGTTCGCATCCCCGTCATCGCAAAGCAGGGTGTTGTTAGCATGCATGCAATTGTTCCTGCCCTCCACGCAAGAGTCATTGGTGCAATCGTTCCCGTCATCGCAGTCGCGGATGCTCCCCCCGACGCACCTGCCTGCCCGCAGTGCTTCACCCACGGTGCAGTAGGAGCCGTCATCGCACGGCTGCCCGTTCTCTGGCTCCCCGTTTTCTGCGGCAGCCTGGGAAGACACGGGAGCGGCGGATGTCGCCCCGTCCCCCGGCCGTGCAAGCTTGGACCAGATGCGGTAGAGGATCACCGCCGCTTCAGCGCGGTTCAAGCGGCCTTCCGGGGCAAAGTCCCCGTTGGGATTGCCCGTCATCAGGCCGTAGCTGCTCACCATTTGGATGTCTGCGAAGAACGGATGGTTGGGCGTCACGTCATCGAACACCACGGCATCCGAGGGTTGCTGCCCGTTGCCTTCCAGCGCCGCTCGGGTGGAACGCGCCACCAGCCCGGCGGTGAAGGCGCGCGAGGAGGGGGCGTCGGGATCGAAGCGGTTCTGGGTTACGGCGGCTGCGTCCACCCAACCGTTGATTTCAAAGGCGCACAGGGGAGCGCGCGCGAAGTGATCCGCAGCCACATCGGAGAAGTTCGCTTGGGAGCAGGATTCGTAGGAGAGCCACTGGCGCGCACCCAGGAGGCGCGCGAGGAGCGTGACCATTTGAGCGCGTGTCACGGGATCGCCGGGGCCGAAGCTGCCGTTGTCGTAGCCGCGGATGATCCCCAACCTGCTCATGCGGATGATGGCTTCCTGCGCCCACCCTGGCTGTTCGTCTTGGAAAGGATTCGTGAGCCGCTCCTCGATGACGATGAAGACGGTGGCGTAGTGGTCGGAAGCATCCGCCGTCACGGCGTACCTCCCCGCCTCCTCCGCACCGTTGAAAGTGAACGAGCACGTCTTCACGTTCGTGCAACCGGGGATTTCACGCATGGACTGCCATGTGGCATGCATGTAATACCAGGAGGCGCGGATGGGCAGGGTACTCGTGCCCACATCTCCCAGCGCCGTGAGGCGGACGGGATCTTCCAATCCGTACGTGCCCCCGCCTTCGGGGATGGGGATGCTGATGCTCTGCAGGCCTTCGATAACCTGCGCGATCTGGCTGGAATCGGAGCTGAGGCTGGCCACGCCGAGCGCAGCTACAGCCAAGACCGTTCCAAGGAGAACGAGGGTCGTTTGGCGATTTGCCATAAGGAAAACGGGGGGAATTTCCCATTACGATACCGCACCGCCCCGGAAATGCACTTGCGGCACGCCGCGTCCATGACCGCGTATGAGGTGGCGGGGACGACCGGAATGACCCTATGGCTTCCGTGACGCGCGCCGCGCAAGCGCCGCCGAGCCGCCGAACATGCCCGTCATGGCGCCGATGCCGAGGAGAAGCAGTACCGCAGATGTGCCTTGGTGGAGCGGCGAAAGGAAACGGGATGTATCCTCCAATGCCCCCGTGAAGGGGCCGGCGCCCGTCTGCGGCAACTGGACGGCAACGGGGAGGACGAGGGAAGCGATGGGCGCGTCCATGTACCCTTGCGCGCGCACCGAAGCGACAATGCTTGTGCCTGCGGGAACGGAGAGCACGGTGGCATCCAGCGTGATGAGCCGTGTCTGGTCGGGCTGGACGTCGAGCGTCCATTCCACCGCGCCCGCCCCGCGGACCATTCCCCATCCCATGTTAGTGACGCTGAGCTGCAGGGGGTCGTACGTGAAGCGGACGGTGACGGAATCAGCGGTCTGCTGGGAACGGTTATGGACGAGGATCCGCACGGGAACCGTTTCGCCGGGCTGCACCATGCCGAAGCCCGCTTGGATGCTCACGCGCACGCCATGCGCTTGCGGGCGTGCGGAAGACCGGGAAGAGGACGACCGCACGGAGGAGGAAAAAGAGGAGGAAGAGGTTGTGCGGATGTACTCCCGGCCGCCGCCGATCCCGCTGCGCTGGTCGTGGCGCTCATCATCCTGATCCCGGGAGAGACAGCCGGGATCCGCCATGTCCACCAACAGGTCGTGGTCATTGTCCATGCCGTCGTCGCACTGGGGAGGGATGGGAACGCAGCGGATCCGCGTGCGTACGGGGACGGTGGTATTGCTCAGCGGGAACGCATCGGTGTACAGGCTCTCCACGGTCGATTGGAGGACGTACTCGATATCCGCGCACGCGTTCTGGTGCGCGGTGCGGAGCACGACGGGGATGGAGCGCCGCACGTCGAGCCCGAGGGATCCGTACGTGCAGAACACCTCATTCTCGTCCGCATCGAAGCTGCACGCGGCATCCGATCCCTCCCTCTCGAAGTGCAACCCCATGGGGAGCGGCGTGCGGACGATGACGCCCTGGGCGACCGCCGGCCCCTCATTCACCACGAAGACGGTGTACGTGAACGACCGTCCGCGGTCGACAGTCGGAACGGTTTGCGCATCCACCACCAGATCCACCGCGTACTCCCGGTCCGCGGCGACGGCCGCGTAGGGGAAGAGCAGCGAGAAGAGGACGGCGCAGAGTGCGGTGGCCGTGGCAAGGGTGGAGCGGCGTGCGAACATGGGCGGGGGGTAAAGGGGAATAGGATGTCCCCCCCTGCCGCCGTTGTCAATTTCGCTCCCACCCCAGCCTGTCGAGGAGCCTGCGGATGAGGGAATTGCTGGGCGCCGCCGCGTGCACCGTTTCCTCTTCGCCATACTCCTCCATCACCTTCCGCACGATGCCGAGCACATCCCGGCGCCGCAAGGGGGCTTGGGGAGAGCTGGTGAGGCGGAAGGGGACCGAGGCCATCCACCCTTCGTCATTCGCAAAGGCCAGGACTGCCTCATCGGTCATCCGTGCCGCATCCCTGCGTACGTCGAAGGCTTCCAAGATAAGGCGGAGCAGCGCGACGCGGGAAATGGGGGCGTCCACGTCCAGGGCGGGATGGGAGAACACGGGGGAACCGCGTGCTTCCAGGGTGGCCACGTACGCTTGCGACCAGTGGTCGCGCGCGGAGAGCGTGGCGGGACGGTCTTGGGATCGGAGGGGAATGTCCGCCGCCTCCACCACGATTTTCGCCGCCTCGCTGTACCGCAGGGTCTGGCTCGGCTTGAAGAGGCGAAGGAAGAATCCCTCCGCGCTGCGGAATCCCGAGATCACCCCCCGCGCCGCAAGGTAGCGCACGTCGGAGGCGACGGGAGAGGAAGCGGAAATATCCAGGAATATCATGAAGCCCCCCTGGCGCACCACAAGGGGCAGGTTTCCCGTGAAGGTGGTGCGGACGGTGGCGGCGAAGGACCGCGCCGAAGAGCTGGTTTGCTGCAGCGTACCGGCAGCCTGTTGCACCATGCCTCCTCCGATATCGAGGAAGGACTGGAGCAGGGAGGAGACCGTCCCCCTGCGTCCGCCGCCGCCTCCACCGTTGCCCCCGCCTCCGCCGCCTCCTCCCGTCTCCCCGGAAGAACCGCCCTCGGTAACCCCGTTCTCCGTGCCGCCACCCGCCGCCCCATGTTTTTCGTCGCTGCTGCTTCCTCCGGCCGTCCCTTTGCCCCCCTCCCCTTCCCCGTCCGAAGAAAGGACCGTGATGGTCACATCCCAGGGGATGTAGTGCTTCTGCGTGTCCCTTGCCGTGACGGTCACGATGTAGGTGCCGGCATCCCCCGCCTTCGTCTGCCAGGAGAAGGAGCCTTGGTTGCCCGTGCTCGTGAAGGAGGAGCCCGGAGGAAGGTCGGAGCCGGTGAGGGTGGGCGTTTCTGTCTGCGATGTCGCCGTGACGGAGAAGGCGACGCGCTCCCCCTCCCGCGTTTCCACGCGCCGCGGGGCATGGACGATGGGGGGATCGGTGAGGGTGGGGTAGGATTTGACGGCATTCCACGCGCGATCGGCCGCATAGGCCACGCCATCCAAATAGGCAAAGAACTCCTGCTCGCTCATGCCGAGCGCCGCATACTTGTAACCTTGGTAGGACCACATGTCGATGGCCGCCTTCCCGTTCATGGGGCCCCCGAGGAAGGAGATGCCCAATTGGTTGTAGAAACTCGGGGAATTGGCGATCTTCCCGGTGCGGTCATCGCCGCTGTACCACCAGTTGAGGAAGGCCATGCCGGTGGTCTTGAGCATGGTCAACGCATGCCAGGTCTTGCCGGGTATGCCTCCGTACGAGAGCTGCGCATTCTCCGTGGCTCCGGTGTGGTAGGGGCTCAGCATGTCGTCCCAGAGGAGGACGGTGGCGGCGGGCGCAAGGGCATGGATGGTGTCGAAGATCTGGTTGAAGAACCGCGCCATGAGCTCGTAGTTCGCGAGGCCGAGCTTGCGGGAACGGGAGTCCCTGTTGAATCCGCGGACCTCGTCCATGCCGATGTAGACGAAGTCCGGCAGGACGTAGGTCAACGTCGGCTTGATCACCTTCTCGCGGTAGACCTCGATCACCTTGGGGTCCGCGAAGCTCATGTACTCGTACCTGTCCTCCTGCATGCGGGGGAGGAAATCGTACTCCAGGGAGAGCGTGGAACCCGCTGCGATCCTCCCTCCTTCTTTCCTGGTGATCGTCATCTTCTTTCCGTTGATAGGATCGGAAGGACTCAGCGCTCCGGTACGGACGACCTCATAATCCTGCCCTTCCGCATATTCCACGGACTTGTCTGCACTCCACACGTGCAAGCGGGTGGCATCGGTTTCGAGGACATTCACGACGCGGTGGCTGACGTTCTTGATCGAGAGGTCATCGAGCCACAGGTTGACGGGAATCGTGCCTTGCGCGCGTGAGTAGATGTACATCTTGGTGGCGTCCAAGGTGGCGAACATCGTCGCGTACTTCCGCCATTTGTTCCCGTTGCCTTCGAATATCAGGGATTTCACGAAACCCAGGTACTGGTTTTTATCGTTGTAGAACACGCACGTCACTTGCGTTTGCCCCACGCCATCTTTCCCTTCCTTCTTTGCCCACAGGGACAGTTCATAGATGCTCTGCGGCTCCAGCTTGTAGTACGGTCCGTTCGCGCCCTGCTGCGGGTAGGGTAACGAGTTGAGTATCGCGCTGGACTTCGTGGTCCCCGAGAGGTCTTTCTGGAGCGTCAGTTTCGCGGAGCCCGGAGCGGAATGGTAATCCTGCGTATCCACGGACCAGAACGTCTCGGCGTCGCTGTTGTTCATGGACCAGCCGTCGGGGACGCCATTGCCGTCCGCATCCGCTTCCATGCCGCCGTTGACCATTTCCAGATCCGTGTAGACGGGATTCACGGTGCCGTCCGCGCCCACGGTGGCGGGGACGTCCTTCATCCAAACGCCTTCGTTCAGGTTCCGATCAATGCTGTTCACATCGTAGGGCGATGCGTTCAGCACGGTGTACATGTGACGCTTGCGCAGGAAGTCCTCCCGGTCGAGGAGCTTCTGGACCGCCGCGGCCGTGGGATTCAGGGAGAGCCTGGGGAGGGAAGACATCCACAAGTTGTACTTGTAGCGGGTGAGGACCTCGAGCCATCGGATTGTCCCCGCTTCCGTCGTAGTAGTGATTGTTTCCCCCTGCCAGGAGTAGACGCCGCCTCCGTAGAAGGCGCGGACCTTCATGTCCGGCCAGTCGGTGATCTTCGTGTGCGGCAGGGTGAGTGTGGCGCCGCTGCCGCGCTCGGGGCTGAGACCGAGGAGCCAGCTGAGCGTCACCATGCCGTAGTAGGCGCCGGCGGTGCTCTTGGCGAGGATGAGGATCTCCGGGGGACGGCCTACGGAGACGGGCTTCACGAGGAGCACGTAGCCTTCGTTGTACTTGTCACTTTGGAGGGCTTGGTCGATGTTGATGCCCAGCGCGGACGCATGGAGCGCAACGTCCGCATTCTCCTTGGGGTTGCCGATGATGATCCGCGCGCCGGAGGGTTGGGAATCCACATCGACGGCGGGATACGCGGAGGCGGGGACGGCGCTCCCCTTCCCCCACAGTTCCTTGCGCAGCTCTTGGACCGTGAAGGCTTCAAAGGGGTCGTCCAAGTCCGCGGCGATCGTCCAATCCGTCGTCACGTCCACGGTGAGGCTGGAGAGTTTCTGCACCTGCTGCGGGCGCGGAGTGACGGCGGCGGCGATGACGGGGTCGTCCCCTTCCGCGTCCGAAGGAAGGACGGTGATCATCACGTCCCACGGGATGTAATGACCTTGCGCGTCCCTCGCGTCGATCGTGACGATACGTGTGCCCGCATCCCCCGCCTGCGTCTTCCAGCTGAAGGCTCCTTGGCCTCCGGTACTGGTGAAGGTGGCGCGGGGAGGGAGGCCGGATCCCGAGAGGGTGGGCGTGTCATTCTGGGATGTCGCCGTGATGGAGAAGGAGACGAGGTCCCCTTCCTTGGCGTTGATCTTGCGGGGAGCCTGCGTGATGACGGGAGGATCCGTGAGAGTGGGATGCGACTTCACGGCGTTCCAGGAGCGGTCGGCCGCGTGCTCCACGCCGTCGATGTTTTCGTAGAACTCCTGTTCGCTCATGCCGAGCGCCGCATACTTGTAGCCCTGGTAGGACCACAGGTCGATAGCCGGCTTGGAACTCGACGGCCCCCCCAGGAAAGCGAATCCGAGCTGATTGTAGAAACTCGGGGAATTGGCGATCTTTCCGGTCCGGTCATCGTCGCTGTACCACCAATCGAGGAAGGCCATGCCCGTGTTCTTGAGCGTCGTGAGGGCGTGCCAGGTCTTGCCGGGTTGTCCACCGTACTGCACTTGGGCATTCTGGGTGCCGCCGGTGTGGTGGGGACTCACCATGTCGTCCCAGAGGAGGACGATGGCGTCGGGTGCAAGGGCGTGGATGGTGTCGAAGACCCGGTTGAAGAACTGCGCCATGAGCTCGTAGTTCTCCAAGCCGAGTTTCTTCGACCGCGAATCCCTGTTGAACCCGCGAACCTCGTCCATGCCGATGTAGACGAAGTCGGGATGGACGTGAGCGAGGGTGGGGGCGATGAGCTGATCGCGGTAGACCTCGATCACCTTGGGGTCCGCGAAGCTCATGGTTTCCGACCGGTCCTCCTGCATCCGGGGGAGGAAATCGTATTCCAGGGAGAGCGTGGAGCCCTGGGCGATCCGCCCCCCTTCTTTGCGCGTGATCGTCATCGTCTTCCCCTGGAGGGGATCCGCATTATTGAGGCCTCCGATGCGGGTGACCTCGTAGTCCGCCCCTTCCACGTACTCCATGGCCTTGTCTGCGCTTCGCACGTGGAGGCGGGTGGAGTCATTCTCTATCACATTCACGAGGCGGTGGCTCACGTCCGTTATCACGATGTCATCGAGCCACAGGGTGAGGGGGCTCGTCCCCTGTGCCCGGGAGTAGATGTACATCCTCGAAGCGCCCTGGGTAGAGAACATGACCTTGTATTTTCTCCACGTATTACCGTTATCCGCGAAGGTGAGGGATTTGGAGAAGGTTGCTTCCGCGCTTCCCTCTTTGAAGAAGACGCACGTGAGTTGCGTGTGGCTTTGGTCCCCCGTCACATCCACCTTCGCCCACACCGAAAGTTCATAGGTCTTGCCCGGTTCGACTGCGTAGTACTTCCCTGCATCCAAGCCCAGTTCGGGATGGGGCAGCGATATGAGGTTGGAGCTGGACTTCGTCGTGCCGGAGAGGTCTTGTATCTGGGCCAACTTAATGGAGCTCCCGCCCGCGTGGGAATCCTTCGTATCGAGGGTCCAGGAGGACGCAGGATCATTATTCGACGGGTAGCTCAACCAGTTGTCGGGGACGCCGTTGCCGTCCGCATCCTCCTCGAATCCGGGGTTCTCGAGGGCGATGTCTTCGTAGAGGGTATGGATGCCGCCGTCCTCACGAACGGTGGCGGGAACATCCCTCATCCATATCCCTTCGTGGAGGGTTTCATCGAAGCTCCGGACAGAATAGGGCGTGGCCGTGAGCGCCGTGTACATGTGGCGCTTGCGCAGGAAGTCCTCCCGCTCGAGGAGCTTCTGGACCGCCGCGGCCGTGGGATTTTGGGAGAGCCGGGGGAGGGAATCCATCCACAGATTATATTTGTAGCGGGTGAGGATGGTGAGCCACCGCTCTCCGCCGGAGACGGTCGAGGTATTGATGGTCTCCCCCTTCCAGGAAAAGATCCCGCCGCCGTAGAAGGCGCGGATTTTCAAATCCGGCCAGTCGGTGATCTTCGTATGGGGCAGGGTGAGGGTAGAGCCGCTGCCCTTCTCGGGGCTCAAGTTGAGGAGCCAGGAGAGAGTCACCATGCCGTAGTAGGTGCCGGCCGTGCTCTTGGCGAGAATGAGGATTTCCTTGGGACGCGCGAGGAGCACGTAGCCTTCGTTGAACGCATCGCTCGTGAGCGCCGTATCGATGTTGATCCCTGCCGCGGCCGCCGCGGCTCCCACAGCCGCATTCTCCTTGGGGTTGCCGATGATGATCCGCGCGCCGGAGGGTTGGGAGCTCACATCGACGGCGGGATACGCGGAGGCGGGGACGGCACTCCCCTTCCCCCACAGTTCCTTGCGCAACTCTTGGACGGTGAAGGCTTCAAAGGGATCGTCCAAATCCGCGGCGATCGTCCAGTCCGTCGTCACGTCAACGGTGAGGCCGGAGAGTTTCTGCACCTGCTGCGGTCGCGGGATGACGGCGGCGGCGATGGTCTCTGCGCCTTCCCCTCCCTGTCCGTCACCCACCGTGAATCCGCTCACTGCGAGCGTGTCCGTTGCGAGACCTTCGTCATCCGTCACCGTGACGGTGCAGTCGCCGTGCGCCCCGGGGGCGAGTGCGGAGAACGTGACGGTGTTGTCGCCGCTCACCGCGCGCACGGTTGCGGACGTGCACGACCCGCCGTAGGTGATGCTGCCGTCAAACGCGGAATGGAACGTGTAGGAAGGGGTCGTGGAGGAGGTGGTGGGAGGGACGGGAACTTTTTCCGTGAGCCACCGGTCGCCGCGGAGCCGAAGGATGCTTGCGGCTAATTGGCGGCGGACCGTGGTGAACGCACGGAAATCACCCGGATCTTGGGCGGGGGAAACATCTTTGAATACTTCCTCGTAATATCCGTCCTGCCGTATGGCGCTGGTATGGGAAGAGGGATCCGTGGTGATACGTGCCCGCATGCCCTCCAGCAATGCGGAGGCGACAGAGGCGGCGGGATGTTCGGGATGCTCTTGAAGCAGGCGCTGGAGGGTGGCGATATACTTGGCGTCCTTGATGCCCTCCCGTATCCCTTCCGCAGCCAAGAGAGGGAGGAGCTCACCGCTCCACGTGGGGTAAGCGAGGATGAAATCGGGATACAAGGTGAACTCCCGCAGGGGATTCACGTCAAAATCGTTGAAGGGATCGGCGACGGAATCGCTCATCGCATACGAAGAGATGATGCTGGCATCGAAGCCGAACGCCCCGAACCCGTGAAGGAAACGGTTGTACACGGGATACCGGACATTGGAGAAATAGGTGGTGTAGTAGCCTTTCCCCCCCTGAATCTGGCTGCCGTATTCCGTGTAGCGCATAGCCAGTACCGGAACATCGAGGAGTGGAAAAAGGGAAGGGACCACACCTCCAGGAACCTGGTAGACACCCAGCAAGCTGCCGCTCAAGGCACGCCCAATGGGGGGATAGGACGTGACAGTCGTCTTGCCGCCATAGGCGCGGATGATGGTGTAGAGACGGTCCGAGATGATACGCAGTTGGGGATTGATCCCCGGCTCATCCGAAACGGAGAAGTGCCACTGCACGCCCCTCGCCTCCCCGAGCTCGATGACCTTGCGGATGTACGCACCGAAGGCGGCAACGAACTCCGGTCGGCTCAGTTCTTCCCACAGCGTCGGTGTGGACAAGTCCAAACCTCTGCCATAGAGCGCCTTATAGATGGAAGCCCAGTTGTACGGTTGGAAGACGGCGCGGTCCTTGAGGAACCCTTCCGCAACCATACGGTCGAGACGCTGTTCGAGTTTCGTGGTGTCGAAGCCTGTGACCGCCCCTTGCGCGTCCTTGAGGGGGGTGATCGACATGTCGTAGAAGAAAGGATCCAAGCCGTACTCACGATAGAAGCGGAACGCCTCGCCGGTGTTCCAGGAGATCGGCTTGAGGTATGGGTCATGGTAGACCGCATTGATGGCAGAGGACCGGTCGAGCGCCAGGGGAAGGACCGTGAACCGCAGCGGAAGTGTGCGCCCGTCGCTCACGCGCACCTCGCCGCGGTACGTACCGGGGGCGGCATCGGGCGGCACATGTACGTGCATCCAGAGGAGCGTCGTGGTGCCGGCGGGGAGCGTGAGGGAGGTGAAGGGCTCCAAGCGGTCCGGCATCAGGGCAGAGCCGCGGCGGGGGTACTCCCGCGCTTGCTTCACGTCATACGTCACCCTGCGCAAGGAAAGCGCCGACGACGGGATGGCGGTGCCGTCCTCCCGCCGGAGGTCCGTGATGGTGAAGGCGAGGTTGGCGACAGTCTCCTGCGCGTACAGGCCGAAACTGAGAGGTTCGATCTCCCCCGGCGCCGAAAAAGCGGAGAGTGCATCCACGACTTCATTTTTCGAAGGCTGTGTGTGCCGGTAGACCATGGCCATCTCATCCCGCTTGAAGACGACGTACGGCTCCGTAAACGTGTCTCCGGATCGATCCGGGGGGAGGGGGACTTCGTAGAACCCCAACCGCTCCCGCGATTCCTTGAGGAAGAACTCGTGCTCTTCCGGCGTGATGGCGCGCAGCGTGATGTAATCGAGAGGAAGTTGCAGGGACGCGTCCGCGGGAATGAGGTTCGGCATGCTGATGGAGAAAGAGAACATGCCGTCACGCGCGCGCAGAAGGGAGAACGGGGATGCGGAGAACACTGTCTGTTCCACCCGCCAAACCCCGTCCCCGTTCCGTCCCAACCCGAAGGGAACGGCTACCCACGCGTTCCCATTGGCGACGAGGGGGTCATCGGGGATAAAGTCCACGCGCTTGCCCACGGTGGCACGGTGATTGGTGGCGGATGTGGAGAGCGCCTCGTCGATGGTATCCCTGTAACGCACTTCCAGGAGGAGAGGCGTTTGGGGCAGGCCTTCGCCGTCCACATTGAAAGCGGGGAACCGGACTTCGAGGCGCTTTGTGGGGAGGAGGGACCGGAAGGAGGTGCTCCCCGTACTCGCTCCCGGACCCAGCACGTCAGCCGTGTAGGAAGTACTCTCGCTCATCACGGTATCCATGCCGAAGTCGATGCTCTTGGCGTCGGCGCCGTCGAGCGGCCCCGTGGGGAGGAACACCGCATTGGGACCGTCCGGCAGCCGGACGAGGGAGACGTCATCGAACCAGGTGACACCGCCGGTCCTGTAATTCGCAGTAAGGAGCACACGGACAAAGGAAGTGCCGCTGGAGGTGCGCAGCATCGCCGCGGCGGATGTCCACTCGGTGGGCGCGAAGAGGTAGAGGGGGAACGACGGCGTGCGGATCCGCTGCATGTTGGCGTCGTACTCCCACAGGTTGATCATGGTGTACTCGTTGCCCCGGAGCCCCTTCACCCACGCCCCGCCCTTGTACCATGTGCCGGGGGTGACGGGTATTTGTTCGGAAAGGCCATACTGGGTGCCCGAAGACGTGATCTTCCACGACGCTTCGCCTCCGTGTTTCTCCGTGGTATCGCACGTCCTGCCGCCGATGGTGCCGTACCGCTCCCACGAAGGAGGCATTGCATCACCGTCGGAAAGGACGGCGCACTCCCCTTCCATGCCGCCGTTCCGGAGAAGGTTCTCTCCGTTATCCCATAATTGCGCGCGTAATATTCCTTTCCACCCCATCCATCCGCGTTCCACGCCCGCCGCAACGGCCGCGAAAACCGCGATGTAAAGAAGGACGATGAGGAAGATTTTTGTCTGTTTCATTATCTATTTATTTTAACATATTTATACTTATTTTGCAATTATTCTCTTCGCTACTGCAAGCCAAAGTTACCGCTCTCCCGGCACCACCCGGCACTCCACCATTTTCCCCTGCCGCAGCACCGTGACGGTGACGGGATCCTCGGGCGGGAGGAAGGCCAGCTGCCGCTGCAGCGCATCCATGTTCGCCATCACCTGTTCGCGGATGGAGACGATCACGTCGCCGGGGCGCAACCCCGCCGCCGCCGCCGGACTCCCCTCCTCCACCGCCACCACTTCGATGCCGCCCTCCTGCTCCAGCGAGAGAAGGCGCGCAACGTACCGCGGCAGCGGGATGCTCCTGCCGTGGAGGCCCAGGTACGCGCGCACCACCCGGCCGTGGTGCATGATCTGCGCGAGCACCTGCTTGGCGGTGTCGACGGGAATGGCGAAGCACAACCCCTGCGCCGGCACGATGATGGCGGTGTTGATGCCGATCACGCGGCCGCGGCTGTCCGTGAGCGCCCCCCCGCTGCTGCCGGGATTGAGCGACGCGTCGGTCTGGATGATGTTGTCGAGCAGATACCCCGTGGACGTGCGCATGGTGCGCCCCAGCCCGCTCACGATGCCCGCCGTGACGGTGGATTCGAACCCCAGGGGACTGCCGATGGCGCAGACCAGCTGGCCGACGCGCAGCGTCGAGGATTCCCCCAGCGCCGCGAACGGGAGAGAGGATCCTTCCGCCTGCACCACCGCGAGGTCGTTCCAGGGGTCGGTGCCCACGATGCGCCCCGGGTACTCGCGTCCGTCCGTGAGGCGCACGCGCACCGCCTCCGCATTCTCCACCACGTGATGGTTCGTGAGCAGGAACCCGTCGGGCGCGAAGAACACCCCCGAGCCATTCCCCGATCCTCTCCTCCTCTCCACCTGCACGTTGACCACGGCGGGGCGCACGCTCTCGGCTACGCCCGTGACCACTTCCGAGTACGCGTCCAGCGCCTCGCGCTCGCGCTCCTCCGCCGCGGAAGCGGAAGAACGGTCCCCGAGGTGGATGCGGGTACGGATGAAGTGCGTACGAGGCGGCATGTCGGATGCAGCGTAGGGAGGATCGCGGACGGGGGCGAGGAAATGGGAGAGTTTTTTAATGCAGAATTTGAAATGCAGAATGAGAAATGATTGCAGAAAACACTAGCTCCGAGGAACACCTTCCATCATTTTGCATTTCTCATTTAGCATTTTGCATTGTCATAAAATCATCATCCCATCCCCGAACGAGAAGAACCGGTACTCCCCCTCCAGGGCATGCCGGTAGAGATCCAGGATCTTCGAGCGGCCCCCGAAGGGAGCCCCCTTGGGGCTTGCGAAGGCGGAAACGAGCATGAGGAGGCTGGATTTGGGGACATGGAAATTCGTGATCAGCCCGTCTACAAGCCGAAATTTGTACCCCTCTTTGATGAAGAGGTTCGTGTGGCCGGAAGGTTTGACGATGTGGCCGTTGGCATCGGAAGCGGATTCCAACGTGCGGACGACCGTGGTGCCTACGGCGATCACCGGCCGCTTCTCCCGCTTCGCCTGCTCGATCAATTGGACGGTGCCGGGATGGATGGCGTACTCCTCGCGGTGGAGTGACCCTTTTTTCCACTGCTCCTCGGTGAGGGGGGCGAACGTCCCCAAGTGGACGTGCAGCGTGACGAACGCGGTGTCGTGGCCGGACTTCTGCAGCTTGCCGAGCAGCCGCTCCGTAAAGTGGAGCGACGCCGTGGGCGCGGCGATGGATCCCGTGTTCCGCGCGAAGACGGACTGGTATTCCCGCCGCTGCTCCGCGGGGCTGAGCGGCGTCTCCTTGATGTAGGGGGGCAGCGGCATCTCCCCGATTTCCTCGCAGGCGTCGATCCAGCGTTCCGCGGGGAACGTTGGCAGGAGGAGCCACTCCCTGCCGTCCGACCCGTCCACGGTAAAGGTGTGCCCGGCGGGGAGCGAGAGCTGCTCGCCGATGCGCAGCTTCTTGTCCGCGAGCGCGCGGAGCAGTTCCCCCGTGCGCCCCAGGATGAGGAGGGAGACCATGCCGCCCGTAATCCTCCACAGCGTGAGCTTGGCGGGGATCACCTTGGTCTCGTTGAAGACCAGGAGGGAGCGCGGCGGCAGCACGCCCCCGATGTCCCGGAACACCGCATCGGCGGTCCCTCCCGTCCGCCGGTCGTAGACGAGGAGCCGCGCGCTGTCCCGCGGGTCGGCCGGAGCCTGCGCAATGCGTTCGCGCGGACAGTGGAAGTCGTACAGGCCCAGGATGTCCTGGAAGGAAGCCATGGGGTGGGGGCTATTGTGACATAGGGTGAGGAAAGTGGGAACAATGTTGGGTGCATTGGAAGATTCCGAAGATCCCGAGGAGTCCGAGGAGCGGTTGCATCTGCCTCCTCGGATCTTCTTCCGGACATTCCTCGGAATCCTCGGCATCCTCTTCCCTTGACCTCCCCGCGAACTGATCTCCGTTAACCGCCTCCTCCTGATACCATGGGACCCATGCCGAACGGACCTGCCGCCTCCGCGAAAAGCCGCATGCCCAAGGGGATGGACCTCCCGGAGAACGTGGTGGGCCGGTTCTCCCCCCTCACGGTCACCAAGGCGTTCTTCGCTTCCCTCGCCGTGGTCGGTGGCGTTCTTTTGGCCTATCTGTTGCGGAAAACACTATTGCTGTTGCTCATCGGCCTCTTCATCGCCGCCGTCATCGATCCCGGCGTGCAGCGCCTGGAGGGATGGGGGATCCCGCGGAGCATCGCCGTGCTCATCCACTACGTGCTCTTCTTCGGCCTGGCCGTGTTCCTGTTCCTCTCCCTCGTCCCCATCATCGCCGAACAATTGACGGAGCTGGCCTCGCTCTCCACGGCGGAAGTGAACCGGTTCCTCCTCCGGCCCGAGGTGGAGCTGCCCATCCTCCCCGAAGACTGGAACCGCGAGCTCTCGCTCCTCCTCCAGAGCACGCTGCAGCACCTCTCGGTGGAGAAGATCCCGGACATGCTCCGGGAATTCGCCTCGTCGCTCTCCACCTTCGCGCGGGGTTCGCTGCAGTTCGCCACCGGCCTCGCCACGTCCGTGCTGTGGTTCGTCATCGACACCCTCGTGGTGCTCCTCTTCGCCTTCTTCTTCGAGATGGAACGGGACCGCACGCTCCCCTGGCTCCTGCAGTTCCTCTCGCCGGCGCAGCGGACGTACACGGAACGCAAGTTGAACCACGTCTACGTCAAGCTCTCGCAGTGGGCCAAAGGCCAGCTGGCCCTCTGCCTCATCATCGGCACGCTGGTGTTCCTTGTGCTCACCGTCCTGCGGATGCCCTACGCCCTCACGCTCGCCATGCTTGCCGGCTTCACCGAGTTCATTCCCTACGTGGGGCCCTTCCTCGCCGCCATCCCGGGCGTGCTCATCGCCGTCAGCCAGGGGGACATCGTGTGGGCGCTCATCGTCGCGCTCTGCTACTACGCCGTGCAGTGGAGCGAGAACAACCTCATCGTCCCCATCATCATGCGGCACGCCGTGGACGTCTCCCCCGTGGCCACCATCTTCGCCATGTTGGTGGGCGTCAGCTTCCCCACCGTCATCCACCCCATCCTGGGCATCCTCCTCTCCATCCCCGCAGCGAGCATCGCGGGCATTTTCCTCGATGACTTGCGGAGACCGTCAAAAACGGTGGTATAATCCCTTTTCCTCCTTTCCCCTCCCTCGTATGGCTGCACGCACCACGCCCAAGGACGTCTTCCTGCACCTGCTCGCCATCGTCATGCTCTACGTGAGCGTCACGAGCATCCTCACGCTGCTCTTCCAGTACGTCAACGAGCTGTTCCCGGACGTGCTGACCGCGGAATTCAGCTACCGCGCGGGCGCCAACCTGGAATTGATCCGCACGGCGGCCGCCGCGCTCATCATCGTCTTCCCCGTGTACCTCCTCGTCTCGTGGCTGCTGCAACGCGACAGGAAACAGGACCCGGCAAAGGGGGACCTCCCCGTGCGCCGCTGGCTCCTGAACCTCACGCTCTTCCTCGCCGCCCTCATCATCATCGTGGATCTGGTGACGCTCATGTACCACTTCCTCAGCGGGGAACTGACCATGCGCTTCCTCCTCAAGGTGGTCGCCGTACTGCTCACGGCCGCGGCGGTGTTCGGGTACTACCTGTGGGAACTGCGGCAGACCGCCTCCAAGTCCCGCGTGCCGCAGTACAGCGCCATCGCCTCGGGCATCGTGGCCCTGCTGGCGGTGGTCGCCGGATTCTTCATCATCGGCTCGCCGTTCTACCAGCGGCAACTGCGTTTCGATAACCGCCGCATCAGCGACCTCGCCACCCTCCAGAACCAGGTGGTGGAATTTTGGATCAACAAGGACCGCCTCCCTTCCACCGTCGATGAACTCCGCAACGAGCTCCAGGGCTACATCCCCCCGCGGGATCCCGTGACGGATCAACCCTACGAGTACCGATCCGTCTCCTCCCTTTCCTTTGAGTTCTGCGCCGAGTTCGCCACGGAGCAGACGAAGGAAGACGCCAACCGGACCCCCTACGGTGGCCCGTACGGCGAACCCCAGGCGGAGCTGTGGGCCCACGGCAAGGGGCGCGCCTGCTTCACCCGCACCATCGACCCGGAGATGTATACGCAGCAGCGGTTGTACCAGAAGGGGGTCCCTGCGGAGACCGTACCGCTGTAAGGGGAAGGGATGGGAGAGATGGTATACTCCCTCCCGACAGACTCCATGAATCCTCTCCCCCTCCCACAGGCTTCCAAGCGCCGCCGCATGCGGAAGAAGCGCGGTCCCAAGGCCGCAGCCGTACGGCGCGGGACGCGCAGCGTGTTCATGCTCCTCGCCTGCTACGTGCTCACAAGCTACATCGTGCTGCCGTTCGCCTGGCGGGTGGTGGAGGGAAAAGCCTTCGCGGACGCGCCCACCCTCACCGAGAACAGAATAGGCATCCCGGGCGACCCCCTCAACGTGGCCCTCATCGGCGAGCGCGAGGAAGTGATCCGCGCCCTGCTCCTGGCGGGATGGCAGCCCGCGGATCCCCTGACCCTCAAGACCGTCCTCTCCACCGCGGCGAGCATCCTCCTCAACCGCCCCTACCCCACGGCCCCCGTGAGCAACCTGTACCTGTGGGACCGCAAGCAGGACCTGGCGTTCCAGAAGATGACGGGCAAGCGCCCCACGCAGCGCCACCACGTGCGCCTGTGGCTCGCGCCCCCCGACGGCGGGGACGGCCTGCTGGCTGTGACGCCGCGGAACGGCGGGCGCCCCCTGTGGATCGGGGCGGCCACGTTCGACCGCACGGTGGGCTTCAACCGCTTCACGGGACAGCTCACCCACCACATCGACCCCGCCATCGATGCCGAACGCGACACGCTCATGGGGGACCTACGCGCCGCCAAGCAGCTCGTCGAGCTCCTGCGCGTGCACGACATGAACACGAATACGGAAGGCCGCAACGCGCAGGGGGACCGCTATGTGACGGACGGGGACTTGGCTTTGGGAATCATCCACTCCGCAAACACGCCGCAGGAGTGATCGCAGGAAGTGTGCCCCTCTTTCACTCCTCTATCCCCCAACCCCTTTCTCCTTCGGAGAAAGGGGAGTACTTCCTGTGGCTGAGGAGCTTTGAAGCGAAGACAGAAAGTTCATCATGACAAGGAGTATGCCCCTCCTCCGAAGGAGGAGGGGTTAGGGGTGGAGGAAACAAACAAAAGAGGAGGGGTTAGGGGTGGAGGAAAAACAAGGAGGAGAAAACAGGAGTGGAGGAAACAAAAACAGTGAAGAGACCGGGGGCATGAGGTAGTACAACACAAATCCTCCCCGTTCCACGCCCCCATGGAACGTCTTTCATCCCCGGGCGAACACAGGAACCTCACCCTTGACAGTTTTTCTTCCAAAAGACCTCTCCTCCACCCCCCGCAGCGGTGCTTTGATGGTGTCGTTCTTCCCCTCTCTCCCATGCCAAGCAGAAACCGCCCGCATTCATCCCCCCAAAACGGCCAAATCCCGAAAAGGAACCGCCCGCAATCCCGACGGAAGCCCTCCCTCGAAACCCTGGAGAAGCGGTACCTCATGACCGGAGCGGAAGGGGAATTTACCGGGGAAGAGCTGGAACTGATGCAGGAGAACTACGCGGATTACATCGGGAACATCCTCCTGCGGGAAGACCAATGGGATGAGGAATCCCTGGCACGGCTCATAGACGGTTCGGTGGGAGACAACGAATTCATCGGGCTGGGTAACCTCATCTCGAGTATGGAAGACAAGCGGGATCTTCTGCGGAGCATGGACACCCGCAGCGACCTGCTGGAAGAGGACCTTGCGGGCATCGAGGCGGAGATCACGCAGGATACCGAAGAGCTGGAAAGGCAGGTGGCGACGATCAGCGCCTCAACCGCGCGCATCAGCGAGCTCGCCGCGCAAGTGGAGAACGACATCAGCGAGATAAACCGCCTCACGGATGCCATCGCGGCGCTCCGGGAAGAGGACAGGGTGGGTGACGAAAACATCGCCATGCTGGAGCAGAACCTCCCGTCCTACCAAGCGAAACTGGAGGAGGTGACCGAGGATCGCGTATTCCTTGAGTACAAGGTGGAAACCATGGGTGCGAGAGTGCAACAGTATGGGGAGCGCATACCCGTACTCGAAAAGCTGGTGGAACGGTATCCCCAGAGCCGCGTCTACCAGCGGATGCTGCTGACGACGCGCATTGCCTACCGGGATGCGTCCGATGCCCACGTGCGGTACAAAGACCAACTCGCCGTCCTCACGATCATCCAACACGACCTGCAAACGACGATTACGGACACAACCGACATGCTCACCACGCTCCACGCGCGTGACGCCGCCATCCCCGAGGAGATCGACGCCGCAGAGGAGGGGAGGAATGAGGCGGCCGCGAGGAAACAGGAAGCGGAAGAGGAACACGTTGAAGTCGCCGGCATCCTCGCCTTGGCGGAGGAGGCAAGTGATGCGCTGGAGGCGGATCTTTTACGCGCCGCCGCGATGCACGAGATGGATGAGGAGATGCTCACCGACATCGCGACGGATATCGTCCAAGGGGTCGATGACCTCATGGAGATGCGCAACGTCCTGCGGACAACCATGGAAGAATTGCTCGGCGCAGAGGAGGAGCCGCTGGCCAATACGGACACCGTCTCCCAGCAAGTGGCGCTCATGGAAGGCAGTTTGCAGGAAGACGGGAGCTGGCTCATGAACCTTCCCGAGATCGGTGGCACGGCATCCTTCGGCGCCTGGCCGAAAGTCGGTGGATTGACCATGAGCTCCCTCGAAGGAGCGCTCCTCCACCGCGCGCTGGTGGGTGCGGGAATAACGCAGGAGCAGATTGATGCTTCCCCTGCGTTGGGAACCCTCCTGGGGCTGGAGGAAGGCCACCAACAGGGAACGGTACACGTAAATGAATACATCATCCTTCCGCTACGGACGAAGACGGTAGCGCTCCCGACGCTTGGGACAGCCACAATACAAACACATTTATGGAAGCCTCCAGATCAGAGAAGTAATTCGTGGGCTTTCCTGCTGAATCAACAAGGGGTCGTTTCCGGAGGATTTGTTGACTTTAACAATAATTACGCAGTGAGCAATGCACAATCAGGCCCCATTTCACTCACACTCGCAGAACCACGGTACGTGCAATGGGTGGAAATCAAGCATTTGGGAGGGGACAACCATGGAACACTCGTCGTTACCCGCGCGGACGGTAGCACGTATCCCATTTACCTTTCGTCGGGTAACGCACAGATAGCCATTGATGAACCGATCCTCGGTCTTCGCATCAATCCCTTATATTCCAATTCCTTGTATGGTTTCGATGAGATCAACACGGATGCCCCGGTGGGCATTCCGGATATCCCCGCAGGCGAGAAGTGGCTTAATAGTAACGGGTTTGTGACGGCGCTGGATCTGCACAATGCGGGGAAGATGGTGAGCGAGGTGAAGTGCTACGTCAAAGCGGACCGTCCGAATGTGCCAGTGACGGCGTACGCCTACCGCGGCGATACGCTCATCGCCACGCAGGAAGTGGGCGCGGACGGCATGGTGCATATGACGGATGAAGGGGGCATCACGAGTGTGGTATTGGCGAAGAACGACCAGACGGCAAATTTGATCGTCTCCCCCGTGGCCACCACGGGGTGGAAGGACCTCCCCCAGCCCGAAGCCGATCCCCTCTCTACGGCTAATAACGGGAAGATTGCCCTCCATGGCGCCATGCCGTGGGGGGTAGTGCCTGCGAATTATTACGCGTTAATGCAAAAACTTGGCGTGAACTTCAACTGGGGTCTCCATATTACCGATGAGCGCACCGGATATCGGATATTCCCCGGCATCACGAATACCGCGGGATATACGCTCCATCAGGTGAATACGGGCGACGCAGTGGGCATCAGGGAGGTGTTGTACTTTACGGGGGACGGACACGGCGGGAGCGATCTCTATAAACTACCTCCATCGTATTGGAGCTATGTGGACGGAAAGTACGGTAAAGCCATCATCACGTATCCCGGCTGCCCCACCCACATCGTCTTCGGTGTGGGAGGTTTGGGCACCTTCTTGCTCGATGCCAATGCGCGAACGGGAGAACGATTGACCGACGTCATGCCGGTAGAGGAGATGAAGCTGGAGGTGACTGATCTGTACAGCCGACGGGAACCCGCCGATGAGGGATGGGTGGATGTACCGATGGAGGGCACCCCCGGCACCAATTTCCACGGCGGCGGTGGTGACGAGTTCAGCATGCTCTTCGGTGTCTACAACTTAGGTATTGGGGGAGGTTCCGTCACAGCGCGCGTCCACGTGGGGCAATCCGGGAGCGCGGATGACCCCGTGGTGAAGGAGTTCACGGGTGAAATCACGTCCTTAAGCAGGCAAGCGCTGTGGATCAATACGGCACTGAGGCAGAGCGGTGACTGGGTGACTCTTGAGATCTTGGATTCCGAGGGAGTGCAGCGAGGCATCGACTCGCGTAAAATCCATCCGCCGAGGGTGGGGGAGATGACGGAGACCGAGAGGCAGGCGGAGATGGGTTCGCGGCGCATCCAAACGCTCAACGCAAAAATAGTGGATGCAGTGCATAACTCGCCGACATTGGATAGCTGGAGGGAGGGTGTTTCCTCTTCCGGCCAATCAATGCCGACCATGGAAACGCTGGAGCAGTCTTTGAAGCTGACCAATATCGCCCTACAGAAGGAACATGATGCGTTCTTGGAAAGAGGTGTTTCTGCGGAAGAACTTCATGCCCTGATACTCGCAAAATTGAAAGATATTGTGATCAACAGGGGATATCTGGCGCTTGCCGGACAGGATCTGGATACAGCACTCTCGTACGACGCCATCATCGCCAATGAGGGTAACCAACATGGTTCGGCGCCGGACATGATTGACATTGATGCATGGGACGATGAGAAGACTGAAGAAGTGATGAATGAAATGTTGCTGTGGTTCCATAACCCCAATCCGCACGAACCGCTCATCATGCACGGGAAGATTGTGGAAACAAACAGCCGCATGGGAAGGATCTTCGCGGGATTCTTCCAGAAAGCGATCGCCGCCGACAGCGATGAGGACCTCCGTATGATCTGCGCAAAGGTTTCCAAAGTGATCGGCATTGACCAGCGAAAACTCTTCATCATGGCTTCCTCTTCCGACGTCAATCAGTTCTTCGACCGCCTTTCCTTCCTATTCGAAGAGGTGATGGGTTTCAACTATGTGCTCGAAGAAACACTTCCCTCCGGCTACACACCGGATAGGCCGGTGCGTGTTTCAACGGAATACTCGTACTACCGTAATGGCAACATCCGCGTGTACTTCGATCTCCCCATGGGCATCGATGGAGTAGGAATAGGCTACAACTACGTCTACCTCATCAATCAGATCACGGGGGAACAGATCAATTGGAGACCGGGGCAGCAGTACTTCGGACAAGCTTTGAACCAGCTGTACGTAGACATTCCCGTGGAATGGATCGGGGAAGCGACGGGCGGACGGTGTATGCCGATCATGGTCAAGGTTGTGAGCTGGCAGGAGGGCGCGCAAGTGGGAACAGATCCCCACATTTTCGGAATATCAGAGCGGTCCATTGAGGTCCAATGGGATGGGAGTTTTAACAAAATTCCGGAGGGGGCAACCAATCTCTTATCAATCTTACCTTCAGGACAAGATTACTATGAAGGGCATGTTGGAGGGGACTATACAATGATCAACGATAGAGCCGCGGTGCAAGGTGATGAGATTTGGTTACCACAGATACCGGGTGCAACTATTCGCGTTGTCGATGCACAGCCTGTATCAGGTTATGGCACGATGGCAGTTAAATTCGAGATCAAGTTTACAGAACCTAAAACATTCAAAACGGAAATTCAGATGGATAAAGTAATTGACATTATTGAAAACCCAGAATTTCAATCAAATGATTATAGCAATTGCATACCCGCAATCGTTGACTTACAGCATAATCCAAAACTACTTGAGGAAGTCCGATCCATCATTGTGGAATATCGACAGCCCAATGCAGACAAACCGAATCTCGAAGAGGTTATTGCAAAGAAAATTGGAATTCAAAATCACATAACGACTGATACAATTCGTCTCTTTGCTGGTCACCTCAGACCAAGTAAAGATGTGGTATGGGACGACAATGCGCAAAATAGATTTGATCAGGGAAAAGATGAACTTCCCTGGATACAAGCCTGGCAACAAACGCCAGCCGGAGAGAACTACTTTGTAAGGGGAGCTATTAGGATAGGTTACCTTGAGATGGGCGACTTGGATTGGCGAGAAGATGTTAGAGGACGAGACTACGCAGGATATTCTTACGGACCTCATCTCCACGTGGGATCTATAGCGGCCATTGACGCGGTAATGGAAACGTGGGCGGGAAATGGTGTGGGAATATTAAATCCCTACAGAATAAAGTATATTAGACCAGAAGAACTATTCTTAACTCAATAGCTGCTATGACTGTCAGATATTTATCGGCATTTGTTCTCCTTGCACTGCTTTCCGGCTGCACAAGAACTGCTATTGAAAGCGATTGCTTTCACAAGATTGCTATTAAAGACTATAAATTGATTCCTGTTCTGTGCCCTGACAAACCTGATAAGCGAACATATCGCAATTCCCTTTTTTCAATAACATTTCCTTCCAATACATTTGCCTACATTGATGGTCAGGATGAAGATCAGGTTGCATTCCAAACGACTCTCGACGCTGGTCATGCGCAATCCAATGATTTTGTTATGAATATCAGTTTCACATCCAACTCGTCCTTGAAATGTTCGGATGCTTTACGTGATGCCGCTACAGAGAAGAGGGATTTCAATGGCATGCAAGCATTCTTTGGAAAGGTGCAGACACAGACCGATAGCTTCATCAGAAACAGCATGAGCCCTGATATTGAATACCCTCTTGTATGCATGCCAATTAACAATTCCACAAACATTGCGTATGCATTCTGTACAGAAAAGGAGGGCAAACAAGCCGTAATATGCCTCACTCAAGTAACGGATAACCCCCAACTCGCGGAGGAGATATTCAAGACGTTCCGGTGGACGGAGTAATTCCAAAATACCCGGAGCGGAACACGAAGCGGCAGAGTGCAGCGTCCATCGGTATCACCCACGCACCAGTCCCTCGCAGGTTTACCCTGAGGGCTATCGGTGGCTCGGGACGGTGCGGGGTTCCGCACGAAAGGAGCCGCGAAGCGTATCAGGAGATGCCCCAACCATCAGGCCGGGGAGCTTCACTTCAACTTCCGCAAGTACTTCGACGTGTCCTCCGGCGGCCGGAAGAACTTATCCTCCACGCCGGACTGCGGGAGCGGAGCGGCGCCCGCCACAATGCGAACATCCGCCGTGGCGATGAGCGGCGCGGAGAAGGCGGGGCTGTTCACTTCCGCGATGGTGGTGACCACGTCGCCCGGCAGCACCGTGCGCGAGAGCGTTGCGCGGTACGCGAACGTGCGGCTCTGGCCTGCGCCCAGCGAGGGGAGGGTCCAGGTGATGGCGTCCTCGGCGTGCGCGCCGCCGCCTGCATTGGTCACGAGGAGGGCGGCCGGGAGCAGCGCCTCCACCGTGAGGTTGGCCACGGGCGAAGCGGACGTGTTACGCACCGTGATGCTGTAACGCACGGCGCCCCCCGCCGGCCGTTCCGCCGCATCCGTCCGGTTGGTGACGGTCACGGTGCCCGCCACCGGGACAGGTGCGGCAACGCTTGAAGACGAGGAAACGGAAGAGAGGGATGACAGAGAGGAGGAGGATCCTTCCTCGCCGAGGAAGAAGGTGTAGCCGGAATTCGTAGAGGAAGAGGAAGCGGATGAGGAGAGGACACTCCCCGAGAAGGAGGAAACCCCGCCCGCGCCGATGCGTATCTCCGCCTGCGCGGTGGCGGGGTTCGCCAGGTTCCCGGCGCGCAAGCTGACCACCGTGCGCACCACATCCCCTTGTCTCAACAGTTCCGAGAGCTCACCGCGGTAGAGGAGGTTCATCATCTCCCCGGAGGCAAGCGCGGGGATGGACCAGCTGATGCGGTCATCCACCTGCCTGCCCCCCGCCGTATCCGTGATCCGGAGCTTTTGGCCGGGGATTGTGACGTTCACTTCCGCGTCTTGGAAATCGATGGGGGTGTTGTTGCGTACGGTGATGAGGAAGGAGATCTCTTCGCCGGGATTCGCCGCATCCTTGTTGGCGCTCATGGTGAGCATTCCCTGTTCCCGTTTACCTCCGGTTGCGCCCGTTCCCCCGAGGAGGGAACCCGTCTGCGTCCCGTCCCCCGTGGAAGGGGAACACGCGACGAGGACCAGCGGAAGGAAGATCACCGCGAAGGTGATGCGAAGGGAGGAGGAGAGGGAGGCCATAAGGGGGGTATTATGGGCATAATTCCCCTTGTTGTCAAATATTCTTTTCATTCTCGCTCCTCCCTTCCGGGGGTTCCGGAAGCGGAAAACCGGCGGCCAGCAGGAGGAGCATCATCCCCGATACCAGGTAGTAGTAATTCACGAAGGCCTGCGTCCCGAAGAGGAAGGTGGTGTACAGGGTGAAGACGGAAGCGGCGAGGAACGCCGTGACCCGCGGCAAGCCGCGGAGGAAGACGGCTGAGAGGACGGAGGCGAGCGCGCTCACGAGGAGCGTCCACCACTTGGGCGGAACGATACCCGCCGTTTGGGAGAGGAACCCGAACAGGGAGAACGTGTCTTGCCGGAAGGGCGCCTGCAGCTGCAGAAGCACCCCCTCCGAAAGCAGGCTGCGCCAGTCCCACAGGAGGAAGGGGAAGAGAGTGGCCACGGCGACGGCGCCGCTGAGAAGGAGTAGTTTCCACCGCCGCTCCGCGAAGAGCCAGGGGAGGGCGAGCATCACCAGGTACTGCTTGAGGCTGAATGCGTACCCGAACGCGGCGGCGCCCAGCGCGCCTTTGCCGCGGGAGAGCGCGTACGCGGTGAGCGCGAACGAGAGGAGGATGAGCGGCTCCGTCCATGCCCCGTCCAGCACGAAGATCGCCAGGGGGTGGGAGAGGGCGAGGAGAACGATGAGTTCGGCTGCATCACGGCTCCACAGCCGCCGTGCCAGCACCCACAGGAGGAAGGCGAACCCCAGCTCCGCCGCAATGTGCGCGTACCGCGCGTCCCCCGCCAGTTCCGTCGCAACCGCCTGGGGGTAGAGGTTGGCGGGCAGGTAGACGTACCCTTTGATGTCATAGCCGTACGACTTCTTCCCCCCGTACACGTCGGTCACGGGCGTCGCGTACGGGTTCCGCCCCTCCAGGAGGTGCTGCGCCGATTCCTGGATGACGACGTAGGTGTCTATGCGGGGCGCGGGCGAAGCGACCGGCAGCCAGAGGCGCAGGAGGACGGCCATGCCGAGCGCCGCGAAGAAGAGGCCGCGTCGCACCTTCCCCGGCATGGGCGGAAGGTACGCCAGGGGGATGAGGAGCGCGAGGAGCGGCATCCACCGCACGTACGTGGTGCCGAACGGGACGGCGAGCGGCCCGTGCGTGGAGAGGCGGAGGGAGGCGAGGATGAGGGAGGCCGTGAGCGCGAGCGCCAGGGGGAGGCGCAGGGGGAGGCGCGGGAAGTCTTTGCGCCGCAAGAGGAAGAGCGCCGCCGGGAGCAGCGCGAAGCTGAGGAGCAGGCAGAGAAAACCCGCCCCGTCGTACGACGCGCTCCCCCGCAGCATGCCGAACGAGAGGAGCGCATGGGAAACGAGGAGGGCGATCGGCGCGGCCATGCGCGTCATGATACGCCCACCTTCCGCTCATGCTCCAGCAGCCACTCCTTGCGCCCCACCCCCCACGCGTATCCGCCGAGGGAATCCCCTCCCACCACCCTATGGCACGGGATGAGGATGGAGAGCGGGTTCCTCCCCACCGCACCCCCCACAGCCCGCGCCGCGCCGCGGCGCCGCAGGAGGGACGCCATGTCCCCGTACGAGAGCGTGGCGCCGTACGGGACGGATCGCAGCGCGCGCCAGACATCCACGGAGAACGCCGTACCCGTGAACGCGAGCGGCAAGCCCTCGAATGCGCGCCTCTCCCCCGCGAAGTACTCCTCCACCTGGCGCACGCACCGCCGCAAGTGCGGGAGGCGCACGTCGCTCTTCCCCGCGCGCGGAACGAACCGCACTCCGGTGATCCCCTGCTCCGTCGCGGTGATGGCGAGGGGACCCAACGGCGTGCGGACGTAAGCGTGGGATGACATGGGGAGAGAATACAAGGACTCAAGGTTCCGGGAATACAAGAAAGGAAGAAGATTTCACTTCTTTCATGTGAAGCATGAATTGGGTGAGCATCCTCTTTCTGCTAGAATCTACCGAGCAATGAAAATCTCACCTCTCAAGCAGCGGGATGAATCCGATTGCGGACCAACAAGTATTCACATGGCTGTGCGTTACTTCGGACTTCCGTACTCATTCGAACAAATCGCGACAATCTCTCAATATATAAAAAAGGATGGTCTTTCCAATGAAGATCTTGTCGAAACATTCAAAAACCTTGGCTTGGACGTCCGTGCTCAAGCAAATGCAACATGGGAGGATCTTCAGCGATCCAATACTCCTGATACCGTGATAGTCGTTTCTTGGATGAAGTTCGGTTATATCGGACATTTCAGCGTCGTGGAGAACGTTGAGAAGGATTGCATTGAATTGGCCGATCCCCAAGAAGGAAAGATAATCACAATGGAAAAGATTCCCTTCATGCGTTTGTGGATGGACTACGATGACATGTGGTACCCGTCCAAGAACACCGATATCCAGTTGCGGTGGATGTGCGTTGTTTCAACAAAACGTAGAACAAAAGCCTGAAGCGGATACCCCCTCCCCCATCCCCCTTCAACTTCTCGAATACAATCCCGTGAGTTTCGTTTCCTCCACAATGTGCCCCTCCATCGCCCGGCGCAATTCATCGGGAGCGGCGCCCGCGGGGAGGCCCAACTCCGCATCCAGCGCGAAGAGCGTGAAGACGTAGCGGTGCGTTCCGGTGGGAGGGCACGGCGACACGTACCCCTTGCCGCCCGCGGTGTTCTTCCCTTCCCGCGCCCCGGGAGGGATTTCCCCCGTCGCCACATCCTGCTCGCGGGCGGGGATGTTCCACAGTGTCCAGTGGATGAAGCTGCTGCCGGGGGCATCGGGGTCATCCAGGATGAGGGCAAGGCTCTTGGCTTCGGCCGGAATGGAATGGAAGACAAGCGGTGGGCTGATTTCGTCCCCGTCGCACGTGTATGCGGAAGGGAAGCGCTCGTTATCCACGAACGCGGGACTCGTGAGTTCCATGAGGGAAAGGGAAAGGGAGGAGGACGAAGAGGAAGAACCGTTCCCGGGCGCCGGTCCCGACTGCGCACCGCAGGAAACCAGGAGGAGTGCGGTGATGATGGGGAGAGTGGCGCCGCGCATGATTGCTCATTGTAGCAGAAAGCGGGCGCGAAACAGCAAAAATGAGCCGGATGTACCCGACCCATTCTGACCGCTGACCGCCCTGCCCTCCGTAGTCCGCCGCGGCGGACGAAGGAGGGTGACAGCTGACCGCCCTGTCCACCGTAGCTCCGCCGAAGGCGGACGAAGGTGGATGTCCCCTACCCCTGTATCGTCACCGTCGCTTCCACCTGCGATCCCAGGGTCGCGTTGCCGCTGGCATTGGAGATACGGAAGTAGAACTGGATTTCCCCCGCGTCCCCCGCATGTTCCAGGAGCGGGATGGCGATGATCTTCTTCATCTCGCCCGGCGTGAAGGAAACGGTTCCGGAGACGCGCGTGTAGTCCGCATTGTTCCGCGCCGTGCTGTCCAGCGTCTCGTAGTTCACGCTGGCGGTGCCCGTGGGGGTGCCCGCGCGCAGGATGGTGACGTAGGCGTTGCCGTCGGTGTCATTCACGGTGTAGGACGGCTGCTCCAGCCGGATGATGCCCGAACCCGTGGCCACGCTCTCGTTGTCCATGATGGTGAGCGTGGCGCGCGAGGGCAAGCCCAGCACGGCGCCGGCGGTGGGGGTGCGGAGCTCCAGGTTCAAGGCTTTGTTCCCGTCCGCCGTCGCATTGTCCGTCACGCGCACCGAGAACGTCTTACTCGTCTCCCCCGCCGCAAAGGAGAGGGTGCCGCCGTTGGTTTCGTAGTGCGTGCCAGCCGAGGCGGAGGCGTTGACGGTGGCGAATTCCACGGTCGCAGCGGCGCTCACGGTGCCCGTGCGCGTCACAGTGATGGTGGCGGTCCCCGCGTTCTCCAACACCCCGTACCCCGCCGCCGAGAAGATGAAGGTGCCGCCCGCGGCATTGGAACCGCCCGCGGCGGAAGAGCTGCTACTGCTGCTGCTCCCGGTGGAGAGCCCCTTGGAGAGGGTGACGACCGCGCCGGAGGGATCCCCCAGCACGGCGCCGCCGGTGGGGTCGCTCAACGTGAAGTTGACAGTGCGGCTGCCGGTGGCCCCCGTGTTGCGGAGGAGGCGCGCGCTCACGTTCTTCGATCCCTCCCCGTCCTTAAAGGTGAGCACCCCTTTGGTGGGCACGTAGTCCGTGCTCGCCACGGCCGTGCCGCCGGAGAGCGTGTACGCCACCGTCACCTGCCCCTTGTCCCCCCCCGTGCGCAGGATGCTGAGGGAAAGGGTGGGGGCGACGTCCGGAATGCTGAAGGTGGGAGCAGCCAGCCGGAAGGCCCCGTTGACGGAGGTGGCCGCCGCCGAGCTGCGGGAGGAGGAGGAAGAGGACCGGCGGGAGGAGGAGCGGGAGGAGACGGAACTGCCGGCGGTTGCCTCACCGGAAGAGGAGGGCGCGGGCAGCACGCCGTTGATCTCGTCGCGCAGCCGCTTGAACAGCACCGCCACCTGCCCGCGCGTCACGTAGTCCTCGGGATGGAAGGTACCGTCCTCAAAGCCCTTGATGATCCCCTCGCCGTACATCTCACCCACGGCTTCATCGTAGAACGTACCGGAGCGCACGTCGGGAAAGACGGCGGAACCCGTGAGGGCCGCGCCGGCGCCCGTGGTGAGCGCAACGCCCGCCCCGATGCCGAGGAGGAACGTCACGAGGAAGTACTTGTTCACGGAGAAACGCGGTGCCATACGAAAAGAGGGGAAAACGAGGCAAGTATACGGGAAAGGTGATGCTTCAATGCAATTGCCCCGATCCTGCTTCCTGTTTTCGTATCGCATACGTCCATTCCCACTCAACGTTCCCCCCGCTGCTGATAGGACGCAAGCTGTAGAGCTTGTGCTTCCCCCAGCGATTGGCCCAAGGCCATCGTGGAATAGTAGAGGTTTGTGGCATTCTTCCGGAGTTCCAAGAGCAGGTTCGCCAAGTTGAACAGTCTCCGCATGAGTTCCGGATGCACCGTGCCCTGTTGCCGCCCATGCCACCATTCACTCGCGAGGGACATGAATTGCATCATGGCGCACAGCAACGCTTCCTCGATGAACAACAACGCCTGCATATTCATCCGCGGCGCCGTCTGTTGCTCCTCACGTAAATCTTTTGTCACAGAGCATGATTTTTGTGTAGGAAAAGCAAACAAATGAACCCCATAATACAAAATATTCCGCCAGAGGCGAGTATGGCAGCTTGTAGTGAATAAACATCAGTAATCCATCCGATGAATGGACCAACAATTACAAATAACAATCTACCTGCCAAACTTTTGACGGAAAGGACAGTTGCTCTCATGTTAGACGTAATAATTGTATTCACATAGTCATCCAAAATTGGTCCACTAAAACCTCTCACCATATAAAACAGAAAGAAAAAGGTGATCGCATAGGGAGTCGAGGAAATTCCCAATAGCAGATATCCTAAACAAGCAATAAGAATGAGCGAAATCAATGTAAGCCTTCTGCCAATCAATTCTTCGTATTTGTGGCTGTAAAAAGAAGAGAAACCAACGAAAGCATTAAGGGCAGCCCAGATGATTCCGAAAAAAACGAGTGGTACGCTCATTTGGTTCAAAAAAGGCTGGACAAGCCAAACCGCAGTTAGGGTTGCCGCGACTGTTGTACCTGAATAGCATACAAGCCACTTTACTTCAGCATGATCGTGGATTGTGTATTTCACGATTTTGAGAATTTCCTTTCTCAAATTGCGTTTATTTTGTACCCGCTCTCTCACAGGTTCTTTGAGAAGCAATGCAAAGGGTATCGAAAGAAAGAGCAATGCGGTTTCAATATAAAACGGCTTTCGTAAACCATAGGAAGCTACAACGCTACCAAGTACACTCGCAATGCTTTCTGAAAAGTGGGATATGGATTGCATTCGGCTCTCAGAGAACTTATATCTTTCTTCTTCATCCAATTCTGCCAAACTTTCATAGAGCAATGCTGAATCAGTACCCGAAAGAAAGCTAGATCCAAATCCAATTGTTAATTCCGCAGCTACAAAACTCCAAAAATTATGTGCAAAAGAATATATCAATAATCCGAGAAATGAGAGAATACAGCTAATGAGCACCGTGAGCTTTCTTCCCAACACATCAGCGAAATATCCGGTAGGTATCTCCATCACTATTATGGAAATTGAATATATTGATTGCAGAATAAAAATATCTCTTATTGAGAGACCACTTTGTTGATAGAACAAAACAATGGTCGGCATGATCAGCAAAAACCATCTCAAAGCTTGGATAATAAAAAGATTCCGGATATTTGCTCTGATGCTTACTATCATAGCGATAGAAGTATGCCAGATTTTTGAAAAGGGCACAGGATTAGCCTGTGCCCGGTGAACTTCAAAGCAATGTACTACCGTCCTTATACATATTTCGAACGAGCCTGTGGCCTATGAGCTCTTGGGCTTTTCGATAGATGTACTCAACGCAATCAGAAGTAACCCAGTTGGGGTGAAACCATTGCCCCTCTTCAAAGAAGTGCCAAGGGGCACCTTGATTCGGCGGTTCTCGATCATACTGCAAGAGATGGTGCATCTTATTCCCTTCCCGGGTGCCCAAAGTAAGTGGGGTATTGGGATGGTATGAATAGAGGCTCATGCTCACGCAACTTAGGATTCCGAACCTGTCCAATTCTGCAACATAATCCATTGTCGCGGAAATACTGTCGGGAGTCTCTCCAGGCAAACCGAATAGAAGTGACGTTCCAAGCTTGATTCCACTGGCCTTAAGATTTGTAATCCCTCGGCAAATGGTTTCTATTCGCTGTCCCTTGGCGACCATCTTTAGCACAGATTTATCCAATTGCTCGATGGCACAGTACTGATAGACAAAACCCGTGTCTGCAAGCTTTTCGACAAAAAATGGGTCTTGAAGTGCATCAAAACGGTTCAACGAACCGTACTGAAGTGGGAATATTTTCAATATATCAACTAGATTCCCGAATTCTTCGTGGTCACCAAGAGTGCTGTCATCAAAGAACACTCCTTTTATGCCAGCTTTCGCTAATTCATCCAACTCGGCTTCAATGTGGGCATTGTTGCGTGCCGAATAACCTCCTCTCTCTGAACAGAAAAGGCAAAAACTTTTACATCCTCTATGCAGCATCGTTGAAGTTGAAGGCAAAAGCGATACTGTACCGTCACTATTATTCTGCTGGAAACAGCTGAAACCATATAAATCTAAATCATTGCTGAACATCTTGCGCGGCATAATCGGCAATTTCGAAATATCCAACGGCAAAGACGATCCAGAGATAACATGCGTCTCTCTATCTCTTCTTACATGGATTGCAAAATCCCCCGGAACAAGGGCGAATGACTCGTGCGCTTCAGGTTTAAAAAGATAACGAATCAAATCACTTGTAGATCCAATATTCGATAATTCCCGCATAAGGTGAAGGAGAACAAGTTCGCCATCACCTCTAATCAGAATATCAAATGGACAGACAGTTTCGTTAAACGGATAAATCTGAGGCATGACTTGCATCACATGAGAACTTGTCACCTCATCGATGTGAGGTCCTCCGTAAACGATAAGCATCTCTGGATTGTTCTGCTTAGCAATCGATCCCATTTGAATTGCAGAAAAATGTGAATCATATGTGCTGGAAAGCAGAAGAACATCCGGTTTTTCGTCACACACAATTGTTTGGAATCTGTCCCAGACCCCCGGCATAACTCTCAGAGGATCAAAGATTTTGGGAACGTATTCAAATCCTCGTAGATTTCCCAAATCGATTTCCTCAATAAGTGAAGCAATTGCCCACCCTAACGAGGTTGGCGTAGTGCTAAAGAAGCGATCCTTCACATCTTGTGAAGGAGCAAAAGAGGCTAGAATTTTCATTTTACAGTCCTTGATTAAGAAATTTCTTGTCGTAGTGCACTAATGCTAAGCAATAAGCAATATTAGCCATAAGCCAGTAAACTTTTTGGAGCGGGGTCAAAGAAGCTTGAAGCGCAAGGTTAGACCAGCGGAAAAACATTTCCCCCGGCGATTCCGATAGGCCTAGATGTATGCAATTCTCACGGCCTAAATTTGCTCGCAAGAATGCAATCCCTTTGGCATGCTTGATTTTCCTTCTGAGCAGACTTAAGAAAGACGTCGGATATTGAGTATAGACAATGATCGATTCATCAAAGTAGATTTTAATACCTGCTAAGCGCAATCGACATCCCAAATCAATATCTTCCGCCATATTGCGTTCATCGGCGCTAAAAGGAATCTCAGGTAGCAAGTGCCGCCAAATAGCGAAATTTGGGAATGAAATATACTTCACTTCACCAAGTTCGTTTACCGATTTCATTCTCATTTGATCGATATAAGCATCAACTTGGCTACATCTATTTTCCTGGTTATTAGCCGCTAGATTGCCAGTCACTACTCCGAAAGTTGACACTCTTTCTTCCATGCGGACAATCCAATCCGAAGCAACAGAACAATCATCATCCGTAAACACGATGATACTATGCTTCGCAAGCTTGAGAGCCTCAAGACGTGCATTTGCAGATCCTATGTGAATCTTGCTTTCTTCAAGTCGAACACATGGATTTTGTCTGGCAAATATTTTGAGAAAGTCATTACTTTCCAAAGATCTATCGGCCATGATGATAAGCTCCCCAGGACCTTTATAATTTCGCAAAGCTAAGGCTATGCTACTTAGATTCCTTGGGACTTCATCAGTTTTGCGAACAGAAGGAACAATAACTGAAATGCCATTCATACTCTTTCCCTTTCACCTGGATTCAAGAAGATCCAATATGTCATTAACTCCTACTGAAAATGCAGCGAGTAAGTCTTTTCTTTGTAACTCACTATAAACAACGGTTGTCGGTAGATAGCCGACCAATTCCACTGCACGTAGCATGGCTAATAGTAATATTTCTTCTTGTTGGCCTGGAAAACAATCCAACAAATCGGTTACTGCAATCCACTGCGCTTCAATACCAGAAATTTGTTCGAGCAGAAGATTCGCAAATCCATAGACAGGGTTGAATCCCATTGCGAATTCCCAGTCAATCAGTCCAGATAATTTTCCTTTCTCGATGAGAATGTTTCCCGAACTTAAGTCGGGATACGTAAATTGCGGCTTGTTTCCTGACAAGATGGCTGGCAATTTAGCCATGTTATCCATGATCCTGATTCTTACTCCAAGGGGAAGTAAATCGGCCTTACTGATTACATCCATTTGCTTTGTCGCCATTTTTCCCGCGTATTCGTAAAGAGTGAAGCAATCACTTGGATCATGTAAGTAACCGATGTTCTCAACTGGCACCGCTGCAACGCGCCTTAAGAGATTCTGCAAATCAGCAATCAAATTACTCGCATTCATTGTCTCCAATTGTTGCGAACAATCAGCAACAGGACTACCAATAAGCCTGGAAAGAAAAAGAACAGGCCTTTCAAAATGCGTCGAATCCGCACCTAACAGTTGCGGAATTCCGTTGCCACAGTTAGCAACAGCATTCAGTACCATAACTTCTGTTGAAAGTTTGTCGACGAAGAAAGCAGGATAAAATCTTACAACAATTTCACTTGATCCGTCGCTTACTAACCAGTTGCTGTTGATACGGCTCCTTTTGAATTTTGAAAATTTTGCCGTTTCTCCAAATTTATTTCTCAAATACTCAAGTTCTTTTTGGTCAGAGGTAATCATGGTTATTCTCCTGATGCGATGATGTTAAAGAACGGAATATGTCGCTCTGAAAGCAATGTATAAATTACCGCAAAATTAGTATTATTCAAAATACATATTTGTCAAATATTGCTTAAATTTTTGCTACATTGCCGAATTCCCATTCCTTAGAGAATTCCCGCCACCTCCCGCAGCGTCCCCCAGGGATCGTGCGCGCTCTTGAGCACAAAGCTCTCCGCCCCCGCCTGCAGGAACTCTTCGCGCGTGCCGCGCGAGGAAGAAAAGCCGATGCAGCGCGCGTCACTCCCCTTCTCCTTCAGCTCCCGCGCCACCGCCATCCCCAGCACCCCGTTCCCCAGTTCCCCGTCCAGGAGCACCACCGCGGGCTGGAACCCCATGACCAACCCCACCAGCTCCTCCTGCGTTTCGTCCGTGTGGCGGAGGAACCGCGCGCTGCCGCCGGTGGCGGCCACGAGGGGCGGGATGAACGCGGCGAACACGTCGGTGGAATCGTCCACGAGCAAGATGTCCTTGCCCTCCAGGCTTTCCAACCCTTCGGGGACTTCTGGGACGCCCGTACTCGGAACGCTCAGGTTCACGGAGCCGTACGCATGGGAGATGAGCGTGGCAAGATCCATGCCGCTCGCATCGGAGGAATCGGTCATGGGGGGAGTATACCGTTCCTCGGTTCCTCTCCCGCCTTGACAGCGGTAGTAGAGTAGTGAGCTGCCATGGAAACACCTCCCGATGCACCCGACGGCACCATGAACACCGAACAGGATCCGCTGTCGCCGGTGCGGAAGTTCTGGCTCCAAGGCGCCGGCGACGATGAATGGTACAGAGTATGGTGGAACAACGGTGCGCCGGACATCCGTTCCACCGAATCCCTGCACCTCTCACCGGTCAAAGTGGAGGAATGCCGGCAGAAGTATCGGGGGACCGTTGCGCGGTTGCTCGATCGCGAGCCGGACTTCAATGAGCTGCGCATTCCGGGAGAAGCCCGCCGCATCGCGCAACGCATCCACTCCGCACGCGACGCCCTCTTGGCGTGGTCGCGGAAGCCCGAAACACCGCTGGATCTTTCCGCGCTCGCCCGGAGCATCAAAGCCGGCAGTGATATCCGCAGCTTGCAGAATGGAATGGCGCTGGTTTTTGAGCCTGCAGTTCCACAGGATGCTGAATCTGCCGCTGCAACCGCTCCCGAAACTCCCCCTGCAGCGACCCTTCCCCAGACGGAAAACGAAAGACAAGCCGCAATGCGGGAAGTGGGCGACCGCATGATTGAAGCACTGCAGGAATATGGCACAACCGTTGCGGACCTTCGACGTGCTTTCGCATCACGCCTTTGCCTGGTCCTCAAGTGCACGCACTTTGCGCCGGGTATGGCGCCTGACTTGAGAAAGTGTCCGGAGAAATTAGCGGCTTATCTGCAACAGGAGCATGAATTGTATTTGATCCAACAGACGGTAGCTGACTGCGTGGGCATCGACCGTATGCATGTGTTCTATGAGGGGCTGTCGAGTGAGAACGGCGCGTGGGAGCGCGCATGTGAACAGCTTCAGGCGCAACCGGACAACGCGCAACTGTGTGAACAATACCGCAACAATCCTTCCGCACCCTTCGGAGTGCCTGCGGACAATCATAGAAACATCATGGCCTTTCTGCAGCAAGGAATGGACCGGCAGGCGGAAATGTCTCTATACCTGCTCAAGGGCGATGAAAACTTCGCCATCTGGCGTGCCCGAGGGGGCGATGAGTTGCGGGGGAGGGTACACGGCCTTGCGGATAGCGTTCAGAATGCGGCATTTCCTCAAGAGCTCCGGGCCTTCCAACAATCCATGCGAAAGGTCATGCGCGAAGATCCGGCAAAGTATCAAGCGCTCTTCGATCAATTTTGCCGCGAGAAGCGTCTGCAGAACCTCCATCCCTTCGTAGCCGGGCAATTACACCGGCATATCCGACAGGATGAGGTTGGGGTTCTCCCTTTCGGGGCGGATCACGTGAGAGAAGGCTACCACCAACCGCATTCCTGTGATGCTTTCAGGGGCTTCCAGCTTGAGGATTACACGGAGAAAAACCCGGAACTGAAAGACCTTCGTCTCATCGTCATCGAACCGAACGGATATCGTGCATTGAATGAGCCCGCCCTCTTCAACCGCGCCAAGTTCTTTGCCGCATTGGGAAGGCAGCCTTCGGAAATGTGACATTGGTGGGAGAGGGGAGCCGGGGGGGTGAGGTTACAAAACAGATAACAACACAAATCTTCCCCGTTCCACGCCCCCATGGAACGTCTTTCATCCCCGGGCGAACACAGGAACCTCACCCTTGACAGTTTTTCTTCCAAAAGACCTCTCCCCCATCCCCCACGGCGGTGCTTTGATGGTGTCGTTCTTCCCCTCTCTGCCCATGCCAAGCAGGAACCGCCCGCAAGTCGACCAGGATCCTTCCCTCAAAGAGCACCAGCATCCGAAGAGAAGCCTCCCGCAAACCCGGCGGCAGCTTTCCCTGGAGACACTGGAGAAGCGGTATCTCATGACAGGGGCGGAAGGGGAATTTACCGAAGCGCAGCTGAATACCATCCACGACATCGAGTACGCGCTCACGGAAGAACAACTTCTCAACGAGCAAGCGCGCGACACGCTCGCCATCTCGTCCATTACGGAGCAGACGAGGCAAGACATGATCACCTTCTCCGATCTCTGGAAGACGGAAAACGCGGAACTCGTGCAGGATACCGCGCGGTTCGACACGCTCACGGCGGAGCAGCAAGCACTGGGAATGGAGTCCCAAGATAAATTCGCTATTTTCGTGGAGAAATCCGATAGAGTCGAGGAAGCGGAGCAACGCATCCAAGACCTGTCCTCACAAGCTACAGCGATCAGACAGGCACTGGAGGGGATGCAAGCCCAACAAACACCGCTGCTGGAGGAACGGAACCAAGTGCAAGAACGGGCTGCCTATGAACGGCAGCAATTGAATGCTTCTCAAACCACGGTGGATAATCTCCTCAACCGACAAGCAGACTGGCAACAGAAACTCCCTCTCCTCCGCAGCCGCTTGGATACGTACGAACAGGGCATCGAAGAACTGCGGCAACTCCTTCAGCGGAAGGACGGCTTGGAACAGGCAATGGAGGAAACCGATGCGGACATTGAAGGGAAGGTACAGGCGAGGGCGAATGTAGATCAGCTCATCGACCGGGAGACACGAGAGAACTGGCAGCCATTGTGTGACGAAGCTACAAAGCTGGTAGATACTTTTTACGGGCTCCAGGACCGTATCGCCGCGCTGGATAAAGAGCATGCAGACTTGGAACAACACTTGCCGGAAGCCGAGGCGGCCCTTGCGGAAGCCACGGCACAGTTGGAAACGCTGTTATCCCAGTGGAATAAAACGGAGGCTGAAATCCTTTCTGTCGAAAGGAATCTGGAACAGACGCAATCGAGGATTTCTCGGCTCGAAAACATGGCCTCAAGGTTCCCCCGTGTCAGGTCATCCGGGTCGCAGCTTGACCAGCTCCTCGAGAGACGTACGGAACTGCAACGCAAGCTCACGTCACTCAAAGAGCTTCTGGAGAAGCTCGCGGACCAAATACTGGTTGCACAGCAGGTAAAATTTGATGTTTCCCAGTCGCTCGATACCCTCCGTGCGCGTGCGGATGCCGTTTCTGTGGAAAAGCATACGGCTGAAGAGACATTGCATGAAACGCATGACGCGTACCAGCAAATATGTACGCAAATCAATGTGGTCGTTGAGCGGATCGAGAAACTTACTGATGAGTCAGTCGTCTTGTACGGCGCCATCAACGGCGCCCGGAACCTCCGCCAAGCACAACAGCAGGAAAACGACGGCATCATTGCGGAAATTTCCGCGCGTACGCAATCGCTCACCGACGAACGGGAGGCCTTGCGCCTGTTCTTCGCAGACCTGACCGGCGAAACACGGGACATCAACCCCGCACAGGACCTTCCCGCATTCAAAGAGGCGCTCCAAGTCTTCGAAGGAGAGTACGGCCAATTTGCGGACGCCTTTGCCGACTTGCCGAATTGGATAGCGGAATACACGGGGCGCGTTGAAGCGTTCCAACGTTCCTTGGAACAATTGAACGCGCGCCTCGAAGAGCTCACCAACCTCATCAACGCCAACGCCCAAGCAATCGAAAGGTTGACGCAGACGCTTGAGGAAGTGCAGACGACAATGGAACAACAGACGGATATCCGTGATGCCGCAAGCGCCATCGTAAACGCCATCCGCCAAGACATCCTGCATATCATAGACCGGAAAGCGGCGAACAGATCTGTCCTGGACACCCTTGCCGCAGACGTGGCGCAACACCGGCAGAGCGTGGAAGACATCCGTGCCTCCCTGCACGCGGCGGTGGAGAAGGCGATGGAGGAATCCGAAATCATCAATCCCGTGATGGATGTGGTGACGGGAAATCGACAAGTGACCGTACAATTCCAGTCTCCCCATGATGCGAGCAACCTGGACCTTGTTCCTCCCGACCTTACGAGGTCATACACGTACCTCACCGTGGAGCATCCCGGAGGGACCAGGACGGGAACCGCCACGCTCATTCTGCCCATCGGACTGCCGGCGCGACAGGTCTTACTGAGGCTGAAAGACCCTGAGGATAACGTGATCGCCACCATGACACTCATTTGGAACGGCCAGAGGTTCACGGATATGTATAAGGAGAGCGCGGGAAGCGTTGCGAAATTCGTGGACGAGAACCCCTTTCCTCCCATCGACCTCACCGACCCCGGTGTCCGGGAGAACTTCGCCTATCATGTCGCGAGCATCTCCCATCTCTACCCAACGCTCAGCGCTCGGGATGTGGCAAAGAACGCGCAGCCGTGGTTCTTTGGCGCAACGCCGGCTGAAGACGAAGAGGCGCTGCTGGCGTATGCCCATTCGATTGTGCTGCAGAATCCCGGCCTCAATGAAGGCCGCCTGGTCGATTCCTTACGCCAGACACGGCAGGATCTTATCACGCAATCGCAGCGTACCATCAATGCCGCATGCGAGATCATCCAGGATGTGGCTGATGACACCTACTATGGCGTGCTGGCCGGCGAACAAGGCGACTTTGTCACAATGAATGCGCGCTTCGCCCATGCCGAAAATTGGTGGAATGTGCATTCGGAACGGAGGAATTTGATTGTTCCCTTGGCATATGCTTCGGCGGGTGCCATCCGCGGAGCGGTAACCAACCACTTCTACGAGCTGTACGAAGAGCAGCTGTTCTGGGAAGTGCAAGATGAGCAGTGCAAGCAGCGTATCTTGAACTTATCCACTTGGGGCCTCATCGGCACCACCATCCTCCCGGACGGAACCATCATCCGCCCGAACGGTAAGGTGTACCACCCGGACGGAAAGGAGGGCTCCATGAACCCTGAAGACGTCCCCAAACAAATCCCTCGAAGCACAGCACAGTCGCGGCAGAACGTGCTGGAGTGGATGGTGCTCCACTGGAACGACTCCATGCTCGACGGCTTCCGCGATATCGAAGACCCCGCCGAGCGCCGCCTCGCCATGCTGGAAACGCTCTATGGCGACCACAATCTGTGGACGGATACAGGAATGCCCCCGCCAGAGGATGGGAAAGCGCGAATAGCGCCGAAAGATCTGGATGTGAAGAGGGAGGTGGGGGGAGGAAGCGACGATGGCACATTGGACCTTTCTACACTCGATGCCGCGATAACAATGACAGAAGTGATGGGTTGGTACCAAGAGACTTCAAGCGGTGCCCTGGAGAATGTGGAAGGATATGACGTGCGAAAAGACACTACCATTGGCCGCATTTTTCTGGGACTTGCGCAACAAATGCCGAACAAGACTATGAAAGAATTCCGCGCAATGTGCTCTAAAGCCGAGAAAATCACCGGCATCTCCGGGGAGAGGCTGGCAAATCCGGCCGTGAGTGGCGACTATAACCGCTTCATCACCAACCTCGTAAACGTGTTCAAGGATGCTGGCCATGAGGCAATCTTCAATGGCAATCCCAACTACACCCCCAATGACCTGATGCATGTGCGCACGGAGGATGTCTACTATACCAATGGCACCATCCGCGTATTTTTTGACCTACCGCAATCCATCAACGGGAAAGCTATCGGGCACTCCGCCATTTACCTCCTCCGTGGAGACACGGGGGAGAAACTCCACAATAATCCTCTCACGGGCGAGATCCGCAACCAGCTCTACACCGATATCCCCGCTTCATACATCGGACACCTCAATTTCCCCCAGGGATTCAAGATCAAACTCGTGAGCTGGCCCGAGGGAGCCACAGATGATTCTGAGAGAATTTACTGCACTTCATCGGAACCATTCTTCCTGGAGTGGGACGGCTTATCGGAGAATCCCGTGGGGGATTATTCAACGCTGCCAGAAGGACCTGCACATGAGAGGGAAAAAATATTCCTTTCTGAGTTAACATTTCCCGTTGCTCCAGGCGATTGGAGTTTTGGTATGGGTTCAACTGAACATGATGGTTTGGGGTTGTATGCAATCGACTTCAATGTCGCGGGAGATGCTGACAAAGATAGAACAGTAAGAGCTGCATGCCGAGGAACAGTAACGCAAGTCGACCTGGAACAAGGCAAAGTCGCCATACAATATGACAATCTTGATGGTACACACTATAAAATCACGACATACCACATGACGCACATTTTCGAGGACCTAACCGGTATAACGTACCTTGGTGCTCAAGAAGCTAGGGTACAAGGTGCCGATGAAAATGCTGAGGCAGTGAAAAGGGCAAATGCTCAAGCAGCAATTAACGCACTCATTACACAGGTTTTGCATGTATCAGCCGATGCGCGTTTAGGAAAGGTTGGCGATGAAGGGTATTCATTTGGATACCACCTTGACTTCCGGATACACTTAAGTGACGGCACTCCTGTGAATACGTACCGCTGGGCAGATGCGATGCAACCCGGATTCCCCGTAAAAGGTACGGTTGGTAATAAGGAACTCACTATGCACTGGAGTGATGGTGCTATGACATTAGTGAACGATGCCGAACAAATCGCCATGAAGAGGGTAAATATTCGCAATGACGAAAATGAAGTGACTGGTGCAGAAAACCTGGCTTATGCATGGGAATCGGGTAAACAAATCGGGCAGATGACAAGAGTGATGTGGGATGAAGGGACAGGAGCGTGGTATGAAGTCGATATGAATGGTACTCTGGTTTCTAATGATGACGGTAAGAAACACATTTGGCTTAAGAACGAGTCATCCAGTAACTATCATTTTATATGGCAATGAAGAAAGCTTCCTTTATCTGTGTTAGTTGCGCGCTACTTATAAACTGTAGCGGTATTGTGCCTGACGAAAACAATGGAGGGACTAACAATCTTGCAACTCAATCGTATTACTCTTTGAATACTACAAGAACATTCAATTATCGTTATACACGATCAGATGGAAGTATCTCATATACAAATTTCTCGGCGCCCAAGTTTCAATTCTATCCTCAAGATCTTATCGTTGAAATCTATGAACTTAATTCCGTCCCCTGCTCCTCCTCCATCACTGGCGCCTCTCAGACGAAAGTAATCAGCGATGCAAACGGTTATGCGGCCTGGGGCAGGATGGATGCGTGGGATGGTCGCGGGTTGGAAGGATGGGAATACCCCGTCAATTGGGAGCAAATCATCTGCAAACAAGAAGGGACACCCTTACCGACATCGGTCTATGCTTTCTGTGCAGAAAAGGATGAGCGCACGGTAGTCATTTGCATGAATCAGATGACCGACAACCCCCAACTCGCGGAGGAGATCTTTAATACGTTTAGGTGGAGGGAGTAGAGGCATTATGGGGGTTTCTTTTTGTTGTTTTACCTCACCCCCAACCCCTCTCCCGCCTCGCCATTCTTCCCCCCAGGTGACGGTTGAAATGAATGAACGGTGCGGGGAGAGGGGCGTACTCTTTTCCTTTTCAGGCCGTGCTGTGGGAAATATGCACCGAAAGGAATGAAGTATTGTCATGTTTGTTGTACATGTTTATCGTTTGTCCATGCATGAAGAACGGGAGCGGCTGGGAAGAAAAGCCTTTGCGCGTTCCTTGCGCAAGGACATGACCGATGCAGAGTTGTACCTGTGGGCGGCATTGCGGAACCGTCGATTCCGGCAATACAAGTTTCGCCGCCAGGTCCCCATTGGCGCGTATGTCGTGGATTTTCTTTGTATGGCGCATCATCTTGCATTGGAAGTGGACGGCCCCATCCATGAGAAGCGGGAGCGTAAGGAATATGACAGGAACCGCGATGCATGCTTATGGGAATTGGGCTGCCGCACGCTGCGGTTCAAGAACGAGGAAATCATGACCGATCTGCCGTCCGTCCTCTGCCGCATTGAACAGGCAATACTGCAGCCTGCCAAACAACAAACATTCCCCCTTCTCCGCAAACCTGACGCAGTCATATCAAAGCAAACACGCATGGCTCCGATGACGAGGACGGAGAAGGGGGCAAGGGGGATGAGGTAGAACAAACAGATAACAACCTACCCCCCCGTTCCACACCCCTGTAGAACGTCTTTTTGGGCTTCCATTAGCCAAGAATTTGACTACCCCCAAACAATCCCTTCCGGACCCCCTCCCCTCCCCCCTCTCATAGTGGTTTGATAGTACCGTCTTCTTTCCTCCCCCACCCCCATGACCCGCCTCGCCGCCGCCTGCCTTACCGGCCTCCTCCTCTTCACTTCCGCCTCCACGGCCTACGCCAGCCCGCGCAGGGGCGCCGTAGGGGGAACCTCCGCAGACCCCGGAAAGCTGGACCTGCGGTGGAAGAATAACGTGCAGTCCTCCCGGCCCTCCTCTCCCTCCTCCGTAGCGCCTCTCATCATAGGGCAGCACGCCCTCCGCAATGTCACGTTCTCCGCCCCCACGGGCGGCGGATGGGTGGTGGATACTGGAGAATGGAAGCCGACGAACGGCTGGGCAACAGAGCTCCGCAAATCCACGTGGTCCCCCGAACTCCTGGCGAACGTGTATTCCACGAGCATCTCCGTGGGTGTTGCCCCCATAACGTTGAACTACACCAAGGAGCAGCTGGATGGCTACTTCACACGACTGATGACGCAGAGCCCCACGGGGGATGGATACGGCGACTACTACGTACCCAACTACGCCTCGGCAGGAGACCCCACGGACACGGAATTGCTGGGCCTCCCGGCGCGGAAGTATCGGTTCACCGTTGGAAAGACGCAGCGAGGCGAGGCGATTTTCGCCACCAAGGATAAGATGATCTACTCCGTGATCATCATCGCCAAGCTGGAACAGTACGAAGAGGCTGAGTCCGTCTACCAAGAAATCACCCGCACATTGTCCTTCTTGCCGCAAACGCCGTCCTCCTCTTCCGTCCGTTCCTCCTCCTCTTCCGCCTCCCCCTCGCGCATCCAGCGGGCACGGCAGCAGCGCCAGAGCAAGCGGCAGGAGCGGCTGCAGAAGCGGCTGATGAGGGAGAAGAGGTAGGAGATATGCATCTTTTCTAGCTCACTAATTTTCTATCCAATAGATCCATGCAATCATTACTTGCGTACTCTGCCGGCCAAACAAGAATACGAAACGTCTTCCTGCGTCTCACCATAGTCTTGTTGGGGCTAATAATACTGTTGGGTCTATTGGTTTTTGAAGAAAAGGGCATGCGTCAATCGACCTATCCTTCCAATCCTATCTTTCTCCCAAAGTCGATTCTCTTACCACTATAACTGCGAGAATTTGCATTTTAGTGGAGAATATTATTATCTCGCCTAAGCAAAAACGCAGGTCTATAGTGGAACCATGTTGATGTCCCTCCTCGCGATGGTTTTTTATTCGCTTGAGATTGCTCTCACGGATTGGAAACTGTCATCCATTTCCCCGCGCTTACTCACTTTCCTCTATTCAACCGGCGTGGCGATCTTTGCGCTCCTCACACTGATACTGGCTCGGGAAACACACTCCATGCCGGATACAAAGCAATCTGTCTTTGTTTTCTTGATGATCTTCTCGTCATTTGTAGCGGCCAGCGCACACTTTCAAGCACTCACCACGGGCACCAGCGCCGTCACCCTATCACTGACCTATGCCTTCATGCCGGTGATGGCATCGATATTTATCGCCATCTTCAAATTCCAATTCCCAAGTTTGCAGCTGATTTTCGCCTGGATCCTATCCATTGCGGCACTCTACCTCGTGGGTACCGCAAAATGATCACGCTGAAATACCGCACTGCCCCCGTGCTTCCTGTAATTTATTCGTGAATTGATGACGGATATCAATGATGGGCTGGCTGTGGTCGAAATCGTGGTAATGCTTGTGTTCTTCTTCTTCCAACCATTCACGCGTATGCGATAGGATGCGCTTACACTGCTCTTTTTCTTTTTGATTCAATGGTGCGCTGTCCAGATGGCGCAAGCAATCATCCGATTCTTCCCACATCCTGCGGAACTCAAAATCAATGGGCTGGAAGACAAACGTGAGCACATCCCCCATCACCCGCCTCGCTTTCTGTGATACTTCGGTGATTTTGGAGGACATTGCCGGTTTGTCCGCAAGCTCTTGCCGTTGATGCAAGCGTTCTTTCATTTTGCAGGAGCGGACACTGCCCCCGTGGGAGCTACGAGGGGCAACTCGATATTGAACGTCGTCCCCTTCCCTTCCTCGCTCTCAAACCAGATCTTCCCTCCTTGCGCTTCCATGGCGCCCTTGGCAACGTAAAGGCCGAAGCCGTTCCCATCCTTGTTGTTCCTCACGTTGCTCGCACGGAACATCTTGCCGAAGATTTGTCCCTGCTCGGACTTGGGTATTCCGCAACCCGTGTCCTTCACCTTCACCTTCATCTTTCCTCCGTCAACCGTCACCGTAAAGCTTACGTTGCCCTTATCCGGCGTGTATTTTACGGCGTTCGTAAGGAGGTTCTCTACGGTCATGCGGGTATAGCGCCGGTCCAGCAGTACAGTCGGCAAGTGTGCAGGGATCTTCTTCTCAAACATCAGCTTCTTCTCCAGCGCCTTTGGTTCCACAACGTCCAGAATTTCTTTGAAGAAGTCGTTCAAATCAAGCGCCACGGGTTCCATGTGAACCTTACCCAATTGAATGCGCGACACATCAAGAATCATGCTCACAAGATCCGAAAGATTCGTTGTGATCTTCTGCATGGTTCCTATGGATTCCTGTTGCTCTTTAGCTAGCGAACCAATATCCCCATCATTGAGCATTTCCAAGTACCACTTGATGGATGTAACAGGAGCGGCAAGCTGATGGCTTACGATGCTCAAGAGTTCATCTTTTTGGCGGTCGAGCTCCAGCAATAACTTGACCTGTCTTAACCACATTCTCCGCAATACCAGTGTAAGGGTAGTTAAGATACATATTAGAAATAGAACAAACAATGCAAATGGCAGTAATGCTGTGTTAACTGCTTTCCGAAAAGCTGTAACATCAACATCAACACCAAGAATGAAATTCGATGGACGGCCATCTATATCTAAAATCGGAGCTGCACCAGCTAAAATGGTACCCCATTCATCCTCGTCCAATTCTGGCTCAACATAGGGCTCATTAAACGGTATTTGCCCGTAAGGAGGAGTACCACTGATATCATAGGCATCACCCGGTAAAGATAGATCTTCAATATTCAATTCACCATCACCATTTAGGTCATCTTCTATATTACTTGGATCTAATGAATCCGCATCTGCTACAAACTCTAGTATCAGCGGATCTTTAGTCCTACGAAATATGTATGCCCATTTAACATCTTTTACTCTCTTTTTGATTTCACGTAGTGCAAGCACTGCACTTCTGTGTTCTTTAGACCCAATGCTCTCATGTCCACCAATTCGAGACAGCTCTTCTGGAGTAAAGTGCGTGGCAGCAGAGGTAATAACTGATACTATTCTATCATCCAAGCTAACACGGAAAAGCTGTTGTACCTTTATATATAGTACAACTGATGTAATAACTGTAATGCCAATAGATACAAACAGCAGTATTGCTGCCGTAAAAAGAATACTTACATTGAATTGTTTTTGTCTCTTCATGGGAAAGTAAGACTATTATAGCATAATATATTGGTTAAACACAAATAGTTTTCATTCACTTTATGGCTTCTATAACCATCAAATCGCTCCCTGATACTGAGAAACGTTCATTGTGGTAGCCACCACTAATGATTGTCTTTGTAAAATGTGCCTTTTTAAATAATGTCATCACCTCAAGAGGATAGTAATACTGCATATGCATCTTTAGCACGATCTCTTTCCCATTCGGAGTGTATACACAAGCATATTCATCAGCCTCTTGAGATTGATGATTCACATGTAGATAAAAGAGCGCCTCAGTGTTATCTTTATATGTACGCACTGCTTTCTCAATGTGGCGTGAGCGAAAATCAGTCCAAAAAGGAGAAAATATATCTGTATAGAGTTTCCCTCCTGGTTTTAAAGCCTTATTCAACTTGAGAAGGATTCTTGGGAAATGATCTCTTTGAATAAACTGAAAAAAAGAATATGGGGCAAGAATCACATCAAAAGAATTCGATGGCAATTTTGCTTTTTCAATATCCTTAAACAAAATATTGTTTGCTTTTAGATTGGGCAATTTCTTAATCAAATTTTGCAACATCTCGTGTGATTTATCTATACCAAGTACATTAGGGTTGTTTTGAAGAATAGGAATTAGTATGCGCCCTGTTCCAACGCCAAGGTATAATACTCTTCCTTGAGATCCTTTTGATTTGTAATACTCAAGATCACCCGAATACCCCGGATAAAGTTGGTCATACAGATCAGCAAAAAGAAAAGCGTCTTTGGCTTTGTTTATTGTTGCTTTAATGGCCTTCTCTTCATCTACTGAATAAACATAACTGGATCCCCATTCTGGAAGGCATTTATCGTTCGATTTAGAGTTCTTGACCATATTGATGGGATGAATAACAACAAATCAAAATACAAAGATTGTATAGGACGATAGCAAATCCTTATGTACTGGTCGAGTATATCGCTATTTCCAGTGCTACCATTGCTTTATTAGCATTAGTTTGTTATTAATAGCCATATGAAGAAGAAAGAGCCATTTGGTTATCTAATGACCTTGGATCTATATAATTGCAAAGAAGGCGCCTGCAATGATATTTCATACTGCTATGCCTTCCTTGAAATACTGGTTGATAAACTTAAGATGATTAAACAATCACCACCATTTATTTTTCAAAGTGATGAGAAGTTGTATCCTACAAAAGCTGGACTTAGTGGTTGGGTTCCTATCATTGAAAGTGGCATCCAAATTCACACCTTAACTCATACAAACTTTATTTCTATTGATGTCTATTCTTGTAAACTTTTTTCAACTGAGAATATAAAGGAGTTTGTACAGAGCTACTTTCAATGTACAGAGGTTGAAATGCATTTTATAGAAAGGGGTGTGAATTATCATGAAAAAGAATAACTTGGTCATGCTTCTCAAGACTCCTCTAACCAGATACGCATTTTTTACCTGGCTTAATTATAGTACAAGAAAGTCATAGCATTTATTGTTTTAGTATATTTTTTGAGTTAACAACTGCTCCCACAATCGCTAACATTAGAAATGATCCAATAAACCACAACGATACTTTATACCTTTGTCCTGCTGCCTGATACACATCCGCAATATCCATGTCTGCCCCCAAGATCGCCACCGAACGCGATTCTTTATTTCGTATTGGCGCGCTTGCGGAAATATATGTTCCCCACTGGTCCGTAAACACATCATCAATCAACGGCCTTTCGAGTGGCTCGAAGGAACCTAAACCTGTTGAAATCGGAGCAGAATAATATGTTCCCGGCGCCACATTCAGTTCGTCTTCGTTCATTTCACCATCTTCATTGTAATCATTCCAGTAGGGAAGGTAATAATTAGAATCGGCATCTGCAAGGAACACCCACATACCTTGTTGCTCTGTCGGCCTAAAAATGTATACCCATTGAACACCTTCAGTGTCGTCTCGTATTTCATTCAACTTTGTAAACACTCTCTGATACGCTTCTGTTTTCAGGTCGCGTGGAAGGTGAAGTTGGGCTAAATCCGCAGGATCAAATTCGGATGCTGCCATTGCCACGATTGCCAGCAACTTCTGCCCCATCTCATCCTTGATAATATTCAGCGTGTAGTAGTACAGACCCAGCGTAATGAAGAAGGCAATTTCCGCGGTGAGTGCCAGGGAAACCAATACCTTTCTTATATTGAATACTTGCCATACCTCCTGAAACAGTGACTTATTGAAGGCCGCCAGGCGAATGAAAACGAAGAACAAAAACAAACCTAGAAAATAAAGTGTAAAACTGAAAGACTGCTGTGTTAAAGTGCCGATTGTTTCTGCCAATACATCAACACTAAAAATGGCTACAGCACGACCTGAAGCGCCGTAAATGGGTGAAGAGGCACTTAAAAAAGTCCCCCATTGATCTATCCATAACTCATCCCGGCTATAGGTACTTGCCATTTCTTCTTCTATATCTGGATCAAAAACTGAATATCTTTCGCCAGGTGTATTTAATTGATCCTGTTCATCAACAACACCATCCCCATTCAAATCTTTCTGCTCAAAGGGATTTAATGAATCTGCATCTGCTGCAAACTCCCAATACCCCTTTTCTACAGACGGTCGCATGATATATGCATATCTCACCCCTTCATTCTTTTCTCGTATTCTATTCAAAATCTCAATAACCTTCGCATATTCCGGTTTCTTGATGTCATCATTCGTCCGCAACGCATCCAAATCCTTTGCATCAAACTGCATGGCGCCCGTTGCGGCAATGGACATGGCTCTCTCGCGGATACGCTGGGTGTTGAGGTAGACGTTCTGTTGATAGAGGGCATACGTGATTCCCGCAGCCACAAGCGCAAAAAGAGCGAAGATCGCAATGCTCTTCCTGCTGAGGAAGAACTCACGGAGACCGGAGAGGGTACGAGTGGCGAGAGGGATTGCCGGAGCCTTTGGCGTAGCGGGGGTAGACGCGGTGATGGTAACGCCGCTCTCCTGCTCCTGCCACAGACGCTCGAAGAGCTGCCGTTCGGTTTCCGCCAGTTCGCGGTAGTGGAGGAAGCACGCGCGCCTCTCCGCATGGTTGATGCAGGCGAGCACATCCCCCACGATCACCTTCTCGAAGCTGATGGGGTAAGTGTCCTGGGGCACGAGCAGCGTCTTGCGGTACTCGAAGGCGTCGCGGGAGGCGAAGCGGCGACCGAGGGGCGTGTTGTGGACGATGTAGCGGGCGAAGATGCCGCGGCGGCGGCGCTCGCGGAAGTACTCCACGCGGAAATCGCGGAGAGGATCGTCCTCGGCGGAGCACACCACCGGAAAGTAGTGGAGCATCTCCTTGCCATGGTTGAGGAGCTTGTCGTACGCCTTGGTGATCCCCTCTTCGCCGTCGAAGAACTCCATCTCGGGGTGCGCCTTGTCCACGTTGAGGGACGTGATGAACGCCTCGAAGTTCTGGTGGCGGCGTTTGAGCATCTCGTGCTTGGCGCGCGTATCGTCCTCCACCCATTTGACGATGGAGCGCAGCGAGATGAGGCGATACACCAGCGTGTCGTTCATGCGCTCCTTGGTGACGATGTTCCGCCGCAGGAGCTTCTTCATGGCCTGGTCCAGCATCCCGGTGCTCTTGCCCGTCTTGGCTGCGATCTGCCGCAGCGTAAGCGCTTCCTCCTCCAAGAGCTTATTGAGGACCAAGAGCTCTGTGGCGGAGAACCCCGCTTCGCGGAGGTAGTTCTCGATGCTGGTGGGGAGGGAGTTCATGGGAGGGGTTGCGTCACTTCCATTTGCGGAGAGCGAGGGCAAGACTCAAGAGCACTACGAGCGTGCCGGCGAACCACAGGGGGAAGATGAACCTCTCGCGGTGGATGCGTAACGCCTCCGAATAATCCGCGTCGATTCCCAGTATCGCAACACCCTTCCCCGAACGGTCTGTAATGGGAGCGCTTGCGGAGAGAACATTCCCCCATTGGTCATTACCCACTTCCGTCCTATCCACCAGAGGCCGGCTCAAAGCCCGTTCTTGATCTGCGATTTCCGAATATTCCTGATAATTCCGCACTCCGGGGGCGCAACACATTTCATCGGGAGTTTGAATGCCGTTATTGTCGGCATCCGTCCAGCAAGGAATGTTAAAATTGGCATCCGCATCACCAACGAACTCCCACATGTACTCCCCCTCCGCCGGACGCATGATGTACGCCCACTTAACATCAACTTCCATATTGCTATCCCGTACATCATTCAGTTTCTTGAATACCCGCTGATATGCCTCCTTTTCCATGTCACGTGGAATGCGAATTTGGTTTAGGTCATTGGCATCAAATTGGTTCGCAGCTGTAGAAGCGATGGCTACCAGTTTTTGTCCGATCTCCTCCCTTATGAAATTAAGCGTGTAGTAGTACTGGCCCAACGTAATGAAGAACGCCACCTCCGCGCACAGCGCCAGGATCACCAGTACTTTGCGCATCTGGAACACCTGCCACACTTCTTGCAGTAAGGACTTATTGAACGCGGCGAGGCGGATGATGACGAAGAGAAGGAATAAACCGACGAAGAACAGGACATAGTTCAAAGACTGCCACGTGAGAAGGGAGATCTGTTCGACCTTGATGTCGACGCTGTAGCATGCATTAGTCTTCCCCGACGCATCTCGAATGGGAGCAGTAGTGGTAAAATAGACGCCATATTGGTCGTAGTGGATTTCCGGTGTTGAAAACGGAATAGTCATTCCTTCTTTAAAATATGGATCAAATTCCTCATAAAGGAGCCCCGGATATTGGAGTTCATCATTATCATCAATGACACCATCAGCATTCGCATCAATTTTCGCAAATGGATCGAGGGAATCCGCGTCAGCAACAAATTCCCAATATCCGACTTTATTCGGAGCCGGACGCATGATGTAGGAATACGCAATACCGGGATTCGAATCCCGTATCTCATTCAACTTCTTGATGACTTTGGCATACTCCGGCTTCTTGATGTCCTCGATGGTGCGGAGTTGGTCCAAGTCCTTGGCATCGAACTGCATCGCCCCCGTTGCGGTGATGGACATGGCGCGCTCGCGCAACCGCTGGAGGTTGAGGTTGTACGTGTGCCGATAGATGCCGAAGACGATGCCCGCGGAGACCAGTGCGAAGAGAGCCAGGAGCGCAAGGCTCTTCTTACTGAGGAAGAACGCGCGGAGACTGGAAAGGGTGCGGGTGGCGAGCGGAATCTCGGGGGCTTTGGGCGCAGCGGTTTGGGCGGCGGGAATGGCCACCGCGTTCTCCTGTTCCTGCCACAGCCGCTCGAAGAGGGCGCGTTCGGTTTGGGCGAGCTGGGGGTAGCAGAGGAAGCACACCCTCTTCTCCCCATGGTTGAAGCACGCCACAATGTCCCCGGCGATCACCTTCTCGAACGCGATGGGGTAGGTCTCCTCCGGCACAAGGATCGTCTTGCGGTACTCGAAGGCATCGCGGGAGGCGAAGCGGCGGCCGAGGGGCGTGTTGTGGACGATGTAGCGCGCGAAGATGCCGCGGCGGCGGCGCTCGCGGAAGAGTTCCACGCGGAAATCGCGGAGGGGATCGTCCTCTATGGCGCACACGACGGGATAGTAATGGAGGAGCTCCGTGCCGTGGTCGAGGAGCTTGCCGTAGGCCTTGCGCATCCCCTCCTCCCCCTCAAAGTACTGCATGGCGGGGCGGTCCTTATCCGCCTTGAGCGACGTGATGAACGCCTCGAAGTTCTGGTGGCGGCGCTTGAGCATCTCCTGTTTGGCGCGCGTGTCCTCCTCCACCCACTTGGCGATGGCCTGCACGGAGATGAGGCGGTACTTGATGGTCTCGTTGATATGCTCCTTGGTGATGATGTTCCGGCGGAGGAGCTTCTTCATGGCCTGGTCCAGCACCCCGGTGCTCTTGCCCGTTTTGGCCGCGATCTGCCGCAGCGTGAGCGCGTCTTCCTCAAAGAGCTTCTTGAGCACAATGAGTTCCGTGACCGAGAAACCGGCCTCCTGAAGATACGCCTCAATACTGCTGGGCAGGGTGTTCATAGGGAAACACTGCGAGGGCTGCGCGGCGTAAGGCAAAGGGGAAGACGCAAGCACTGCACAGGCAAACCTGTACTCTATCGAATCTTCGGCACTTGTAAAGATCATTTATTGTGGTGAGATAGTATATATGGTGTAAGAGCAATTCCCCCGCGGCATTTCCCCCGCCCGTATTTCGTTTGAGCCCTTGTAGAAGCCATAAAAGACGTTCCACGGGGGTGTGGAACGGTACGCCCCTACCCCCGGAAGTAGGCTGAAGAATCACCCTTTTGCCCTCTTCCTCGCATGATCGCTGTGGTGCAGGACAGGACTCAGGGCGTATAGGCTATAGAACGAGAAGCCGCTCCCGCCCTACCTTCCTTCCCATCCACCACGCGCTCCCCCATGCAAATGCCCATAGGAAAACGACATCCAGCGACAGTGCGACCCATTGTACTTTCGTGGGATTCTCCCAGGGGGAAGCGATCGAAACGGCCCCGGGGACCGGCGGATCTCTGCCGCTCTGATCCTGCAGTATGAACGCAAAGGGATATCCAAAACGGGCATCCCTCAACTCCGTCCCGCGGGAAGGCAGGCTGAGGGATGCACCGGCTAGGAGGAACGCGATGAGCAGCGGAAGAATGTATCGTTTCATGGCCACGGATAGCTTGTGAAGAAAGAATGCGGTACTCGGATCACTTCGTCCAGTATTTACTTCCCGGTACAGGAACCTGCCAGGCAGCAATAATTCTTTCAATCTGATCCCCAAAACTGCACCAGGTACTATAACAATAGGAAGGGGAGCGATGCCCCAATTGTGCCTGTAATTTTCCCCCATCGATAGTGACGTTACCGTTCGCCGTTCGAATATAGGTGTAGTACCATCTGTTCTTCTGGATAGCTTTTGCATCGGCAGACCCTATGGTATATGCCAGTTCATTGCGGTTATCTGCAAAACGAGTGTCGAGATATGCTCGTGGTAGATCTGAGGATGCATATTGAAACTTAGGGTAACTGCCAGAAGTCTCGGCAGAATCGAGGTATGTCTTTCCATCATAGTTGTTCAGAAAGAAATCGTGCTCATACGTCGAATTTGCGGGGAATCCAGTAACAGAATCCCAATACATAGATTGATTGGTAAAACGTGATGTTGAAGATGAAACACCAACATCAGACCAGCCATATTCTGGTACCCACGTTTCGAAGCTCACAGCCGCAAGAGCACGAGTTACAGCAAACAAATGCCGAACAACTTTCACTACTTGATCGACAGCGGACTGTGATGACTGCAATTGATATTCCTGAATATTGCTTTGCTGTTGGGAAGTAGCTTGTATATCACGAGCAGTCCCTTCAACTGTCATGCGAGTAATACGTATACTCTGTGGTGACACCATTGCGGCATCAATATCTCTTGCCCTTGCCTGAAGCGAATTCCTCATCTGTCTTGATAAAAGTGTGCCTTGAGCAATCTGACGCTGCGTGCTAGCCGCCATATCTCTTAGGAAAGCCTGATGTAGATCGGGAGCTTGTTGTGTTATCACAGGACTTGCAACATTTTCAACTCCGATAAAACCGATTGCTACCGCCTGTCCCAATGTAAATTCATGCTCCAAGAGGATAGGAGAAAGATGGAGAGCCTCGGCCTCCCTTATTGCTTCTTCCACGCTCAGAGGCGTTCGAAAAATGACGTGTGCTTGTCGTGTGCTTTCTTGTCCAAGAGTTGCGACGGGTAAACCCACCGCAACAAGCGAAGTACCAATAATGATGGTACAAACTATCAGCATACTTTTCTTTGACTTGATACAAGTCATCATGGGAGAAAGGGGAAATATGCTTCCATGAAAGCAATGCTAATGCTCAGGGTGAAGACCTCGCTTACTGTTTTCTTTCAGCTATGAAGATTTTTCCGCTACCATAAGGCACGTAATCCGTTCTACACACCCATGGAACACCCCTCAGCAACCCATTGATATCTCATGATTATAGTGTTGTTATGGTGCTGTTTCAACCCAACATGCTCAAGAGGCAACTTGCCAAGTTTTTTTACTCCCATTTTCTACCCACACGAATGGATGATCTGTTTATGACAATTACATAGAACGCATCTATCCCCATCTCAATCGGATCAACCTCCAAGCCCTCCTCCCCCCTCCCCCCCTCCTCCTCCTCACCCTCATCCTCCTCCTCTGGCTCGCAGTTATCGCCCTCTTGATCCGGGCTACCGTTCGGGCGGTGCAGAAACGAAAAATCGCGGAAGCGGTGGTCCTTTCTGCGGTCGTTCTCCTTGTGCTCGCAACGACCGGTGAATATGCACTCTTCTTCGCTTGGTCCCTCTGGTGCGAGACGGGGCTGACAACGTGCAGGCTGTAGCTAGAGTTGCATCGAATCCACGGTCACCATGGAGCTGTGCAAACTGAATCAACAGCAGCTCATCGTTTTGCTTCCTCCACTTCCGGTCCCCAACCGGGCGGCAATGGCTTGTTCTGCCAACCGGGGGAAGGTTCTTTCGTCCCGATCAAAGTAGGCGGAGAGCCGGTACATTCTCTCATTTCCATCCCTTCATGCGAGCAGCTGATCATACGAAAATTATCGAAACGACAACGTACGAAGTCGACATGCTCCATGTAGATATTCTCGAATGTGGTGTTCTTGAAGGTGCAATCTTCAAAAAGGGAGCATGTCATGCTTCCTCCGGATATGGTTGCATCAATGAACGACGTCTTCCTCCAAGGATAATCCAATATTTCCGTCTTCCTCAGGAAATACTCTCCTTGAATAGTGGCATTGCCTATGACGGTATCAATGGAATCCATGAGTAACATGCTCAGGCAGCAGAGAGAAGTGTACACCGTGGCACCGGATGGGACGACCCTTTCCATAGTGGATAATGGTGAGCATAAGTATAACCGCCAGGAACTTCGCAGACACATAAGCGATGTTACAGGCATGACTTTTCCTCCATTTGATTTCCAGGAAGAGTAACAAATCGATCTACTGTTGTGAGTAGTTGTAATTAGAGTTCCATCGAATCCACGGTCACCACCCAGGCGATCTTGGGCAGGAACTGGAGGGACTTCTCGTGATCCTGTTGCGAGGCTGCGGCACAGGCATCCGCTACAACCGTGACTATAAAATCGTTGTCGTGGGCATCCCGCGCGGTGGCTTCCACCGCCAGATCCGTCGCCACTCCCGCGATGAACACGTGGGTCACACTCTTCTCGCGCAGCAGATCGGCCAACGGCGTGCCGTGAAACGCGCTCACACGCTGCCTCTCCATCACAAGGTCATTCGTGCGGAAATCGATGGAGGGATGGAACGCCGTGGACCAATCACCGGCCTTCAGTATCCCGTACTCATGCGCTTTGCCGAAAAGCGGAGAGGACTTCGGTTGGTTCGCGTAGGAAGGATCAAACGCAAGCCGCACGAATATGACAGGCAACTCTTTCTTCCGGAAGATAGCGATGGCCGTATTGAGCTTGTCGAACGTGGCAGCCTTGTTGATGAAGTCGGCATACCCCTTGGCGGCAAGTTTCCCTCTCTCATCAACCACCTCGTTGATGAAATCGATGACGAGTAATGCCTTGGTTGTTGCGGGATCCTGCATAAGAATGGAAAGTCAGATACAAGTACTATCACGAGTGGACCCTATGAGGTTTTTTTACGGGAACGAGGAGCCTTTCTCCGATCCTTGCGCTTCTTCTCATACATCACCTTGCATGCCTCCTCGGCAAGAATGTGCAAGGAACTGTAGAGAGGAACGGAGGTATATTCTTGGGAAATGACAAGGGGCAACTCCGTACAGGCAAGAATCAATGCATCGATCTCTTCTTTTTCAATCGCATGAATAATCTCCCGTAATTCCTTCTCTCTGAGCGCGGTAAACGAACCTGCGATGATCGCTTTGATGATGACATCCAGACGTTGCTGGTCTCCCACGACGGGCACTACCACTTGTACACCATTCTCCTGGAGAGAGGTTGTATACAGCCCCTTCCGAAGAGTAGTTGAAGTTCCGAGAATCCCAACGCGATGGTGTTGTTGTTCCAGGACACGCCTCTTCACGGTCTCGATCATGGAAAGAACTGGTAGACCGGCGGCTTCCCTGCATTCATCAATGTAGAGATGCATGGTGTTGCATGCAATTACGAGGAAATCGGCATCTGCTTCCGCAAGGATGCGTGCTTCTTCCGTGAGCATGCGCACTGCCTTCTTCTCATTCTGCTTATCACTGATCAGATCGGGGATGGGAAGGTTGCTCAAAAGAACATGCGGATAATCACTGTTCCGTTTTGCACCATGGACCGACTCACTAAGGCCAATGAGTAATTGATAGAACCGTATACTTGCCTGCGGTCCCATGCCGCCAAGGACACCTATCGTTTGCATTGCACGGTGAAGAAGTGAGGCTCAATCCGACACAAGAGTAGTACGGTTCACAGACAAGTGACAAACGCATTTCGCTCCTCTGACTTACTAATATAGGGGCCGTTCCATGGGGTCGTGGAACGGGTTTTTCCGTATCAGTAAGCCTAGAATTTGATCTCACCTGTTTTTTCACTTCACCTACTCATTGTACGGGCAGAGGAGATTGATAGATTGAATACGGCACTTGCCCCTTGTTTCTTCCCCCCTGTGTATGACAGAAGCCCCACGACATACATTCAATGAGAAGATGAACGCATTGGCGCGGCATACGCTGGGTGTTTCGCTCCACACTCTCAGTGCGGATGTCCGTACACTTCTCAAAGATGTCCTGTCTCTCCAGAAAGGAAGCATTTACACATCTATGCAATGGCTTAATGCGAAGAACAATGTCTTCCAAGGACACTCTCCTATCGAGCTGATCCGCCAAGGACAATGCAAAGAAGTGCAAGCCATCTGGGCCGAATGCAAGAGGCGTTATGGCTATTGATTTCTTTCCCTTTCTCTCATGTCCACATCTGGTCAGTACAACGGAATTCACTACTTCGGGGATGCTGACTCCACTCCTTCCATCCCCGCCACCCCCATCAATGCGATGTTCCTCACTTCCGTACGTGATACGGGGACGTGCGACAGGAACGGATCCATGGTTGAAACGGGGGAAGGCCTTTGTTACATGGAAGGCACCATTGAACGAACGGTGAAAGAAACCAGGGCAGGGGGAACGTTGGACGGCATTCTCCGTATCGTTGCCGTTGTGACGGATGATCTGGAAAAGGATATGCGTGGCAGTGCGTATCCTGCACGTCCGCATCCGGGGAAACCGTGGATTCATGGCCATGATCTTCGGAATGCCGATGGAGCATTGATGGCTGATGCAGAGACTACCTTCTGGATCCCTTCGGATTTTCGGGCGCTCCCGAGATGGGACACGGACACTCGAACCGAACGTAAGTTGGCCTTCGAAAGCAAGGTCGCCAAATTGATGGAAGAAAAGCAGGCTGACATCCTCATATCCGACCACTACATGGCGCGCATCGCCTTTCTCATGAATGACACATTCCACAAATTTGGACGCATCCTCAACATTCACCCGGCCGTGACCGTTGAAGGGCATCCACATTGCTTCAGGGGAAAGACGCCGACGCAGGATGCCATCGACAGGGCACGATCGGGCAAGCTGACTCTCACCGGTGCAACGTTGCACTTGGTTGATGAGATCATTGATCACGGTCCACCCCTTGCATTCATTGCACAAACTCCTGTCTGCCCCTTCGATGAGCCTCAATATTTGCGCTACCGTAATTATCAACAAGGTAAATTACCGCTCTTCATCGCAGGTATGCGACACTACGCAGAGCGTATTTATCCCCATCTCAACCGCATCAATTTAAAAGCCCTTTCCCCCCTCGACCATGTACCCTCTCCCGATCCTCGATAGGAAAACAGTCGTAGCGCCGCTTTTCGGGGACGCGTTGCGCGGACCGCCGCACGTCTTCGACTTCAGTTCCGGTAACCCGCAGGTGATGCAATACGACCCTGCCCATTTCCCGGAGTTCCAACGCAAAGTGTACGAGGTCCTACGCGAGAGCGGGAAGACGTGGGGTATTGGACGGTACTTCGAAGAACGGCGCACCATGCTGCGGCACTTTCCGCAGATGATCCAGGAAGAGAGGATTTATCACGTCGGCGTAGACATCACGAGCCTCCCCGGCACATCGCTGTTCGCCCCGCTGGACGCCGAGGTCTTTTCAGTAGGAAAGGAGGAAGGGCTCGGCAACTACGGCGGCTTCGTCATCCTGCGCCATGGCAAGGATGAAGATGTATTCTATTCATTCTACGGCCACCTCCAATCGCACCACAGCGTGCGGGAGGGACAGCGCATCGTAGCGGGCGAGAAGTTCGCCGTCATCGGGGACGGGGAAGACAGCGGCGGCTGGTTCACCCACACGCATCTGCAGATCATCACCGAAGAGGCACGGCGGCAGGGACGCATGTTCCACGGGTACGTTGGCGCGGGCGACCTCCCCCTCCTCGAAAAACTCTTCCCCTCGCCCTATCCCCTCTTCCGGTACTGAACCCCCTCACTTCAACGCCGGAACGTGGAAGTCGTAGGTTTCCTTGCTGATGAGCCCCTGCTTGAGGAGCTTCTCCGCGGACTTGGCGAAGGTGACCATCCCGATGTTCTCCGAGGTCTGCATCACGGTCACAAGCTCCTGCGTGCGCGCGTCGCGGATGGTGTTGGAAACCGCCGGCGTGTTGATGAGCACTTCGCGCAGCGCAATGCGCCCGCCGCCCGTCTTGGGCAGAAGCTTCTGCGCCACCACCATCTTGAGGGAGAGCGAAAGCTGCGAGCGGATCTGGCTCTGCTGGTGCGGAGGGAAGGCGTCGATGATGCGGTCGATGGTCTGCATGGTATTGGGCGTGTGGAGCGTGCCGAAGATCAGGTGGCCCGTCTCCGCAAGGGTGAGGGCGGCCGTGATGGTCTCCGGGTCGCGCATCTCGCCCACCAGGATGATGTTGGGGTCCTGGCGCAGCACGCGCTTGAGCGCTTCGGGGAAGGTGCGGAAGTCCTGCTCGTACTCGCGCTGGCGCACGAGACACTTCCCCTTGGGGAAGAGGAATTCAATGGGGTCTTCCAGCGTGATGATGTGGTGGGATTCCGCGGCGTTGATGGTCTGGAGGATGGCCGCGAGCGAGGTGCTCTTCCCCATGCCCGTGGGGCCGGTGAAGAGGATGAGCCCGTCGTCGAAGCGGTAGATGTGCTGCGCGATCTCCAGGAGCTGGAGTTCCTCCAGCGTAGGGATGACGGAGGGGACGATGCGCGCCACCAGGGTGACGTTGCCGCGCTCGAAGCTGCAGTTCACGCGGAGGCGCGTGCCGCCCTTGAGCGCAAACGAGACGTCGATCTCCTTCTCTTCGGTAAAGCGCTTGTACTGCTTCTCGTTCAACACGGCCTGCACCACGCCCAGCGCCTGGTCGGCCGTCATCTCCTGCTTGGTCTGCGGAATCAGGTTCCCGTCGATGCGGAAGAGGAGCGGCGCCCCCACGGCCACGTGGATATCGGAAGCCTTGGCCGTAACCGCGGATTCGAAGAGCGTTATGACTGTTTGTTTATCCACGTTGACAGTATAGCAGAAAATGGGGTTTTGCTCAACGTCATGTACGGTACAACCAGCCTGGGTAGCTGAAATTCTGATCTTGTGTGACAAGGTGTACATCTGTACACTTTCCCCTATCCATCTCTTGCTCTCTAGCTTGTGGCACATCCATCGGATAACGGCGGTTGCATCGCGTACATTGACGGCGCCAATCTGCACATGGGAATCAAGAGCCTGAAGAAAGAAATCGACTACGGGAAATTCCGCCGGTGGCTCCGTTGGAAGTATCGCATTACTGTCGCCTATCTGTTCATCGGATACATACCCGAGTACGAGAAGTTGTACGATCATCTCCGTCGATCCGGCTACACACTCATATTCAAGGAAACCGTCACACGATCAGGAGAAACCAAGGGCAATGTGGACGCTGAACTGGTGCTGCGCGCCGTCCGCGACGTGTTCGAAACCCATCCACGGCACGTCGTTCTCGTTTCCGGTGACGGAGATTTTTCTTGTTTGGTGGATTTCCTCCATGAGAGACGCCTCCTCCGGACGCTGATTGCCCCCAACCGCAAGTATTGTTCCTACTTGCTACGCAAGAAAAACCTCCCACTCGTATTCATGGATGACATTATCGCCAAATTCGAAAAGACCCCCGGCAGGCATTAGTGTCCTGCAAGGGCTCTTTTCATATTGTGCGTTCATTGTATCTCCATCATTCGCCCTCTGCAATCGCTTCTCCGCCAATATCCCTTTCCATGGCACCGAAGGCACGGCGGGCGGTTCATTCCTCCTGCTTGCACAGCTCCACGATGCCCCGCGCCATGCGGGCGGCATGGGCCGGGTTCCAGCCGTGCTCGTCGGCGGCGGCATCCCATAGGGCGGCCACTTCCGCCGCAAATTCCCCGTTCCCCACATCGGGATCCTCCTCCAGGGCTTCCTGGTAGAGCGCGATGATGGCAGCCACGGCCTCGACGGCCTCGGCATTCAGCTTCTCCAAGCTGTCGTAGGTGTTCTGCACGCTGGGCATGGCGGGTTTATTGCGTACTGGAAAGGAGAAAGCAATTGACGGGGGAAAAGAAATACCTGCAAGAGATAACCGGCGCTCGCTTCCCACGCAGGAGGGAGAAAACACACAAAAAACAAAAAAGGGTGTGCTACGATCCTCCCATGGATCGCCCCTCCGCACAGAAACGCATCGTGAAGCTGCGGGAAGAGATTTGGCGCCTCAACCGCGCGTACTTCATCGAGAACGACCCCAAGGTCTCGGAGGACGTGCGCGACGCGCTCAAGCAGGAACTCATCACGCTGGAGAAGGCGTTCCCAAATTTGGTGACGCCGGATTCCCCCACGCAGCGCGTGGGTGCCCCGCTCGACGGGCGGCTGCCCAAGGTCCCGCACCTCACGCCCAAGGAATCCCTCACCGACGCGTTCTCGGAAGAAGAGATGGACGAGTGGCTGGACCTGATGCGCCGCGCACTGGGGGACGACAAGAAGGAGTTCGAGTTCCTGTGCGAGCTGAAGATCGACGGGCTCAACATCTCCCTCCTCTACGAACGGGAGGACGGCGGTGGGAAGACGCGGTACGTCTACCGGCGCGCGCTCACCCGGGGCAACGGCATACAGGGGGAGGATGTCACACACAGTGTGCGGACGATCGAGAGCATCCCGCTGTCTTTTGACCTTTCCGCGAAGCGGATGAAGGCGCCACCGCGCATGATGGAGATCTCCGGCGAGGTATACATGACCAAGGCGGCGCTGGCGAAGCTCAACCGGGACCTGCCCGAGGCGGAGCGGTTCGCCAACCCCCGCAACGCGGCGGCGGGGAGCGTGCGGCAACTGGACCCCAAAGTGGCGGCCGCGCGGGACATGCGCATTTTCTGCTACGCGCTGGACGCCGGGAGCGCGGACGCGCTGGGCATTGTGACGCAGGAGGAGCTGATGCGGTTCTTGGAAGAGGAAGGCTTCGCCGTGGAGCGCAGCCGGAAGCTCTTGAAGAGCATGGCGGAGGTGCGCACGTTCTACGGCCGGGTGAAGAAGGGGCGCGCGGACCTCCCGTTCGACATCGACGGCACCGTGGTGAAGGTGAACGACCGCCGCACGCAGCGGGATCTGGGATCCACGGCAAAAGCGCCGCGCTGGGCGCGCGCGTACAAGTTCCCCGCCGAGCAGAAGACGGCGGTGATCACGGACATCATCCTGCAGGTGGGGAGGACCGGCGCGGTGACCCCCGTGGCGCACTTGACCCCCGTGCAGCTGGCGGGAACCGTCGTCACACGCGCCACGCTCCACAACGCGGATGAAATCGAACGGCTGGACGCGCGCATAGGCGACACGGTGGTGGTGCAGAAAGCCGGCGACATCATCCCGGAGGTGATGGAAGTGCTCGTGAACCTGCGGCCGGAGGGGAGCAAGCCGTTCCGCTTCCCTAAGCATTGCCCCAGTTGCGGCACCCTCCTCGTACGCGGGGAGGACGAGGTGGCCCTGCGCTGCCCCAACCCGGCGTGCGGCGCCGTGCGGCAGGAACGGCTGGAACACTTCGCCTCGCGCCACGCCATGAACATCGAGGGGATGGGAAAGGAGACCGTGGAGGCGCTCATCGCGGAAGGGCTCCTGGCGGATGCCGCGGACATGTACCACCTCACGTTCGAGGACCTGTTGACCCTCCCGCTCTTCAAGGAGAAGAAGGCGGAGAACCTCCTCGCCGCCATCGAGCGGAGCAAGAGGATCCCCCTGGAGCGCTTCCTCTTCGCGCTGGGCATACGCCACGTGGGGCGGGAAACGGCGGAGATCCTTGCGCGCCGTCTCGAGTGGCCGTCGCACAAACTCACCGTAAAGGAGCGGAAGCACCTCCAGCAGGCTTCCCTCTTCGCGGAGGAGGAACGCGAGACGGAGGTGCACGGCATCCGCGTGCGGGACGTGCTCAAGACGCTCCTCACGATGTCGGCGGAGGGCTATGCCGGCCTGCATGGCATCGGGGACGTGAACGCGCAGTCCCTCCACGATTGGGTGCGCGAGGAGGAGAACCAAACCCTCCTGCGGGAACTGGACGCCGCGGGCATCGTGGCGCTGCAGCCGGAAGGCGGCGCGCTCCCCCAGATGTTCGCGGGGAAGACGTTCGTGGTCACGGGGACCCTCCCCACGCTCAGCCGCGAGCAGGCGCGGCAGATGATCAAGGACCGCGGCGGCAACGTGAGCGGCTCCGTGAGCAAGAAGACGGATTACCTGCTCCTCGGCGAGAACCCCGGCAGCAAGATGGATGACGCCAAGAAGTTCGGCACGGAGGTGCTTGATGAAGAGACGTTCCTCAAGATGACTTCACGCGCATAGGGCGTCTGGGATTCTTCTGCACCGCCTCCGCGAGGCGCAGCAGGAAGATGGTGCGGTACCCCGCGGCGGCGAAGGAGAACACCTGGCGCAGCCAGTAGAGGACCAGGAGGACGCCCGAGACCGCAATCACCGCGGCAACGATATCGATGACGGTGAGGGCGAACCACAGGACGAGGAACGAGAGGAGGGAGGCGGCCGCGAGGCTCCCCACCACCTTCCACCACACCCCCTTGGTGCGATGGAAGCTGTTCTCCAGGCTCTTCACGATGCCCCCTTCCTTCACATAGTAGGCGGGTGCCAGCGCGAGGCGCGGGAGGAGGATGACGGGGCCGAGGAAGGAGAGGACGAAGAGGAAGGCGAAGTACGGGGAGTACGAGATGAGGAGGAAGCAGAGGGGGGGCAGCCAGGCGAGCCCCGCGACCAGCATGACGATGTACACCGCCGTGAGTGGCAGGAACGTCTGCGTGGCGCGCCCGATGGCGACGGGGAAGGGGGCGGGCGCCACGGCCAGGCGGAGGAAGAACGCCCGCGACCAGGCGATGAGGAGCAGGAAGAGCGGACCGAAGATGAGGAGGACGGGGAGCAATTCCCGCAGGCCTTCCTGCAGCGCCGTCATGAGGAACTCCTGCCGCTCCTCCCTGTCGAGCGCCTCGAACTTCAGGCGCACCTCATCCCCCACCCTGCGGGAGAATTCCTGCCATCGCGCGGTGGTCGCGCCTTCCTGCAATTGGAGTTCGGTCGCCAGTTCTTGGTAGCGCGCTTCCCCCACCAACCGCCGGACCTGCGTGGCGGCCGCCGTGCCCACCCGTTCCCCCACCACCACCTGCATGAGCACGCTCAGCACCGCCACCGCTGCGAGGCAGAGGAGGATGGTGCGGAAGTTCGCCCGCATCGCGGACCAACTCGCGGTGAGGAGCGTGGTGAGGGAGGAGGTATCCATGGGAGGAGTACGGAATGTGAATGCAGCATGCCCTACGCCGGCCCGGGGCTCAATTGACGCTTCGGCAAGAACGTCTCCGTACCCACGTATCCGTCCCTCCGGACGGCAGTTGCGTTATCCATAGTTTTAATGTATAATATCTATAACAAATATCCTTCCTCCTCTCCCATGGAAAAGTGTGTTCAGAGGCGCGCCACCCTGCTTGCAGGAATGTTCTGCGCCACGTCCATGCTCCTCCTCGCGATAGTGCTGGAGCAGGGAGGCACGTTGCCCATTGATACGGGCAATGTCCTCGCCTCGCTCCTTCCCGTCCTGTGAGGGATAGCACCGCATGAAGGGCAGGGGCTCCGAAGCCCCCCACTGCAGCAGTCCATGACTGGCACAACACCATGTGCCGGTCTTTTGTTGTATAGACAATGTCTATACACCATGGCGCACCCCTCCCCCACTACTCGCATGTCTCTCAACAAGGCGTATGCCCTCTCCCCCCGGGAGAGGGTTAGGGTGAGGGGGTGGAAACGAAGGAGTCCACTTCTTTCAACCACGGATTCTCCTTCCACAGTATCCGCATCCGTGCATCCTCCCTGTTCCGCCACCCTTCGGGCAGGAGCGAGATGAGGCGGCGGGCAATGGTCAGCGCGCGTTCTTCATCGCCCACGGCGCGCTCCGCCCGGAACGCCGACTCATGCGCCCGGACGGAGTGCGGCCACAGCCGCAGCGCCTCCTCCGTCGCCGCGGCCACGGCGGACGCATCGCCGCGGAGGGCGGCATGCCGCGCGGCAAGCAGGTGGACCGTGGCATCCTGCGGAGGGAGGAGCCGGCGCAGCCGCGCCATCTCCCAGTCGAACGCGCGGTTGAGGATGACGCTGTCCGCGGGATCCCGCACCGCGGGCAGGGCGGAGAGGATTGCTTCCGCTGCGCGCACAAGGATGGCGCGGTCCAGCGGGAACATCCTGCTCGCGCGCACCGTCGCTTGCACGGCCGCCATCCGATCGCCGCGGGCGGCCGCATCCTCCCCCGCCTGGAGGAGCACGCGGGCGGAGACCCACACGCAGAAGACCGCCGTCACCGCCACCGCAAAAACGGTGAGCGCGGGGAGGAAGAAAGGCCGGCGCTGCTTCCCACCTCCGGCCGCGGGAACGGCGCAACCGACGCCCATCCCCACGATGAGCCAGAAGAACGCGTGCGTGGGCAACACATCGAAACCGAAGAGCAGGGCCGCGCTCCCCCCCGCGAGCGAGAGGAAGATGACGAGGGCGAGCGGCTCCTTCCTCTTCCGCCAGAGAGGGAAGAGGAGCAGCGCGAGGAAGCCGTAGTAGGCGATGAGGCCGGGCAGCCCCAGCGTGAGGAGGAGGTCGAGGGGTTTGCTGTGCGCGCGGTCGATCTGGACCGTGAGGGATTCGTAGCGGTAGATGCTTGCGGGGAGGTACTGCGGCGATACGCTGCCGACGGTTTCCAAGCCGTACCCCAACGGCCGCGCGACGGCCATGCGGACCGCGGTTTGCCAAATGACGCCGCGGGCGCCCAATCCTCCCGTCTGCGTGGGAACCTCCAGCCGGCGGACGACCGCGGTGCCGCCCACCGCCGCGGCAAGGAGAACGCCGAGGGCGAGGATGGATGCCCCTCTCTTGCTCCACGTCGCCGTCATGGCGGCGGCGAGCGCGGCCGCCACCCCCAGCCCCAGCAGCGCCGCCCGGCTCCCCGTGGCCGCGAGGACCACGACGCCCAGGAGGAAGACCGCCGTCCACCGGAGGTTCACCGCCCTCTCCCCTCCCGTCATGCGGAGGCTGACGAACGGGAGGGTGAGGAGCAGGAACTGGCCGAGGAAGTTGGGGTGGCCGAGGGTGGAGAACACGCGGCCGAGGAACGCTTCCCCCTGCCAGGCCGCGCCCAGCGGATCCAGATGCGCCGCTTGGAGGATGCCGTAGAGGACCACGGGAACCGCGCTCCATGCGAGCGCACGGATGAGGAGGCCCCTCCCCTCCCCGCTCCGCCCGAGTGTGGCGCCGGTGACGGCAAGGGCGAGCAGGAGGACGTACGACACCGCGCCCTCGAAGCGGGGCGGATCACCCGCAAGGCTCTGGAGCGGGGCAACGGACCAGAGGGGCGAGAGGAACGAGACGAGGAAGAACGCGAGGAGCAACCGCCCCGCACCGCTGCGGAAGAGGAGGGACTGGACGCGCTCCGCTCCCTCTTCTACGGAAAGAAGTAATCCCGCCACCGCCGCAATGCCGATGAACGGCAGCTTCGGCAACGTGAATTCCAGTGCGGAGAGCGGCAGGAACGCGGCCGCGCTCCCCATCATCCCGAGAAGAAACAGCCAGGAGAGGATACCGCCGCGCACCAACGATCGCATGGATGGCAGTATACGGAAAAGCTCCATGACACACACTTATGGTGGTTCCACACCTGATCCCAACACGTTTGGTCATTGGTCCTTGGTGCTTGGTCATTCATCCTTGCTACAATCTTCCTGATGGAACGGTCGCTCCGCCACATCCTCCTCCTTGCCGCCGTTGCCGCCGGCCTCGCCGCGCTGTTCTTTCTGCCGGTGCTGTGGAACGATTTCGTGGACCTGGATGATTTCCTCCTCATCGTCAATAACCCTGCGGTGCAGGAACTCTCGCACCGGTCCATGCGCCGCATCTTCACGTCGTACGACCCGGAGCTGTACATCCCCTTCACGCTCCTCAGCTACCAGATCGAGCACGCGCTCTTCGGTTTTACGCCGGCCGTGTTCCACCTCACCAGCCTCGTCCTCCACGCCCTCAACACCGCCCTGGTGTTCGCGGCGGCGTACCTGCTCTCCGCCCGGCGCAAGTGGGCGGCGTTCGCATGCGCGCTCCTCTTCGCGCTCCATCCGCTGCAAGTGGAGGCGGTGGCGTGGGCATCCGCGCGCAAGGACGTGCTCTCCGCCTTCTTCTTCCTCCTCTCCCTCACGCTCTACCTGTGGTCGGAGGGATCCGGCAAGAAGAATGTGCGTTGGGCGAGCATCGCCACATTCGCGGGTGGCCTCCTCTCCAAGGCGAGCGTCCTCCCCCTGCCCGTGATCCTGTTCGCGTACCTATGGAAGGAACGGAAGCTCTCGCGCGCGTCCGCACAACGGCTCATCCCCTACGTCGCGCTCAGCGCCCTCTTCTTCCTCATCGCCCTCGGCGGCAAAACACGCAACATCTCCTCCCTGCCCGCATGGCAGCAACTCCTGCTCTTCTTCAAAGGCATCGCGTTCTCGCTGCAGAAAGCCTTCCTCCCCTGGCCGCTGGTTCCCCTCTACCAGCAACCGGCGGCCATGGAGCCGCTCGCGCCGGATTATTTGGTGCCCCTGCTCCTGGTGCCCGCACTGGCGCTCGCGCTCTTCTTCCTCCGGAAGAACCGCTCCCTCGTCTTCGGCGCGGCGTTCTTCTTTCTCCTTTTCCTCCCCTCCGCCGCCACCTTCATGAGGAACGGGATGGTGTTCTACTTCTCTGACCGTTACACCTACCTGGCGCTCATCGGCATCTTCTTCCCCGCGGGGCTTGCCGCGGACCGCCTGTACGCGGGTTTGCGGGGGAACGCGCGGAAGGTCGCGCTCGGCGCGGGTGTGGCGGCCATCGCCGCCCTGGGCTTCCTCACCCTGCGGCAGCAACGCGTGTGGGAATCTTCGGAAACGCTCTACCTGCATACCGTACGCATACACCCCGGCTCCATGGCGTACGCCAACCTGAGCATCCTCCTCTACAACGAAGGCAAGAAGGAGGAGGCAAAAGCCATCCTTGCGAAAGCCATCGCGTTCGCGCCGGAGGATCCCCGTTTCCTCCCCTCCATGGCGCTCGTGGCTGAGGAGGAAGGAAATGTGCCGGAGGCGCTGGAGATTTTGCGCCACGCCGCGGAGCTGCTGGATAGGCGGCCCATCTACTCCATGCAGGACCTGCGCCCGTACTACCAGTACGGGGAACTGCTGCAGCGCGAGGGGCGCGTGACGGAATCCATAGCGGTGTTCGAACACGCGGTGACGCGTGCGCCGGAGTTGGCGGAACCCCACTACAACCTGGGGCTCCAATACCAGTTGGCCTCGCAGCCAGCCAAGGCGGAACCGGAGTTCGCCCGTGCGGCGGAGCTTTACCGTTACCACCTCTCCGCCCTCTACCACCTGGCGGGCGTGCAGGCGGAGCAGGGAAAACTGGCGGAAGCCATCGCCACGCTGGAGCGCCTCACCTCCATGGATCCCGGCTTCGAGAAGGCGCAAGAGCACCTGGTGAACCTGCGGCGGATGGTGCAGCTGGGAGGATCCGCACGGTGACTTCTCCCTGGCGTTCCGTCCCCTCCCTTTGCCGATGAGGAAGAGAAATGTCTTTAGATGTATGAAATAGCATTCATTTACGTCGTTTAATCAGAAATATCACACTTCCTGACTATTGACTTTTTTCACATTGGTGATTAAATGTGTAACCCCCCTCCAAACCTATGAAGAACCTTTCCCGATTCCTCATCGTTCTGGTGGTCTGCGCCATGGTGAGCGGCTTCGGCCCCACCACCATAGGGCTTGCGGAAGCGCCGGAAGCGCCGAACCCCGATGAGCTGGAAACCCGGCTCACGGAGCTCAAGCGCCAGTGGGAAGACAACCAACAGGAGTACTTCAAGCAGCAGAAAGACCTGCACCTCACGGCGGAGCAAGTGCGCCAGCACCTCTGCGCGCTGGGGAAGAAAGACTACTGCCCCGTGGAAGGGGTGAACGTGGACATCCGCAGGCTCGCCTTCGCGGTGGCGCTGGCGGAGACGGAGAACTGCAAGACGGGAACGGGGAAGAGCAAGAACAACTGCCACGGCATCATGCAGTGCAAGGGAGGCCGCTGCGGCCCCCGCACGTTCGATTCCCCCGAGGACAGTTACCGGGAATTCGAGCGGATTTGGATCAAGAACTACGGCGACCGCTTCCCCACGCGCGAGGATGCCAAGCGGTACGTGGATAGCGAGGCGATCGACTGGTACAAGACGGTCACTGCCATCTACTACGGCAAGCGGGAAGTGGTGGTTCCGGGGATGGCGGTGGCGGAGTAGGGGGAGTGGGAACCAACGAGATGCTTCCTTGCCCTCCTTCCCCCGCAGCGCCTACACTCCGCACCCATGCCGTACCGCATCTTTTCACGACACGGTGAATCGGAATGCAACGTCGCCAATACGACGCGGAGGGTGTTTACCGGCCAGTTCGACACGCCGCTCACGCCGCATGGGGAAGAGGAAGCGAGGGAATTGGGAAGGGTGCTCGCGGCACGGGATGATATCCGCCTTTCCCTCGCCGTCAGTTCGCAGCTCATCCGGGCAAGGGAGACGGCGCGCCTGGCCCTTGAGCAACTCCCCCATCCGGTACGGCTGGCTTGCATCCCCGCCCTCAATGAGCGTTCGCTCGGGATCTTCCAGGGACGGCCCGCCGAGGAAGTGTATGCGGAATTCCCGCAGTATCGCGATGATCCCGCCTTCAACAAGTTCCCCCAGGACTTCGTGCAGAAGGCTCCCGGCGGGGAGAACCTGACGGATGTCACCAACCGGGCGTGGCCGGTGATCGAAGAGTTGGAACAGACGGAGGGGAACATCCTCATCGTCTCCCATATGATCGTGTTCCGCTGCATCTTGGCAAGGATGTTCGACCTCACCGAGGACGCCATGAATAACCTGCAGATCCCCCATGCCCAACCCATCATCGTAGAACTGAGGAAAGGAGAGTACCGCTTGAGGGAGGGGTTGGAGATGGAGAAAACCGCGTGATGATTCCGGAATAGAGGGAAAGATGGCTGCCTGAGCGTGAGCATCAAAGGACCATGGGAATATCACCCATAAACAAGCGCGAGGCGGGCGATCGGTCACCGGACGCGGACACTCTCAAGGACTTCCAGGATCAACGGCCGGCACACACCTTCGAATGGCGCCGATGGGGCGGCGAAACCGATCCCATAGTACTGCCCGTTCCCTGTGAGGAATGCATACGTTGCGGACTTCACCGTGACAGTGCCCACAGCCATGTCCCCTTCCAGGCGGGCATTCTTTTCCCCGATATCCTGCACCGTCATGCGGATGTTTGCATTACCCGTTTGCTCGCGTAGTCGGCTCTCCGTGTACTCCTTGAACGTCATTCCCTGCGGAAGAGAGTCGGTATTGATGATGAACGTGCATCCCTCGTTGGAAACCGCCACTTTCGTCCTCTCCGGTTCCGGCAATGCCGAGCGGTCCACATTCGGCCAATGCGGATACTTCACCTCAAAATCATCCGTGTTGTAGAGCAGGTACTGCTGCCCGTTGCCGAATTCGCCGGGACGGGAGGCACGGCTTCCCGTTTCCATGGGGCGGGCCTGTACGATGACCATTGTTTCGGTTGGTGCACCGCCCGCCACGTCCACCGTGGTCACGGCGACGGGTGGCACCAGGTTGGCCGGGAAACCGATGGTGTTGAAATACACGGCATACTGGCCCGGTTTGACGGAAAACGTGGCTACGCCCCGCCCATCCGTCCTTGCGACCCCTCCCACGGGCGGAGGCCCCGGCTGCCTCCCCACGTCCACTTCGATATTCCCCAACGGCTCATTGCCATCCGTCAGCACCGTCACCATCAGCTGGGCATCCCCCCGAATATCCTCAACGGGGCGCGGGAAGAGAAACCGAAGCGCGAAATATCCCATTAACACAAAGGCCGGAACCAAGGCCACCAGAATAATTTTCTTCATCCAATGCGGCATTCTATCAATGAGTTGCATGACGAACAAGCTCCGAGTTCCTGCTGAGCACAATTCACGGCCCCCCCGCGAACCGGGTGTATGCTCTCCCCCGTCTTCCCCTGCTCCCCTTATGGAAAACGCCACTGACCAATGCTGCCCCACATTCCGCCCCGAAAAGTGGGAAGGGAAAACGCACCACTGGCAGGGCGCCCGCTTCCTACGGGAAACCATCCCCACCTTCTTCCACATCCCCTTCCCTCCCATGATCGGAAAGAGGATCACCAAGATGTGGAAGGCGGCGCATGAGGCGCAAGCCGAACCGCCCCGGGAAGACTGGCTGGTGCTTTTCAACGACCCCACCCCCTTCCGCTCCGAGCTGCTCATGGGAGTCACCAAGCCCGTTGAGGGGGCGGATAACGTGCAGATCTCCGGCACCTTTGTGAGCAAGGTCTACGACGGTTCCTACAACGCCATGCCCAAGTTCATGAAGGAGATGGATGCGTACTTGCAAGGCCAAAACAGCAAAGCCTCCACGTACTACATCCACTACGCCTACTGCCCCAAGTGCGCCAAGGAAGCCGGCCACAACTACATGGTCCTGTTCGCGCAGACGGGGGTGTAGGTAAATGAAGTGAATGCACCTTTTAACAATAATTGAGCACCACTGTTGTATTGATTGAATTCACCATGAAAAAAGGAGGTTATGAACTCCCAGAATAAGTCCATCCCAAGCATTTACGAACAAATTACTCATGGTAGAAGCAAACAGTTGAAGACGCACACCCTGCTTATACTTCCACTGCATCCAAGGGGAAAAATCATGATAGTCAGTATTCAGTTTTATCTGGCGTAATGCTGAATCAATAGTAGCCAAAGGGATATCGCGAGAAGAGATACTGACAACTGACAGCGTATTCCCGCGGCTGATAAGGGCACTCAGAACATTATGACTATCGGGATTTCCTCTAACGACACGAAAAACATCAACCTGCTCATCGTAGAGCCATTCCCCGCTGGAATCTGTGAGGGAAGAGATAATTTGTCCTGGTTCATCACGGTTGATGTAATACGTTTCAATGTTCATCATCGCTGGATCAGCGGCTTCATAGGGAGAACCTAGGGGATACTTCCAAGTAATTGTATACGCGGAATCAATAGTGGCATTCCATTGCTTCAGCATTTTGTTATAAAGATTTCTATCTTTGGACAGCACTCTGCCTCCTGTAATGGAGAGAATACTCGGCAATCGAAAGCTGAAAGGAAGGCGAGGAGCAGTTACTGTTTCCCATGCCTCAGAAGGTAGTGCAGGGTTCATAAGTGCCGATTGTTCAATGCCATTCCATTCTGTCGTTTTGGTTTCTTCATCTAATGTCCGCGTTCTGATGGATTGGATCATCTTCCATACTGCCTGCACAGCTTCGGGCGATGGATTATCGGGGTACAATTGTACTAGTGTGCTTTTGTCTTTCGTCAGGATGAGGAAGTAATGTCTTTCCTCTGACTCACGTCGTATCAATCGGTGCTCAAAATACATGCCACGCCGGAGATCAATTGCATTTTCAACAGATTCTTTCACCGTTTTCTGAGGAGATTCTGTCCCAAACTGTTCGAGTATGAATACAGGGCAAGCAGGGAATCTCGTGCACGCCTCATCGAAGAATAAGCCGACATTGTTGTTGGAACTACTTGGGACAGAATCATTGAAATAGATGTCTACTGTGTGATACACATCGCCAGGTCGGACCGTGAATATAGTCGGGAGAGATAACGAAAAAGGGCGAGCAGGGACAGGTACATACTGCTGCTCTTCATCCGAAGAAAAGGAAATGACATTCTGGGAACAAGGTGGATTATCGCGAGGGTGATATCGAGGGGGATCGTAAAAATTAAAACAGTATCTACCATTGGGATGGCTGCTAATCCATGAAGCAATGGCCGGAATTTCTGAATAGGTATCTGCTAATGCGAACTCGAAACCTTGGGATAACAAAAGAACAATAATAACCAAAGGAATACTCGATACTCTGATCAGCCTCTGAAAAGGATGGGGTGCCACGAAAACGGCTAAAGGCTAGATGAAAATAGTCCTTTACTAAAGGACACTAGATCTATTATAACAGAAATCCAGAGGGCTAGGAGTTTGTGTCCATGATGAGTTCTAACCGTCCACTTCACTGGTTCGCTGTTAGAAATATATTTTGGCTTATGCATGAGCAAACAAATGCTCATTTTGAGATGGTGCCGTGGAGAGGACTCGAACCTCCACATCCTTGCGGATACTAGCCCCTCAAGCTAGCGCGTCTGCCAATTCCGCCACCACGGCACGTAGGCAACAAAGAACGGAGGGTGCCGCAGCGAAAATGCCACGACAGAAGATTGGATCTGAGACAAGTCTACCAAGAATAACCGCTCCTGCAACCTGTTCGGAAGGGTTCAAATGCGGACAAAACCCTCTTTCGCCTCCACCCCTCACTCACAATCCCCTCTCTCCACTTCTTCCATGTACGGGGCCATATCGTCGTGCGTGGGATCACCCAACTGTAGGGCATCGTCATTCAGGTCCACCCCGTCCAACAGATCCTCAATATGCGCCCTACGCAGGGCGAGATCCTTATGACAAACACTATTGGGATACACAGCCACAGGTGCATCGTCCAAAGTGGAAGGAAAGTCGGACTCAACTGTAGGGGATGTACGCATAGTGGACACAGCATGTCCTCCCTGCGCGCGCCGTCCAGGGGATACGGTGGCCTCGCCCTTCCTTGCTCATCCTCTTGCGGAAATTTGATCATGCCATCCCCTTCAGCCTCGCCTTCTCCTCTTTGGAAAGGGGCAGGCCCTCGATGAAACGCAGGAACGTTTCGCGGGTGACCTTCTCCCCCCGCGTGAGCGCCTTGAGCTTTTCGTACCCGCCGGGGACGCCGTGCTTGCGCAGGAGCGTTTGGATGGCTTCGGCGATCACCTCGGGATGGTCGGCGAGTTCCTTTTTGAGGGCGGCGCGGTCCAGCGTGAGCTTCTTCATTCCTCGCTCGATGGAACGGAGGGCAAGGAAGTGGTAGCCGAACGCCACGCCCAGGTTCCGTTGCACGGTGGAATCGGAGAGGTCGCGCTGGAGGCGGCTTATGGGGAGCTTGGAGGCGAAGTGGTCGAAGAGCGCGTTGGCGATGCCAAGGTTCCCCTCCGCGTTCTCGAAGTCTATGGGGTTCACCTTGTGCGGCATGGTGGAGGAGCCCACTTCCCCGGCCACGACCTTCTGCGTAAAGACGCCGCGGGAGACGTAAAGCCATGCGTCGCGGCAGAGGTCCAGGAGGATGGTGTCGATGCGGTGGAAGAGGTGGCTAAGCTCCGCGATGTCGTCGTGGGGGTTGATCTGCGTGGTGTGCGTGAGCGGGGTGAGCCCCAGGCCTTTCACAAACTGCGCGCGGAACCGTTCCCAGTGGACGTGGGGATACGCGGCCTTGTGCGCGGCGAAGTTCCCCACCGCCCCGCCCAGCTTGCCCTGCATCTTGAAGGCGCGCAGCTGTGCGATTTGGCGGTCGAGCCTGTCTGCAAACACCAGGAACTCCTTGCCCACGGTGGTGGGGGTGGCCGGCTGACCGTGCGTGAGGCTGAGCATGGGCACCTTGAGCGCGCTTCGCCCGAACTTCGCCAACGAGCCGTGGAGCCCTTTGAGCGCGGGGAGGAGCACCTGCTTGAGGGCGGCGTGGATGAGGAGACCGTAGGCCAGGTTGTTGACGTCCTCGCTCGTGAGGCCGAAGTGGAGGAACTCCCCGGAGCGGCGGAGGGAGGCGATCTTCTTGAACTGCTCCCGAAGGAAGTACTCCACCGCCTTCACGTCATGGCGCGTGACGGATTCGATGTCCTTGATCCTCTTGGCGTCCTGCGCGGAGAACTTCTCCGCGATGCGCAGAAGCTCCCGCGTGTCGCGCGCGTTCACCTTGGGCAGCTCGCGCACGCCGGGTTCCCGGGCGAGGGCGAGGAAGTACCGCACCTCCACTGTCACACGCGCGCGCATGAGCGCCTCTTCGGAAAAGAAGCCGCGCAGAGGCTCCACTGTGGAAGCGTAGCGGCCGTCTAACGGGGAGAGGGCTCCTTCCATGGCAGAGATGATAGCATACTTCTTGTTGGCTGTTTTGTTCTCCTCCCTCTCCCCTAACCCCTCCCCCACGGGGGGAGGGGGATGTTGTTGTTTTGTGGTTGTTTCTCACTTCGAGTATGTAAAGCGAAGAAACAAACAAATACATCCCCCTCTCCCTTCGGGAGAGGGGCTAGGGGAGAGGGAGAGGAAAAAAACATCACACAGCCACCGTCACCTCCGCCCTCTTCTTCCCTTCGAAGATCTCTCGGAATTCCTCCACGCTCATCGTCTCCTGCTGCAGGAGCACTTTGGCCAGGTCATCCATCTTCTTGCGGTGCGTGTGCAGGAATTCCCGGGCGCGCTCGTACTGCTCCTTGAGGGTGTTCTGCACGAAGGCATCAATCTTCCCCGCGATCGCCTCGCCGTAATTGCGGCTTATCCCCGGATCCGTACCCAGGAACACCGTCCCCTGTTTTTCGCCGTACGCCACCAGGCCGATCTCCTCCCCGCCCATGCCGTACCGCATGGCCATATTGCGCGCGATCTGCGAAGCGCGTTCCAGGTCGTTGCTGGCGCCCGTGGTGATTTCCTTGAAGATGATCTCCTCCGCCGCGCGCCCCCCCAGCAAGCCGCAGATGTCATCCAGGAACTTGCTACGGCTGGTGGTGTAGCGGTCCTCCTCGGGGAGGAACCACGTGACGCCCAGTGCGGAACCGCGGGAGACGATGGAGATCTTGTGGAGGGGATCGGAAGCAGGGCACAGGTGGCCGACGACGGCATGGCCCAGCTCGTGGTACGCCGTAATCTCCTTCTCGCGCTGCGTGAGCTTGCGGGATTTCTTCTCCGCGCCGATCGTGACCTTCTCCACGGAATCCGTGAGGTCCTTCTGCGTGACGCCGGGATGCCGGCGCTTGGCGGCGAAGATGGCCGCCTCGTTCATGATGTTCTCCAAGTCCGCGCCCGTGAGGCCCACCGTCTGCCGGGCGATGTCGAGCAGTTTGACGCCGCGCGCCACCTTCTTGTTGCGGCCATGGACTTCCAAAATCTTCTCGCGCGCGGCCAGGTCCGGCTTGTCGATGAAGATGCGGCGGTCGAAGCGCCCGGGACGCAGGAGCGCTATATCCAGCACGTCGGGGCGGTTGGTGGCCGCCATTACGATGACGTTGGTGCCCTGCTCGAAGCCGTCCATTTCGGTGAGGATCTGGTTGAGGGTCTGCTCCCGTTCATCGTGCCCGCCGCCGAACCCCGCGCCGCCGCGCTGGCGGCCGACGGCGTCTATCTCATCGATGAAGATGATGCACGGCGCGTTGCGCTTGGCCCGCGCGAACAGGTCCCGCACGCGGCTGGCCCCCACGCCCACGAACATCTCCACGAACTCCGAGCCCGCGATGGAGAAGAACGGCACGCCCGCCTCGCCCGCAACCGCGCGCGCAAGGAGCGTCTTCCCCGTGCCGGGCGACCCGACGAGCAGCACGCCGCGGGGGATCTTGGCGCCGATGCTCGTGTACTTCTTGGGGTTCTTGAGGAAATCCACCACCTCCACCAGGTCTTCCTTTGCTTCCTCCGCGCCCGCCACGTCCAGGAAGCGCGTCTTCACCTGCTTGGCATCCGCGATGCGCGCCTTGGACTTGCCGAACGAGAGCGCCGTGGATTGGCTCCGCGCGATGCCGCGGAAGAGCCAGATGACGCCGCTCAGCACCAGGAGGAAGAAAAGGAGGTCGGGCAAAATGGCGAAGAACAGGTTGGCCGTCTCACGGTTCTCCACTTCCACCACCGTGGGATTTTGCGGATCGTTCCAGCCGAGCTGGCTCACGGTATCGGTGTTCTCCTTATACGATTGCAGCACGCCGCCGTCCTTCTGCGTGGCGAACACCTTGTTGTCGCGCACCAAAATCTTCTCCAGCTTGCCGGACGCGTACCCCTGCGTAATCTCGCTCAGCGGCACTTGTTTGGCTTCCGCAAACTCCCGGTCACTCTCGCGCTGCGGATTGAGGAGAAACAGCAGCGACAGGAACACCAGGGTGCTGAAGAGGAAAGCGCTCAGGAGCCACTGCTGCCGGCTTCGCTGCGGGGGTCTGTAGGGGGCTGGGGACACGGGGTCATAGTATCAGGATACTGCGTTGTAGTGAAGAAAAGAGGGGCGGAAAAAGGACAGAGGACTTAGGGATTAGGACTTAGGAAAAGAACAGCCTCGCTTCATCAAACGCCCTAAGTCCTACGTCCTCTGTCCTACGTCCTTTATTTCTTCTTTCTCCTCCTCATCCACGCCCAGCCGACAGCCGCGCCGGCCGCCATCACCGCGAGGGTCGCGGGACCGGTTTGGCCTTGGACGGGACCGTAGGGGATCACGGAGCCTCCGAAGGGCAGGGTGATGACGAGCGGAGCGGTACCGGAGAGGAGGCTGCGGCAGAAGGTGTCGCAGGTGGCCGATGTTTGGCCATTGCTTGCGCCCTCATCGCACTGCTCGCCCGCGTCGGTCACGTGGTCGCCGCACCAGGGGAGAAGGCAATTGCTGCGGCAGCGGTCGGCGGAGGCGTCGCTGTTCTCGGAGCCGTCGTCGCACTGCTCGCCGATTTCCACAATCCGGTCGCCGCAGTAGGGTTCGACGCCGGGCTCCAGATCGCAAGCGGAAGAGCAGCCGTCGCCGTCCTTGGTATTGCCGTCGTCGCAGGTCTCGCTGCCGTCCAGGCGGTAGTTGCCGCAGCGGGGGTAGAACTCCGGCTCCAGCACGCAGGTGCGGGAGCATCCGTCTTGGTCGCGCAGGTTCCCGTCGTCGCACTCCTCACCCTCATCCAGCCACCAGTTGCCGCAGGGAGCGCGCAGGCGGCAATCCTCCAAGCAGGGGCTGTCGGAGAGGCCGTTCTCCTGTCCCTCATCGCACTGTTCTCCCGCCTCCAGAATGGAATCGCCGCAGGTGGGATTCCCCACGTTCACGAGGGTGCAGGAGAGGGAGCAGCCGGGGTCGAACTTCCCATTGTCCGCCCCTTCGTCACACTGCTCTCCGGAATCGATGCGCCCGTTGCCGCAGGCGGAGAGGAGGAGGCAGGCATCGGTGCAGATGCCGCCGGCGGAACCGCCTGTGGTGAGCGAAGCCGAACCATTCCCCGAACCGCGGTCGCACTGCTCGCCGGATTCCACAATGCCGTTGCCGCAGTTGCCGGCCAGGCGGCAGTTGATGCCGCAGGGGTTGTTGCGGGTGCCGTTGCGTGAGCCGTCATCGCACTGCTCCCCGTAGCTGAGCTCTATGACCCCGTTGCCGCAGAAGATGGAGCCGGGGTAGGAGCTGGCGGAACTGTAGGTGAGGTAGGGGTACCAGGAGGAGGAAGAGCTGCTGGAACTGGAACGGGAGGAACTGCTGGAGCGGGAAGAAGAAGAGGAAGAAGAGGAGCTGCTGGAACTGGAACGGGAGCTGGAGGAGGAGGGACGACTGGAACTGGAGCGGGAGGAACTGCTGGAGCGGGAGGAGGAGCTGCGGGAGCTGGAGGATGAGCGGGAGGAGGAAGAGCTGCTGGAACTGGAGCTTGAGGAGGAGGAAGACGAAGAGGAACTACTGGAACGGGAACTTGAGGAGGAAGACGAAGAGGAGCTGATTGAACTGGAAGAGGAGGAAGAGCTGCGGGGACTCGAGCTGCTGCTCGCCAACGTACAAGCGCATTGCTCGCACACCCCCGTCCCGCACCACACCATCCAGCATTCCTCCTGGTAACCGGCGGGGCATCCGCTGCTCACGGAGGAGCTCCTGCTGGTTGTACTGCTGCTGGAGGCCACGCTGCTCGAAACCGCCGCACTGCTCGAGGCTCCTGCGCTGGAAGAGGCGCCCGCGGAAGAGCTGCCGCCGGAGGACCCTGTGCTCCCCCCGCCACCTCCACCGCCGCCGTCGCCATCCGAGGAATCGCCCCCACCTCCTCCACCATCACTGGACATGCCCGTGCTTATGGTTCCGCCACCCAAGCTGCTGAACCCTCCCCCTTCGCAACCGAAAATTGGGTAACAGAAGCCCAAGTTGCACCCGCAACCGCAGGGATTCGTATCACAATCAACCATACCGGCGACCACGCCGGCGCAGTCCGCCGCCGTTTGGCAGCACATGGGATCATGCTGGCATTGGTGCTGGATGCACCGGTCATTGGTACAGGCATCGCCGTCGGCGCAATCGCTGTCTTCATCGCAACCGGCTGCACATTGGCACTGCGGATTGGCGTCGGTGCTCACATTGGCGCAGTACTGCCCTTGCGGACACTCGCCGCCGCAGTGGGCTACCGGCTCTGCCGGCGTGGAAGCGATGAGGCCGCATGGCGGAGGCGGGGGCGGGGGGGGAGGAGGGGGAGGAGCTGAGGCGACTGAGGAAGATAAGCCTGGATAACCCAGTGTACAGACACCAAAGGCCCCGGCGACTAAGCATATGCAGACTTGGCCGGGGTTGGGAAAGGGACTCAGGAGGCACTGTCCCACACAATCCGCATCCGTATGGCATCCGCTAATCGAAACCTGGCTGGAGGAATTCGGCAGTGCAAGACTTGAAGCAGGCAATTGCCCGGTAAAGAGATTCGGAATATACGGCCGCAACAGCTGTTGCAAGGACACGCCCACGGTGAGCGCAAGGAGGACGACAATCAGAAGTCGCCTGACCTGCATGCGGCTGGCACTCTATCACATTTCTGGAAGCCAAATCGAGCCTCCCCCGCTTGCCAAGGGCCCGCACGAGGTTCTGGCTCCTCATTTCCTTTTTTGTTTGCGCTTGAACCATAGCCAACCGACCGCCGCCCCCGATGCCATCACGAGGAGCGCCGCCGGGCCGGTTTGCGCCGCAAGGGGATACGCAACGGAGGGGAGAACGCTGGCGGTCCACGCGGCGGGATGCGGCGCCACCGTGCGGCAGTGGATGTCGCAAACACCGCCCGGAACGCCGTTCTGCGCACCGGCGTCACATTCCTCCCCCGTTCCCAGGCTGCCATCACCGCAGCGCGGCAGGATCCCCCGCTCCACAAGGCATAGTTCCGTGCAGGGGCTCCCTTTGGTACCGTTACGCGGGCCGTCGTCGCACGCTTCCCCCTCTTCCACCACGCCGTCCCCGCAACCCGCAACCCGCCTGCATTCCGCGGTGCAGAAGGAGCCGGGGATGGCGTTGCGCACCCCCTCGTCACACTCCTCGCGTGCATCCCGCGTCCCGTCGCCGCAGCGCCCCTCCATGGAAGGCACGGACGAGGAGGAAGGGGAGGGGAACTGCAGTTGCCAGGAAGGGACCTGTGCGGAGGAGGCGGAGGAAGGAGGGGAAGAAACGGGCATCGGGAGGATGACGCTTCCCTCGGAGGATGCCGCGGAAGCCTGCATGCTCGACGCCGAAGAACCGGTTTCCGGAGCCGGATGCCAAGTGGTGAGCGCATCCCGGGAGGAAGAGGCGCGTGAAGAGGAAGCGGGGACCACGTTCCCGCGGTAGAGCACTTCCACTGCCACGGGCGTGCCTCCGTCGGCCAGGCCGCTGTCGCAGGCGCCGTCCAAGCCGCCCTGCGCCGCATCGCAGCGTGAGCCGGCCCTGATGGACGCGTCCTTCCCGCACCGGAAGGCGTGCAAGTTGCCCGTCTCCCCGTCGATATCCGCATACACGACGAAGTACTTCGAAAGGAGCGCGCACTGGAAGGCGCATTCGGGGGAGGCAATCCCCGCGCCGGGGTACGGGTACTCCACCAGGATCGGCGTCCCCTCGCACAATGTGCGGCTTCCGCTTCCCACATCCCCCAAGAGCACCTGTCCGGAAGAGAACAGGGAAACCATGTCCCACAGCATCACCACAGCCGCAACCACCCCCAAGGTGACGAAGGCACCCCCCCAAGCTTCGTTCCGGTGGACGCGACGCCGCATCGGCATGGCCTCTAGAGTAGCAGCGGTCGTGCTTCCCCGCTACACTGCACCGCATGCCGGATGCACCACCAAAACTTTTTTCGCGGCAAACCGCCGTGTTCCTGTTCTTCATTACGCTCCTCTCGTTCCTCACGTACTTCTACCGGTACAGCGAGCCGCAGCGCGTGTACTGGGATGAGAACTACCACATCGCCAGCGCGCAGAAGTACCTGCACGGCGTGTTCTTCATGGAGCAGCATCCGCCCCTGGGCAAGCTCCTCATCGCGCTCGGGGAGAAGATGTTCCACCCCAACGCGCGCACGGACCAGTTCCTCGCCACCGACTACGGGCGCGAGTTCGGCGACGACTTCTCCTTCACCGGGTACCGCTTCTTCTCCGCCTTCCTCGCATGGTGGACCGCTCCGCTGCTCTTCCTGATCTTCCTCCTCCTCACCCGCAACACGCTCTTCTCCGTGCTCCTCAGCTTCCTCTACGTCTTCGACAACGCCCTCATCGTGCACCTGCGGGGCGCCATGCTGGAGGGGCCGCTCATCTTCTTCAGCGCGCTCACCATTTTCCTGTTCCTCCTGCTTCTGGAAAAACGGGAGAACGTCCGCCTGTCGCGCCTCCTCAGCATCGGCTTCGGCGTCTCCTTCGCGCTGGTGGCCGCCACCAAAGTGCTCGGCCTCGTGTTCATCCTGCTCCTCCCCGTATACCTGTGGACGCTCCGTTACCGGTGGAAGACGATACTGCGGCGGACGGGGTACTTCCTCCTGGGATTCGCGGTGGTGTACGCGGGCATTTGGCAGACGCACTTCGCGCTCGGCAGGCGCGTGGTCCCCGAACTGCCGGACAAGGGCTACTACCAAGCGTCCATCGCCTACAAGCAACTCATCACCGAAGGCAAGACCGGCTCCCTGTTCGCCTTCCCCCTCATGCTGCGCGACTCGATCAAGTTCATCCCCCACTACAACCGCGGTACGCCGCGTTTGGACCTGTGCAAAGCGGATGAGAACGGGAGCCCCTTCTACCTGTGGCCGTTCGGGGGGCGCTCCATCAACTTCCGGTGGGAGACCCCGGACAGCAACGAGTACCGCTACCTCTACCTCCAGTCCAACCCCGTGGTGTGGCTCGTCTCCTTCGCGGGCGTGCTGGTGGGGGCCGCGCTCCTCCTGGGCTCCGTGCTGTTCGACCTGCGCACACCCCTCCGGAACCGCTTCCTCCTCACGGTGTTCACGGGGCTCTACGCCTCGTACATGATCGCCATCGCCAGCATCGGCCGCGTGCTCTACCTGTACCACTACTTCATACCGCTCGTCCTCAGCTTCCTCATCCTCGGCATCGTAGTGATGGAACTGCAGCGCATCGGCGGCTGGAAGCTCACCGAGCACCGCAAAACGGTGGCGCTCCTCGTGTTCGCCGGCCTCATCTTCGCCTCCTACGAGTTCTACCGCCCCCTCACGTACTACGAGCCGCTCACGGACGCGCAGTTCAAGCGCCGCATGGTCCTCCCCGTGTGGGAGCTCGCCTGCGTGCACTGCGAAAAGGTGAACGGCGTGGCGGTACCGTGTAAATGATGAGGATTCCGATGATTCCGAGGATTCCGAGGACCATCTTGCAGTAACACTGAACCTCGAGATGCCTTAGTTCTTCGGCATCGTCGGAATCGTCGGACTCCTTCTCCTTTTTAAATCCCACAGCTCCCTGAACATCCGCAAAATCACGCGCGCCGAGCCGCCCGTGGGGTTGCCCGCGCGCCGCGGGTAGTGCGGCACTTCCACCTGGTACCAGGGGATGCCCCGCCGCTTGAGGTTGAGGAACATCTCCGTGTTGAAGAGCTTCTCCACCCCGTGCACCGGCCGGATCTGCGGCCAGATTTCCCTGCGGAACACCTTCATGCCGCAGTTCACGTCGCGCACCCACAGCCCGAGCACCGCGAGGTTCATCACCCCCAGGATCTTTCCGAAGACGCGCCGGATGAAGGGGTCCGCGCGCTTGCGCCGGCGCCCCGTGACGAAGGCGAAACGATCCAAGTGCGGGAGAAGGCGGGAGATGTCCTCCGCGCGGAACTGCCCGTCGCTGTCCATGAAGGCGATCGCCTCGCCCTGTGCCGCGTCGCAGCCCGTGCGCACGGAGAGCCCGTAGCCTTGGTTCTTCTCATGGCGCACGATGCGGAGACCCGGAAGGGAGGTCTGCAGGCTTTGCAGGACGCTCAAGGTGCCGTCCGTGGACCCGTCATCCACCGCCACGATCTCCGTCCCGATGCCGGACTTCACGACCCACTGCTCCACGTCACGCAGGGTCGCGGCGATGTTCCGCTCCTCATTGAAGCAGGGCAGGACGACGGAGAGGGAG
>Ga0172379_10000660_pt1 | contig 83367 bp, 81 predicted proteins | sample GrowelOW334metaG_FD_119756 | JGI IMG/M metagenome (GOLD analysis project Ga0172379, IMG submission 119756) | Groundwater microbial communities from an aquifer near a municipal landfill in Southern Ontario, Canada - Groundwater well OW334 metaG | ecosystem: Environmental > Aquatic > Deep... | reverse complement strand
TATTCGATTAATTTGTTTTGTACCGGGTAGTATTTTGCCATATGTATTCATGGCAATACCGTAGCGTCCTTTCATCGATCCTCCAAGCTATCGATGTGTACGGTATCTATCTGAACCTATGCAGATAGTGATTTACAGAGATAGCTGCCTTTGCCCCGTCGCCAGCCGCCACTACAATTTGCTTAAAATAACCATCTGTTACGTCACCCGCCGCAAACAGCCCCTCGATCTTGGTTGACTGAGACTCATCTACCTTGATTTCTTTTTTATCGTTGAGTTCGGCTAGATCAGAAACCATTTCAGAATTTGGAATCGATCCGATTTCAACAAAAATGATTTTCGCTTCAATTTCAGTCTTCTCCTTTGAGTCGATATTTTCATAGACCAGACCCGAAACCATGCCATTCGTTTGCTTTATCTCAACTGTATTAGCTAAGTTAATAACTTTTATCTTAGGATTATCCTGAACCTTTTTAATAGTAATTGTCTCACCGGACAACTCTTTGTTTAAATTAATTATCGTCACCGACTCAGCAACCTTTTCTAAAATTAAGGCTGCTTCAACTGCAGCATAGCCCCCACCAATAACAAGAGTGCTTTTACCCCTTGCAAACGGGCCATCGCATGTCGCACAATAACTCAGTCCTTTACCAACTAATTCGTCCTCTTTGTCGATCCCGAGCTTTCTGGATCTCTTTCCAGAGCAGATCAGTACCGCCTTAGCTTCATACGTGGATCCTAAGGTTGTGATTTTAAATGTATCCCCCACTTTTTCAACTCTTTTCACCTCTTCGTCGGTCTTGATTTGAACATTTTCGAATGATTCCGTGTGTTCACGCATCGCCTTGATAAGATCAAAACCAGTAGTTTTTTTAAAACCGGGATAATTTTCCATTTCCCCAGCAACAATGGCTTGACCACCAACTTCCTTGGTGATAATTAGAGTATTGCGTTCATATCGAGCAGCATATATACCAGCCGAAAGAGCTGCTGGTCCCCCGCCAACAATAACTACATCATACATTTTTCCTCACTTTGCCATTTTAACAATTTGCTCAACAAGTCTATTTGAATATCCCCATTCGTTGTCATACCACGCGACAACCTTTACTAAATCACCATCGACAACTTGCGTCAATGATAGATCTATAATGGCCGAGTGTGGGTCGCCCACAATATCAGAAGAAACCAAAGGATCATAAGTTGCCCTAACTATCCCATGCCAACCTTCCTCGGCACAGGCTTCTTCCAGATAGCTATTAACCTCTTCAACCGTTACTTCTTTCTTTAATAGCATTACCATGTCGGAAATCGATCCAACTGGAACGGGAACTCTGATCGACAAGCCGTCAAACTTACCCTTTAACTCGGGGATTGTAAGTGTTGCCGCAATTGCTGCACCAGTCGTGGTTGGTATTGTATTGATTGCAGCACTTCTAGCGCGTCTCAGGTCCTTGTGTGGACCGTCAACCAAGACCTGATCGGCGGTATATGCATGAATGGTTGTCATCATCGATTTTTGAACTCCAAATCGATCGTTCATCATCTTCATAATCGGCGCAATGCAGTTTGTTGTACAAGATGCATTAGAAATAATTTTATCTTTTGAAGAAAGATTTTCGCTATTCACTCCCAAAACGATCGTGTCAACTCCCCCACCCTTGGCAGGGGCAGAAATAATAACATTTTTAGCTCCCGCCTTTAAATGAAGAGAGGCGGATTCTTTGTCCGTAAAACGTCCGGTTGATTCAACCACGATATCAACTCCCAGCTTCTTCCACGGAAGCTTGGCTGGATCTGGCTCGCTCAATACACCAGTCGCATCCCCGTCTATATTAATCTCCCCGACAAAATTTTTATCCTTAGAATCCATTCCCTCAATCTTATTGGGCAAGACCCCGTAGACCGAGTCGTATTTTAGAAGATGCGCCAAAGTCTTGGCATCTGCAAGATCGTTAACCGCTACAACTTCTATCTCGCCTTCTTCAAGTTCTCCGATTAGTCGTTTTTCGATAATTGCCCGAAGCGCCTGCCTTCCAATCCTTCCAAAACCATTAATAGCTACTTTTATTGACATATTCCCTCCAACTTTATTTTTCAACCGGTGTTTTAGCCGGTCTTCCAGACAAAACTTCAATGATATTCTCTGCCACGCAAACAGACATCGACTCTCTAGCCTCGTGAGTTGCGCTCGCAATGTGCGGCGTCAGGACAACATTTTTTAATGCTATTAAATCTGGATCGATCGATCCCTCTGACTCAAATACATCAAGTCCAGCAGCAAATATCTCTCCGTCCCGCAAAGCCTTAATCATCGCCTTTTCGTTAATTACTGCGCCTCTTGATGTATTGACCAGAATCGCTGACTTCTTCATCATTTTAAACTCACCAGTCGAGATCATATGTTTGGTGGACGGACAAAGAGGCACATGTAAAGATATAAAATCACTTTTTTCGAGAAGCTGATTCATAGATACGAAGTTTGCCTGAAAGTTTCTTTCTACTTCTTCGTCATGTTGGATATCATGATAGAGCACTTTCATACCAAAACCATGATATGCGATGCTAGCTAAAACTGCACCTATCCTGCCAACGCCAATAATCCCAAGGGTTTTTCCAGCAATTTCAGGACCCGGCAAGAGATCTGGCTCCCAGATTTTGTACTTGCCACTTCTGACATAATTATCACCCTCTACAACTCTTCTAGCGCATGCTAAAAGCAGCGTCATGGCGTGTTCGGCCACCGCCTGAGTCATTACCTCTGGCGTATTAGTGATGATTATATTCTTTTTGGCGGCAGCGCAAATATCGATATTATCAAAGCCGACTGCATAATTTGCAATGATCGAAACTGAATCATCGATTTTTTCAATTACATCCGCATCAATCTCGTCGCTCAACAGAGTGACGATTGCATCGCAACCGCGCGACTGCTTGATAAGCTCTTCTTTGCTTAAGACCTTATCGACACTATTTTCGACAACCTCGAAATGTTTTTTCAACATTTCAATCCCCTTGTCGTCAATCTTGCGCGCTATAAATACCTTTTTCATATCTCCCCTAAATTCTTTCAAATTTGAGAATTTTGAAAGATTTTAATCTTTTTTCAATCTCGTTAATATCTAATTGCCCAGCATTTGCTCCAAGAGTTTCTATCACTGAGCTAGAGTTAATAATGCCCCATTTTGCTGATTCTTCAATACTGTGCCCCAAGATTAGCCCCCCGCAAAAACCGACGGCGAATGCATCACCCGCGCCAGTCGTATCGACTACCTTTACCATCATACTATTTTGGTGGAAATAATTTCCAAGAAATGAGATATACGCCCCAGCCGCTCCATCAGTTATGACCGCAATCTTTGCACCAAGTTTGATAATTTTATCTAATTGTTTCTTAACATCCTGTGTATCTTCTACCGCAAGCCGTGCTTCATCTCTATTTAATATTACGATAGAACAATGTTTGATTATTGACTCAAATTTATCAAAATTGTTCAGTTCCCAAGAGCCGGGATTAAAAATTATATTCGAGCCCGAGGCCACTAATTCTAAAATTCTTTTTTTCAGTTTATCGCTGCCGTGTCCAGCTGATGCCAGATATATCCACGGTGATTGGTCAATCTTAAGCAAGCTGTAATCTCGGGGCTTATGATACGATAGTATGGTTCTTTCGTTCTTATACAGCAAAACTGTTGCTTGATTGGTTGTTTGGTCAGTTTTTACGTTTGCAGTGCCCACCTTATTTTCTTTTAAATAATCAAGTATCGCCTTGCCTTCAATATCATCGCCAATAAAAGTTGAGACCGAACTGTCTATTGCTAACTTTTGAAATCCCACCGCACAATTTAGTGCACTGCCACCAAACGAATCTGAGAGTGACTCTATGGGTATTTTCTCACCATAATCAAAACAGACTTCGCATTCCTTGTGTTTTAGCCTGCAGACCAACTCGGCCTCGCGGTCGTTTACACTTAAAAAATGGTCAACGGTGGAATCGCCAACTGTTAAAATTGAACCCCTCATTACATATATTCTATCACTATTCTAGATCGATAAGAACTCAACTTTATAACTGTGAGTATCGAATGTGGCATATCTGCCAGTTTGAAGAGTTGGGACTTGGATATGGACAGTTGATGGATAATGCTTAACATAAGCCCCAGAGTGAATATGTCCATTAATATGAAACTTCGGAGCATTTGAAAATTTCTGGTTAAGTAAACTTTTTAATGGTGGTCTGTGCGTTACCAAGATTGATCCTGATATTTTTGATGAGTCGGGAATTGCAAAATCTTCGGTTTCCGAGATCCCATATATATTGTAGTTATCAATCTTTTTCGATTGAAGGTTTATCGAATATGAACTCTCATCTATCGTTTTTTGGGCATTTGCACCATCTGAATTTCCCGAAATTACAAATGCCTCGACTTTGCGCTTTCTAATGATCTCAAAAAGCTTCTCTAAAAAAGTTACATCATCGCGGTGCGTGATGTCACCGGGGATAATAATTCCGCCCGGTTTTTCCTTTTCGATAATATCATTAAGATATTTGAGTGTTTTTAGCTGACCATGAAGATCGCTTACGATTACCAACCTCATATGCCAAGGGCTTTGCTCACTACTTCGTCTAACTTATTAAAGTTTTCAACAGATTGAGCGTTCATAAACACACTTGGAGTACCTTGCAGCTTTAAGACAACTGCATCTTTTTCATCTTGATCTATTCTGTTTTTGACAGCATCAGAATTTAAATCAGCATTAAATTTTACAGTATCAAGTCCCAGTTCCTTAGCGAGCGCAACTACCGAAGCCTCATTAGTGTCCACAGTCTTCGAAAACAAAGCATCGTTCATCTCTTTGAATTTTCCCTGAATATTTGCGGCTTCGACTGCTTGAGATAATATTCTGGAATCGGCATGAACAATCAAATTTCTATATTGCATTGAAGCATCTGGGTATTTGGCTAAGACGTCATTTATGACATTATGGGCCTGCTTACAATAAGGACAAAGAAAATCTGAGAACACGACTAGTTTCACTTTCGCATCTCTACTTCCGATAACCGGCGCTAAGTCATTATACAAAACCTTTGAATCCATTGCTTGGCCAGCGTTCGTAGAAGTGGAACTTGGCGTCGAGCTCGATGGTGAGCCTGATAATAAAAATCCACCAGCGACTAGACCGATAACCACAACTATTACTACAACGATACCTTGAGTATTTTTCATAATTCTTCCCTCCTAATTATTTCAGTAACCTTTTTGATTGTATCATTCACCTTACCTTGTTTATTATCAACAACATAATCACACACAGAAGAATTTTCCATCTCAGACTCCGCTATCAGAAGTCTTTTTTCAATCGTCTTTTTATCTTCCGTGCCTCGGTCCAGTAGCCGCTGACGTAAAAAATCGGGCTCTACCCTTAAAAATATAGCGACAACATTCGAAAAGATTGATTTAAAACTAATGACTCCATTCAAGTCGATTTCCATAATAGCATTTTTATCCGACATTAAAACATTGATTAATTCGGATCTCGACGCACCATACCAATTATTATTAAACATATTTCGCTCGATCAGCTCCCCTGATTTAAACATCTCGTCAAATCGTGACTCGTCGACAAAAATTCGTTCGTTTGTTTCGCCATTTCTTCTAGCCCTCGTGGTCGCTGTTCTAGATTTTGCCAACCTTAATTCCCGACACTCCAGCAGTCCATTGATTACAGTGTCCTTGCCGCTTCCTGAAGGGCCAGTGATAATAAATATTTTTGGGTATTTTTTTTCCTTAATGATTTGCGCGACTCTTTCAATTGACTTTTTGTGCGATGGCCAGTGGGCGAGCTCGATTGCTTCAGGTGCGCTAAGCCATTTAAAATCTTGAAATTCTTCCTCTTGAAGTTTTTTGACCTCGTCAATTTCAACGGCAAATATTTCTTCGTGATACCGCTTCCCAGATGAGCTAGAGAAATTATTAACATCTTTTAAGTCAATAAAATTTAAAGTCCTTACATCTCCTAGTTCCTCGTTTAACTCACGCAAGACAGTCTCTCTGGGTGACTCATTGCCCTCGCAGTGCCCCGTCACATACTGCCAAATCTGATTATATTTTTCGGTTCTTTGACCAACAAAAAAAAGCGGTTTACCGTTTTGCATAATGTATACTACAACCGCAACCTTGCTAATCATTTATCAACCTTGACTTCTTGATCATTCTTAAGCCCAAGAACAGACCAAACTTCTCTAAGGTCGGCAATTCGATGATAGTGCAGCTCCTGCGAGCATTCGCAAGGAATATCATGGATCCATATCTTTAAACTTTTGCCATCAATCATTAGATCATTCTCGCCCAGCGGAAAATAGTCCCATTGTTTTTTGGGAACCAGGAAAAATTTGTCGATTTCCGACATTTGGCTCAGGGTCTTGTCGTGTACTTTTAGCTTGATCATTCTTATTTTAGATTAGCAAGAGATATGCTATAGTCAAGCTGTAATATTAATAGGAGATGTTATGAAAATAAATGTTGATCAAGAAAAATGTATCGGCTGTGGGGCGTGCGCCGCTACCTGCCCACAATGCTTTGAAATGATAAATGGTAAAAGCTCGGTTAAAGGCGAGGATTGCGAATGCCAGGAGTGCTCATTAGTTGACGTCGCCGACTCCTGCCCAGCTGAAGCAATTACAATAGAAGAATAAAGTTTAATACGCAATCAAAAAAATCAAGCAAAATTGCTTGATTTTTTTGCTTTAGAGGAGTAGATTATCTCATAATCGGACCGAATCAAACGAGAAAGGCACGCTGATGAAACCGATGCACCTTGCCGCAGTCATCGTCAGTTGTCTGGCAGTTGGCGCTACAGCCGAAGCCTCGGAACCGGTACACGACCCGTTCTTTACCGCGGTTGTAGTTTCAACCGCCACCAACGACTTTGTCATGGGCAAACAGAACTGGATGTTTCAGTGCCCACCAGACTACACCTTCACCGTTCGCTACAAGTGGGAAGATGACAGATCCACCCAGGCCGAGCCTGAATGGCGCATAACATCGACCGAAATAGTCTCGGCCAAGTTTGTCCGAATGGCAAGAGGACTCCTCGTCCTCAAGATCCGTTCGATCAAGCTTGGCGACGCCCACCTGGTCGTCACGGTCGCTGGGCACGAGATGTGGATACGAATCGTCGTTGTAAACGACGAACCAAACGTTTGAGGAAGTGCAAGAATGAACCGACAACGCGCCACACTTCTGACGCTGAGTGTCGCCATATGCCTGTGCACGGGATGCTCGTCGCCCACGGGCTTCGAACTTATCGGCCTTCCGCGTGGGGAGTTCGACAACTTTGCCGCTCCAATGGCAATCCCCATCCACGAAACTATCTACCTGAGTGTCGTCGGAGTGAGCATGGGTAAGCACCTTCCGCTTTACAGGCAAGCGGGAGATACGATCACTTGCAATCCGCCACGACTCGCCATTGACTGGCCAACCAACTCGGACCGGATTGCGTTGCAGCCTATCAGTAACGGAATCTGCGTTATCCAGCTGCACGTCGAACAGTGCGACGGGCAGTTAGACAAGCAATACACCTTCAACGTTGGTCGCTAGACCGACATCAGATTCGCCTCAGGGCGTCACGTCATCCGACGTGACGCCTGTTGCTTTTTATAGAGCTCAACTTGACGAAAACTTCAGGTCGAATTTTAGCAGCGCGACCTATCATCGCTCCGTCCAAATTCCCAAGTTTTTCTTTTAAATTATCTAGTGTTTTTATGTCGCCATTACCCAAAACTATTAGATCTGGAAATTTCTTCTTCACTTCATATGCAAAATTCCAGTCAGCCACCCCACCATATTTTTGAGTTGGCGTTCGCCCGTGAACTGAGATCAACTTTGCACCATTTGCATAAACTGCTTTTACAAACCCGAGTGAGTATTCAAGGTCATTACTTGGAATTCTAATTTTTACACTAAGCGGAATATTTTCTAGAACTTTCGAGACTGCTTTTACAATTTTTCCAGCAGCAACTGGGTCTTTCAGCTGGCAGGAACCAAAGCCCTGTTTCTCCGCTTTCTGAACTGGGCAGCCAAAATTTATATCAATTCCATCAGGATTAATTTCTTTTTCTATTAATTTCGCGGCTTGCGCCATTATTTCTGGTTTATTACCAAAAATCTGTACGATAAATGGTCGCTCTCGCTCGGTAAAACGCATCATTTCAAATGTTTGAGGCACATGTCTGATAACCGCCTCAGCAGCAACCATTTCACTAAACGTTGCATCAGCGCCAAATGATCGGCATTGTTGGCGAAGACCAGATCTTGACACCTGATGCATCGGCGCTAGAGCTAAAATTGGTTTTTCTATATCCTTAAACCACTCTCGCATACAATCTTCCTCGGATTATTTGACAACTTATCTTCAAGCTCGTTCAATGTAAGCGTTCCGTCTAAAACTAACCCATACGATAACTTTAAAAATGCATCAAAAGAGGCTAGGCCTGTGTCTCGTGGCCTGGGCTTTGGAGCGTAGTCAGAAACGATACAATCAATTACCCCCTCTTTTAGTCCCTTTTTTATCTCTAAGATATCCCGCTGATCACCAAGCGGTGGGTTTACCTTAATATCATCGAATCGATCAGAAAAAGTAAAATATTGAGGGCAGGTCTCGGCCGTCACCCTAAGACCGTCCTGCCTCGCTCTTCTTATCAAACTGACCGTTTCTTTTTTGCTAACATGCTGAATGTGCAACCTACCTCCAACACGCTCTAAAATTTTTAGATATTTTTCTGTCATTTGCACCTCTGGCTCTAGGTGAGCCATGACGAGAACACCGGTTTCTAGCGCCTGTGTTAAAAGACTCAGATTATTTAGGCAATCCCCATCATCTGAAAAACCAACAACTAGATCGGCAATCTTTTCAATCTCAACTAATTTCTCCCCCTTTCGTCCAATAGTTAAAGCACTCACTGGAAAACTGGGCAGTAAACGCTTCGCCTCTAGTGACTTTAATATTTTTGCTCTTGAGTCCAAGCAGTCATCCGTATTGGGCATATATACCAACGCACTAATCCCTGCGCGTTTAGCAAGATCACTGTGTAACGCGATATTTTCTCGTAGATGGGTGTGAAGATCAATGATTTTGAATCCCAGATCAATCATGAGACTTTGTCCAAAATTTTCTTTAAATCTTCCGGTAGCTCATCATTAAATTCAATCATCTCTTTGGTTTCAAAATCACGCACCCTAAGCCTAACAGCATGCAAAAACTGTCTATCGGCACCAAGATCCTTAGACAACCTCTTAGAGGGCTTAATATTATAGGTCGCATCCCCTATTACCGGACATCCTTCATATTTCATATGAGCCCTAATCTGGTGTTTTCTGCCCGTATAAATTCTAACCAGCAATAACGAGAGCGGTTGCTTTTTAAATGTATAAGACTGCTCTATCCAATATTCACTAGCCGAATTTTTTCGCTCGAGCCAATCTAAACCAAAATCGATTGCTTCAGTTGACTGCTTCTTACGATCTTTGATATCTCTTTTGATAAGTACGTCGATAAATCCGTGCGTTTGTGGTGGTTTATTGTAAACCAGTGTTCTATAATATTTTTCAACTTCACGATTTCTAAATTGGTCCTGAAAAAAGTCCAGCGCTTCTTGATTTTTGGCCATCAACATAATACCTGAGGTATCCTTGTCTAGTCTGTGAATGACGCCAATCCTATCTTCGGAGATCCACTCTTGATCTTCTATTTCCGGATATTTTTCTCTTAACCAGTCACTCAACGTAAAAGACTCCCTGTCAGCGCCAGGATGAACAGCAATTCCAATTGGTTTAGAAATCACCAAATAATTTGGCGTTTCGTGTAAAATCTTAATATCCATATCAAGGAATTTTACCTTAATTTTGAGATTAAATCAATGCTAGGGCTCAAACTATATCGGTAACTTCTGTAGTTTCTTCGATTAGTGTCGATTGCTCACTTTCTAAAAGATTGACCTGCTCTATCTTGCTCGATAGCCTAGTGAAATCCGCGTCAACCTTGTCCATAGTGCTTTTGGCGTTATTGACATGTCGATTTAAAATGCCAAGATTGTCCCCAAACTTTTTACTTTCATTCTGGATGACCTTAAGCGTCGATAAAATCTGCTTTGACATCTCAGAAATTCTCTTACCCTGCAATCCCAGCATAATAGTTCTTAGATAATAGAAGAAGGTATTTGGTGAAGCAGGGATAACTTTGGATTTTATGGCATAATCGTGAAGATCATTTTCGTTTGAAATCAGCTCGTAATAAACCGTTTCGGATGGAATATACATCATCGCAAAATCGACAGTCCCCTCGTCGGTCAAAATATATTTTTTAGCAATAGCATTAACATGTACCCTAAAATCACTCCTAAACTTGCGTCGAGCATCATTTCTCTCGTCATCAGTTTTGGCGTTTAGTATTCGATTAAAGTTTTCAAGCGGAAACTTAGCATCAACCGGAACTATACCGGCCTCGATTTTTATGGCAGCGTCAACAATCTGGCCATTTCTGAATTTGTGCTGCATCTTGTAAAGCTCCTTAGGAAAGGTCTGTCCGAGCATATCGGATAAGCCCTGCTCCCCAAGACCACCTCTTAATTTCGGACTCTTTAAAAATTCCTGAAAATTTTGGAGCGATTGTCCGATTTGTGACATCTGGCCAAGCTCTCTATTTACCATCCCGATCACTTTAGCGGCATTATCAAGACGCTCATTGATTGTCTGATTTGTCCTATCTAGTTTTTCCTGGAAACTATTCTGAAGCGAGGTCATGTTTTGATTCAAGAGCTGCATCGACTGATCATTTTTTGAAGAATCCTTGAGGTCGGAGACCATCCTCTTTAGATAGAGAACTAATAAGATTGCGAACACAAATAACGCCCCAATTACCGACAATAAAATTATCATGGTCTGACTGTTCATGTTCTTAGAATATCATAAAATTTACCGAACGAAAACCGAACCATCAAAATCGATTATTTATTGTTCCGAGGTTAGACTCAATGAGTTCAAAATCGTTGTATAAGCAAAATTATAATAGGAGTTGTTTCGAATAACCAATGGATTACTCTTATCAAAGAGCTTCTGATTAAATTTTAGTACATCCAATCTTGCGCCATCTTTGAAGAAATTGTAATATGCAACTTCGCCGCTTGGACTGTAGGCTATATATCTTGCCCTCTCAGCACCATCTTTATAAGCAGTTTCTATAATCTTTTCTTGATCAACTTCCAAATAATCAGCTGCCGATTCAACAATAGCCTGGTCCGAGTCGACAGTCATATCAGTAATCGAGATAATCTCATTTGAGGTATTTTCTTTACCCTTTGTATAAAGATTCACAACGTGCACGCTCATGCTTATGTCTTCATCTACGGGTATGAGGCTAGATGGATAATCAAAAGCAATCCCATTATCACTGCTAACATACTGCGAAGGTGCAACAATGGAGCCACCCTCTTTTGACGTCCAGTAGACAGCAAGCGATCCGACAACAACCGACACGACAAGAATCGATACATTCATCCAGTTAGTTTTGTTTGTTTTTGCCATTTTATTTGTTGTCAGGATGCTCACCGAGATTTAGAACTGTTTTAATTGCTACAACGATTGCGGCTGCCGCGACGAATGAGACAAAATTATTCATCGCTTGCTGAAGAGTTCCAGAAACGAAACTACCGTTTAGCATGATTACTGAGAAACTTGCTGTTCCAACCATAAGAAGAGCAACAGCAGAAATCAAAAACTTCTCCGCTTCCTTCTCCGAAATATTTAAGAATCCGACAACTAACCCCAAGATGATCAGTATCGTCACCATCACGCTGGAATTAATAAAACCAGAGACTATCGAAACCAACACGCCCAGAACAAAAGCCCATTTTCCTATTCTTTTCATTTCCCCTCCTCAAGAGAATAATCTTTTCTTCATTATATCACAGTGGCATACACTCGACTTAGATAGGTCGCAACGTACCGCCAAAAACCTGCCACGCGAGAAGTGACTTAGCAACCAGACTCAAGATAATATATGCCCTTTCTCCGTATAGATAATCTTTCCAGTTTCCAACTTTCTTGTACTGCAGGACTTGGTTGATAGCAAAACAGTTAAAGAATACGAATATCGAGAAATACAGCCAATAGACAAATGTCGGAGCCTTGTCGGTTGGCCCGAAAAGATAAAGTGCGATTGCTATCCAAGCAGCAATTCCGGCGATACAGCCGAAAATAAAAGACGTCCAATCTGTTTTTTGAGTAGTCTGATTATGCAGTTCCATGAGCCAACCGAACAAGATCATACTGGCGTTGACAACGAACAGAAGAATCAATGTTGCTATATCATAGATTCCGACAAGCATGGCAATGATAATAATCATTATCGATGAGCTAAATGAATATTCCACCCATCTGGCAACATTAATACCCTTTACTAAATTCTTGTTATACCAATCGTTAATTCCCGGAAGCGATACCGCCAGATGGGCTAGTGCTGAGATAAATAAAAACAATGCGACCAATGGCCCAATTTTAAGATCGAAAAGAGCTTGAGGGTTTGGCACCAACTTCTGTGTAGCTAATTCGAATTTTAAATATGAGCTCATAACTGGAAGACTGAAATTTGTTGAAAGCGTCAATATTGCTACGCCCTGTGCGGCATGTAGAAACGCCATAAAAATATTAAACTTTCTCAGACTAACTAACTTTTTATCCATCGATCCCCCTCAAAACTTTATGCTTGTATTTAATTCTATCACAATACTATATCTCACTAAAATTAGCGAAGTCACTATTTAAATAACATAATTCTGATTTTATCCCAGTTGGAGATTGCCAAGATCAGGGTTGCAATATTAACTATGGGCAGAATAATGAGATTTTCGAACCACTTGCCAGTTTTGATTCTGACTTTCTGAAATGGTCGTGGAGGAATTCCGAACATCCGATGATATGGAAAAAATACTGGAATCCCTTCCTCTGTAAACATATCCGAGATTAAATGAGAGGCGTATGCAATCATAAAGCAAATGAAGACCAAGAGGTTATCAATACCCCAATAATCAGGAAACGATCGAAGCAAATAATAGGCTCCAATGCCAACTAACATAAATCCCAAAATTGAGTGCGTAATATTTCTGTGTTCTAAAAATGGATCTGATAATTTTCCGAGAGTTCTCCCAAACGGCAAATCCTGCCAAAGCTTTCCGGCTGGCTGATCAATATCTGGCAACAACGAGCCAATATACGAGCCAACCAATATGGCACCAAAAGTTGCCGGTGCAAATTCGGCTTTTACAGATGAAATAAAGTATGCTGTGACCGCTAATAAGCTAATTGATTGATGAGTTTTGCCTGTCATTTTAAATCCTCAATATTGAGATGGTAGAGAAAATTCAAATCTGAGATTTTATCAATTTGCTTGTCGATTTGCGAAACTGTTCTGCCTTCGATCTTATCTATATGTAGTGCCCTCATCCCATTAACCGTCATCATTTTTACTATATCTAGAGAATTAATAATTGACGGATCGTGATTAATTCCTTTCTGTAATAATGCTGCGATTTTGCCCGCCTCCCAGATATCGAGCCTATTAGAACTGGCTGGACCATCGGTTCCGATAGATACATTTATACCAGCCCTGAGCATCTTAGCTATTGGGGCAATTCCTGAGCCAAGCTTCAAATTACTTAATGGGCAGTGGGCCACAGAAGCCCCAGATTTCGCAATTATTGCAATATCTTCATCAGTTACCCAAACACAATGCGCAAGGAGAGTGTGTCGATCCAGAAGGCCCAAATCATCTACATATTGTGTTGGCGTAGATCCATTTTTGTTTACACAGTCATCAAATTCTTTTTTAGTTTCGGCTAGATGCATTTGAAATAAAACACCGTATTTTCTAGCCAGCGCCTTGGCTTTAATAAGATTTTCTTTTTTGACAGTATAAATTGCGTGGGGTGCGACAGAGACCGAAACATATGGATTATCTTTATATTTCAAAATCAGTTTTTCCGTCTCCGCAAGCTTTCGATCAAAAGCTGTTTCCGAAGAGTCTGTCATGACAATACCGAGAACTACCGGCATTTGCATCTTAATCGCCGCCCTAGCCACTTCATCTTCATAAAAATACATATCACAAAATGCGGCGATTTTATTTTTTTGCATCTCTCCTATCGCCTTCTTTGACTGATCAAAGACAAACTTTTTATCAATTTTTTTCTCAGCCGGCCAAATATAATTATTGAGCCAACTATGAAGTGACTCGTCTTCGCCAAGACCTCTGAGGCCGATCATTGCTGCGTGTGTATGAGTATTAATTAGGGGGAGATCTAATTTCATAAGATTATTATAGCCTATCGTTTGAAAAAGGCGACAAGACACGATAAGGGCGCTGACAAGTCAGCGCCCGGGGATGTTAAGTGAGTGCCAGCCGAGAAGCTGCCGTCTGCCAGAGAGGTAAGTCCCTCAGCAGCACTCACTTTAAGCGGAACGCTCGTGGGAGAGAGGTTCCTAAATATATAGTTCCATTTCTTATTTATAAAGTCAAGCCGCTGAATCTTGGCAGATATCACTGTACGGACAAAGCGAACACTGCCTCTTATCCGGTTTTGATTTGAAATTTTGTCTTTTAATATTTTGGGCAACATTTAAAATTATTTCTTTGGTTTTTTCTAAATCTTCTTCTGTAAATATTCTCGAGCCCTTAATATCGGACTCAATAAAAACGAGGGTTGTCTTCGGAATTTGATTGTATTTTTCTGCCCAAGCCAGTGCGTACATTTTCATCTGCATCGACTCCCTGATTCTTCGATCAGCGTCTTTCTGATCCTTGACATCTGAGGTTTTAAAATCATAGATCTCAGACTGATCATTATTTTTCAGAACCAAGTCATACCTTCCCGCGATTTTTACACTATTTTCATGAAACTCAAAACTCTCTTCGATTTGACTTGGCCGAAGATCAATCCGTTGATCGTCTTCGAAAAATCGCCTCAAAGTCACTAACCCCGCGCGCTTGCGCTCCTCTTCGTGCGAGCGCGTTATAAAACCTTCAGAGGTAAAGCACTGATTGAAGTCTTCAACAACTGAATCAAAACTTGGCCTCTCCCCTCGTATTTTTCTGGCAAAATACCGCCCTATCGCTTCGTGGATTGCAGTTCCATACATGAAGTGCCAATTTGTGGGAAGAGGAATTTTGATGACCGATGCGAAATAATATTTTTTGGGACAGGTGTAGTAATCATCTATCTGCTGACGTGATAATCTAATCGCTAAATTATCGTCAACTGGCTTCTTGGTAGCAGACACTATAGTTGTTTCAGTTTTTGCATGACGCTCAATTTTTTCTAAAGGCGATAATTTCTTTTTTAATTTTGCAACATCGGGCTGATCCATAATCTCCAAGATAAATTGCGAAAGTTTCTTGGAGCGCTTCCCGCCGTAGTCATCGGCAGCCGAGAAAAATAGGTTTTGCTTTGCGCGAGTCGCACCTACATAAAAAAGTCTTCTCTCTTCCTGCAAATGAAAATCACCCTCTGGCAGTTTTTCCTTAATCAATTCATCAGGAACTGGAATCTTTTCGCGTCTGTCGCGAGACGGAAACCGATCGGCAACCATATTCACCACAAATACAACTGGCCACTCAAGACCTTTTGAGGCATGAACACTCATCAAATTAACGGCTTCAATATCAGGATCAATATCAGAGGTTTGAACCTCGTCGCCTACCGATAATATCAACTCTAAACTTTCCAAAAATGCCAAGACGGATTTATCATTTGCAGAGTGGTCAAACTGAGCAATACGATCAAAAAACTTCGCAATATTGGTTATCTTAATCTCTGACTCGATAGAATTTTGCGCCATCAATTTCTTGAAATATTGCTTTTCCTTCAGATACTCATAGAGTACTTCTCCTGCCCGATCTTTGGAAATGTTTTCGCGATACACTTTTATATCAACTAAAATTTCATCAATTTTTTTGTGCGCGATATTAATATCATCAAACAGTTCATAAAAAGATTTATTTTCTCTTTTAATTTTTGAGTAATATTTGGCTAAAATATTTGAATCAATATTATAGAGTTCGCTGGTCGCCAGCTGATAAAAAGATAAGTTATCATCGTCGTACGCAAGAGTTTTAAGAAACGCAACCAGCATTCGTATTTCGGGCTGAGAAAAAAGCGAGGAAGCGCCAACGAAAATATTAGGGACATTCTTATAATTTAAGGCTTGAATAAATGGCTCGAGATGGTTATTCGCTCGAGAAAGTATCGCAAAATCATTGTACTTGAGATTTTTCTGCTTCTTCAAATCAATAATTTTTGCAACCACTTGATCAGCCTCGCAAGATAACGTATCAGCATAAAGCAGCTCGGGTAATTCGCCCTTTTTTAAGGCAGTCAGTTTTTTGTTTATTTTATTTTGCACCTCTAATCGATCGGGATTATTGTGCTTAATCAATTTGTACGATGCGTCAAGAATCTCCTGGGTTGAGCGATAGTTCTTGTTTAAAACGATCTGCTTGCAAGACAAGTAATCATCCTTGAATGATAAAATATTGGAAATTGATGCGCCTCGAAATCGATAGATTGATTGATCATCGTCCCCTACTACCGTTACATTTTTGTTTGCGTCCGAAAGCAATCTAACTATCTGATACTGAGCAAAGTTCGTGTCCTGAAATTCATCAACTAAAATATATTTAAATCTTTTCTGGCAGTCCTTAAGAATTTTTTTATTTTCTTTTAGTAATTTATAAGCTAAGAAAATTTGATCGCCATAATCCAAGTTTCCAGCTTGCAGCATTAGATCCTGATAGGTCTGATAAGCGTGGGCTAACTCTAGCTGCTTGTCTTGTTCTTCTTGCTCTTCTGCATCATTCTGGTTTCCGGTTTCCCCGCCTGCATCAGCTACGCTGGAAGCATTGCGAGCAGGTGATTTCTGATTTTCCGCCCAGCCCAAATATTCGTCTGGGCTAATAAGTTCATCTTTGAGTCTAGAAAAATGTTTTAATAATTCGTCAATATGTGAAAGCGGATTTGAAATTGGTCGATAATATTTTAAATCAAAAGCGTACAAATTTTCCCGCATAAAGATTGCCTGTTCTGTTGCGGAAAGAATTTTAAAATTAGCAGGTAATCCCAGATCAATTGCAAAATCGCGAAGGAGCCGATCGCCGAAAGCATGAAAAGTGGAGATTTGAGTATCGACAAAGCCATATGGCACCAGTTGGTCAACTCGCTCTTCCATCTCCCCCGCCGCTTTATCGGTAAACGTCAAGGCCAAAATTTCAGATGGCTTGGCCCACTTTTGCGCAATAATATAAGCAATCTTTCGGGTAATTACAGAAGTCTTGCCGGTCCCCGCTCCGGCAATAATTAGAAGAGGACCTTCTTTGTGCTTTACAGCTTCCAGCTGTTCGTCATTGAGGTTTTTTAGTAAATCATCTTTACCCCGTTGCAAATCCGATGAAAAAAGACTGTCATCGGGAAAAGAATTTTTTTTGGTCATTGTATTTATTATAAACTTATTTATTGCTTACGGGCACGGGTCGATTATAACATAACAAAAACACGAATAAGGAATAATGAGTCAGGAATTATAATAAAAAAACAGCCAAAATGGCTAAATACAAACGATAAATTCTTCAGTTTAAACGCTATAGCGTATTAAGTGAAGAATAAATGAAATGCAGAAGGGAGCACTCGGCCAGTGATAAAATCACGGCTCTGTGCTCCCTGTTGCTTTGTGTCCCGCCCTGCCAGGGGAAGTCGGGCTCAGGGAGAACCCGCGGGACGGAGGGAAGACTAGACCATGTCAGCCGGGAGGTGCTCCGCCAGATACTCTTGGCGGCGCCGCTCAAAAAAGAAATGGCGCCGTAGGCGACGAAGGTCGCCGTAGGCGACGACCGGGATCGCGAAGATCCCGACCACTCCGACCCAATACAACAGGTCGGAGAGTCCCTGGTTGGTGCCCGTCGGCAGCAGCTCTGAACGCTGCCAAAGCACCGACATAACGACGAGAGACACGCTGGCTGCCCAAATGAGCAGCCATCCGACGAATCTTTGGGCCATGGTCATCTGCAGTCGCTCCTTCGATTGCCGGACATGCCGGCTTGCTGTGAAAGGTACGTCTCCCAAATAGGAGGTCCCGAAGGAGCTCTTTATTTGAAAGAGTAATTTAATATACTAACACAATTCTACCAAAAAGTCAATAAAAGAGTTATAAAGTTCGTAAAGTTATAAAGTTTATAAAGCAAAACAAGCCCATTGCACACTGTTTTTGGATTTGCCTTAAATATCACCGGCATATTGCCTTTAAGAACACACGCAGCTCGATTTGCATGGTTCCGCGTTTAGCGGAAAATCGAGCGAGTACCGAGTGAGTCGAACCGCTGGGTGAGACGAGCGCTTCTTAAAGGTAATGTGCCAAAAACGGTTTTGATCTATCGGTGGTTGGTTGACAAAACAAAAAAGGAATTAGTTCAATTAACCAAAAATGGTTTTAACTAGATCTCTAAAGCCTTAATCAACTTATCCTTTGACTGCGCCCCAACCATCTGGTTAACAGGTTTACCATCTTTGAAAATCACAATAGTTGGAATAGACATGACATTGTATTTATTAGCCAACTCACCTTGCTCATCTACATTAACCTTGTAGATTCCGGCTTTCCCCTCAAGTTCTTTGGATATTTCATCGATCGTTGGAGCCAACATTTGGCAAGGTCCACACCATGGTGCAAAAAAATCAACCAGAACTGGTTTGTCCGATTTGATTACTTTCTCTTCAAAATCGGCTGCTGTAAGCTCGTGTGCCATATTTTCTCCCCTCTTTTAATTTTTCCATAAATCGCAAAAGCGCTAAAAATCGCCACAGTGTAAACGACGTCGCCCAGCAAAGTATTCCTAAAAAACGGCAAGGCCAAAGTGAAACATCTAACTAAACCAGCTAAGTCATGCGTGTACCAAGGCCCCAGCCACACGCCAATATTTGAAATTATGAAAAATGATAACGAACCGCCTATGGATGCGCCAAGTATTCCAATCTTGCTCTTGGCTATTGATCCCCAAAGTGCGTAGGAGACGAATCCCAAATACACGAAAGCCTGAGCATAGTGAAACCCGATTAGCGCATCCGAAACCAACATCGCCAATATTACAAAAATAACCGCGCGAACTATGCCGAACTTCTTAGAGGTGAAAATTGTAAAAGCGCCAACTGGCGTAAAGTTAGCCGGATGAGGTATAACCCTCGATAAAACGGTCAAAAAAAATGAGACAGCAAACGTCATAAAAATACTTCCTTTAAGCTATATGTAATTATTAGATCAATCGTTGGGAGTTGTCAAATTAAAACAATTAACACCTGTCCCGAATTAAGTGTACCGCGCCCTGCTTGCAGAGACTGAATGAAATTCAATAAGCCAGTAAACTTATGTGCCACTAACAAGTCATTTAGGGAAGGTCGCGGTTGAAATTGGCAGTTGGTTGAGAGTTGGATTTTTTGCATCTGGAGAACAAAATACTCCAACCGTATCCACTTTAAGTAAGGTCAGGTTTGCCGGAATCTGTATTTCAAAACCAACAGAAGATACAGGCGCCGTAAAATCTTTGACTTTAGCTAAAACATTCTTTTGGTTGCCTGAATTAATCAGTCCGATCGACAAAGTTCCACATACTCCATTATACGAAAAGTTCATAACTTGAATAACATCGGCTGACACAATCTTGGCAGTTCCCTCTAAGCCGTATTTTATAACCTTGTTGAATGCAACCACCTTCCCGATCTTATTCTGAATGTAAGCTTGAACTTGATCGGACGGCAGATTAAGCTGAGCGGCTTGTTTTTTATTCTGAAGAAAATCGTATAAAGCCGGATCTGTTAATTGAACCCTCACATAGCCAGTCTGCTTTAGCAGTGGATCGATATCACTTAGCTGCGAAGATACAGGAGTCGGGGTTGGTGTTGCAGTGCCTTTTTTGGCCGAACAACCCGCAAACAAAAGAACGGGCGATATTATCAGTAATATTACAGCAAATTTTCTCATTTCATTTATTATATCAAATTAAGTTCATAAAGTGATAAATTCAATAATCGATTCCCCTTTTAGCTGTGAGCCCGTTATCAAACGGATGTTTTACCTTCTTAATCTCACTTACCAAATCGGAGACCGCTAGCAACTCATCTATTTTTGGTCTCCCTGTTAGAACAAAATCGATTTCTTTAGACTTTGCAAGCAGTTTTAAAACGTCTTCTGAACAAAGCAACTTGCCTTTTACCGCGCCAAAGATCTCATCGAGAACAATAACCTCGAAGTTATCCAGATTTTTACTGACATATTTTAGTCCCTTTTGAGCTGCAGCTTTATGCTCATCCGGCCTCTTGGTATCACCTCCAATTCCAACGAAACCAAGGCCGAACTTTTTACGAGCAAGACCTTTGATTTCCTTTAGCGCTTCGTCTTCACCAGTTTTGAATTCCCCTTTGATGAACTGTGCAAACAAAATTTTCTTTTTATAGCCGGACGCTCGAAGAACTAGACCCAGCGCCGCTGTAGTCTTGCCCTTCCCGTCGCCGTAGTAGCTTATTATCATAAACAGGAAGAATGAATTATGAAGCATGAATTATGGACTTTTTTCCTCATTCCTCATTCCTTATTCCTTATTCCTTATTCATTATTCTAGCTAAGAGCATCCAGTTGTGGCCCCACAGTTTACACACTTGAGACAATGGCCATTTTGGACCATTGTAGCTAGGCCACACTCCGAGCACATTTCTCCGGAAAATCCCATCTCTTTAGTAAATATTGTCGGTTGGATTTGAGGTTCGCCATCAGCGTCTGTCGCCGCTGACTCGACTGATTCGGCTTCCACAGTTGGCGCAGACTGTCTAGCAAACGGAAGCTCCACCGCCTTTAGATCGCCCTGGAGAAACATCTTGTCAAACCATTGAGCAATGTAGTCAGAAATCGAAGAAGTGTTTGCAATGTCAGAATCTCCGGTAAACCCACTTGGTTGAAATCGCATATGTCGCAATTGAGAAACCATTGTCTCAATCGGTACGCCATACTGCAGACCGATCGAAACCATCTTGGCAAACGAATCAGCCATTCCAGCCGCGAAACTCCCCTGCTGATTCATAATGATAAAGAGCTCGCCTGGCTTGCCGTCCTCATATAGTCCAACCGTCAAGAACATCTTATGTCCACCGATAGAAACTTTTCTGGTAACTGAAGCACGTTGCTTTGGCATTTTCTTTCTGACTGGTCGATATTCGATCACAATTTCTTTTTCTACTTGAGTTTCAGTTTTATTCTCAGTTTTATCTTTTGTCGAGTTAAGTGGCTGAGCAAGCTTAGAGCCGTCTCTATAAATTGCGATCGCTTTAATACCCAAACGCCAGGCATCAAAATAAATATCTTCGATATCCTGAGCTGTCGCTTCATTTGGCATATTGACCGTTTTAGAGATTGCTCCTGACAAGAATGGTTGAGCAGCCGACATCATTTCAATATGACCTTCAGGGGCAATAAATCTTTGTCCGTGCGCTCCACACTTGTTGGCACAATCGAATATTGGTAAATGCTCTTCTTGAAGTTTGGGCGATCCCTCGATGGTCATCATTCCACAAATAAACTCATTGGCCTCCTGAATCTGCTCACCAGAATAACCCAGCGCTGCAAGCAAATCAAAATCATCTTTTGCAACTTCGGATTTTGCAATACCAGCTCGAACATATGATTCATCAGAGATTAAGCTTTTAGTAAAAGCTTGGGAAAGGTCAAATGCGCCAAGCAATTTGTCTTCAATTTTCGCGATTTCTTTTTCAGTTAGGCCCTTTTTTATCAATGCATCACTATTAACATGTGGAGCACCATTTAGAGAATTGGATCCTACGATGAATTTAACAATTGCCTCAAACTCTTCGCTGGTGTAGCCCAAGTTGGTCAGCGCACGAGTTACGGACTGATTAATAATCTTGAAGTATCCGCCACCGGCAAGTTTTTTGAATTTGACCAATGCATAGTCTGGCTCAATACCCGTCGTGTCACAATCCATCAAAAGACCAATCGTACCAGTCGGAGCTAAGAGGGTTACCTGAGCATTTTTGAAACCATATTGGCCTCCATTCAATAATGCTCTGTCCCAATATTCCTTGGCAGCCTCTAAAATATCCTCTGGAACCAGGCTTGACTTTAGGGTGTATGGAATTAATGACAGACCCTCAAACTCTTCATGATTTACATCGTTAACTGCTCGGCGATGGTTTCTGATAACACGGAGCATGTCATCTTTATTTTTGTCATACATTTTAAATGGCCCTGTATGTTTTGCCATTTCTGCGGACGTGTCATAAGCCACCCCAGTCATCAGGGCAGTGATACCAGCTGCAACTGCTTGACCCTGTTCGGAATCATAAGGCAAGCCCATGATCATCAAAATCGCACCGAGGTTGGCGTAGCCAAGCCCAAGTGGTCTAAATAAATAGCTGTTTTTTGCAATCTCGTATGACGGAAACTGCGCCATTACAACCGAAAGCTCAAGGACGACAGTCCAAAGTCTTACGGCATGAATATACTCTTCAACCTGGAATCCGCCTCTTGTTTCGTCATAAAATTTAACAAGATTGAGTGAAGCCAAATTGCAAGCAGAGTCATCAATAAACATGAATTCGGAACATGGGTTTGAAGCATTGATTCTGCCAGATGTTTGACAAGTGTGCCAGTCATTTATCGTAGTATCAAACTGAAGCCCAGGATCCCCGCATTGCCAGGTCGCTTGTGCAATCTGCTCCCAGATACCCTTTGATTTAACCGTTTTGGCAATATGGTCCATATCAATTCTCCAGCGCAAATGCCATTCGCCGTCGGACTCAACTGAACGCATGAAATCATCGGTGACACGAACTGTGTTGTTTGAATTTTGACCAGAAATCGTCTGATAAGCTTCGCCCTCAAAACCAGCGCCGTAACCCTGGGCAATTAGCGCAGCAGCCTTTTCCTCTTCTCTGTGCTTCCAGTTAATGAACGTTTCAATTTCTGGATGGTCAACATTTAAAACAACCATTTTAGCTGCTCGACGAGTTGTACCCCCGGATTTAATCGCTCCCGCTGCCTTGTCAAAAATCTCTAGCCAACCCATAAGCCCAGTTGATTTTCCACCGCCCGAAAGTGGCTCACCAATGCCTCGAAGTTTTGAGAAATTTGCACCCGAACCAGATCCATATTTGAAGATTCTAGCCTCACGAGTTAGCATGTCAAAAATTCCACCCTTATTTACCAAATCATCATCAATAGACTGGATGAAACACGCGTGTGGCTGAGGATGAGTGTAAGCGTCCTCTGACTGTTTGAGTTTGCCGGTTTTTGGATCAGCATACCAATGGCCCTGAGCTGGCCCGGTAATTTTATAAGCGTAATTAAGACCGGTATTGAACCACTGTGGGGAATTAGGCGCGCCGAATTGGGAAGCCAACATGAAGAGCATCTCGTCTTCGAATGCTTGGGCATCGGCAGGTGTCGCAAAATATTTCATCTTCTCGCCCCAATATCGCCAGCATCCAGCTAGCCTTCTAAAGACCTGCTTGCTCGAGCGCTCTGGTCCAACTTTAGCGTTACCATCCTTATCTTTGATTGGGTTCCCGAGTTTATCAAATTGTGGCACACCATTTTTTCTGATGTATTTGGAAATTAAAATATCGGAGGCGACGCGAGACCAAGACTTAGGCACCTCGACGTCCTCCATCTCAAAAACAACCGAACCGTCTGGATTGGAGATTTTACAAGATCGGAGCTCATACTCAATATTTTCAAGCGGATCCTGTCCGCGCTTGGTAAATTTGCGCTCTATTTTAAGCCCTTTTGGCTCTCCCCTTTTTTTGGCTTTCGTTGTTTTATGATTTACTGCAGTTTTGATTTCTGTATCGGATGAATTCGGCATTTTCTTTTCCCCTCGCTCCCGTTTCCCGCTTGGCGGGAGAACGGGAAAGCCGTCCGTAGTCCCGCCTAGCGGAACAAAGGAGGGCCCTTCCTTATTTTTTTAATTTCTCTAACTCTTGCTCAAATGAATCGATATCTTGAAAATTTTTGTAGACACTAGCGTAGCGAATATACGCCACCTCATCAAGTTTTTTTAACTTGGCGATAACTAGATTGCCAATCTTTCGCGAGGCGATTGGATTGTCGCCAGCCTCAATCAGCTTTTGCTCTATCTCATCTACAATCTCATCAATCTGCTCGATACTTATCCGGTCGTTTGCAGCAATCTGAATTCCCTTAACGACTTTTTCTCTTGCAAAAGGTTCAATCGTGCCTGAACGCTTCAAAACATTCAGTTTGATCGGCTCAAAGCGCTCATACGTCGTAAAGCGATAGCCGCAACCATCACACTGCCTGCGACGCCTAACTGAGCGTTCATCGGTATCACGCGAGTCAACTACACACAGATTTTCACTTTTGCATTTTGGACAATTCATTAAGAAATTTCCCAAATCCGAAATCAGAATGACCAAACTTCGGAGTCGATGCTGCATCGACAGTTACTTTCCCCTCCACCCGAGAAACACTAGATGTGGTGTTTTTACTATACCAAACCACAATATGTGGCTGTCAAGTAGCTGACAAACATCAAAGGCTGCGCCTTTTAAAAACCATGAATTGAGGACCTAGGGGCTGATTTGCAGAGCCGCCCCTGAGGTCCTCAAACTCCTTCACCCCGCATGCTCTTTAGTGTAGCTCTGTTCGTTGAACCTTCTGGAATTCATTCCGTTCAAGTTTGACGGATAATCAGTTCCAGCTTTCAACTTCACAGAGCAAGGCATATCTATCACGGCTCAAAAGCGCGCTTTCTTCGCCGTAAAATTGTCAATTCAGAAAATACTTCACAATGATGTTGGTTAATCAAATACTGTAATCACGAAATACGATTAAAGTCATTCTGCGGAGACGCAGAAAATTGAATTGTGGTAGCTGCATACTGTGATCCAGACAAAGTAGCACGGAAAACGTCATCGGGAATCCTTGGAGAAAAATATATATCTTGAGCATTCGCACAAAACTCATCTAGTGGAACCAAATATATTTGACTATCTAAATTTGGCTTCTGACAATCCGATAACAATCTATCCGCATCAGTAGCTGATATCAATACAAAAAATATTATTAGCGCCAATAGCTGCACTGCTCTCTTTGATTCTTCTTTGTTATTGCTCACTTCTCTCCTTGTTACATTAATCGCCAGTATAACAAACCACAATATACAGCTGTCAAGAGTCTATGATTTCCAAATGCATACTATATCAGACACTTGCCTCTTAAGGACATACGCAGACCGATTTGCATGGTTCCGCGCCGAGCGGAAAATCGGTCGAGTACCGAGTGAGTGAGCAGGCCGGTGCGAACGAGCGCTCCTTAAAGGTAAGTGCCGCAAATGGTTTTAAACCAAAAAATGCCTTTCGGCATTCCTAATTCATAATTCCTTATTCCTAATTCTACTTGAGCTTGCGTCTTATAAACGCCGGGACTTCTAGCTCATCCTCACTAGCTTCTGCAACTTCTTCTCGTTCTCGCATTTGCATATTTTGCTGGGGCTCTTCTTCGCGATCAATTAATGGCGAGTAATTCCTCTGCACCGGCGAAGAATAGCTGTTTAGGCCGCCATACGGATTCATATTCTCTTGCGGCTGTTGTTGTTTTTGTGGCTTTCTCGTCTCAACACCTTCGTCAAAGCCTGTCGCAATAACGGTAATCTTAACTTCGCCAGACATTGACTCATCAACAATTGATCCAAAAATGATATTGGCATCAGGATCAGCTGCTTCGGTGATAATCTTAGCCGCTTCATCGATTTCATACATGCTCATGTCGGGACCACCGGTGATATTAAATAAAATCCCCTTGGCGCCATCAATTGATAATTCCAAAAGTGGAGAATCAATTGCTGAGCGAGCAGCTTCGATCGCTCTATTATCTCCAGTTCCGCGTCCAATTCCCATTAATGCTGAGCCAGCGTCAGCCATAATCGTCTTAACGTCAGCAAAGTCAACGTTAATAATTCCGTGCAATGTAATCAAGTCCGAAATACCCTGAACGCCTTGTCTTAAAATATCATCAACAACTGTGAAGGCATCAGTTAGGGATGTCTTTTTGTCAATAACCTGAAGAAGCCTGTCGTTTGGAATGACGATTAAAGTATCGACTTTATCTCGAAGCTCGTCGATCCCCTCTTCGGCAACTTTTTTTCTTCTTATTCCTTCAAATGAAAATGGCTTAGTAACAATTCCAACCGTTAACGCTCCAAGCTCGCGAGCTATTGCAGCAACCGTAGGCCCGGCACCTGTTCCAGTTCCACCACCAGATCCATAAGTTACAAAAACCATATCGGAGCCCTTAAGGGCTTCATAAATTTCTTCTTTGTTTTCCTCAACTGATTTCTTACCAACTTCAACATTTGACCCGGCACCTAATCCACGTGTCATCTCTTTTCCGATTTGAATTTTGACCGGCGCTGGATTATTGACAAGCGCTTGAGCATCAGTATTGGTCACAATAAACTCAACGCCTTTAAGCTTGGCGTTTATCATTCTTGAGACGGAATTGCCCCCCGATCCACCGACTCCGACAACTCGTATCGTTGCAAATGTTTCTAAATCATCTTTTATCATCTTTGACGTCCTTGCTTGCCTTTTCATCGGCTCGTCGGTCAGATTGAGGCGATTTTGGTTGGCGTTCCACCCGCCAACTTCCTTAATCATTTCGTTTACGGTAAAAAGTTTTTAAATATATCTTTAACTTTTCCTATGGCCCCCCCAACCGAATCAAAGTTAAAATTCAACTTGGTCTTATTAGACACGTTTGTTGAACTTTCGTCAAGTCCCCAAAGCATCAGACCAACAGCGCTACTGTACTCAGGATCATCGATCTTGTCAATAAGGCCCGAAACCTCATAAACCGGCTTACCGTCCTGTGCCGGCAAACCCAATACTTTTTTAGCCATAACCGTTATACCCGTAAGCTTTGAGCCTCCACCAACCAAGATAGCGCCGGCTGGCAACATCTCGTCACGCTCAATATCGGCAAGTTCTTGCTTAACCATGGTAAAAATTTCGTTTAGTCTTGCTTCGACAATCTCGCAAACATAAAGCCTAGTCGGTTTTTCTTTTTCTATTGGTTCGTATTTTGAAATATCAACCTTTTCGCTTTCTTTTATATTTGAAAGATCCGCATCGATAACTTCGAGCTTAATAGCCTCGGCAGCTTCAAGTGAAATTTTTAGACCAATAGCAATATCGTTGGTGATGTGATTTGAACCAATCGGAATAACTTTTGAATGAATCAATGAACCCTCTTCAAAAACCGCAATTGACGTCGATGACGCACCCATATCAATCAAAACTACACCCATTTCCATCTGACGTTTGGTTAAAAACGCTTTAGCTGAGGCAAGTGGAGAAAATACAATACCATCGATATCCAGACCAGACTGAGTCAGTGCCTTGCTTAGATTTTTAAGAGCAAGGGTTTGCACTCCCACAACATGAGCATTTACTTCAAGTCTAATACCGGTCATGCCCGTAGGATCTTTAATTCCAGACTGATTATCAACTGCATAGAATTTTGCGATAGTATGCAAGATTTCGAAATTTGGAGGAAGTGCGACTGATCTGGCAGCATCTAATACTCGCTCCATGTCGGCTGGTACAATCTCACCATCAGCTCTGCCAACTGCGACAACGCCCTTAGAATCAACCGAAATTACCTGATTGCCACCGATCGAGGCAAAACATCCGGCAATCGGTGTTCCGCTAGATTTTTCTGCTTGCTCTAGCGCTGATGAAATCGAGCTTACAGTTTCCTCAATATCAACAATCGTCCCACGCCTAAGTCCGGAATTCGGGGCCTTGCCAATTCCTATAATCTGAACTATACCCTCACTTACCTGGCCGACTACAACAACGGTTTTAGTTGTTCCAATGTCGACTGCTGCAATTGCCCCTTCTTCTTTCATAAACGAAACCTCAATTACTTATGGTGAAATCCGAGCAGATGGTCAACACCATGTTTTAACATGAAATCGAACTCCTCTTCAAACGTCTTCCCGTATTCACACGAGTTCTTTTTTATTATATCAGAACATAGGAAAATCGTCCCAAGCATTTTTGGCTGGTCAGTTGTATTTGGAAATTCAGCAACCGGAAAACTCAAAACGTCGGTCGCAGAATCGATGCTTCTGTATTTTTTATTAATCGACAGCATTTTTGTTAGTCCAACAACTTCAACCTCTACTAAAGAAGCATCTGCTTTTCTAAAATTCAGCTGATTGATTACTGAATTCTCTATAAATTTCTCAGAGGGAGAGTCTTTGAGTCTTTTTACCAGTACTTGATACATACTAACCGATAATTTTCTTTACAACTTGAGAAACAAGAGCGCCGTCGGCCTGACCCTGAAGCTCGGCCATTGCTGATTTCATAATTGAACCGAATGATTTGTCTTCGGCTGACTCATAAACTTTGCGAACAATTTCTTCAATTTTTTCCCCAGACATTTCCTCTGGCAGCATGCCCTTGAGTTCAGCAATTTCTTTATCGATTTTAGCAACTAGGTCATTCCTTCCGCCACTTACATACTCCTCACGAGCCTGCTGTCTTTGCTTAAGTTCATTCTTAAACAACTGCGTCTCGTCAGATTCGCTTAACTGGCCTTTTTCTTTCTCTTTCATCTGAAGCGCGGCTTTGAGAGTTTGCAGAAAAACTCTGCGCTCTGGATCGCCACCCTTATACTCTTTTAGAATTTCAGCATTTAACCATTCTAATTTGTTCACAATGACCTCACTTTAAAAGTATTCCCATTAATGTGGGTTAAATAATAAATAGCTAGAACGATCGACAGAATAATCAAAGCAAATAAAACGTACTTTGCGATCGTTTTACCAACCACGTCTGTACTCGTTTTTGACGGCTTTTCTTTTTGCAACTTCTCGTCTCTTTCTTCTATTTGGTTCTTTTTCGCGATATCTTCGTTTTTTGGCTTCGCTTAGGATACCTGATAATTGAACTTCCCGAAAAAACTTCCTCATCATTGCATCGGGACTCTCTGTTCTTACCAATTTAAATCACCCCTTTCATGTAGTGAATCTTTGAAGAGTTTAACAGAAAATTAGTAGGTTTTCAACCATGTGTACGGTATGTACTAAACCTATACACAGAGGTTTATATCCTTAATCGCAGTGCGCAACTCGACTCGTAAAGAGCCGATCTCGGCATCAACTTTATTAAATCGTTGGTCGATCCTGTTAAATCTCTCATCGATAGAGACAAATTTTTTATCATGTCCGTCAATCATCTTTTCAACAGCGTCAAATCTTCTATCGACAGCATCGAATCTCTTATCCATCTGTTCTTGCATATCATTAAAACCTCCCGCCACCATCACGGCGAGATCGTCGATTTTTTGATCGGTATTTTTGGCTAGAGTTTCAATTTTTTCATCGGTATGTTTAGCCAGATTTGCGATCTGTCGTGATATATTTTCATCAGTATGTTTAGCCAGATTTGCGATCTGCTCCGATAGGCCATCTAGAGTTATATCTTTTTTATTTTTTATCATCGTGTTCTTATTTTAGACGCATGATCAGATACAGTCAAATTTGAACATATAGTTAATAAAGATTATAAAGTAGACGCAGAGATTGCCACACTCCGATGCAGTCGCTCGCAATGACACGGGGAGCAAAAAACTCTGGATTCCTCCTTTCGCCACGTAGAACTAAAAAAACTATTTTTTCTTTATAACTGTCTTGTCGCCAAGGTCTTCGACGAGAAAGCCTTTTTCTTCGATTTCGGATCTTAATCGGTCAGATTCCTCGAAACTTTTATCTTTTCTTGCTTTTTCGCGCTCCGCCACCAAATCTTGGATTTCTTCTGGAATTTCGATTTTTTCTAAAATCGCTAACACTTCATCTATTTTCTCAAAATTATCGCTTGAGAGTTTGCCTAAATTATCAAAAATAAACGCTAAGGCTTTTGGAGTATCCAAGTCTTCAGAAATGGCAGAATCAAAGAGCTCAAGAGAGAGATTGCCGCGCTCCGAGGCAGTCGCTCGCAATGACACAACATATGCATCATTGATTCTTTTGCGGGCTGATTTGGCCGCATCAAGCGACTCATAGGAAAAATCTAATTTTGATCGATACTTTGCTGAAAGACACATATATCTGAAATCAAGCGCCGAATAGCCTTTTTCCTCTAAATCCCGCAATCGAATAAAATGCCCATCTGATTTGGCCATCTTGCGGCCATTTTCAAGCAAATGCTCGGAGTGGACCCAGTACTTTGCTAATGGTTTATCGTAAGCTGCCTCTGATTGTGCAATTTCATTGGTATGATGAACCGGAATATGATCAACTCCTCCGGTGTGGATCTCAAAAGGTTGACCCAAAAACTTCGTCGACATCGCCGAACACTCCAAGTGCCATCCCGGAAATCCAACTCCCCATGGCGACTCCCATTCCATTTGACGCTTTTGTTTAGATGCTGAATTAGATCCTGAAACAAGTTCAGGATGACCGCCCTGCGGGACGCTCAATTTCCACAAAGCAAAGTCTGTTATGTTTCGTTTTTCTGGATTCTTCTCGACTCTAATCCCCTCTTTTAAGTTCTCGATGTCGAGCTGAGCTAATTTTCCATAATCACTTAACTTTGATGTATCAAAATAAATTCCATCTGTTGTTTTATAGGTAAAACCTTTTTCTTCTAGAATTTTTATCAAATCAATCTGCTCAGCAATATTTTCGGTTGCGCGCGGCATAACATTTGGTATCAAGATATTAAGCTTCTTCATATCTTCGACAAATGCATTTTCGTAATATTTAGCAATCTCGTAAGCTGATTTATTTTCACGTTTGGCGCGTTTTTCAATCTTGTCTTCACCTTCATCCTCGTCAGAAGTCAGATGACCAACATCGGTAACATTCATCACATGCTTAACTTTGTAGCCAAAATAAATCAATGTTCTCTTTTGCAAATCATCAAATACATATTTTCTGAGATTGCCGATATGGGCATAGTCATAAACCGTCAGACCACAAGAATAGATACGGATAGTATCGGATCCTTCAAGAGGCTTTACTTCTTCGAGTTGTCTTGTGAGGGTGTTATAGATTCGCATAAATTTTAATTTACGATTTACGAATTGTGATTTACGATTCATTGATCTATTTTACTATTTCTTATTGTATTTAGTATCTTACCAAATATCAGAGTTAATTCTTGGCACTCTCTATACGAAACCTTTATTTCTTGCATTTTATTTGGCTCGGATTTTAGAAACATTTTCAACCAATGCTTGGACTCCTCAGCTTCTTTTTTAGCAATACAAACTTTGTTTGCAAAATCCTTTTTAGAGCTCCCCGAGTTGGCTTCGATATAGTTCGCGCCAATAGATGTCGAAGATTTGACGAACTGATTTATTAACGGATTATTGATTAAGTTCGGCTTAACTGATTTACAGAACTGAATTGCAGATTCGCCAAATTTCGAGGTTCGTTTTTCGAGCTGTATTGCCCTGTCATCCATTTTATCAATATTAGTTTAAATCGAAATTCGTCATTCGTCATTCGCAATCGAGGAACTTTGCTCCTCTTCTGCTTCAGCCTCTAAGCTAACCTGTTCGGCTGGATCAGTCAAATCATCAGTTTCATCGTCTTTTTCCGCTTCGGCTAATTTATCAACTTCAGCGCTCAACGATTCCATTTTAACCTGACATACCGGACACTCATCATCATGTCCTTCGTGGCCACAGTTGGGGCAAAATTTCAGCTCTTCCATAACTCCATCTTCCATCTTTTTCTCCTATTTTAGATTTGCCATCTATTCACGATTTTCTATTTACTATTCATGAAACGATTAGTAGATTTCTCGATTTTTTAACAACAGTAATTCGTCAATCGAAATTCGTAATTCTTATATTTCTCCTCTACCCTCTAACGACCTAGTCAGTGTCACTTCGTCTGCATATTCCAGATCTCCACCGACCGGTAAACCTCTGGCTAGACGCGTTAGCTTTAAATTATACTGTTTCAACCTATCAGAAATATATACCGCAGTTGCTTCGCCTTCAAGCGATGGATTAGTGGCAAATATCACCTCTTCAATTTTATCAGAATTTGCAGAAATTCGATCTAGTAGTTCGGCAATTCTGATATCATCAGGCCCGATGCCATTGATTGGAGAAATTGCAGCACCCAGAACATGATATGAGCCACGAAATCCAGCTCGCTCTAAGGCAATTACGTCAAGCGGCTCCTCTACAACACAAATGACCGATTGTTCCCGCCCCTGATCTTCGCAAATCTCACACGGATCAGACTCAGCCCAGTTAAAACAATTTGAGCAAATTTTAAGTTCTTCTTTGAGTGCAGAAATTGCCGACCCCAAACTCTTGACCGAATTTTCTGGTTTTGAAAGTAAATAAAATGTGATTCTCGCAGCTGATTTGGGACCGATACCGGGAAGCCGCGATAACTCATCGATTGTCGATCTAATTGATTTTGGTAGTTTAGCCATGAAGTAATTTACGATTTATTATTGACGATTTACGATTCATTTATATATTGAACTATTTGATAAAATTGCTATTAATTCGTCATTCGAAATTCGTAATTATTTCTTAATTCTCTCAATATAATCGCACTTGGGATAAGAAGAACAGCCAATAAACGGACCGAATTTGCCTGAGGCTACTTTAAGCGCCTCATTACACTTCGGACACAATCTTTCCTTGATCGACTCTTCGCCAGTATCAATTATTGCCTGGGTCTTCTCGTCGATAAAACTTCTTGTATATCGACATTCTGGAAAGCCGGTACAACCAATAAACTTACCATGGCGAGTTTGCTTCAAAACTAGTGGCTTTTTGCATTCTGGACATTTTTCATCGAGCTCTTGATCCATATTGGTTTTGGCAATCGAATCGGTTTTTTTATCTAATTGCTTCTTAAATGGATCATAAATCTCGCGAACAACCTCCTGCCACTTAACCTTACCGTCTGCGACATCATCGAGATGATCTTCAATTTTAGCAGTAAAATCATAATCAATAATGTCCGGAAAATTTTCTACCAAAAGGTCGTTGACGACAATACCAATCTGTTCTGGTTTTAGACGGCCTGAATCTTTTATGACATAACCACGATCCTGAATAGTCGCAATCGTTGGCGCATAGGTTGAAGGTCGGCCAATCCCCTTCTCTTCAAGCGCTTTAACTAAAGTTGCCTCAGAATATCTGGCGGGTGGCTCAGTAAAATGCTGTTCTTTTTTAAGCTCAACGAGATTTGGCTGGTCGTTGATTTTTAAGTTTGGCAATGTGCTTTCGGTGATTTTTTCCGGATATAATTCAATCCAGCCCTTAAATTTAACTGCTTGGCCACGAGAGGTGAATACGCAGCCGCTATTTTCAGTTTTGACATCGATGATATCTAAAATAGCTTCTTTCATCTGAGAGGCTAAAGCTCTTCTCCAAATCAAATCATAAAGTTTTTGACCCTTTGGGTCCGCCGTAATGTCATTTGATGTTTTAGTAATATCAGCCGGTCTTATCGCTTCGTGAGCCTCTTGAGCATTCTTCGACTTGGCTTTATAAATCCTCGGGGAATCCGGGAGACTCTCTTTGCCAAATTTCATCTGCGCGTATTTTCGCATCGCTGCAATTGCATCGTTTGAAATATTAAGAGAATCGGTTCTCATATAGGTGATGTAGCCATCTTCATAGAGACCTTGAGCGACCCTCATAGTTTGCTTGGCTGAAAAACCAAGGCGAGAGAATGCATCCTGCTGCAAAGTCGAAGTCGTAAATGGGGCATACGGATTGCGTCGCTCTTCTTTTTCTTTAATATCGATAACTTTATATTTGCCGTGCTCAAGTTGGCTCAAGATTGCAAGCGCTTCTTTTTCACTTTTTACGCCGAGTTTATCTACTTTTTTCCCGTCTTTCCCAACCAATCGTGCTAAAAAATTAATCTTATCTTTTTCTAAAATCGCTTCGATTGACCAATACTCATCTGGTTTAAACGCCTCAATCTCGCGTTCTCGCTCAACAACGAGTCGAACAGCAACCGACTGCACTCGTCCGGCAGACAGTCCTTTGTAGATTTTTTTCCACAGAAGTGGGCTTAAGTTATACCCGACAAGTCGATCAATTATTCGACGGCCCTGCTGCGCATCCACAAGATCCATATTTAAATCTCTAGGATTCTTAACAGCGTTAGTAATTGCGGTTTTGGTAATTTCAGAAAACGTGACACGTCTAAATTTTGAATCTTTAAGACTAAATTTTGCATTTGCGGGACTAATCGCCACAGCCACATGCCAGGCAATCGCCTCTCCTTCGCGGTCAAGGTCAGTTGCTAAAAAAATTTCTTCTGCTTTGAGTGAGCTCTTTTTAATTGCAGAAATAGTTTGTTTTGCTTTGGAGGGGATAATATAAGTTGGCTCAAAATTCTTATCTGTATCTACACCAATTTTTGAAGTAGGCAAATCCCTAACATGGCCAAATGAGGCGAGGACCTCAAAATCTGACCCCAAATACTTGTTGATTGTTTTAGCCTTTGCTGGCGACTCAACGATAAGCAATTTTTTAGCCATGACTGTCTGATTTTATCCTTATTTATTTATTAGTCAAATCTTATAAAACGATCCGTCGACTGAACTAGCAATAACATTTTTCAGTTCGAGTTTCATTAAAATTACATTTAACTGTTGGCTTGAGACACTAAGCATCTTTAAGATCTTATCAAATTCACCGTCACCTGCACTAATTGCCGCAAGAACTTTAAGCTCATCTGGATCCAGATCAACTTCACGTTCTTCTAAAAGCAAACCAAAGATATTGAGTATGTCATCGGTTGAAGTCAGAACACTGGCGCCCTGTTTGATCAGCTGGTTTGCTCCAGAATTTGTAATCTTGTCGATATCCGCAGGAACAGCAAAGACCTCGCGATTATACTCCCCCGCCAAACAAGCAGTTATTAGCGATCCTGACTTTTCTGCCGCTTCTGTCACGATTGTAATTTGCGAGAGACCAGCGATAATTCTATTTCTAAGAGGAAAGTTATAATTATTATACGGTGCTCCGACCGGATATTCGCTAATAATCAAGCCATCATTATCCAGAATTGACAAGGCCAACTGTTCGTTAGTTCGAGGATAAAGACAATCAATAGCAGTTCCGAGAACGGCAATGGTTTTTCCTGCGGCTTCAAGTGCCCCACGATGCGCCTCGGCATCGATCCCAAGTGCAAGTCCAGAAACTATCACCACACCACGCTCAGCAATCTGACGAGCGATTTTTCGCGTACATCTAAGCCCATACGAGCTAGCCTTTCTAGATCCAACTATTGAAACAAGACATTTTTCATTAAGTAACCCCAGATTGCCACGACAGTAGAGTTTTTTGGGACAGTTTTGAATCTCTAAAAGTCGTCTTGGAAAGATTGAATCGTCTTTTTTAATCTCAATAACTTCAGTTTTATGCATAAATTCATTCTACCTAATCAGAGCCTCACTTCAAAATTGTCGCTTTGTTCGCCATATGTTCCGTGTTGACAAGGAATTTAAAAATTGGTTCAGTGAGCTCACGAGCGAGGGGGAATCACCCGGCTCCCAAAAAACATCCCTAACGGGGTGTTTTTTGATTGCTAATATTGTCCATCGAGCCGTCAGGCAGCAAAAAGGGAGCCCTGTCGGCTCCACTTTTTGCTTCAAGCATCGAATTATTTAAGGGAATATGTAGAACCAGAATGCAGTATTTGTGGGAAGTGTAACAGTATCGATGTTTGCAGATGTAACGGTTACATAATTGAACGCTTTTGTTGCATTTGATGTATTTCCATCAATTATTACTGGAATAACCGCGTACCCCTTCTTGGAATTGATAAGATCTTTGATTGACTGCAAGGTTCCTGGGGTAGTGCAGCTCACTATTCCAGTTGAAGAAATTGAGCAACCAGATGATAGATATCTCTTTACTGCGTCCAATTTGACACTCGTTATACCAGTTGGCAATGACGATGCTGGTATTCCTAGGAGGTTCCAACCTGTCGTCATGTACTGATCTGTGGCAACTTCAGTGACCTTAGAGTAATTTAAAGAGATATCGACTTGAGCGCCTGGGTTATAGACATAGTAGCCAATCCCGTGATTCATAAACTGGAGATTTGTTTCCCAGTTTAAAGCTGATTTTGGATGAGTAGTGTATTTACCATCCCTATTGAAAGCAAATACCTTCATGCCCTTAGAAGTGAATGATGATGTAGCAATCAAAGCCTTGTCACTATAGAGAACAACAGTATTAAAGCCCTTCTTGATGGTTAGTTTGTCGCCTGCTACGACAGTCGATGAGGCTGTTTTGGTCGCAGAAGCCGTAGCAGTAGCGGTCTTGGTGGCCGTTTTCGTTGCAGTCTTGGTGGCTGAGGCCGTCGCCGTTGGGTTCACTACCGCGCCACTATAGAACTGCGCCTTAGGAACGATTTGTTTGCGTTGCGAAGGACTTGACCACATCAAGTGAGCCAAGGCGTTGCCAGTAAATTCATAATACTGAACGCGAATGTTGTATTTCTGTCCCGCAATCAATCTGATGGCGCCATGGTTCTCCTTGACGGTTGGCTGATTGACCCATTTATCAATGACCTTGACACCGTTGACCCAAACCCTTACGCCGTCGGAAGACTTGGCGTAGAACGTATACGCTTCAGAGAATTTTGGCTGAACTTTTCCAGTCCAGACTACACTGAAACGATCCGCGTTAACTTTTGTCATCGGGGAGCCAGCTCCCCAGTTAAAGTCGATCGCATCGTCCCTTCTTGCGGCCACCCTCGTTGTGAATTTAACAGTTTTGAAGTATGTACCGATTACGCCATTGCCAGTCCCAATTGCTGGGCTAGGATTATAAGTTGTAGAGAGAGCAGTTTTTGGAATACTCTCTTCTGCCTGTGATGTACTTTTCCACTTCAGATTGATTGCGGCATTTGTAACATTATCGTAGTACTCAATCCTTATTGAATACTTCGTGTTCGCCTGCAATGCAATTGTCCCCGTATCGGTCAATAATGCCGTGGTAGGGTTATTCGCCCACTTATCAATAACAGTTTTATTGTCAATATAAAGTCTTACACCATCATTGTGCTGCATCTTAAACGTGTAGGTTTCTGAATACTTCGGTGTAATGAATCCCGTCCATCGAACAGAGAAGTTGTTGACTGGAACACCGGTTGCGGGCGCAAGATTACCCCACGAGAAATTTACGATCGGATCGAGTCTGGCAAAAACAGCCTTGGTTAGAGCTTTATCCTTGAAATATGTACCCTTCAAACCCTGGTTGTAAACTACTGGTACTGGAGTACATGCAACCGTTGTGGTAGTAGCAGAAGTTACAGGTGAAACGGTCGTAGCCGGAACAGCCGTAGTTGTCACACAAGCCGTAGAAGCAGTTATCGAAGATGTAGCTGTCGCAACAGCCTTGCTGCTACTAGTTGTCAGACTGATTGCTTCATCAAGCGTTTCATCAGCAACTATAGCTTCTCCGGCATCCTTGATGGTCGTGTCTTCGTCTGCGTAGTTCACCTCTGCACCAAGGCCAGTAGCAGGCACAGTGTCAGCGCTGACCGAGAACTTAGTCACTAAAGCAACCCCAGCGATCAACACTAAAGCCACGAGAACTATCACTGACGCTAAGTTTTTTCTCAAAAACTTTTTGAGATTGCTCATGTTTCCCTCCCTACAATAATAAAATTACGTTTAATTTACAAAATTATCTCACATACAACAATCAAAATGCAAGAGCTGAGAGATTGCTTAGCGGATTAGCTCGACTATTGACATTCAGGCTCTTATATGGTATGATCTTATCTTCTGTAAAAAGAAGAATTGACAGGTAGTAGTAAGTGTCCTCACGACGAGCAGTGATTGGGTGATTTCCCCTCCTTGCACCCAACGCCTCGAAGTGAGGACACTTCTTACTACACTCGACACAGGTACAATTTAAAAAATAACGTGCCTGAAAAACTCCCAGAGGGTCGAGTCAATGGAAGGGGCAAAGAAAAAACCTCGAGCGAAAGCTCGGGGTTTTTTCAATTAGATCTAGTTAATCCGTTTTTATACTACGTCAATTCCCATCGATCTGGCTGTTCCTTCGATGATTTTCATCGCCTGCTCAATTTTGGCTGCGTTAAGATCGGCCATCTTGGTTTCGGCAATCTCTCTTACCTGAGCCTTGGTGACTTTTCCAACTTTCTCTTTGTTTGGAACTCCAGATCCTTTAGCAGCACCAGCTGCTTTTCGAAGTAATACTGATGCTGGTGGAGTCTTAAGAATAAATTCAAATGATCTGTCTTCATATACGGTAATTTCAGCTGGGACAATCGTATCGCCCATCTCTCTGGTTCGTTCGTTAAACTGATTAACGAATTCCATAATATTAACACCATGCTGACCAAGTGCTGGTCCGATTGGAGGTGCTGGGTTTGCTTTTCCAGCTGGTGCTTGAATTTTGATTTTGATTTTAACTTTTTTTGCCATGTTTTAATCTTAAATGTTAAAGGATAAATGTTAAATGACTAAATAAAATATTTTCTTCAGATTCCTTTTACATTTTCCATTTTAGTTTTTACTTTTCTATACTTTCTTAGCTTGCAAGAAGTCGATATTTGCTGGTGTTTCTCGACCAAACATATTAACTGATACTTTAATCTTTCCTTTTTCTTCGTCAATTTCAGAAACTTTACCCTCAAATCCCTTTAGAGGACCGTCGTTGATTCGAACCAAATCGCCAATCGAGAATTCAATTCTATGTTTTGGTTCGGCAATTGACATTCTTTTCTTAATTCTGGCGATTTCCTCTTCGGACATAGGAGTTGGCTTAACACCGAATCCAACAAATCCGGTCACGTTAGGTGTGTTTCTAACGACATACCAAGACTCATCCGTTACATTCATCTCAACCAAGACATAGCCTGGAAAAATCTTTTTTTCAACGGTGTTTCTCTTGCCGTTTTTGATCTCGATCTGCTTTTCAGTAGGTACGATAACATCAAAAATGAAATCGTGCATGCCGGTCGACTCGATTCTTTGCTTGAGAGATTCAGCAACCTGATCTTCATAACCAGCATAGGTATGAATTACGTACCATCCACGCTTGCCTTCTTGCTTGATCGACTTTCCTTTTTCCATTTTTATCCTACCTTTGATAATGCTAATTTAAATAGTTGCAAAAGCGTATAGTCAATTCCAGCGATAATCAAACCGCCAACTACCAGCGACACAATAACCGTCATCGAATCACTATAAACCCTGACCTTTGACGGCCAAGTGATTGCTTTTGATTCGGTGACAATCCCATTCACCCAGTTTTGTATTTTTTTAAACATTTTCCCACACCAAAAGATTATGGCCTTTGCCTTCATTATTCTATATTTTTTCCCTTGAAATGTCAACCTAACTAGTCAAAACGCAGTGACTTTCTTCGCATATAAATGCTTTGTACAAAACCAAGCGACGCAGAAACCACCAAAAATGATGTTCCCCCGGCCGAAACTAACGGTAGCGGAATTCCGGTAACCGGCATGATTCCAATGTTCATACCAATATTAACAAATACTTGGAAAAAGATCATCCCACCGAGTCCAATGCAGTACACGAGGCCGAATCGATCTTTGGCTAAATATCCAATTGAAAATATGCGATAGACCAGCAGACAATACACTAGTACAAGGCCTATAGAGCCAACAAACCCCGTTGCTTCCGCCCAACCAGAAAAAATAAAATCGATATGAGCGACAGGTAAAAACTGTAGTTGCGATTGTGTTGCGCCACTGAAGCCTTTGCCAAATAATCCTCCGGAGCCAACCGCAATTTTTGATTGCGAAACATTATATCCCGAATGCAGTCGATCATTTTCCGGATGTATAAACGTCGTTAGTCTATCTTTTTGATAAGGCTTAAGCTGAGTCCAGACCACCGGTAACATCATCACCATCGCGACAAACAAGACCGCTAGTACTTTTTTTGGCACCCTAGATACGAGAATCACCGAGATTATAATTGCAGACATCACCAGAGACGTTCCAAGATCCGGCTCAGCCAAAATTAAGAAAATTGGGATAATGCTAAGAAATAAAAAGAAAACCAACCTCCTAACAGTTGTTTTTTCAAATTTCGAAAAATAGGCTGCCGAAAATATCAGAAAAAGAAGCTTCATCAACTCCGATGGTTGAAATTGAGTAAAACCAAGATCAATCCAGCGACGAGATCCGAAAACTGTTTGGCCCAGCAAATCCGTTAATACAAGGAGCAGTATCCCTGCAAAGAAAAAATAAGTCGCATATTGTTTGGTAACTTTGTAGTCAAATAATACAAATACAGTATAAAGTAATGCGCCTAGTCCAATATAAACCAGTTGGTTATATACGAGAGAATGATTGCCCGAAAGAGAAGTAATTGAATAGAGGGTTGCCACCGAAGCAACGCTGAGCAAGATTGGTAAAATAACCAGCGACCAATCGAGTGTAGTGCTTAGTTTTAGTTTTTTAGTCACCTAGTTTAAAATATGCTTTACCTAGACCTAATTCCACAGTAGTCGAATCTTGCCTATCTACAAGTGGTTCAACAGCGCTAAGGTTGGTATCATCTGAGATTTTCTCGATATTCGCTTTGATAAATTGGTCAAGCCCTTCCGTCTCAATATGAAGAGCTATCTTATCCTTTGGCTTCAGGCCCATTTTTTTTCTCTTATCTTGAATCGCTCGTATCAGCTCTCTTAGATCACCAAGACCACGGAGCCTTGCGTCTAATTCGACATCAATAGCAATTTCTAGCCCCCCTTCTGTATTTGATTCTGTAGTTTTAAACTCTTTTTTGTTGCCAAATTTCTCAATGTTTAACTCAGCTAGAATAATCTTCGTGATCTCCTCGGCACTATTTTCAAATTTCGCGTTCCACCAAATGGAAGATATTGGCTGCCTGACCTTAATTGCGCATCTAGATCGGACCGAGTGACCCATTTCAACAATCGATCGAGCATTTAACATATCCTTTTCAATCGAGGGCGATATATACTCTTTGTTAACTTCTGGCCAACTCATCAAATGAACACTGATTGGCTCATCTTCGTTTTTAATTGCTTGATAAAGTTCTTCTGAAATATATGGAGTGATTGGGGCAAGCATTAAGGCGAGATTTTTTATTACATAGCGAAGTACAGCAAATGCATTCTTTGCTTCCGTCGACTGATCTCGGAAACGCTCTCTACTTCTTCTAAGCCACCACAAGGAGATATCATCAATCAGAGATCTTATTTCGCGAGTTGCCCTAACTGAATCATAACCCTCTAGGTGTTTTGTAACAGCAGCTTTAACTGATTCGGTTCTCGATAATACATACTGATCCAAAACCGAAAGATTAGCCAAGTCAAAATCATCCGAGCTAAAGTCGTTTTCGTAAATCTTGTAGAAACTCAAAATATTAGAAGTAGTGTTGATAACCTTGTTATAAATTTCCCGCAGATCTTTCTCATTAAAAAATAGATTATCGGCCTGCATCACTACCGAATTCATTAAATAGAACCTCAAGGCATCGGCTCCGTATTGATCAAATATACTCATCGGATCTGGATAATTATTTAAACGCTTCGACATTTTTTTACCGTCTTCGGCTAAGACGATTCCGTTCACAACAACGTTTTTATAGGCGGTTTTTTGCATTATTGCTGTGGATAAAATATGAAGATAATAAAACCAGGCACGAGTCTGATCTATCCCCTCACCGATAAATTCTGCTGGGAAATTATCTTCAAACTTCTGCTTGTTCTCGAATGGATAATGATTTTGAGCATAAGGCATCGAACCAGAGTCAAACCAAGTATCGAGAACGTCGGGAATTCTTTTCATTTTTCCATTACACGAGACACAGTTAAATTCGATCTTATCGACAACATGCTTGTGCAGATCATGTATTTCCTCTCCAGAAATTTCTTCAAGCTCACTGACCGACCCAAAAACCTTAATCTCGTCACATTTTTCACATTTCCAGATTGGAATTACCGAAGCCCAATATCGTTGACGAGAAATCGACCAGTCGCGAGCACCCGAAAGCCACATTCCGAAACGACCTTCTTTGACATGAGTGGGTGACCAGTGAATTGATCTTGCAAGATCAATTGCCTCATCCTTGATTTTTTCAACTGCGACAAACCACGAAGACGTGGCGTAATTTATCAAGGGAGTATCGCAGCGCCAACAGTGGGGGTAAGAATGCTCGTACTGCGCCTTATTAAATAACAGATCTTTTTCGGCTAAGTATTTAATAATTGCCACATCTGTTGATTGAACATCATCAATCGGCTTAACTGAAAGTCCAGAAAACTCCCCGTAGCCCGGCTTGATAATTCCGTCCATGCCAATATGTTGGATAAAAGGAAGATGAATATCGTCTTTATTTTTCAATTTACACAGCAATTCCAGGTCTGCTTCTCCGAATGCGGGAGCAATATGAACTATGCCAGTACCATCATCAGTCGTAACAAAATCGGCAGAAACGACTTTCCACCCATCTCCAATTAGATCATTAAAATTCCCTCCTAGCCTCTCTGTATCCGACTGCCAATTTTTATATTGGAAATCGAGCAATGGAACATATTTTTTGCCAACTAAATCTTGACCTTTGATTTTTTCTATTTTTATTCTTGCCTTATCAATTTTCTTGCCTTTGAATAACTCTCTCCCCCACGTATCTTCTGAAATGATGAAACTCCTGCCAGAATCTTCACCTTCCGAAAACGTAATTTTTACGTAAGTGATATCTTTTCCAACTGCTAATGCAACATTTCCCAAAAGTGTCCACGGAGTTGTTGTCCAAGCAAGAAGAAATGTCTCTGGCTCATCCTTTAATTCAAATTTAGCAATAACCGACAAATCTTTAACGTCTTTATAACCCTCTGCAACTTCCGACTGAGACAGAGTGGTCTCGCAGCGTGGGCAGATATGCATCGAGCGATAACCCTCATAGATCAACCCATTATCCCAAAGTTGCTTAAAAACCCACCAGACGGACTCCATATAATCGAGGTCCATCGTTTTGTATGGATGTTCCATATCGGCCCAGCGACCGAGACGGTTAATCACAGTCTTCCAGTCCTCAGCATAGCTCATAACCTTGGATCGGCAGAATTCATTAAATTCTTCGACTCCAAACTCTTCAATCTGTTTCTTGGTTTTAATCCCTAGTTCTTTTTCAGCAATGTTTTCAATCGGCAGCCCATGGCAGTCCCATCCCCACCGGCGCTCGACTCTCTTGCCCTTCATCGTATAAAATCGAGGATAAACGTCCTTAACTGTCGAAGCTAAGATGTGACCGTAGTGCGGCAAACCAGTTGCAAACGGTGGACCATCATAAAAAACATAGGGCTTATCTTCTGGACGCTCTGAAATTGACTTTTCAAAAACCGAATTCACAGCCCAAAATTTGAGTACTTCCTCTTCTTTTTGTGAATAAGGTGATTTTTCCATATTTTAAAAAATTATTTTTGCCTCGGAGTCGGTCACAAGTCCTCGCCTGCTGGCTCGGCTAGTTTCGAGTTCCACCCTCGAAACCCCCACCTCAGTCTTATATTTTGTTTTGAGTTCCGCCCTCAAAACTGGCTTTCGCCTCCTCTGCCTTCCAAATATTTTTGCACCACCCACAAGGGGTGATTGCAAAAATCTGGCAGGCCCTAGAGGAGTCGAACCTCTGACTGTGGTTTTGGAGACCACCATTATACCGTTTAACCAAGGGCCTAAACCCGCCTTGCGGCGGAATTTTCAATTTTCAATTTCCAATTTTCAAATCTTTGGAAAACTATTTACTTTCTTTGTGTGAGAGATGACCCTTACACTTTGGGCAGAATTTCTTCAAATCCAGTTTGACTACTGGCTGAATATTGGATCGACTGGTAACAAAATTTCTTCTGCCACATTTCGAGCATTCCAAAACAACATTATTTAATCTTGTTCCTTTTTTTGCCATTTCAATCCTTTCTTAGCGTTAATGTTTTAACTATTAATATAATTGCAGCGATTACAAATAAAAAGATTCCGATCGTAAACAGAATTGCAGAAGAGGTGTCAGCGGATAGGTTTGCTGAATCAGCCTGAGCTAAAAAGCTCGGGTTTACTGATTGAATCAAACTCGCCACACCCATAACCAAAACGAATATTCCGAACGTATACGAGATGAATAATTTTTTCATAGTTATGGATAAATATGCCGCGTATAACCTCTTGGCTCCGCCAAATATGTAACGCGGCTATCGCGTTTTCATCAAGTATATCCTGATCGCCCTGCGATCGGAAGCTTGATAGGATATACGCGATGGAGCCAGCGAAGGGATTTGGTCACAAGTCGATTTCTGCTGAAATCGCTCGCGACCCCGCCTCGACGCCGTCGCGTCTCCGGCTTTCAAATCACCTCGCTTCCCCAAATATTTGTTCGCTCGGCTTGAGCCGATCGAACAAATCTGGAGCCAGCGAAGGGATTTGAACCCCCGACCGTCACTTTACAAAAGTGCTGCTCTACCACTGAGCTACGCTGGCACACCACACAAGGAAGGATTCGGTCACCGGTCAAAATCTACTGATTTTGCTAGTTTCGAGTTCCACCCTCGAAACCCCCGTCTCGCCGACCTTCGTCGGCTCCGACTTTCGATCCTTGACCGACTAATTTCTTCAAGTTGAGACTAGGTCTCAACTTTAAGTAATTGGTGCCGGGTGAAGGATTCGAACCTCCGAAGCCGTAAGGCGTTAGATTTACAGTCTAATGTAATTGACCACTCTACCAACCCGGCATAATCTATTTTTATCACATTTTACACCCAAAATGGAGCCCGCGAGCAGATTTGAACTGCTGACCTACTCCTTACCAAGGAGTTGCTCTACCACTGAGCTACGTGGGCAAACCCAATAACCTTTCGATAGATTACCAGAAAAACCTTATTTTCTCAATACTAGAACGGCTTATTCTTTAAACTTTCGAACCATTTCTTGTATTTGATATTATCTGCGTCAATTCTCAAAGCTTTCCTAGCACTCTCAATCGCTCCCTTTTTATCACCCTCGAGGTTTAGAGCATAGGAAAGATTAAAATATGCCGTTGCTAAATCCGGGTCTAACCGCAAGGCCTCTTTTAACGACTCAATAGCATCGGCAAAATTTCTTTGCTCTAGATAAATTACACCGAGGCGAGAGAAAATTTTGGCATTCTTAGGATTTTTCTTAACCGCTTCGATATACCACTTTTCCGCCGAGATGTATTGCTTCTTCTTAAATAAGTCCTCAGCTTTTGCAAAGTTCTCTTCCTCTGCTTCGGTAATACTAACTTCAGCCTCTTCAAATTTGGTCTCGATTGGCTTTGTATATTCCTGCTGTTTTTCAGCTGGAGATGTGTGGCTAGCTACAGGCGAAGCCAGCACTACCCCGCTCTCCTGCTCGAGGTATGCTCTGCGCCACACGATAAATAATCCGATTAGCAGAAGACCTAGGATGATTGCCGGATAAATTATCATTTTCTTTTTTCTTTCACTTCCCAATACAGCTTTTCTAACAATAGCTTGCGATTCACGTTCGTGTTACTTATAAGGCTTAAGGCTTGCGCCATCGATTTGAAAAGTTCGCTATTGAGCTCATTTAACCCTTTTCTTCTACAATCTTCAAGACCCCCGTTAAGTTCGGATAATATTTCATCGTCTTCAAGCTTGGCAATTTCCTTTAAATAACTACTAAAAGACCCTCCGAACCACCCAATTAAAGCCGATTCACGTTCGTTAATTTGGAGATCAGAAGACAAGATAACAGACTTGACTCTCGATTTTATCGTCCGAATGACCGATGAGATGTTGTCAGCCGAAAGTAGGATTCTAGCATATACAGGCGGCTCCTCTAGGACCTTTAGCAATGTATTTGCCTGTTCTGATGATAGTTTATCAACCGATCTTATAACAAATAGCTTAAATTCGCTTGAATGAGGACGAATAAATATTTTATTAAACTTCTCTCTTAGTGGCTCGATCCCCTCGCTTGGCTCAAAGATGATCAAATCCGAGACCGAAACATTTAGCTCTTCGACGACGCCTTCTAGGATATGGTCAAATCTTGATTCGGGGCAAATTAAAACTGGCTGGTTTGAAAATTTGATTATTTTGCGGATTTGTTCTTCTTTTGGTAACATACAAATATGGATAAAGTTGAGGAAAAAAAGGTTGAAGAAAAGCTCGAAGATAAAATTTTAACGTGCAAAACTTGTCAAAAAGAATTTGGATGGTCTGCTCGTGAGCAGCAATATTATGCCAAAAAGGGTTTCAAAAAACAACCGCAAAAATGTAACGACTGTAGAGATAAAGCCAATAAGCTCCGAAACGACAATATGTTCTATATTCACTGCGGTCTATGCAATAACGACGCAGTCATGATAAATCCCCCACCAAAAGACAGGGTTGCTATATGCGAGGACTGCTACAAAAAACTTATTGAGAGATACTCTTCGCCTCAGGCTTAATATTGACGCCTTTTTTGCTCAAAGTTCTGAAACAGTTCTGACAAAAAGTCAGACCATTTTTTTTCTGAAGGTTTGGTTTAACAGTTCTTTTAGTTTTATGAAGAGAGTGAGGCCTGTTCATCGAAACAGTATCTGCCTTACCGCAAATAAAACAAAACTTCTGTGATTTATGCTTTTCTAGAACCTTTGCCATAATCTTAACTTTCAGTTAAACTTTTTACGAAAAGATTTTACCAAATAATTAATCATTAATCAACATTTATGGACTACCTAATTGGATTCACGACTTTAATACTGACCTTTGTCGGTTTTTATATCTCACTTTCTGTCCATGAAGCTGCCCATGCTTTTACCTCTTATAAGCTTGGTGATCCAACCGCCAAAGCAATGGGACGATTAACACTGAACCCGTTAGCTCACATCGATATCCTCGGAACCGTCATTGTGCCGATCATGCTTATGATCTCCGGCTTTCCAGCTTTTGGTTGGGCCAAACCTGTTATGGTTAATATCGGCAACTTTAAGCATCCAGCCAAAGATAATTATCTAACTGCTCTTGCCGGACCAACCTCAAATCTTTTATTTGCATTGATACTTAGTTTGGTTTCGCGATTATTTCCATCAGTTGAATTCATTTTTATGCTAGTTCAAATCAACGTAGTATTGGCGGTCTTTAACCTTCTGCCAATTCCGCCCCTTGATGGGAGCAAAATATGGCACCTGTTCCTATCAGACGAATCATACTTCACCTTAGAGCGATATGGTCCATTTATCCTCATCGCCTTTCTAATCTTCTCAGGATCAGCTGGAAATTTCCTTTTCCATATCGTTGGGACAATATCGAACTTTCTCATTGGCGCGCTCTAAATATCTGATATAGTTAGATTAGCTCCTGTGTATATGATGTAATTTGTTTCAACAAACTTTTACAAGGGAGAATGCGTTCGTCTAAGCCTCGGCTTAGACGACAGTTCACCCACCTCAGGGCCTGCCGATAAATGCGCTTTTGAAAAGCGAAAATAGTCAGATTCGAGCGAGAGCTCCTTTAGCGAGAGGAGATGTATCAGATAAGATACGTCGACGAACGATAAAGAGTTCGCAGCCGAATATGAATGTTTGCAGCTCAAAATGGCATTTACCGGCAGGTCTACAAAGAAGAGGAACATATCATCATCACCCGCAGGAGCTAAACCCCGCTCAAGGCAGGGAATTTTTAATTATTAATTTATTATTTTCAAAGAAATCACAATTGATTAATTACCAAATATATGAGAAAAATAATAAAGAAACGGGGTGTAGCGTAGTTGGTAACGCGCCGGGCTGGGGGTCCGGAGATCGTGGGTTCAAGTCCCGCCGCCCCGACCACGTATATCCTATTCCGCTTTGCGGAATGGAAACGTGGTCAGCCGCGTTTTCTGCTAACGCAGAATATACGCGGCGACCAGATAAAGAAAGGGATTTTATGAGCGAAAAAATTCACATTATTTTCACCGGAGGTACGATCGATTCGTACTACGAAGTAACGAAAGATACTGTAGTTCCAAACAAAGAAACTACTGTCCCAGCTTTTTTAGATAGCCTTAAGAGTTACAACACCGACCTTGAATATACGACCGTTTGCATGAAAGATAGTAGAGAAATCACAGATGAGGATAGGAACCAAATCATCAAGACCATCGAAGAGAGCCAGAATGACAAAATTCTGATCACACACGGAACATACACAATGCCCGATACAGCAAGATTTATTAAAGCCAATTTAAAAAGGAATGATCAGGTTATAGTTTTAACAGGCTCAATGGTTCCGCTAATGGGCTTCTCGCCTTCTGACGCTCCTTACAATTTGGGTTATAGCATCGCAAAACTTCAAGATCTAGAGAATGGGGTTTATGTCTGTATAAACTCACATGTCTTTTCACCTGATGAAGTAGCAAAGAACCTCTCCGAAGGCAAATTCACCTCGATCTACGGACATTAAAGTATCAGTTGCAGTTAGATTCTAGGTTTTGCCGTTCTCAAACAATTTACGCAGGCTTTTTGGCATGGTTGGCGAAGCCACAAAAAGCCGAGTATGTAGATAGCGATTTGCGGCTGGGCAAATCGACTATCGGTGTTTGAAATGGCAAAACAAAAATGGTTTTAAAACAATAGATCCCGAAACAAGTTCGGGATGACACAAAAAAGAGATTGCTTCGTATTAGGTTTTTGTTCCACCCAAAAACCGCGCAATGACACAGAGTCAGATGCAACGACATAAAAATGTTTTTAAAAAATCAACCAATTACCCTGTCTATCACCCCAGACCCTAGACACATATCCCCAGAATAGAACACCGCAATTTGCCCCTCTGTTGCAGATTTTTGTGGCTCATTAAATTTCAAAATCAAAAAATCACCATCTTGAGACAGTTCGGCTTTAAATAAATCTTGAGCGGATCTTAATTTCGCCTCAACCTTAACCGGTAATTTAATTTCATTTATTAAATTATATGGCTTTAGATGAACTTCTTTTGAAAGTAGCTTTTCCTCATCCTTTGAAACGATAAGCTCGTTATTTTCAATATCTTTGCCGACAACGTAATATGGCCCTCCGGGAAGCTCAATCCCCTTTCGCTGCCCAATCGTATAATAAGGAAGTCCTTTATGCTCGCCCAGCACTTCACCATCTAGTTCGATTATTTTTCCCGATTTAGGCACGATTTCACTACTGATAAATTCATTGAGCTGGTCTTTCCCCAAAAAACAAAAGTCTTGGCTTTGCTTAATATTTTTATAAAGTTTTAAAACTTCATTTCCTTTGGCCAAATCATAAACTTCGGATTTTGATAATTCACCTAGCGGAAAAATAATTTTGGATAGTTCAGCTTGGGTCAAAAAAGAAAGAGAATATGTCTGATCTTTATCTAAATATTTGGCTCTATGCAATTCGAATTGGTCTTTATTTTTATTAATCCTCGCATAATGACCTGTCGCTACAAATTGAGCGCCAATTTGATCTGCATAATCAAGAAGCGATTTAAATTTGACCTTGGGATTACACATCACGCAAGGGCTAGGAGTGCGATTTTTCGATAATTCTGATTTAAAATAGTCGATAACTTCTTTTTTAAATTCGCCTGAAACATCAATAACTTTGTGTTCACTTCCGAAATGCTCGCAAACTTTTTTAGCATTTTCAAAAGACTCTTTTGAACAGCAGACATTCTCGGATCTATCTGCGCACTCCCAAATATCATACTTGAGCGAAACACCGACGACTTTATAGCCAGCATTTTTTAACTCCATTAAAGAAACGGAAGAATCAACTCCCCCAGACATTCCAAGAACTACGAGTCTTCCGTTTTTTTCAGACATTGTTTGTTTATTTTTTCTTATCGGTTTTGGCAACAGCGAAAATATAAATTATTTCCAAGATTCCAATTGTATTAAGAATAAGGAGAATAACATACCAGGCCGTGTCTCCACGTCTAGCTGCCTTCCACATCGCAATCGCCTTCCAAACCATACTCCAAAGGATCATGACCGAAAAAACAGATACTCCTAACGCCGAGCCCAAAAGCCAACCTGCCGCTTGTTGATCAGTAAGTGTCGAATCCATTAAAATCACCCCTTTCTAATTTACTTTAAGGTTATTTTAAGCATTTTACAGGTCAAGTTCAATAGGACAATGATCAGACCCCAAAACATTTGTATGAATTTTGACGTCTCGAACCTGATCAAACATAGGTTTTTTCATCACAAAATAATCTATGCGCCAACCAATATTTTTAGCTCTGACTCCGGCGCGATTAGACCACCAAGTAAATTTCTGAGTTTCCGGATAAAGGTTTCTAAATGCATCAACATAACCGAGGCTTAGAAAATCACTCATCCACTTTCGCTCAATAGCTGTAAATCCAGCGTTATTTTTATTATCCTTTGGTCTAGCTAAATCGATTTCTTCGTGCGCAACGTTTAAATCACCACAAATTATTAATTCGCCATCGGTTTTGTCTAAAAACTTTATTAATTCGTCATTAAATTTTAGTTTGAAATCGAGGCGCTTAAGATCTCGCGATGAGTGGGGGAAATATAAATTAACAACCTTGAAGTCACCAAAATCGGCGCCTATGAGTCGCCCCTCATCGTCAAATTCTTCTTTGCCAATTCCGGTAAAAATAGATTTGGGCTTTTCCTTCGAGTATATTGCCACACCACTATAGCCTCTTTTCTGAGCGCTGTGCCAATACGAATGGTAACCCGAGATATTTCTAATCTCGTCAGTTATATCATCCTCGGCAATTTTAATTTCCTGGAGACATATAATATCGGGATCATATTGCTTGATGAATTTCTTAAATTGCTCAAATCCAGAGCGAATCCCATTGATATTCCAGCTAACGATTTTCATAATCAAGCAAGTGGTGATTATCTCTGAGCCACTTTCTCCTTTTTTTATAATCAGGCAAAATATTTTCGACCAGCCGCCAGAAACCTCTAGAGTGATTTTTTTCTTTTGTATGGCAGAGCTCATGAACAACTACATATTCGATAATTTTCTCATCAGTCATCGCAAGTTTGCCATTAAAAGTCAGCTTGTCATCGTGAGAACAACTCCCCCACTTCGACTTATAAATCCTAACTGTAAAATTGAAGTCTGTCTCGAAATCGATTTGATAAGTCTTAAGATAATTTAAAACTTTTTCCTGAGTTAGACGAATGAGAAAATGTTTAAGTTTTAAAATCTGTAATTTTTTCAATGAACCAACGGTCGAAACAATCAGCTTCCCCTCTTTTAGCATTACCCCGTCGCGCCCGCTGCTAAATTCAAGCCTAATAGGCTCGCCGCCAATCATAATTTCGTCTTCCCCTAATGTGCTTTTGTCTAGTTGCCTTGCGAGATGCTTGCTAATCCAGTCAGATCGATCCTGCACAAATTTGGCAATTGCAAACCTTGGTAAAAACAACGGTGCGCGCACCACAATCTGACTATCCCTTATCTCAAGAGAAATTGTTCTGCGTCGACTTTTAATTACTTTATAGTCCATAAAATGCGAAAGGGCCCGTAGGGCCCTTTCTTCTCCTGCTAGCAGCAGCCACCGCAAGAGGAACAGTCCGAACAACCTTCGTCGTCGGCCTTCTCTTCGCCTTCGGGCTTTTCTACTTCTTCTTCAGAAGTTATGGTGTCTTGATCTTCCATCTGACCTCCTTCGGGTAGTGAAAATTTGACTATTTTCACCTCCGAATTAATTTGTTACTTTACCTACTTTAAATGGACAACTCGTACTTAACTCATGTCACTCAATGAAAATATTTTTCATTGTCAAATTTCTACTACCCGATCCTAATAATTTGACTTTCCTATTATATGCAAATAGCGAATAAATTCAATCTTTATCTAACTTATTCTTTATTCTTGCCTCGATGCCTCGATCAGTCGGTTGATAGTATTTCTTGTTTTTTAGCTCTTCAGGCAAATGAACCTGATCGACTTTGGCATCTTCAAAATCATGAGCATACTTATAGCCCTTGCCGTAGCCCCACTCTTTCATAAGTTTTGTAGAGGCATTTCTAATGTTTTTAGGAACATCGAGATTACCGAATTTTCTTATATCGGCTCGAGATTCAAGCACCGCTTTATAACAAGCATTGCTTTTGGGTGCGACGGATAAATAAATTACCGTCTCAGCCAAAATCACATCGCACTCCGGAAGACCGATATAGTGGCACGAGTCATAAGCTGAATTAGCGACCAGCAAAGCGTGTGGGTCAGCCAGACCGATATCTTCGGCTGCAAATCGAATCAAGCGTCGAGCAATATATAGAGGATCCTCGCCCGCCTCTATCATCCTCATCATCCAATAAACCGAAGCATTGGGATCAGAATCCCTCATCGATTTGTGAAGCGCGGAGATAATATTATAATGCTCCTCGCCGTTTCGATCATATTTTAAAACTTTTAATAAATTAGACTTTTCAATTGATTTTTTTGAAATTGAGGAGTAATTAGCCGACAAATCTTCAAAAGCATTCATCAATAATCTCGCATCTCCGTTGCTCGCTTCAATTAAAATCTTTTCCGCTTCAGGATCAATTTTAACGCGTGGAAATTTATTCTTAAGCCGCTCAATAATTTTTGCTAGGTCTTCATTTTCTAGACGATTAAAAACTAAAACCTTCGATCTAGAGATTAGCGGCGATATGACCGTAAACGATGGGTTTTCAGTTGTCGCTCCAATGAGAGTGATATCCCCCCTCTCAACGTATGGAAGCAATACATCTTGCTGAGCCTTATTGAAACGATGAATTTCATCAACAAAAATAATAGTTTTATTTCCCTCAGCCTTGTTTTTTATCGCTTCTTCTAGTTCGACTTTTAGCAATTTAACCGTTCCAAGCACGGCATTAATTGGAATGAATTTTGACTTAGTCGTATTAGAGATAATATGAGCCAAAGTCGTCTTGCCCGTTCCTGGTGGACCAAAAAAAATCATCGACGAGAGTTGATCATTTTGGATAGATCGTCTCAACCAACCACTTTTGCCGATAACTTGCTCTTGTCCGACAAAGTCGTCTAACGATTCTGGTCTAAGTTCATTTGCTAATGGCATAGACTCAATCTACAGTATTGACTTCAATTATCAACTACCAGAGAGCAAAGTATTGACAAATACCAAAAAAAATGATATTTTATTTGCAACTTCAGAGTGAGTGATTGTATTGGGGTGGCCCCGCACGCAAGTGCGTTTCCAGAGACGATTATGCCACTGCAATCACTCCCCTAAGCCAAACTAGGGCCCTTCGGGGCCCTTTTGCTTTGCAGAAATTCTACACGCCCAATAAGCCTAAAAATCAATAGGCTTGATTATTATCTTAATACTGATAGATAATACAGCTGAGGGGTTTTTAGTATCAATCCTAATTTTTGTCTGCTAATATTTAGTCGTATGAGTGAAATCATCAATTACACGAGGCTTACAACCTCAGACAAGGTGGCTGATCGTTTTTTGACCTGCCAAGTTTATGTGCCTCAAGACAAAGACCAAGCTGATCTCGGAGAGATATTCTCCCATGTTGAAATCAAAAGCCCATGGTTTGGCTCTACCCAGGTTGGGCAATCGATCATTAATACGTTGATTAGGGAATATTACAGAGGTCACGACTCATCTGAACTCAACAATTTTGAAGAAGCGGTTAAAAAAATTAATGAATCACTCGCGAAGAGCGCTCAAAATGGCGAAACCGAATGGATCGGAAAACTCTCTAGTGTTTTAATACTTGTCAATAAAAGTGAGATTCATTTCGCCCAGACCGGTAAATCACACGCCTACCTATATCGCGGAGGCAGAGTTAACCACATCACCGAAGGCTTAGAGCAAGAAGATGCACCCCACCCACTAAAAACTTTTTCGAACCTAACTAGCGGATCACTTCAAGAAAACGACAAGATCGTCGTCGCTAACGAAAGTTTTTTCGAAGTGATAAATCCAAACGAATTACGATTAATAGTTTCAAGCCTGCCGCCTACCGCTGCAGCGCTTGAATGTGCTCAGATTATTCAAACCCACGGCGCTTCTGATGCAAACGCTACATTTATCGAGCTTACAACCAAGGAAAAATTAGCCGATCTACAACCTGATCAAAAGCTAGAAGCGGTTTATCTTGATCATCAGATATTAGGGATTTCGACTTTATCAAAGAATGCGATTTCAAATATCAGCTCATCGATAAGCGGAAGTGCCAAAAAATCATTCCATAAAATTACCGAGCTAATTTCACCACTGGCTAAAAGAGGGGTGGAAAAATCTAGAGAAAAATCTAGAGACGTTTTAGCCAAAACCAAAGAAGTGACGTCAGAACAAATTGAAAAAATTGACAACAGATTTTCCGAAGCATCGATCAATAAAGACTCAAAAAGTTTTTTTGGTAAGATTGCGGGAATTATTACTAAATTTTTCCTAAAAATAAAAAATAAATTACGCCGCAACCTTATACACACCGGCATTTATGGTAAAAAGAAATCAAAGATGTACGCATTGTTTTTAATTCCTGTGATATTGATTCTAATTGCAGCAATCAGTTTCGGTATTTACGAAAAGAAAAACAACGCCACGGCTAAAGACTCAGAAAATAAGCACAACCAAATAATCTCACTCGAAGGCGAGACATCTATTTTAATTTCCAAGAATGATCAGGCTTCGGCCCTCAGCAAACTAAAAGAGATAATCTCCATTGCCGATTCACTAAATCAAACTAAATTTGCCGATTCAGCCAAAGCCGCTTCACAAAAGGCAAATACTAAAATTATTGACCTTATTAAACTACAAGCTATAGAGCCCCAGCTAGTTACAAAAGTCGAAGACCCCAAAAGTGTTGAATATTTAAATGAATCGATTTTTGTCGCAGGAACCAATAAATTTTATTATAAAAAATCTAGCGATGCTTCGCTTTCTAAAGGATTTGATTTAGGAATAGGATCTGATGAAGCCTTTTCCAGTACTGTGCTCGACGAATCAAATGTAATTGTTATTTCAAAATCAAAGAAATTTGCAAAAATAGATCTGAAGAAAAATACTGCTACCGCAATTTCAGTGGAGATAAAAAATACTGGACCAATTAATTCTTTTGGCTCAAACTTATATTTGCTCGATAATATGAACTCTCAGATTTACAAGTTAGCTAATGACAACGGAAACTACCAAGCACCAACCCCATACCTAAAAAACAACACCGATGTATCAAAAGTTGTAAACTTTGCTATCGACGGAAGTGTTTACACTATCGATGAGAGTGGTCAGATAGCAAAATATTCAAGAGGTATAGAGATTGGAAAGATTAGTCTTGACATGCCAGCAGCGGAAAAAATGAAGAGCTTTCAATTAATAAAAACGACCGAGGCATCTGATTATTTATATCTAGCGGCAAACGACGGAATCAACTATCGCCTAATTCAAATCAAAAAATCGGGAGGGTTTATAAAACAATATCAACTACAGGGAATCACAACAATCCGAGACATGTCAATCAACGAATCCATCAATGAAGTTTATATATTAGATAAAGACTCACTAGCTACCTACAAAATAAATTAGATCTCTTCGAATTTGTTGACAGAGAGAAGATCAAGTCCTCGGCCTAAGATACGCTCGACTGCCGAGCAAAGAGACGCTCGCTTCCCAGACTTGATTTGATCGTCATCTAGAATTCTATTGTTCTCGTAATATCTATTAAATTCATTAGCAAGCTCAAACAAATATTCGGTCAATGTATTTGGTGTGGAATTTGCACAAGTCGACACTAACACATATTTTATTTTTATAATTTTCTTTATTAGAAGACTTGACTGATCATCGTAGCACATTACTGGTCTAAGCTCGCCAAATCTTTTTTCATACTCTTTTGCCAGAGATCTAAGACGAGCATATGTATACTGTAAATAAATCGCGCTATTGCCCTTCAGATCAATTAGGCGTTCAAATGAAAATACAACATCGGATTTCCTATTAGTCGAAAGGTCGGCATATTTTATGGCCGAAACTGCCGCATCTTGAATCTTTTGCTGATCAGCAGAAGCGGAATGTTCGGCAAAAACTTTTTCTACCCTTTCTTTGGCTTCACCTATTAAATCATCGAGTAGAACTACTCGTCCAGCCCGAGTCGACATCTTGCCCGATTCTAATCGCATCATTCCGTGACCAGCAAAGGTTAATTTGACATCCTTGGCCCAGCCAAGTTTACGAGCTACCGCAAAGAGTTGCTGGAAGTGAAGCGATTGATCGTTACCGACGTGATAGATAATCTCATTTGGCTTATAGTTCTCAACACGATATTTAATCGCCGCTAAATCACGCGTCATATAGAGGGTTGATTCATTAGACTTCTGAATAATCGCTGGAGGCATATTCTCGAGCTCGACTATCTGCGCCCCTTCGCTCTCCTTAAGCAAACTTTTTTCTTTTAACTCAGAAATAACAGCATCTGTTTTGTCGGCATAAAAACTTTCTCCAACGGTTTCATCTATTTCTACACCAAGTATTTTATAGAGTCGATCGAATTCAGCAAAACTCCACTTGATGCACTTTTTCCACAACTCGGTAGCCTCTTCATCTTTTAGCTCTAATTTTCGAAACCAATCAGCCGCCAACTTATTTAACTCAGGATTTTCCTCGGCCTCACGATGAAATTTTTGATAGAGAGCGACCAACTCATTAATAGGATCAGACTCAATCTTTGATTCATCTCCCCAAGTTGTTACAGCATAAATTAACTTTCCAAACTGTGTTCCCCAGTCGCCGATGTGATTTATCCCAAAAGTTTTGTAGCCCAAGGCTTTGTGGATATTTAAATTTGCCTGACCAATTACCGTTGATCGCAGATGGCCAACCGAAAATGGCTTGGCAATATTGGGCTGAGAATAGTCAAAAATAATGTTTTTATCAGTATTTGATTCATCGATTAAATAGGCGCCTAAATCACTGATTATCAGCTCGGCCTCTTTTTGCTGAATCTCATCAGTTAGCTCGATGTTGATAAAACCGGATTGAAAAATGGCTCTACTCGCAATTTTTTGATCAATGAGTCGCTCTTCGATCTTTCTTGCCAATTCCTCTTTTGAGATTTTTAAGTTTTCGCTTAATCGATTAATTTCCGAGGGATTGATTGCAAAGTCTGCAAATCTAGAAAATACCTCGACTTGAATTTCCGGAACATTAAGCGCTTCTTTTACATTTTGTTCAATTAGGTCTTTTATCATATTTTAGACTATCTTAAGATAATTGAGCTTTCCAACTTTTAGAATGCGGGGCTCGCCTGGCTCCAATATCAAATCAGTGGCTCCGACAGTCTCCCCATCGATCTTCACCGCACCCTGCTCAACCAACCGTCTAGCTTGCGATTTACTCTCGGCTAGATTGGCATCAGCTAGTAGGTCAACAATTGTCATTTCTTTTTTTAGCTTATAATCCGACATTGTTTCAGGTGCTTCTCTTTTTGAGAAAACGCTTTCAAAATGCTCCTGCGCTGCATGAGCCTTCGCTTCGTCATTCAACATTCTTGTTAGCTCGTAGGCAAGCCTTTTCTTAAAAATCATAGGATTTTCGCCATTTGCAATTTTTGACTCAATTTCGCGTACCTCCCCCATGCCGATATCGGTAATATATTCAAAACTCTTTACGATAACATCATCTGATAGGCTCATTATCATCCCATAAAAGTCGCTGGGTTCAGAATCAAGAGCAATAGCATTTCCCTCTGTTTTGCCAATCTTTTTGCCATTTGAATCACTCAAAAGCGGCGTAGTCATTACAAATTTTTCCTTGTTAAGCATTTTCTTAACTAGGTTCCTTCCGCAAAGCATATTAAAGGTTTGATCATCGCCACCAAGCTCTAAATCTACCCCCATCGCCACAGAGTCATATGCCTGAAGAAGTGGATAAAAAAACTCTCTCATGTTGATGCTTTCGCCAGCCTTTTTTCTATTTGCATAAAGATCCCTCTCCTCTAATTGTTGAAGAGTAAAGTTGTCGGCAATATCTAGAACATCGACAAGAGTAAGTTTATTCAGCCAATCACCGTTATACAGAATTTTGGCTGCATTATCTCCATCAAACTTAACGACTCTACTCGCCTGCATCACATAATCCTTAGCATTTTCACGCAGCTCTGAATTATTGAGATATTTATCACGCCCTCTGGTTTTCCCAGAAGGATCCCCTGCTTGCCCTGTCCCATCGCCAATTAAAAATATCACCTCGTGGCCAAGCTCTTGCCACTGCCTGAGCTTCATCAGGCCAACCATATGACCTATGTGAAGCTGGACGCCAGTTGGATCAAACCCTTGATATAGCTTCAGCTTCTTGCCAGATTCTAGCTGAGACAATAAAGCTTCTTTTGAAGGATAAATATTTTCCACTCCGCGATTCAGCAACTCTTCAATTTTCTTGTCCATATTCTTACTCTTTCTAAAATTTAATTGAGTTGGCTTGACATTTATATATCTAACCTGTACTTTTGGTCCATTTCCACTAGCTAGACTAGACGTATTTTATCTTAATTTATGGTATAATTCAAATATAAAATCACAATTATGAAATTAGCTGGAATTGTAAACTTCCGAGGTAAGAAACTGGCAAAACTGCCGACGACCAAGGAAGAGAAAGCACTGTTAAAAAAGAAAATCCTATATGCGGCACTAGGAATTTTTGGGTTTATTATTTTATTATTCGCTTGGTATGCTAAAGATATTCCTACACCTTCCAAACTGGCAAGGCTTCATGCCTCTGAATCAACCAGAATCCTAGCAGCTAATGGTGACGCACTATACGAGACGGGGAATGAAAGAAGAAATATTATCGAAAAAGCACAGATGCCTGACAGTGTTCGCAACGCAACTGTAGCTGTCGAGGATGCGAATTTTTTTAACCATCCCGGTATAGATATTAAGGGCTTAGCTAGAGCCCTTGCCTCCAATCTCTTACACATGAACAAGTCGCAAGGCGGCTCGACAATTACGCAACAATTTGTAAAAAACGCAGTACTTACAAACGAGAAGTCGATTTCTAGAAAAATAAAAGAGCTTATACTATCTCTCGAAATAGAGCAAATCTATAACAAGCAAGAAATCCTGACAATGTATCTTAACGAGATTCCTTATGGCGGAAATCTTTATGGGATCCAGGAAGCTAGCCAAACATATTTTGGGAAAGATGCTAAAGACCTAACTTTATCTGAATCCGCAACTCTCGCTGCGATTCCACAATCACCGACTTATTATTCTCCATACGGTAGCCACACTGACAAACTTTTCATTAGAAAAGATTATGTTTTAGACAGAATGGTTAAACAAAATTACATCACCGAGCAACAAGCGACCGAAGCCAAAGCGCAAACTCCCAACAAAGAACGTCCCGATTTCAAACCACGCCGCGAGTCAATCAAAGCACCTCACTTTGTGATGTATGTAAAAGAAAAGTTGGTTGCTGAATATGGTGAAAAAATGGTTGACAGCGGAGGTCTAACCGTTACAACTACTCTCGATACAGAGAAACAAAAGTGGGCCGAGGAAGCAATTGCAAAAAATGATTCAAAGATAACAAAATACAAAGCCACAAATGCCGCTATGGTATCAGTTGATGTTAAAACTGGAGAAATTGTCTCAATGGTGGGAGGTAAAGACTTTTTCGACATCAAAAATGGTGGAAATGTTAATGTGACAGATTCGGCTAGACAGCCAGGGTCATCCTTCAAGCCAATTGTTTATGCAACCGCCTTCAAACAACCACGATTCTCTCCTTCATTTAACTTGTTTGATGTAACAACAGACTTTAATGGTTATGTACCTCAAAACTACAATGGTAGAACAAACGGTCCAGTCACAATGCGAACCGCGCTCGATAATTCCCTGAATATCCCCGCAGTAAAAACCTTAGCTTTGGTTGGGATACCAGAAGCATTAAAAACTGCCAAGGATCTCGGTATCACGACACTGACTACACCGGAACGATATGGCCTTTCATTAGTGTTGGGTGGCGGAGAAGTTAAACCGATCGAAATGGCGGGTGCATTTGCAGCATTTTCAGATGCCGGACAATTTCACAAACCAGTCGCCATTCTTAAAATTCAGGATCATCAGGGTAAAATACTTTACGAGTACAAACCAGAAACAAACAAGACGCAAGCCCTCGACCCTCAGGTCGCTTATCAAATGTCAAACGTATTAAGTGACAATAACGCTAGATGTATGGTGTTCGGCTGCAACAACCCACTCAACTTTGGAGACTTAAAGGTGGCGGGTAAAACTGGAACGACTCAAGAATTTCACGACGCTTGGACCGTGGGATATACGACAAAATACTCAACTGCAGTTTGGGTTGGAAATAATGACAACACAAAGATGGCCTCCGGCGCTGATGGTTCGGTTGTTGCTGCACCAATTTTCCATGATTACATGGCTCACTTGGCGACTACCGAAGACTGGCCAAGGCCAGAAGGAATTCAGGAATTAACAGTTGAAAAATATTCCAATAAACTGCCAACTCAATATTCCAAGGAAACAGTAAAAGACATCTTCGCCTCTTGGCAGATACCGACAGAAAAAGATAACGTAAATGCCTCATTTAGAGTGAATAAATCTAATAACTTACTTGCAATTGACTCAACTCCTAACGAACTGATCGAAGACAAGGTTTTTTCAAACATTCACAACGAGTGGGGTGATGTCTGGCAAAAATACCCAAACTGGGAATCACCAGTTAGAGCATGGGCAGAGGCCGCCGGCTTCACACTTCCTCCGACTCAAAAAGATTCAGACTATGGAACTAACTCAGTGTCCCTTACTAGCCCAACTGACAATTCAACGATTTCCAAGCAAGTGACTTTCTCTGTTAATACACAGACAAGTCATGGTATTTTAAGTGTAATATATTTTTTAAATGATTCCGAAGTCGGCGCATCCATCAGCTCCCCGTACACAATAACATTTGACACTACAAAGTATCCAAATAGTTCATACACCCTAACAGCCAAGATGACAGACGGAAACGGTGTCGCTGCAACAACCTCAATTAAAACCACTATATCAAATAGTTCCTCGGCGAAGATCAGTAACGTAAATACATCCGCAATTACGACGAACTCGGCAACGGTTACATTCGGTACCGACATCAACGCTAACTCGACCATCTATTATGGAATAGATACTAACTATGGTTCATCGAAAACGTCAGGTACTCAGACGACAACCCATTCGGCAAACCTCACCGGGCTCACTAGTGGAACAAAAATTTATTTTAAGATCGATACTATAGCTTTGCAAAATGCTCAGTCAAGTTTTACGGGAAGCTTTACCACTAACTAAATTAGCTCTCAAAATTTTCTCTACATGATCCTGGCCGTATATAACTTGAAATCCAAGTTTATCGGCAGTTTTTATTATTCTCTTAGCTTCACTTGGAAGATGTAGCATACCAGCAAGATCCACCTCGCCCAAAAATATTTTGTCGCCGGCTATTTGACTCTCGTAAGTCGAACCGGCTAACGCTATCATTGCCGCCAAATCGCAAATTGGGTCCTTCACTTTGTAACCACCGCTTACATTTAAATAAACATCGTGCTCGAGTAAATTTATTTTTCCATGCTTAGCTAAAACAGCAATAATCATTTGCAAACGGTTAAGATCAAAACCAACACAGTTTCTCTTTGGAAAACCATATTGATTTTTCTGAGTTAAAGCCTGAATTTCAAGAAAAATCACCCTACTTCCTTCTAGGATTGCGACCCGCGACACACCCTCGGGAAGTTTTTTATCCGGTTTGATGGCTCCGAAATTTGGTTCCGATTTTAAGCCTTCCTCATTCATTGTGAATATTCCAATTTCATCGGTTGGACCAAAGCGATTTTTACTAGAGCGTAAATATCGCTCATTGCCCTCGCCGCCCTCTAGATAAAAGACCGCATCTACCAGATGTTCAAGTGTCTTCGGGCCCGCAACTTCGCCATCTTTCGTAACGTGACCTATTAAAATAACCGCTATCCCATTCTTCTTGGCAAAATTAATAATTTTCAATGCAGACTCTCGCACCTGCACCAAACTCCCCGCCGACCCCCCCACCGTAGGATCAAAAACCGTTTGTATCGAATCAACGATCAAAAGCTCGGGAGCTGACTTTTTAATGTCCGGTAGAATTGCAGTGATATCTTGATTCTCGTATATGGTTACATTGGAAGACGCTTGCTTCAGCCTCGTAGCACGCAGTTTAATTTGACCAGGGGATTCCTCACCTGCGATATAACAGACCTCACCTTTTATTGAACTTGCAATCTGCCAGACAAGTGTTGACTTACCTATTCCCGGCTGGCCACCTAAAAGTATAACAGCGCCCCTGACTATTCCCCCACCCAGAACTAGGTCAAACTCACTAATAGACGTTTTTATTCTCTCTTTGTCATCCGTTAGGATATCTTGTATCTTAGTTTTGTTCACTTCCTCGCTGTGAACTGCACTCTCGGTCTCTGAAATCTGTTTTAAACAATTCCATTCATTACAATAGTTACACTTGCCAGCCCACTCCAAGTGTTCTCCCCCGCAGTTCGAGCAGACCCAAATTATTTTAGCTTTTTTTGACATCTTCAGCAATTAAATCCAAATTTTTTCTATTATTCCACTCATTGACGCTAAGGTTAAAAGCAATATCAACTTTATCCCCAACTTTAATTAACCAGTTTTTGTTTTGATAATCAAACATCAGACATTGATGGGATACTCCATCTTGGCAGACTGTGATTTTGAGATGATTAGAATCTTTACCGATGATCTTAATGTTGGCTACAATTAACTTTTCAAGGGCTAAAACTGGTCGTGAGTTGCCAACTCCAAAAGGCTGCAACTTCTCGATATCTTCAGCTAATTTGAGCGTCAATTGTTTCGGTGAAATTAATGCATCAATATATAAATTTTTAATAAATTGATTCTTATCAATTTTAGCTGCTTCAAATTTAACTATTTTTAAAAAATGTTTGTACTGATTTTTTCTTAAACTTAACCCAGCCGCCTGAACATGCCCTCCAAACGACAATAAATTATCTTTAGCGCAACCGATCAAGTCGGTAATATTCACAGATCTAATCGACCGAGCGCTCCCCTTCAAAAAACCGTCGAGCTTGGTTAATACAATCGTCGGACGAAAATATTTTTCACAGATGCGAGATGCAATAAGACCAATTATTCCCTCGTGCCATTCGCCTGAAATCACAATGATATTGTCTGATTCCTGTTTTGTTTTTAAAACCTCAGTTTCAGCTTCCTTAATAGACTTGGCTAATTTTTCCTGTCTAATTGAATTAAGATGGTTTAGCTTTTCAGCGATTTCTAAAGCGTCACTCTTATTCTCTGACACTAGCAATCTAAAGGCATCCTTGGGATGGGCTACTCGCCCAGCTGCATTTAACCTCGGCGCGATTACAAACCCAATATCATAAACACCTAGATTTTTATTATCTAGTCCGGAAACTTTATATAGACTTTTTAAACCTGTATTTCTAGTTTTATTTAAAACAATCAGACCATACTTGACGATTGTTCTATTGGCACCAACAATTGGGACAACATCTGCAACCGATGAGATCGCCGCTAGATCAATCAACCACTTAGCCTGAGCCTGATCATTCAGAATCGCGCGAGAGAGCATATAGGCGACTCCACCCCCAGAAAGATCTAGCTCTAATTTAGACTTCAGCCTTTTGGGATGAATAATTGCAACCGCTTCGGGGAGAGTATCCTCAAGCTGGTGATGGTCTACAATGATCACGCCAAGCCCACTCTCATTTGCAAGAACAATCTCCTTATGGTTTTTGACACCACAGTCAACAGTCAGTAACAGCTTAGTATTTTTTTTAGCAAAAAATTGTATTGCTTTTGTATTTAGTCCATACCCCTCAGTTCTTTCTGGCACATAATATTCTAACTTTGCGCCCATTAATTCAAGCGCCTTATACAAAATTGCCCCACCACATACACCATCAGCATCATAATCCATGAATATGCCGATAGTCTCATTATCAGAAATCGCTTTTATGATTCTGCTTTTTGCCTTCTCGATATCTTTAAAAATATCAGGGGAAATTAGATCTTCGTATTTGGGATTTAAAAAAGCATCAGTTTCGGTAATATGACGATTTCTTAATATCGCACCTATAATCTCACTAGGAAACCTGCTCTGATATGTCCAGTTGTCATAGCTCATTTGATATATGCGGCTCCCTCGACTCGCACATCAACATATTCTTTTAGATCGGCCCGATTATTTTTAACAACCTGAGCAACCGCACTGATTTGATTCTGCAAAGATGACGAAGAGTCCAGAATTGCCTGCCAACCCTCGACGGTTACAAAGTTAACCTTAAATGTAGTTTCAGAAATCCTCGCCTCTTTGACCTTGATTCCACTTGCATCAAATTGTTTAAGCGCATCTAGAAAAAAACCTATAAACTGCGGGGTAGTAACTCGAGAGCCCTCTTTAACCTCAATATTACCATCATCAATAAGGACGATCTTATCCGGCGGTCTTTCGACGTTATCGTATGCATAACCATAGGTATCGATATTGAAACATCCGGAAGAATTGCACCAAATTAAAACCTGATCACGTTCACTGACATTAATTTTGATAGTGTGAGGCAAACCGCGAACTATGTCAGCCTCCGACAAAACCGGGAATTGCTTAATCAGATCCCTTAAATATGATCCAGTCTGAAATAAAACAATATTTTTACCAATAAGTGTTCGGTGAAGGTAGTCTGATATCTCAACCGACCTCACACCTTCAACCTCGATATTTTTTATTTTAAAATAATCAGAGAAAAAAAGCACATAAAGTCCAAATACAATCAGCGCTAAATAAAAAACATTATTGAGCGGTCGGATATTTAGAGAAAACTTTTCTTTTTTTTGAGCCTGAGTCCTCGAAATAATCTCTGGTCGCTTTGAATATTTTGTTGTTTGTGTTTCCCCTCTTGGCTTAAATATCATTCCAATTACCCAAATACTCCAATTCTTCGTTTAGATCTAGTGAATATTTTTCCCTCACAGCATTGCGCATCTGTTCAATGAGCAACCTCGCGTCTTTCGCCGAGGAATGCCCCGAGTTGATTATCCAGTTAGCATGCTTCTTAGAAACTCTAATGCCTCCAACTCTAAGCTTCTTTGCGCCAACCTGGTCCAAGAGCCATCCAGCCGAACGCTCTGGCTCCGTCGTCGCTAAATTATCTGAACCTCCAGGATTTTTAAAAATACTCCCGCATGTTTTTTCACCAATCGGCTGATGCTTTTCGCGCCATTTCTTGAATGTCGAGATATCATTTAAAATACCCTCATTCTTTTTCTGATGAAACTGAAAAATAACACTAAGGATAATTGGTGGAAAATCATCATGTTTGTGTTTCAATTTAGAGCTTCTGTACTCGAACTCAAACCAGTCTGGAGTTACGGAAATGATCTTATCCGATGAAATTAATATCGTTGCAGATTTAATAAAACTTTCAATACTAACTGCATGCGCTCCAGCATTCACCAGAGCTGCCCCACCAACCGTTCCCGGAATACCGTACAAAGCCTCTAGGCCACTTAGCCCCTGCGCACCAGCCTCTACAATTACTCTAGTCAGACTGGCACCACTGTCGGCAATTACCCTGCCAGTTGAATGCTCGACTTTGATAGAACTGGCTCGATTTAAGATAATCAAACCATCAAAACCATTATCAGATACAAGAACATTAGACCCATAGCCAATCACCTTGTATACGATGGCCAAATTTCTTGCAACTATTATGGCCCTAATGAGATCGTCGACAGACTTTGCTTCATAAAAAAATCTTGCATCACCGCCTAACCCTAGGGTTGTATACTTAGCGAGCGATACGCTCTCTTGAACGCCTATTAAGTCTGTCTTAATTTTATCTATCTTTTCCATATTTAATTTATCTAATAAAATCCGTTATTTTTCAACCTTCCAAAAAATATTTCTTCCCAATCTCATAAACATTTGTCGCACCCATTGTCAAAACAATATCACCTTTTCTAACATTTTCACTAATGAATGCTCTCGCCCCATCGTAGTCACCGGCTAATACAGCCCGTTCGGAAGACTTATTTATTGCTTCAACTAAATCATTGCTACTTTTTCCAGTCTTGTCATCACGGCCAGCAACTATATGAACGGGCAAAACCACAACCCTCTCGACTTTTGAATTTTTAAAAACTCTGACAAAATCGTCGAAAAAATTATTCATCCTATTCTGCTGGTGGGGCTCGTAAATTACAAACTTCCTGGCCTTTGGAAATCTTTCATTTAAACCTTGAAGTGTCGTCTCAATCTCAGTTGGATGATGACCATAATCATCAAATATTTTAACCCCTGACCTTTCACCGATATATTCAAAACGTCTTGAGGCTCCCGTAAAGAGTCTAAACGACTGTTCAATCTCAAACTTACTTAGTCCATAGTGGTTACAAACTGCCGTCACTGCCGCATAATCCAAAGCCAAATGTTGACCCATTGCTCCCGACTCAAATTCCAGCGTTTCCTTTGCGTGTTTTATTTTAAACGAAATTCCTTCTTCGTTGGTTTTATAATCACGTATTGAAAAATTAGCTGATGGCTTGAACCCATACGAGATTAGTGAAATATTCCTCTTCTTTAGTGACTCAACGTGTTTTGAAATTAGTTGAAGCGAATGCTTGTCGTCAGCACAATAGACTAATAGTCCGCCTGGATATATCTTCTCAATAAATCTTCCAAACTCATTATAAATCTGCGATATACCACCTTTGAAATAATCAAGATGCTCTTCTTCGATATTGGTAATTATCGCGCTAAAGGTCGGAAGATCCAAAAATGAACCATCATATTCGCAAGCCTCCACAACAAACAGTGAACCACTCCCAAGATGACTAGTGGGATTGCTTTGGGTTGAGTCAGCTCCAATCAAAAACGATGGTGAAAAGCCACTCAGACTCAGTGCTTTGGAGAGCATAGATGAAGTTGTTGTTTTACCATGCATGCCCGAGACCGATACGGCCTGATAGCCTCTTAACAGCGCACCAATCGCCTGTGATCTTTTCATAGTGGGAATATGTAAATCTTGTGCGCGCTCATGCTCAACTTTCGCATCCGATCGCGGGGATGCTGCCGAAGAATATATCACTAAGTCTTGCCCGATATTGATGTTTGTTGCTAAATGACCTCCAATTTTTGCATCACTTCCCGTAACTGTTTTTCCCATTGATTTTAATATATTAGCCAGGCCCTTCATGGAAACCCCAGCAATACCAATCATAAAAATACTCTTCGAAGTTTTAAAATTCTGATACTCAAATTCATCAATGATCACACTGGCTATAAGTTCACTCGAAAGAGGAAACGATAGCTTGGCAATTTCAGTCTCAAAACTTTCAATTTTTGATATCCTATCAAGCAACTGCCCAGGACCTTCGTCATGCGAGTAAATGAGGCCCATCTTATTTTGTTTTAAGAAAATTGAATTTATAGATTGGTGGTCGGTGACCGATTTTGAAATTGGAACAAAAATCGCTTTTTTGTTAAATGCAGCAATTTCAAAAACCGTCGTAGCTCCGGCACGACTAATTACAAATTCCGATCTCCTAATAAGCTCATCCATATTTTGGACGTATGCGGAAACTTCATATCGATCAGCCAATTTTTTTGAAAGAGTGCTTTTAAATCTAACTGCTCGCCCATAATCTATTTGGCCCGTGACATGAACTACATCATGATTGCTTAAAACATCTTCGGCAATCGAAAAAAAATCACTATTTAGATCGACAGCGCCCGAACTTCCACCTATAACTAAAATAAATTTTTCCCTGAGATTTCTTTGATCATCAAACTCTTTGCGAAGTGGCACTCCAGCATAAAAAGCTTTAGTCGCAATTGCCCTTGAATAATTCGATATCGGGAAAGCAACCGCCAATCTTTTTACGTATGGCAAGATCAACTTCGTTGAAAGTCCAGCTACAAGATCAGACTCGTGCGCAATAACCGGAACACTAAAAAGTCTCGACGCTGCAACCATTGGGACGGAAACATAACCACTTTTTGAAAAAATTATATCTGGTTTGTTGTTTAAAAAAACAACAATTGATTGGACTATTCCAGCAACCACCAACAATAGATCGATAATATTTTCCAAAACAGAAAGGATCGATACACTACGTCTGAACTTTCCACAAATCAAAGTCTGATAGTGGACCTTGTATTTCTTCGCTGTATTCTTTTCGATCTCTCTCCCCGATCCAAAATAAGTGAAATCAAAACGATACTTATCGCTTAACCGTAGTTTTTCAACGACAGCAAACAATGGATAAATATGACCAGCCGTTCCGCCACCAAGTAAAAATATTTTCTTATCTTGCATTTGCACCCTTGGATATACTTAACAAAATACCAATCTGGATAAACGATATTACTAAGGAGGTTCCGCCATAAGATATGAACGGTAAAGTAACTCCCGTGAGAGGAACAATACCAAGCATCGCAGCGATATTGATGAGCGCCTGTATACTAAGTGAGGTCACAATTCCGATCGCCAGTACTTTTCCAAAATCGTCTCTTGCGTTTTTGGCTACATTAATTCCTAAATAGAATAAATAGACAAAGGCCAAAATCACAAATACAGAGCGAACAAAACCAAGCTCCTCACAGATAATTGCAAATATCGAGTCTGTATGGGGCTCAGGCAAATACCTCATCTTTTGCAAAGACTGACCAAAACCTCTCCCCCAGAAACCACCCTGGCTTACAGCAATAAAGGCCTGATTAACATGATAACTCTTATCAAGTGTTTCGGCTGTAGGATTCAAAAATGTTGTAAATCGCTGCCATCTATATTCCGCTGAACGAACAAAAGCAATAAACATCACGCCCAAGAACCCCGCCAACGACATAATATGCCAACTTGGAGCGCCAGCAGTAAAGAACATAATAATAGAAGTTAGTATAATAATAGTTAGAGTTCCAAGATCAGGCTCTAAAATAATCAAGAGTGAAATAACTCCAAGCATTATCGTAAATGGGATAAGGGCTTTGGAGAATTTATTAAGATCCTGCTTCCTTGATTCAAGCCAAGTTGCAAGATAAATCATAAAAGCAACCTTGGCGATTTCTGATGGTTGAAACCTAAGCCCCAAATCAAGCCAGCGATGCGCGCCCTTAGCTGAGTCTCCGATACCTGGGATAAAAACCGCAACCAACATAATCAAAACAATTATCATGAGTGGCAAAGCGATTTTTTTAAAATTTCTATAATCAAAATTTGAAAAGAAGCCCATTGCAAGAATTCCGATTACAAATGCAATTAGCTGATGCCACAGATAATAATAATCGTTTGAGCCACTAAATTTTTCATACGCCACAACGACTGAGGAAGACGCAATTACAACCATACCAAAACAAGCAAGGGCAACTGTCAAAATTGCGATCTTATAATCCGGCTTGACTCTTTCTATTACATATCTATTCATTAATATTTTTAACTAATTCGTTGTAATCCTCTCCTCTGTCTTTGTAATTTTTATATTGATCAAAACTTGCGCAGGCAGGTGAAAAAAGAACCGCCCGAACCAAGGGGAGGTCAGCTTTTAGTTTTTCAAATACAGTGGCAAGACTGTCAACGACAATAGTTGACGTATCTCCTATTTTTTTAATCTCAGCATCTATGGTATCGGCCGTATCACCAAACAAAAACACTTTATAGAGGTTTTTGTCGTTGTGGACGGTCCTTGCAAGTTGCTTAAAACCAACCCCTTTTGCTGACCCACCCAAAATTAGTATATAAGGATCACTCATCATCTCCATCGCCTTGATTGTGGAGAGCGGATTTGTGGAGGCTGAGTCATTATAAAAATCAATATTATTTTTGGCCGCGACCAATTCAACTCTTAACGGCAGCTTTTTAAAATCATCAAATTTTTCTAAATCAAACTTAAATTTTTCCGCTACTGCAAATGCATAAGCCGCTAACAAGTCGATGTCTGGAATTTTTTTGTCCTTAATAAACTGAATTGAATCAGCCAGTACATTTTGCGCCTGGTTTATTTCGCACAGCATGTCACCCCCACTCAGTACACAATTGGCCCCTGGTGAGTCAGCTGAAAAAGTAACTAGATTTTCCGTAGGGGCAATTAATAGTTTTTGTGCAGTTTGCAGATCGCAAATGACTAACTGCTGATCGTCTTTGAGAATATTCCTTTTGGCCTCAACATACTCACTTTCAGTTTTATGATAATCCAGATGATCGATTAATATAGGAAGGATTATCGCTATATCTGGCTTAAATTCTAAATCCTGTAGCTGAAAGCTTGATAGCTCGACTACGCAATACGAATCCTTATCCGCCGCGTCCAAAACATCAAGCATCGGATCACCAATATTTCCAACAACAAAAACTTTTTTATTATTATTTTCAAGAAGCTTTGCAACTAAAAGTGCGGTCGTGCTTTTACCTTTAGTGCCAGTAATACCTACTGTGGTAGCCCGACAATTTTCAAAAAATAAATTTGTTGGAGAGGAAATCTTTACCGAATTCGGAAGAAGGCTCTTCAGTCTGTCCACCCTTATACCAGGACTCCTGAATACAATGTCTAGATCACTATAATCTCCGTCCTCGAAATTGCCTGAAAATATTTCTGATTCATTATCGAGTATTTGACTTTGCGCTTTCTCATCAAAAACTTTTATTTTCGAACAATCCTTTGAAATTAAAAACCTAAAAAGGCTTTGGCCCTCACTACCATAGCCAAAAATTCCGATTCGAGATTTCTTTAATTCTTCAAAATTATCCATATATAATTACAAGAGATAGTCCAATCGCAGTAGTGATGGCGGTTATAATCCAAAACCTCATTGTCACCTTTGTCTCTGGCCATCCAGACGCTTCAAAGTGATGATGGATTGGGGCGACCTTAAATACCTTTCTCTTAAAAAACTTCTTAGATACTATCTGAATAACCGTAGAGAGTGCTTCAACCATTAAGATAAAACCAATAAATGGCAATAAATAAACAGTATTTGTTAAAAATGCGATCACACCCAAGGTCATGCCCAAACTCATCGCCCCCGTATCCCCCATAAAAAAACGGGCTGGATAAACATTGAACCACAAGAAAGCTAGAATCGCGCCAGTCAAGGTTGCACAAAATATAGCTAATGTGTAGTTGCCCTTAAAAAGCGAGATGAAAGAATATGCCCCAAATGCGAGAGCAAAAATTCCGCCAGCTAAACCATCGAGCCCATCTGTTTGATTAGCGGCGAATGAAGTAGCAACCAAAACTATAATAAACACGGGTATATACCAATAGCCGAGGATTAGATCCCCCATTCCGGGAATAAAGAACGGTCTATTGATCCAATCTAGCTTAAAGGCAAACCAGAGTGCCCCTGTAACTGCAACCAGAGTATAGAACAGAAGCTTCGTACGAAATCTCATACCACCACGGTCAAATCCGATACCAAAGACATTCATTAGATCGTCAATCGCTCCCACCGCGCCAGAAGCTATCAAAGTAAAGAGAGGTAAATATGTTCCCGATCTTGATAAATTGGCGACTATTGTAACGACTGAAGCTGAGCCCCAAATCAAGAGCCCACCCATCGTTGGAGTGTTTTCTTTGCCCTTATGAAGATTTGAAAAAATGGGAGTTTTTGCGCCAGAGTAATCTGTAGAGCGAATTTTTTTTCCTATTCTATTTTTATATAAAAAATCGGTAAAAAGCGGTGTAAATAGAATCGCAATTAAAAATGTCAATGACATATAGACGAATATTTGAGAAAGCCTGAATGTTTCGATTGATATTTGAATCATTTGAGTAACTCCACAATCCTATCTAGTTTATTGCTTCTAGACCCTTTAACTAAAATAATATCGCCTGGCTCAATAATCTCTACAATCTCCTGCTCTAATTCTGACACACTCGGGTACCATCGATCAAGGTTGACATCTTTATAATTAGTGCCTACACCGATAACAATATCACAAATCCTACCTGCTTCTTTGGCAATTTGCCGATGCGACTCTTCTGTTAAAGAGCCAATTTCTTTCATCTCTCCAATAACCGCAACTTTTCTCCCGCCCTGAAGGCCTTCTATGATTTCGAGTGCCGCTCTCATTGATGCAGGATTTGCATTATAAGACTCATCAAGAACAATAACGTCTTTCTTGCCAACAAACCTTCTACCTCTACCATCTTGGGGCGTGAGATCTTTAATCGCTTTAACGATCAAATCGACTTCGCCGGAAGCTAGATGCGCAGCGAATGCCGCAAGTTCGAGATTTTCAATATTGTGATTGCCAAGATATGCAAAAATTGCTTGAAATTTTTTGTTTGCAAGATAAAAATCAAATTCGGAACGATTCGTAAAAAAATTAACATTTTCGGCTTTTGCCATTTTAATACTGGGCAGAATGTAAAGATCTGCTTTCGGCTCGTCCAGATCCTGAACTTTCTCACTGACTTTTTTGTTGATGACGACTGCTTCTTTAGCAGACAATGCCAGGTTCCATTTTTCGCGAGCTATGGCTTTCTCATCTTTGAATTTTTCTAAATGAGCAACACCTAGACTAGTTATTACAGCAACATCAGGCTCAACAATAGAAGTTAAATATTTAATGTCACCGGGCTTATCAGCCGCATATTCTAAAACAATATATTTTGGATAATTGAAAGTGAAGATAGCTTTAATCGGTGCAGAGATAAAGACCATCACCCAGTCAAGAGCAGTCCTTGGAGCACTTTTATAACCCAAGATGGCAAGCGGAAGACCGGTTTCAGTATTTAGATTGCCAGTACTCGAACGAACACCATCCTTGGCGCTCGACAATAGCTCCCCAATAAAATATTTTGTGGTTGTTTTTCCAACACTGCCGGATACTCCAATCACGTAAGGTCTGAATCTTGATATGACCCAACGAGCCAGAAAAGCTAATTCTTTTTGGATAATTTTCATTGTGTTTTCGGAACTTTCATATAGCTATTTAATAACCAATCGGCAATTTCACCAAATACTGGGGCTGCTGACGATTCGGCCCACTGCACACTCTTTGGTCTGTTTAACTTAACCAGCATAACAAACTTTGGATCATCGGCAGGAGCAAAGCCAGCGAACGACCCAATACTTGCCCCCTCTTCATATCCGCCACCTGCTTTTGGAATTTGCGCTGTACCTGTTTTTCCCGCAACCCTATATCCCGCAACACCAGCATTCTTACCGTGACCATTTACTACAACAGAAACCATCATTTCGGTAGACTTTTTGGCCGTATCTTCAGTCATTACTTGTACGGGCTTACTAGCTTTGAAACTCGTTTCCTGGCCATTATATATCTCCTTATCGAGAATGTGTGGTTTTATCATAAGCCCTTTGTTTGCAATTGCGCCATACGACTGAACAATCTGAATTGGTGTTGCCGACATACCCTGCCCATAAGAAATGGTTGCTCGAGTTATATCCCGCCATGTTTTTGCTGGATTGACCTGTCCTGGCGACTCTCCGGGAACATCAATGCCTGTTTTTTGTCCAAAACCAAGACGAGCGATAAACTGAGACATTGTATCATTTCCCATCTTATTTGCCACCCAAACCATACCTATATTATCCGAATTTTCCAAAATCTGTGTCACCGTCTCAAATCCATACGGCTTATCGAGTGCATTATGGATAGTGTAACCATTAATTGTTACCTGATTCGAAAACCCGCCTTCCTGAGTCGTCGGTTTTGAATCAGGTTGCAGCAGATTTGCATCGATTGCCGCAGCAGTAATCACTGGTTTGAAAATTGAACCTGGCTCCCAGTTCATGCTAGTTGCAGGATTTAAAAAAATTGACTGTCCATCACCAGATATTTCATTAAACTTATTTGGGTCATAGGCAGGATTTGAAGTCATGCCAAGGATTGCGCCTGTCTTGGGATCCATAACAATAATAGTTCCACCATCAGCATCATACTTTTCCATGCCCTCTTTAAGCTTCTTCTCAATCATATATTGGATGCTCCTGTCGATCGTCAACACGACATCGGCGCCGCTTTTTCCCGGCTCGCTTTGATCAACTTTAATAACTTTACCCAAGTTATCTTTCATTCCAGTCAAAACGCCTTTTTCTCCTTTTAAAATACCGTCATAATAACCTTCAATTCCATACTTGCCGTTTCCATCATAATCAACAAAGCCGAGAACTTGAGATAAGAACTCTTTTTCTGGATAGAATCTAGAGTATTGACCTTCCAAAAATACGCCCTTGAGGTTCAACGCTGCAATTTTGTCCGCATCATCCTTGCTTATTTTTTTCTTTAGTGGCGGAATATACCATTTGTCGACATTAATTTTAGCAAAAACATCATCCTTTTTTTCACCGATAATAGGAGCGATCTTGATCGCTGCGTCATTCTTATCAAGAATGTTCCTAGGCACAACAGTTAGGTCGAATAACTCAATATCGTTAGCGACTGGAAACAATCCAGCCTTAGTCTCATCTATCAGGTTCTGGTTATCCTGATCGCGGATATAGATATTTCCTCGTACAGCTGGTTGGTCTATCTTGGTGTAATATTGCTTTTCAGCTAAAGCAGTAAACTCATCACGGCTTAAAACCTGTCGATCAAAAAGTCTACCAATGAAAATAAGCCCGACTATAACAATAAAATAAACCAAAAAACGTAGTCTTTTGTTTTCGTGACGGTTCAAATCTTGCCTTGTCTGCATCATTTAGATGACGCTTCCATACCTTTTTCAGTTGCCTTTTCCTGAATTAAAGAAAGCGCCTTTAAACGATTAGCTTCAACTTCAAGACGTTCTTTTTCAGCTGTAACCTTGTTCTTCTGGGAATCTAGATCTGAAACAACATAATTCTTGGTCGCACTTTGACTTGACTGAGAGAGATAAAACAAAGAAAAGGCCGCTAGAATAGCAATCACCATTATTTTAAGGGTGTTTGGGCCCAACACAAAGCGTCTGTCTAAAAATCTTTTTCTTTGCCCTAAATCTTTACTTCTTTTACCGATAAATATCATTATTTCCTCCTGATAACTGCTCTTAATTTTGCTGATCGAGATCTAGGATTTGAGCGAATCTCACCTAAATCAGCAATAATTGGTTTTTTTGTTAAAATATCAACTAACTCTTCTTTTTCTAATTGTTTAAAAATTGTCTTGACGATCCTATCTTCTCCAGAGTGAAAACTGATTACGACTAGTCTTCCGCCTGGCTTTAGACATCCAACCGCCTGGTTTAAAAATTGATTCAAGGCCTGAAACTCGTCGTTGACCGCAATGCGTAGTGCCTGAAACGTCTTGGTAGAAGGATTGATTTTGGATTTTGAGCCAACACATCTTAAAATTATCTCTGAAAGCTGTTTTGCTGATTCGATCTTCTGTTTTCTTCGGTTTTCGACGATACACTTAGCAATTCTTCTAGATTTATATTCATCGGCTAGATTGTATAGTAGATCAGCCAGTTCTTTTTCATTTGTCGAATTTACTATTTCGTAAGCTGAAACCGCCAACTCTTTTGAGAGTCGCATATCAAGCTCGTCATCCTTAAAGCTAAATCCTCGATTTGCCAAGTCAAAGTGATATGAGGATATTCCAAGGTCAGCTAAGATGGCATCGACTTTTGGCTCTTTTAATCTTGTTAATATTTCTGTCAAATTACGAAAATTATCGTTAACAAATTCGATATTTTTATTTTTAAAATTCTTTCTAGCTAGATTTAAAACTTCCTCGTCTTGATCAATCGCAATCAGATGACCATCTGCGATCTTATCTAAAATCAGCCTAGAGTGTCCTCCAAAGCCAAATGTGGCGTCCACAATTACATTGGCTTTTTTTGGGAACAAGTAATGCAGAGTATGCTCGGGCAGAACTGGTATATGATAACTATCTGCCATAAGTCTATCTCAAAGTGCAAAGATCAAAGCGTAAAGGATTTATCATTTTACTTTTTCGCTTTTACTTTTTAGTTTTTTAAACGACATGGGCGGAAAGGCTTCTCCTTACCATCCGAATACAGGCAACCCAGTATCCAGAAAGGTAAACTCCCGGCTTGCGCTAGGCGAGCAGCCCCCCTCCTTGCCCCGAAGGGTTTTTCAGGTTAACCACCCATGTCAAATCACTCGTGAGCAGCTGACTCAAAGCCAACACTTCACGTCACTATTCGCGAGCTAGATGCCTAATTGTGAAAGATCTTCTATTATTGATTCTGCTTTTTTATCAGTCTTTTGGCTTAAATCCAGCCAAACCTTTTTATCCCAGATTTCAACTCGATCGTAAATCCCCAGAATAAACGTATCTTTCATGATCTTGGCATATTTTTTTAGATATGCGGGCATCACTATCCTTCCCTGATTGTCAAAGTCCACCTCAGCGGCAGATGCGAGCATCAAACGGCCATACAAGCGAGCCGATGATTTTGACAGCGGTAATTCACCGATACCAGATGCCATTTTGTCGAATTTCTCCTTGGAAAACAAGAAGAGACACCCGTCAAGCCCTTTGGTGATAACCGCGGAGCCAATGAGCGTCTTCCTGAATTTAGCAGGAATTGCGACCCTATTCTTTTCGTCGATTGTGTGCTCAAACTGTCCAATAAACATTGTTTCACCACTTTTCCCCACTCCTTACCACTTCGTCAATATTATACCTTTCAAACAGGTAGTCAATAGGGAACAAAAGACGAACATTAGAAGGTTGATATAGAGACCAAAATGGAATACAAATAAGTCATGACTCGCATCTGCGAGTGAACAACCCGAATCGAGAGGAAGTGGAGATCGTGAATCTCGCAACCGTTTATATGATGATTGTGATGGCATACAGGAGTGCCTTGAAGCACTGCGAAACCAGCAAAGAAAAGGCGATCGCCTTCCTCTGGCTGACGAACTACCTAGAGCTGTCCTCAACACCGCGAAAGGGACACTGGAAACGACATCGGTTCCTTATGGTGCTAGACAAAGGCCACACCAAGACTGAAGTGGAGGTTTTCAAAGCTCCCAAAACGACTTTCTGCGCCATCCACTTCACCAGCCCCAAAGCGCCCAGTATCATCTACGGCGCCTTCCTCCACCAGCGGGGGGTCCAGATTGTATCAAGTGATGGCAAGACCTGGAATGCAACCTATCTCGAAGCTGCCGAGGTCGTTGTCTCCATCCTGCTCGAGGAAGAGGTCGACAAACTGGAATACCCCACCGAACTGGCGCTCGACTACGAAGGATGGGCCGCCATGCAATCACACGATACAGCCACCGCCGAGGAGTACCGAGTGTTCGCCGAATACCTCGTGAAGAGCTACCAACTGCCATGCGCGGTCGGCGTCATCACCGATGCAAATCGCGGAGCAATGGCCAAAGCAGGCTTTGCCACCGAGTTCGATGGCATAACGCTGACCCCAGAATGTGAGAATCTCCACCCCGTCATCCTGCTTACCGGCGAAGGATCAGACGCATGCATCATCGGCTATGACGGCGAAGACCTCCAAGCACATACGATAACCGCGGGAGAGGGCTTCGACGCCATAGCCAACGAGCTCGTGACCATGCTGTAGACGACTTCAGGGCCGCCCCAAACTCCGCCATGCGGATATGGGGTGGCCCTCCCATTTAGCTCAACTTTTCAGAAAAATAATTCTTAAGATCAATTACTCTAACCCTATCTTGTTTGAGCGTATCTCGATCGCGAACAGTAACTGTTTCGTCATCCATCGTATCGAAGTCGACAGTTACACACCAAGGGGTACCAATTTCGTCCTGACGTCGATAGCGTTTGCCGATATTGCCATTGTCGTCAAACTCACACATAAATTGCTGCTTCAGCTCGTCGTAGATTCCACGAGCTTTCTCGACTAACTCAGGTTTGTTTTTTAATAATGGGAAAACCGCAACTTTTACAGGAGCTAATTTAACCGGCAATTTTAGAACTACGCGAGTTTCGTTTTCTGACTCTTCCTCGGTGTATGCCTCGGTCATCACTGCCAAGAAAGTTCTACCAACTCCGGCTGAAGTCTCGACAATGTGCGGAATGTATTTCTCGTTCGTTTGTGGATCAACGTACTCCAAGCTGTTACCGGAAAATTTGGAGTGTTGAGTCAAATCATAATTTCCCCGAGCGTGTACACCTTCAAGCTCCTTGAATCCGAATGGGAAATTGTACTCAATGTCATAAGCTTCTTTGGCATAGAAAACAAGATTTTCATGTTTATGCCACTTGAGATTTTCTTTTTTTAATCCAAGATCAATATAATACTGCATTCGAGCCTCGCGCCACTTCTCGTACTCTTCCATCTCAATGTCCGGCGAGACAAAATACTGCATCTCCATCTGTTCAAATTCTCTGGTTCTAAAAATAAATTGTCGAGCCGTAATTTCATTTCTAAAGGCTTTTCCAATCTGGGCAATACCAAATGGAATCTTGACTCTCGTTGAGTCCATCACGTTCCTAAAATTTACATAAATGCCTTGGCAAGTCTCACCGCGAAGATAAGTCGGGTTTTTACTCCAGTCTTCGGTCAGATTTCCAAGATTTGATTGAACCAACAGATTAAATTTTTGAGCTTTGGTAAAATCTTTGCCCTTACATAATGGACAAATCACTTTTTCGATATTAGCGTCAAACAATTTGTTAATCTCATCTTCGGTCATTTTCTCATCGGCAAAAACACCAGCCTCCTCAAGCATATGATCAACTCTATGCCTTGAGTGACATTTTTTGCATTCAGTTAGAGGGTCAGCAAATCCTCCCACGTGCCCCGAGGCTTCCCAGATCTTTGGATGCATAAAAATTGCCGAGTCTAGTCCTACGACATCATCGCGGGTCTGAACCATCGCTTTCCACCAAGCAGCCTTAATATTGTTTGAAAGTTCTACTCCGTATGGACCTAGATCATAAACAGCCGCAAAACCGCCATAAATTTCAGATGAAGGAAATACAAAACCTCTTCGTTTACAAAGCGAAACTATTTTTTCCATATTGTTTTCTGCCATCTTTATTACCTCTAGATCCCGAATCGAATTCAGGATGACACACGGCTGTGTCATTTAAAATGATACTCTCGTGGGATATGTGCCGGTAAACGGCAAAGAATTTCTCTAATATACGAACCTGATAATTTGGCGATTTCTTCTGCAGTCACTTTATCATTTTTTTGACTCCCTATCAACGTAATTTCATCATTGATTCCGCAGTTTATACCAGTCACATCAAACATTGTCGCATTCATACAAACCCGGCCAGCAATTTTGACCCTTGAGCCACAAACCAGAGCCTCAACTTTACTAGACAACGATCTCGGATAACCATCAAAATATCCGATTGGAACAACCGCGATTTTTCTCGGATCTTTTGCAACAAAATCACGCCCATATGAGACTGATTCATTTTTACCAATCCTTCGCATTGAAATAACCTGGCTCTTCAGCGACAGGGCTGGTTGCAGCATATCGTCAAATTCTGGAACTCCAGAATGGCCATAGAGAGCCAAGCCAACCCTTACTGCGTCAAATTGAGCTTCATTATATAAATAAACTGCATCAGACGATGCCATATGCACCATCGGCGGCTGAATATTCTGTTGCTGCAGATTAAACAAAACGTTTTTGAATTCCTTCATCTGCAATTCGGAATATGCCCTATCGCTAGTATCAACGAAATGCGAGTGGATACCTTCGATTTTAACGTGCTCTAAAGCCATAATTTTCTGATACATCTCAGCCGCTTCAAATGCCTTAAATCCCAAACGATTTAAACCCGTATCAACTTTGACGTCCACCTTGGCCCAACGGTTTTGTTTCTTGGCCTCAAGATGAAGCAAATAAACCAGATCAAAATCATGGGCCGTCAGAGTTATATCAAAATCGAGCGCTTTATAAAATTCTTTCGGCTCGACATAGCCTAAAACAATAATTGGTGAGCGAATTTTATTAACTCGTAAATCAACTGCTTCATCAATTGTTTGAACTGCTAAAATATCAGCCCCACTCGTCCAAATCGCTCGAGCAGTTTCGATTAGTCCATGACCGTATGCGTTCGCCTTAACTACTCCGATAATTTTTGTCTCAGGATAAATAAGCTTCTTGATTGTGCGAAGGTTGTGAGAAATTGCGTTTAAATCAATATCAATTTTGTTGATCATATTTCTATCTTAAATCTAAAATGTAAAAAGTAAAATGATTAACCAAGCAAAAGCTGGTGATCGATTTTTTGTTGCTTTCATTTTCCATTTGCGATTTACCATTTTACATTACCTTTTCTGGTAGGATTTTTCCAAAATGCCACTCGATGAAAGTTGTCAAAATATTATAGGAGTTCTCGAAAACTGACTTTTCAACCTTCATTCGACTTATTCGACTAAATGATTCGGAAGCTAAAACTCTCAGGAGCTTAACTTCGTTATCGGAAATCGCGCACGATGTATCGGTGCAGCAAGTTTGATGCGCCAGCCCACCAGTTGAACTAAAGGTAATTTTTTCGTTTTCCGTAATTGTCTTATGGCAATAAATACAGTCAAATAGATCCGGATAAGCTCCAAGCTCGAGCAAGACGTTTACTAAAAATGCCAGAAAAAGAAGTTGACGTTTTTCATCGGAAATCGACTCTACAACTTCTTTTAAGATGTGATACGTCTTTGGATGTGGATCGGACATTTCGTAGAGCCGATCAATGAGTTTGAGCGTGAAGCCAATTTTCTGAGTTTTTTCAAACTCCCCCAATGCTCCGTCCGGATGATAAATCGGGTTTATTTCGGTAATTATATCGATCGATCGTGTATTTTGAATTTGAAAATTGGCAATTGTCGCAATATCAGAATTAGCCGAAAGCCGAGAACCGGGTCGACGCGCTCCTTTGGCCAGAGCTTCAATCTTGCCCAATTGTGGCGTTAGCAAAGTTAAAATGCGGTCCTTCTCGCCAAAATTTCTTTTTTTGACAATTACCGCTTCGGTTTTAAAAGAATTCATGATTTGAGAATAGCAGAAAATCGTTTAAAAATGAGACTGGGCCCGTGCAAGCACGGGCCCTATGTGAAACCTTCTCGTCGTATGGCAACTTCGCCAAAAGACAAACGAGAAAGTGGGAACGGGGGGAAGACGTCAGATCTGACAGACAGACGGATCTGGCGCAGTATTGCGCACCAAGAGTCTATGTCTCGCAACATCTGGATCTGCGAGGTCGAGCTGTCCGAGAGCCGAAGGCGGCTCTGTCAGGATCGGCCTCAGTAAGAAGAGACCAACAGGACAATCGCACCGAAGCGTGATTTCCCTGGCCGAGAGCAACTTAGCCCTCAGCACCTCGTCAGCCTCGACACAAGCTGTGTCGATGGCGTTGACTACATCTGCCGGTTGAGCCGGCAAGAGGGCGAGAATCGCCGAGTAAACCTCGACGCGACGCTCGCGATCCGCGAGACTTGCGGCACTCATCTGAACACCTCCAGAGAATAATCTTCCCGAAATATGAATGAACACCCTTGCGGGTATTGTTTTTGGGAGCTGCCGGAGGCGTAAACAAAAGCCATGTCTACAAAACGTCTGTAAGTCTCGAGTAGGAGCTCACCTCCACTCGTCCGGTTTTCTTTCTGGACACTGCTCAAAAGCCACTTAGCCTTCATGCCGCCAGATCTTTTCGCACCGGGATCTCTCCGGTGATCCAGAACTATTCCTTCGAACCGATTCTGGGAGAAAATGTTCATCTTCTTCTCAAAATCGGTTAGCAACTACCCGCTCATCTTTTAACCTCTTGCAATATCCGTATTCCTGAATTTGCAATTAGGTTTCAAGATAAGGGGTTGATCGGATTATATTGTCAAAAGGTGGATCAAAAAACGGTCCCTGTTGGGACCGGCTCCGGGAAAACATTTATTCATATCTTCACCTTAGAACCGGCCACCTCCGAATTGTTTTTTCATAGAAATAGAAACAATTCCCTTGGAGAGGGCTTTTGCTGATCTACATCGATTTGTATGTGTCAGGTGATTCATAACAAGAAATAATATATCTTAAAAAGTTGCGTTTGTCAATATCGTCGAGTTCATCAAGTTTCTAAAGTTATAAAGTTTGTAAAGTAGAAAAAACACAAGCAGGGGGCTAAAATATCACCGTTTTGCTGTTTGAACTAATTTACGAAGTCTTAATATCTCCAGGCGATTACTTTTGGGGTGATTCGCAGACCGATTTGCATGGTTTGCTCGAAGAGCAAAAATCGGTCGAGAACCCAGTGAGCGAGAACGCAGGTCGAGCGAGCGTACCCCAAAAGTAATCGCCAAAAACGGTCTTAATGCACTTTATTGAAAAAGGTTATAATAATCCGAAAATTATTTTCGAGAGCTCAAAATCTTCTCCGCCTCATCTCGATCATCGAGCGTGTTGATCCCGAGAGCTTCGTCCTGATCGTCAATAATGATCGCATCGAGGTTTTTCCCCTCTTCTGCAGCCATTTCAACAATAGCAGTAATATAATACTCGTTTTTTGGCCCGAATGGCTTAATGTGCTTTAGTGAGTTAAATAGCCACTTATTATCAACGACATAGAGATTTATACTTCTTTCTTCGATCTTTTTTTGCTCATCCGTCGCATCCTGAAGCTCTACAACTGCATACGCCTGTCCATTCTCGTTGCGAATCACTCTGCCATAATCATCAAATCTATGAGCTGAAATTACAGTTGCAAATCCAAGAGTTAGATCTTTTTCTGCTGCTTCGTTGAGCATTTTTTCAAATGTTTTAGCCGAATACAGCGGATGATCGCCATTTACAATTAGTGTGTAGCCATCCTCCATACCAATAAAATCTTCGGCTTGTTGGACTGCATGCCCCGTCCCCAGCTGATCTTTTTGCCAAGCAAATTCTGATTTATCACCCAAATAGTCGATAACTTGATCGCCGTGAAAACCAACGATAGTGATGATTCGATCAATGATCCCTCTGTTTTTTAAATCTACAAATGGCCCAATCGCCCAACCAATAATTGGCTTACCCGCAACCTCAAACATCACCTTTGGCTTATCGGTCGCACCAATTCTAGTACCCTTACCCGCCGCCATAATAATTGCAAAAACTTTTTTGTTATTGATCATAGTTGAAATTCTAGCTTATCAGGAGGAAATTTTCAATAAAATGTATAGGTTCAGTACATCCCGTACACATTTGTTATGTTGATAATGCATGTAAACAATACTCGCTAGGGGTTAATAAATTCAAGCTATCGTGTGGTCTGATGTAGTTATAGATATAGTCCTCTTGTTTGAGT
>Ga0172379_10000659_pt1 | contig 83466 bp, 74 predicted proteins | sample GrowelOW334metaG_FD_119756 | JGI IMG/M metagenome (GOLD analysis project Ga0172379, IMG submission 119756) | Groundwater microbial communities from an aquifer near a municipal landfill in Southern Ontario, Canada - Groundwater well OW334 metaG | ecosystem: Environmental > Aquatic > Deep... | reverse complement strand
TGGCAACACCATTAACACCGACTCCTGCCGCAACAACTGCACACTTCCAATCTGCGGCGATGGCGTCAAAGATTCCGGTGAAGCTTGTGATGATGGCAACACCATTAACACCGACTCCTGCCGTAATGATTGCACACCTCCGTCTCAGAATTTCTGCGGTGACAACATTCGTCAATGGCCCAACAGTTCTGGCTCTTACGAAATCTGTGACGGTACGGATGCCACTGCTTGTCCAGGTAAGTGTCTAGGCAACTGTACTTGTCCTCCGCCTCCGAACTTCTGCGGCGACAACATTGTTCAACGACCGAATGATGCCGGTGTTTACGAAGTCTGTGATGATGGTAATTTGATTTCAGGTGATGGTTGTTCCTCGTATTGTCAAACCGAAAGTGAGGGTGAAGGCGAAGGTGAAGGCAGTAGTACTTCGTCTTCAAGCAGTAGCTCATCCAGCAGTTCTTCAAGTAGCGGTAGTTCGTCCAGTGGTTCGTCCAGTGGTTCTTCGAGCGGCTCATCCAGCGGTTCTTCAGGTGGTTCTTCCAGTGGCGGCGGTTGCTCGACTGATATTGAATGCACGCCGTTGCCGATTGACTGTGAGTTCACGACTTTGCCGATTGAAAATGGCGAGGTTGCGATTCCGGTGAGCATCAGCGAGACCGGTGGTTGTTCGCTTGATCCGGCTGCCGTTTGCGTGCAAATTGCGAGTCGCCCGATTGTGGCAAACAATGTTTACGATATTCGCAGTGCGGGCTGGTCGGACTGTCTCCCGCAGAGCCGTTTTCAAATCGTCGGTAATAAAATGTATTTGGCGGCGCAATACAAATCAGCTTACAAAGTTCGCATTGCGAAATATATTTCCGACAGAAGACCAGTTTACGGTTGCACGGCTTATCTGGCTGGGGTTTGTCTTAGCCACGGAATTATCGGATATGACGATGTGCCTACCAGCACGCCGGGATCATTTAACCAAACTTGCTACTTCGACACGCGCGTCCAGCCAATCAGCGGGACGGGTGCGAATTGCTCCAAGGCTCTCGCCAGCGTGGCAGACAACGTCAACATTTGCGACACGAATTATCCAGAGGCGCGCACTTTGATGAATCCGCGCATCGCCCAAATTTTGCAGCCATTTCACGAGAACGATGAATGCCAGTCTTTTACTTGCTCAAATGGTCGTATCGTCGAACTTTGTGGTTGTGATGCGACTGGTAAAGGCGTCACCCTTGGCTCGCTTGACGCGCTGAATCACGCAACCAACTACATTGATTATTCCAATACTTCAGCTGATCCGGTCAATGGTGCCGCGGCGTATCTTTCAGATTGTGCCCGCGGTAATGTGATTTTCTTCGATCCACCGAGTGGCGGTTCAGTGACACTCGACAATCCCGATGGTGACAGCATCCTGCTCCCGCCTTATCCGGTGACACTCGTCGTGCGCGGCGCGGATTTACGCATCAAAGACAATCTTATTTACCCGCCCAATTCGAACGCCAGTCTCGGCGTGATTTTGCTCGAAAATAAAGTTTGCGGAGCGACCTATGGCGGCGGCGCCTTCCTGCATCCTGATCCGACTAATGTTGTCGGTGCTTATTATCTTGAGGGTAGTTTGAAATCCACAGATGCGAATTGGCATTTGCCGACGAATAGGAACAGTACGCAGTGGTACCAGACTTTCAAAAACCAAATTTTGTGGGAAGGGACAATTGTCTCGCTGAATTCCATCGGTGGCGCAGTCAATCCAAATTGGCCAGGGAACGATCCGAGCTGTCTGCCTTCGCGGCGACCTTACGAAATTGGCGGAGGCTTCCCAGATCCGGCTTGGAGTGAAGCAGTCGAATACGATCTCGCGTATCTGCGCGAGTATTTCCGCTGTGGCAATCTGACATCGGAACTTTCACCGTACGGCTCATCCAATTGGAAAGTTTCCGGCTGTGATAATACGGCGCACCCTTTCTCTGAAATTGCTTACGACGAATTGCCAAAACCGGAATCAGCCAATGGGACAACAGCGCCTGAAGCGGTTGTGCTGCGCTACGATTCGCGCATCCAAAATAATCCGCCACCTGGATTCGATAGTTTGGCGCATTTACTTCAGGCTGAGATTGGACGCTGATGCTTAAAACTTTACAACGAACGGTCGCACATTATTTCGGCAATTTCCTGATTTTTACGGTTTTTTTAGGGGTGTATTCGTTCCACAGCTACTACCGTGATTTTCTGAGCGACGAGGTGCTCACAGTTCTCAAATTTTTTTTCTCGGTCTATCTCGTCCTGGGTTTGCCCTACTATCTCATCCGCTTTCACTTTTTTTCCACGGAGATAGATTACGCACGCGACAAGCTGGTCGTTTTAGTTAACTTTATTTTTCGCGGAAAACGCTCGCCCGAAAATCGCGCGGCGGCGCGGACGGCGGCGCTCTCTTACCTCGTCAAATTTTTCTTTTTACCATTGATGTTGAATTTCTTTTTTCAGCATTTCCAAAAGTTGCTCGAGCTCTGGCATACCGCTAACCCCGACCAGAGCTTCGTCTCATTTTTTTGGCAGTGGGGTTACGACTTCATTTTCCAGACAATTTTTCTGATTGATACCGCTGTCTTTGCTTTTGCTTATGCTTTCGAATTTCGTTTCCTCCACAATCGGATTAGGTCGGTCGATCCTTTCGTCTCGGGCTGGGTCGTCGCGCTCATATGTTATCCGCCCCTCAATTCCGTCGCGGATAAATTCATTTCGCTCGACAAAGCTTTCACGCTCTTCGACAATGTTTGGGTGACCGATGCGCTCAAGATTGGTGTGCTCATCGCTTTCCTGATTTATGTTTGGGCGACCTTGGCACTCGGTTTCAAGGCGAGCAATCTCACGAATCGTGGCATCGTCACGAGTGGTCCGTATCGTTTCGTGCGCCATCCCGCCTACGCCGCCAAGAATCTCGCGTGGTGGTTTGAGTTTCTGCCGTTTCTCGACCTCGGAACTTTCGTCGCGCTGCTCGGCTGGAACGCGATTTACATTCTGCGTGCGCTGACGGAAGAGCGTCACTTGAGTGCCGATCCGGACTACCGCCGCTACGCCAAGAAAGTCCGCTGGCGTTTCATCCCTGGCGTGATTTGATTTTCCGCGCTTGCGTTTTCGTGCCCTCCACGATGAAAAGCAAAACTACACTCAAGATGAAGAATAGTCCCGACCAATAATAACTCGTGTCGGAATTGTGATAGACATTTTCGTGGATGACGCCAAATGTTTCCAAAATAAAAGCGAGCAAAATACAGCTGAGCCCGAGAGCGTTTTCTTTTTTCGCTAGGTCGGCAAAAGCCAAGACCAAGACTGCGACGCTGCAAAAATAGTACGAGGCGGGTGCTGTCACGACCGGCACCAGCAGCAGGCTGAGTGGAATTAATTTTTCACTTGGCGCGCGGCGAATCGCCCAAGCGAAAAGTCCGAGCATCAATAATTTCACGGGCAGGCGTAAAAAATCAATCGCAGCTGGAACGAGGTAATTAATTCCGCTGCGTTGATTTGAGGCGGTCTGCGAGTGGATGCTAATTTTTTTAGCGAAGTCGACCCAGCGCGAAAAATCAAAATGATTGGCTTGATCGAGGCTGCCGTAGAGCAGGAGCACGAGTGCCGCGATGGTGCAGCCGAGGAAAAATCGCTGAAACGCCGGCGAGATTTTTCGTTTGCGCCAGAATTCCAGACCAGCTTGTACGATTGCTCCAGCGAGCAAAACAACCGGGAAGATGCGGAGAAAAGCGGAAAACGCGAGTAGTGCGCCGGACAAGCCAAATTTTTGTTTCCGCCAAAGGGCGATGCTGCCGACGAGTGCGAGCAGCCAATCCAGTCGCAAAAAGGCGAATTGCAGTGGGCGCATTTCGAGCGGATTGACGCCGAGCAGCAGTACGAAAAAAAGCGCCGGGACGATTCCGAAAAATGCAGTGATGATGCCGAAAATTCCGACGAGAATTAAAATGTCGAGCGCATAGATGATTGGGATGGCCGCCGGATTCGTGAGCGGTAATGCATTCGCAATCAGCGAGCCGGTTTTATTCCAGGTCGGCGAGGCGTTGTAGCCGCGATCAGTGAGGACGACGGGATCCAGTTTTTCAAAGAAAAATTTAACATCGGCGCGAAATTCCTCCCAGCGCGCCGGCGAAAATTTCGCGCGCAGCGACTCAGTGTTGGTGGAGCGATTATCAGGAATGGTCTGGATTTGTGTGCTGAGATCACGCACATTCGTCACATTTTTAAACGGTCCGCCATTCTCGGTATTCGCGACGAGTGAAGCGCGGTAGAGGTCGAAGTAGCCAAGCTCGTCGAAATATTTCGCATTCAGATAGTAGTGGTAAATATCCCAGTAGCCGACATCGATGAGATTTTTATCAAAATTTAAAAAACCCCAAGATGCCAAAATCACGAAGGGGATGAAAACCCCAATTAAAAATTTTCTGAAGAATTGGTTTTTCCGGAAAAAATAAAATAACGCAGCGAATCCGATGCCGACTGTGGCAAGTAAAATTTTGGCTAAAAAAATGGTTGTCAGCTCGGACATTTCAATTGGGGTATTCGATTGCTATTTTAGCAACTCCATTTATCTGGTCACCCAACTTTCATGCGTCACGCTGGAGCCAAAATAAAATCCCCGCTGCGCTGAGCGCAACGAGGATGGGCGGAGTACAGAGTTTTATTTGCCCAGCCGAAAATTAAATTCCGGCTAGATGCATCGCCTCGAGGAATTTCTTCTCTTCATCGAAGACCTCAATCAATTTAGAAAGTCCGACGAATTCCAAAGTGTCGCGGAGTTCTTCATTGACATTAATTAGCGCAAGTTGTTTTTCGGCAGCGGCGAGTTCGCGGTGCAAATTTTCCAGGTAGCTCACGGTGCGACTGCTCACGAGATCGATGTCGCCGAGATCCAGGACGAGGTAGCGGTGCTTACTGGTCCACACCGGCTCGAGGCGTTCCTCGAATTCCGAGATGTCATTTGGGTTGAGACTGTTGCTCAGCGGTAAGACGAAGTATGGTTTTCCGTGAGCCTGACGAGTCTCCGTTCCGAGAGTGGTGGTTGGCATACCTAAAGGGGTTAAAAAATAAATTATTCAAAATCGCGTCCGGCGAGGACAGCGTCGACGCGTGCGACCTCTTCCCAATCATCGGCGAGTTCATAGACGCGACGAATGCGGGTGAGAGTTTCAGCGCTGATTTTTTCGATGGAGCGCGCGTGGGTGGCAGCGAGTAGTCCATTTAATTTCGCCGAGAGGCGGTGGTGCAAAATCTTCTCGACGCTCTTGCGGGTTTTTTCCGGTAAATGCGCGAGTTGTTTTTTGGCATGCGCGGAAAGCTCGAGATTCGGATGCAAAATAAATTCCGCAAGCAAATGGTGCGCGATCGGATTTCCCATTTTCCCGAGGGCAAGCGCAGCCAGCAAACGCAGCTCATCGTCATTCTCATCGAGTAGATTCAGGAGTCGCGGCAATTCATTGCGGGCGCGAATTTCGCCGAGCAAGTGGGTGGAAATTTTGCGCGATTCACGGTCGGTTGCTTCGAGAATTTCTGCGAGCAGGCGATTGAGCTGCAGGCGGTAACCCTGGAATTGCCAGAGCGCAATCAGCGCATTCGCGCGAATCGTGAGGTTCGGCGATTTCAAATACGGCTCGATGTAGTGCGTGATGCCGAGATCCTGGAACTGTCGGCAGACATAGACGCAGTCGCCGCGAATCGGCGATTCCAAATTCTGCAGCTCGGCGATGATGAATTGCACTGCCTCTTCCTCGCGCAAATTGGCGAAGACGCGCACGATGGCTGAGCGTAATTCCGGTGAGCTGTCGCTGCCAAAAAGTTCTTTCAATGCGTCGATCACGCGGCGGTGCGTGAAACCTTTTTCAGCGAGATTTTTGAAAGCCGCGAGCGCTTCGACGGCGGCGAGGCGGACTTCTTCACTCGAGTCGCGGAAGCATGCCAAAATTGCGGGCACTGCTTGCGGATCGGAGAGCAGACCGAGCGTTGCCAAAATTTTAATTTTCAAAAACGGCGATTCGTTGCTATCGCTCAACTTCTCGACCAAAATTTCGGCGGCGCAGTCGTGACCGGGTTGCGCGAGAATTTCAATCGACTGAAATTTGGCAGGGTGGTTGCCAAAAAGTTTGAGATTCGCGGCTGAAATTTTCGTGTAATTTTTCTGGTGGCGCGAGAGTAGCAAACTCATCGTCGCTGCCGCGGTGACGAGCGTGCAATTTATCACGAGCGGGAAACTTTCCGCATTCAAAAACTTTTCACCCAGAATCAAAATTCCTGTGCCGAGCAGGACGCCTGCCGGGCGAATCAGACCTTCCAAAAATTCCTTCACACTGCCGCGAATTTTTTCCCGCAGCGCGTAAAAGCTCGAATGGTAAGCGGCAGTATAGATCCCGGTTGTCGATTCGAATAGGCCTTTGGCGAAAACAGCCGAACCGAAGCCGGGTTTCGCAATCATCAAAAGTGCGCTGCCAAAACTCGCGAGCGGATGCAGTCGCAAGGTGCGCACGATGCCGAAGCGGCCGATGAGGCGACTCGTCAAAACAATTTGCGTCAGAAAGGCAATCGTGAAAAAGATGACATGCAATTTTCCGAGACCGTGAGTGAGTAAATCTTCGTGCGATTCTCCGGCGGCAGCGTGAGTTGCCTCGACGGTTGTCGCGCTGGCGTGCGCGACATTTATGTTGACGGCGGTGGTGTATTGAAAATTCAGCAGCGTGAGAAAGGTCCATTGCAATAGCACGACGAAGACCAGTCCGGACAGGAAGGGTATTTTGCGAATCTGCTTTTGACCTTCGTGGAATTGCTCGAATTTCGAAAGCCGCACTGGTTTCTCGGCAAATTCGAGCTTCGGTAATTTCTGCCGAAAATGATTGAAAATGAAAAGCGCCGGGAAGATGAGTGCAATCGCGCCAATCCAAATCCAGCTCAAATCAATCGCTTCCGCTTGAAAGAAATTCAGTCCGCCGAGAATGAGCAAACCGCCGACGATGCCGCCGACATATTCGCTCGACTCGACGATCGGGATGGCGCGGCTGCCCTCGAGCGGTGAAAAAAGATCTTCGATAAAAAGTCCGAGCAAGATATTCAGCTGCGCGAAGAAAATCGATTCGGCGACGAGCGCGAGACCGAGGAAGAGCCACAAATTTTCTGCATTCTGGAAAACAGCGAAGGCGCCGCCGAGCAAAATCGTCCCGCTGCCAATCGTGGTGTAAATCAACTTTGTTTTCGAAAAACGGTGCGCGAGTTCACCAAAAAAAATCGTGCTGACAATTACGAGAACGGCGTTCGCGACATATAGGTAGGGGAGATAGGCGATGCCGACGCGCCCGACGAGCATCGCAGTCAGCATCGTCCAGCCGACCGTGAAACCAATCATGAAAAAGAATTTCAGCAGCCAGGCGAAAAAGACCCGAGGAGCTTCATGGGAGGCGACATTCAAGATTTTCCCCAGGATTCGGCCGAAATTGTGTTTGTGGTCGTTCAAATTTGGTTTTAATTTCGATGTTATTTTAACATCCAAAATTTGAAAAGTCAAGCATAACAAAAAAGCGGTGAAAACACCATTTAGCTCTTATGAAAGCCCAAAATGGTCGGGGTGAGAGGACTCGAACCTCCGGCCTCCTGGTCCCAAACCAGGCGCGATAGCCAACTTCGCCACACCCCGACGCCGGGCATTTTAGCGCAAAATCTCTCCGAAAAGCTCAACTTCGCGCGGCTGCGTGATTTTGACTTTTACGAGCTCGCCGATGAGTTTCGCGTCGCCCGCGAATTTCGTCAGATAAAACTCCGAGCTACGACCTTCGCAAATGCAGCTTTCGTTTTTTTCTGGATTCCCGTTTTCAGGGGAATGACAATTGCATTTCTCGACCAAAACTTCGACTGTCTGATTTTTTAGTCGCGCGAATTTTTGGGCGGTGGTCGCGACGACGAGCTGATTCAGTCGTGCGAAGCGTTCTTTCTTCACGCTGGCTGGGATTTGATTCGGGAAAGTGGCGGCAGCGGTGTCGGGTCGCGGGGAGTATTGCGAGAAGAAAGCGAAGTCAAAATCAGCTTGCTTGTAAAATTTCAGTAAGTTCTCGAATTGCGCCTCAGTCTCGCCGGGGAAGCCGACGATGAAATCACTCGTGATGGAGGCGTGCGGTAATTTTGCGCGGAATTTTTCCAAGAGACCGAGATATTTCTCAGCCGTGTAGTTCCGATTCATTTTTCTCAAAATTTCGTTATCCCCGTGCTGCGCGGGGAGATGGAGGTGGCGTTCGATATTCTCCTGCGCCGCCATCACATCGATGATGCTCGCGTCGAAATCTTTCGGATGCGAACTCATGAAGCGCAGTCGCTGAAGCTTCGGGATTGCTGCGACGCGTTGCAAAAGTTCGGCGAAAGCACCAGGTTTTTTCTGAAAAGAATTTACATTTTGTCCGAGGAGTGTAATCTCGCGCGCTCCGTTTCTTACAGCTTTTTCGCATTCCGTAATAATTTCTTCCGGCTCGCGTGAGAGTTCGCGCCCGCGGGCGTGGGGCACGATGCAGTAGCTGCAAAAATTGTCGCAGCCGGTGGAGATTGGCACCAGGACTTGCCGCTGATTTTGGCGCAGAGGTTCGATTGACAGGAAGCTGGTAGTTGGTAGTTTGTAGTTGGTAGATTTCAATCCTTCAGTTCCAGCGAGAAATTCGGGCAGTTGCTCCGAATCTTCGATGCGCCAGACGAAATCAAGACTTGGGGCGCGTCGTAGAAATTGATCTTTTCGGACAGTGGCTTGGTCGGAAGTTTGGCGCACGACGCAGCCGGTCAGTCCGATCTGGCGTCCCGGTGCGGCGGCCTTCCACTGCGCAAATTTTTCCAGCTCACCGAAAATTTTGTCTTCCGCTTTTTGTTTCACGGCGCAGCTAAAGAGTAAGACCAGCTCGGCTTCAGCCAGATTTTCCGTGCGCACGAAATCCAATTTCGCTAAAACTTGGGCGACGCGTTCCGCGTCAGCATAATTCATCGCGCAGCCGAAAATTCGCCAAAAATATTTTTTCATTGGCCGTGTTTGTGCGCGAGATACTGAGTTTTGGATTCAATCAAGAAATCGACATAACGCTCTGGATCTTTGACATAATCCATAAAAAAGACATTTTGGGCGCTCGCAGTCTGGGCAGTGAGATTGCCGAAATGGAACAGGCCTCCGACGAATCCTGAGACTTTGCCGCTCACATCTTGAATCTCATCGAGATCGGCGCTCGAAGTCTCGATCGAAATGAATGCCGACTGGGTCGTATCGATTAGTCTTTCGTTCGTAATGATGAGCGTATCAAGCTCTTCATCGAGCCAGCCGTTGAAAGTGAACCACCAGGAACCGAGCAGATAAAAAATTAAAAACTCGTTGAAAATCAGGTAGGTCAGTGAGCCGTGCGGGAATCGGTTGATGATGAAATACTCGAGCAGAAAAATTATGCCGAGATTGATTGCCAATTTCAAAAAAATTTTAAGATAAGCCACCCAATGTTTACGAACGACGAAGAGTACTTTTTCGGTCGCGCGAAGTCCAGGGAAATCATCCACGCTGAGATTTTACCTCAAAAATTTGAACGGGCTTGCTGGCGTTGTCGTGCGGAGATATTTTGTTCGCGGTAAAAATTCGCCGAGTGGATGTTCGCGTATTTCGAGATATTGAGCAGAATTCCGCCGATGACGAAACTGGTCGCGAGTGAGCTGCCGCCGTAGCTGACGAAGGGCAGCGTGATGCCGGTGTAGGGCAGGAGCGCGATATTCACGCCGATGTGGACGAAGGCTTGACCGGCGAGCGCAGCGGAAAGTCCGACGGCGGCGAGCTGTCCGAAACGATCGGGGACCGCTTCCGCGATGCGAAATCCGCGGTAGGCGATTAGCAGGAAAAATCCGGCGACGACTGTGCTGCCGAAAAATCCGAAGGCTTCGCTGGTCGCGGCATAAATCGCATCGGACTGAACTTCCGGCAAATAGCCGAAGCGTTGTGTCGAACCTTCCAGCCCTGCGCCAAAAATTCCGCCTTTGCCGACCGCAATCAAACTTTGTTTCACCTGGAAACCGATGCCCTCCGGATCGAGCGATGGGTCGAGGAAAGCGGCGAAACGATTTTTGACATAATCCATCCCGCCGACATTCACGATTAAGACCGCGAGCGTGACGGCGATCAATCCGCCGACGGCGATGTGTTTCACGCGTGCGCCCGCGGCGAAATAAATTGCCGTCGCAACCAAAGTCATCACCAGCACGCTGCCGAAATCCGGCTGCAAAATTAATAAAATCACGATAATTCCCAGAATCACGGCAAAGGGAATGAAACCATTTTCAATTGTCGCGATGGCATCTTTGCGTCCCTCCATCCAACGCGCGAGGTAAAAAATTAAACCCAACTTCGCGATTTCGACTGGCTGAACCGAATTCAAAATTGGGATTGTGAGCCAACTCTGACTCGTGCCCCAACCCGTCGAGAGACCAGGGATGAAGAGCGCGATGAGTAAAAGAATACTGGCGACAAAAAGCGCCGGTGCCGCTTTGCGCCAGAAGAGGTAGGGAATCGCGGCGGCGATCAAACCAAACGGAATCGCGACCAAGATGTTGCGCACCTGCCGCCAAAAATAAAAATCATTGCAATTCGCATCGAGCGCGGCGCAATCAATGCCTTGGCGCACATAAGCCTGGTAGCTTTCGTAAACGCTCGCGGACGAAATCATAATCAGCCCAAAAATCGCGAGCCCCACAATCGTAATTCCGAGGACATGGTCGAAAGGGTAGCGAGCTTGGAGGCGATTCGCAATCACCTGAGCAGTTTAGCGGTAAAGAGCTACAAAATTAAGTCTCCCGCATTTCACTAAAATTTCACCTTCTGGCAAGTCGAAATCTCCGCTCGTTTTGCAAAAGAGCTTTGATTACGAAAAAATGAGCCTCCAGGATTATTTTTTTTGCGAAAATTTTTCCTCACCCTTACGATTTTTTGTGTCTCGTCTGGCGTGGTTTGGGCTGGGGAAGTTGACCATGTCGTGATTTCGGAAGTTCAGATTGCTGGCGCGACCACGACTGATGAATGGGTTGAGCTTTTTAATCCGACTGAATTCCTAATCGATTTAACGGGTTGGCGACTCTCGAAAAAAACGGCGGCTGGTTCGAGCTCCAACTTGCTGACAACTTTTTCTGAGGGCTCAACAATTCCGGCTCATGGATTTTTTCTAATCGCTCACGCCGATTATGCTGGATTAGTTGCGGCTGATGCGATTTATTCGACGGCGAGTTCACTTGCTGCCAATAATTCTGTCGTTTTGTATTCTGATGCGGGGTCGACTGTCGTCGACACTCTTGGCTTCGGATCGACAGTGACAATTTTTGAAGAAACGGCTTTTTCAGAAAATCCGCTCGCTGGTCAATCGCTCGCGCGTAAATTCGATGAAAATAATTTCGTGCTCGATGTGGATAACAATTCAGCCGATTTTGAAATTTCCGCTTCGCCCGAACCACAAAATTCGCATTCGCCAACGGTTGAACCGCATCACGACGATCCGCCTCCACTAGAAAATTTGCCTCCGAATGTTCCAAGCGACTTGATCTCGCTCGCTGCGACAAATTCCAAAACTTTTCGCGCAAAGTATTCTGACCCCGAGGCAGCAATGGGTCGGATTGAGTTTCGGATTTTTTTCGTGCAACCAGATGATTGTGGCTCGTCTGAAAATTTGTCCGCATCCGATTTTTCTACACCAGTCGGTGATAATGCCAGTGCCGAAAAAGAATTTCCTGAACTAAGCGATGGAGAATATTTTTGGTGTGCGCGAGCGATTGACGACAAAAGTTTGGCATCCGCTTTTTCTGCAGTTCAAACTTTCACGCTCGACACTATCGCTCCAGAATTTCCCGCAGCAGCCGCATTCAGCGCGAGACCGGGTGATTCTCAGGTCGAGCTCACTTGGCCAGCCGCAGCGGACGACAATCTTGCGGGTTACTTTTTGCAGACAAACGATGGCGAAGAAGAAAGCTTAGGCAGCGTGACGACTTTCACGAAAACCGGACTTACGAATGGTAATTCCTACGACTTTGTTTTGACCGCGCGTGATTTAGCTGGAAATGAAGCTGTTCTCACGCTTACGGGAATAACTCCGAGCGGGCCAATTGTCACAAAGATTGCCGATCCAGGCGAACTGAGCTTCAATGAAATCGCTTGGGCGGGTTCGAAGACTGCTTCGACTGGCGAGTGGATCGAACTTCGGAACATGACGACGAATAAAATTTTCGATCTCACCGGTTGGAAAATTTTGGCTGACGACGGCGCACCAGAAATTTCGCTTGCCGGAGAAATTCAACCGGGAGAATTTTTTCTCATCGAGCGCACTGCTGATTCGACTGTTCCTGATATTCCCGCCGACCAAATTTTCACAGGCAGCATTTCAAACGATGGAGAAATTCTTCGGCTTTTTGACTCTGCGAATTCTGAAGTTGACCGAGTCGATGGTTCGGACGCTTGGAAAATCGGCGGTGATGCGGATGCGCGTCGGACGCTTGCGCGTGTCGACGCGAACACTTTCCGCACGAGTTTCGAAGTCGATGGTACGCCGCGCGCTGCTAATTTCCGCGACGACGATTTCGCGCTTGTCTCGATTTCCGCGAGTCCAGAAAATCCGTTGCCTGGCGAAACCGTTATTTTTACCGCAAATATTGAGAATCGTGGACTGAATTCGGGAAGTTGCGATTTGATTTGGTCGGCTGGTGAAGAAACTTTCAGCGAATTGATTTCCGAACTTGCGAGTTTCGCATCCGTCGAAAAAACTTTTTCTCGGAGTTTCGAGTCGAGCGCGGTGGTCGTCGCGAAGCTTGATTGTGTTGATGATGAAAATTCCGAAAATAATTCTAGCTCTTTGAACCTGTCAGTTCAGAATCATCTCGTCATCAATGAGTTTGCGCCGAATCCAGTCGGGGCGGATGATGGTCACGAGTGGATTGAACTTTTTAATCCGACCGACTCGGCGATTCAGCTCGCTGATTTCAAAATCAACGGTACGCCGATTGCGGGCTTGATCGAGCCGGGTGGATTTTTCACGCTCGATAATTTCACAGGGCTGACGAATACGGGCGGTGAAGTCGTGCTCGAAAAAAAATTGGAAGATGGAATTTTCATAATTGTCGATTCCAGAAAATATTCCACCGCAGCAGAAGGCAAATCGTTCGGGCGCGATTCTACTGATTTAGCTATTTGGACAGAGTTTTGGCATCCGACCAAAAATGCGCAAAATATTGAAACCAATCTGCTACCGACTGCCGTGATTACGATTCAGGGCTCGGGTAATTCAAATGGCGAGTGTGCGCTTTTCGTCAATGTGACTGCGGAAAATTCGACTGACCCAGATGGCGATGCGCTTTCCTTCGAATGGGATTTCGGCAACGGCGAAATTTCTGACGAAGAAAATCCAGGCGGATTTTATTTCGCGCCCGGTAATTATGCGGTTTCCTTGACCGTGACTGATGTGTTCGGAGCGACGGCTGAGGCGCTGCAAAATTTCACTGTCGCGCCGTGTAGTAGCGGGGGCGGCACTGCGACTGTCGCGAATGCGAACACAGTCGCGGACGAACCGATTTTCGACTCAGTTTCCGCCGAGCGCGTCGAGCTCAAGATTACCGAAGTTTCTTTTGATTCGGCAGCAGACTGGATTGAAATTTTCGTCGCGAATGATGGCAACGGCGGCAGCGGCATCGACCTCGGCGGATTTTATTTCGAGTCGGATAAACGCCTCAAAACCATTCCGCCAAATACCAAACTAAAAACGGACGAATTTCTCGTGCTCGAATTCAAGTCGGCAACGCCCGCAAATATCTGGCACGGCGACGGTTTCACCAAAATTTTCTCCGCGCGAAGTGGTCTCACGGCGACAGATGAGCAGGTGACGCTGCGCGATTCGACCGGTGCAATCGAAGACGCCGTCGTTTGGGAAAATCGCAGCGGGGCATGGTCGTCGGGCGAGGAGGTGGATCTGCGCGAAATCGTCGCAGGTGGCGGCTGGATTTCGTCGGAGATGATGGATGCGATTGATTCAGCTGACATTGAGCGCGAGACTGTGCTGGCGCGCGACCCAGATTTGCCAGACAGTAATTCTGCGGCGGATTGGTTCACGACAATTTTCGCGACGCCGGGTCAAAAAAATTCTCCGCGACCAGTGCGCGCGAGTGATTTTCATTTCCAAATTTCTGCCGTCGCACCCAAAAATCCCACGGGCGATTTCGTCGAGCTGACTTGTACGGATTGCGTGGCGCCGGTCGCGCTCGGTGGTTTCTCACTCAAAAACAGCTTGGGAGAAGCAATTTTCACTTTCCCGGCTGAGGCGCTGATTGCGGCAGACGCGCCACTCAAGATTATTTTCAATGCGAGCGAAGTCAAATTTGCAGGCGGAATTTTTTACACGCCTGCGCGCGGTTTGGTCGGCAGCGACGATTTCCTCGTGCTGCAGGACTCTGAAAATGCGATCGCTGATTTCGTTGGCTGGAGTGACCGGGCTGTGCCACCGATTCGGAGTGAGCTCGATATTTCGCTTGCCCAATCTGAGCAGCTGCAAATAAGATTCGTGGAGTCGCAGTGGAATTCCGCTGAGGCTGAAAGTCTCCTCGACGCGCGCGGGCTGGCACTTGGCGGAGTATTTCTGCGCCAAAATTCTGCTGACACGAATTCCGCCGCTGACTTCACAATTCAAAATCCTGATCCGCCGCTTGATCCGCTCGCGACCGCGACGGGCGACATGCGCATTTCCGAAATCCTGCCAAATCCGGCGGGCAAGGATGCCGATCACGAGTGGTTCGAATTGGTCAATCTCGGCGCTGAACCAATCAATTTATTCGGCTGGACTGTCGTCGTCGGCGATGCTGCTTTCGAGTTCGAAGAAAATACCGTAATCGCGCCGGGCGAATTCCACGCTTTTTCTGGGTTGTTGTCGCTCCGCAATTCTGCCGCGCAATTCACCTTGCTTGATTTCGACGGTGCGGTAATCGACTCGCTCACATATCCGAAGTTGGCGGAAGGTGTCGCCTTCGCGAAAAATCCCCGCGGTGAGTTCGCGGAGACGGAGCTGCCGACACCAAATTACTCAAATGTTTTTTACCAAATTCTCGCGCCGAGTGAAGACAGTGATGGTGATGGACTTTCGAATTTAGCCGAAATCGAAAAGCAAACCGACCCGGAAAATTTCGACACGGACGGCGACGGGCTGCCGGATTTTTTTGAAATTGAAAATGGCTCTAATCCGCTCGTCGCGGATGCGACGCTCGCCGCACTACAAAAATACCGCGCCGAATTGGCCTTAATCGCGCGTGCGCAATTCACAAGTTTGGTCGATGAAAATGGCGTTTTCCTGACAGGCGTCGGCGTACCCGGTGGACGCATGCGGATCTTCATCCAGTCGGAGCTTGCCGTCGTCGAAGTTCCAGTCGATGAAAATGGTGACTGGAATTACGCGCTTGATCGCGCGCTGCCAGCTGGCGAACACAATCTTTTCGTGCAGCTCATCGATCAGGGCGGCTTCGAGGGCGTCGCGCAAAAAGCTTTGAATTTCAGTTTGGCAGAAAATTTCGCACCGCCAGTTTTCGCGGAGTCGCTGCGCATTTCCGAAGTTCTCCCAAATCCGGCGGGCGTAGATGGCGACACTGAATTCATCGAACTCCAAAATTTCGGTTCAGTGGTCGCGGATCTTTCGGGCTTCACACTTTCCGTCGGTCGCAAGAAATTTATTTTTCCCGCCAATTTCACGCTGGCACCGGGAGAATTTCGCGCGCTCACACACGCTGAAACCGGGCTCACGCTGACGAATTCGGGCGGGACGGTGACGCTCGCGTGGCCGACTCAACGCGTGATTTCTGCACTGGCTTATCCCAAACTACCGGAAGGCGTCGCGTTTGTTTTCACTGGTGGGCAATTGCTCGCGACAGCCGCGCCGACGCCCGGTGCCGAAAATTTGCTGGTCGTGCCGCTATCCAAAAATTCCCGCGCCAAAAAATCGGCTCACAAATACGCGAATGGCACTTTGTCCACGACGATTCGCATTTCCGAAGTGCTCGCGAATCCGACAGGGGATGATGCCAAAGCTGAATTCATCGAGCTCCAAAATTTCGGCACGAAGCCGGTCGCGCTCGGCAACTGGAAAATTTCCGATGCGCAAAAAACTTTCACGATTCCGGATTCGGTCGTGCTGCAGCCGGGTGAATTCCAAATTTTGCCGCGCCGCCTGACGAAGCTCGCGCTCAATAATTCCGGGCGCGAAGCAGTTCGTATCGCGAATTTTCGCGGCACGGACATTGATTCAATCGAATTCGAAAGTCCGGCAGAAGGAATCGCGCTCGCCTTCGATGCGACCGAAATGCGTGAGACCAAAATCGCGACTCCGAACACACCAAATGATTTCGACACGCAGAAAATTTTTGGCACAATCCAGTTTCTGGGCACGGACGGTTTCGTGCTGCGGACGGAGCAGGGCGAGATTTTCGTGCGCTTCGGCGAAGCTAGTGCTGCGCTGCTCGCGCGCGCAATTTTTCGTGAGGGTGGCAATTATAATGTTTTCGCGCACTCAGAAAATGGCACGCTCACGCTCGCGGGATTCGACACGGCACCAGAATTTTTGCAGGCTGATGTGCTCGCGCTTGATTTCCAAACTGCCGAAGCGACGCCGAGCTGGCCGATTTTATTGCTCTTGTTCACGACGATTCTCTTCGCCCTGCGATTCGCTAAAATGGGAGAAATTTGGCAACCCACTCGCTAGCCACTCTCGCGCTCCTCGCGTTTCCGCCCGTAGTTTTGTGGGTAATTTTTTGGCGTCGCAGATTGGCTGAGCCGGAGCCGACGCATGTGCTCGTGCAACTTTTCTTTTTCGGTCTTGCTCCCGCGCTGCCGCTCTTCGCGCTGCGTGGTTTCGACTTTGATTTTCCACCACTCGTTTTGATTCTAATTTTCGCCTTACTCGAAGAGAGCCTGAAAGCACTCGCGCTCATCTTCAGCACAGAGCTCAATCGCGCGCACTTCGACAAATGGGAGGACGGCTTCGAATTCGCGCTCATCATCGCGCTCGGTTTCGCCTTCGCCGAAAATATTTTTTACTTCTGGCAGACGACCGGGGAGTCAAGTTTTTGGGCGGTCTACATTTTTCGCTCGCTCGGGACAGTGCTCGCGCACACTATTTTTACTGGCACTTTCGGTTATTTCTACGCGACGGCTTATGTCGCCAAAGAAATCGTGCCACTCAAAAAGCACGAAAAACCGCTCGCGCATTTTTTCTCCAATCTTGGCAAAGTCCTGCGGCGACCACTGCACATCACCATTTTCCACCTCTTGCCGCGAAAAGATTCCGCGCACGGTCACACTTCCGGTGAGGTCGTGTTGGAGGGTTTTTTGCTCGCCGTAATTTTGCACGCGATTTTCAACGCGCTGCTCTTTTTCAAAATCCTCAACCAAAATCTCACTCCGCTCGTCGTGCCGATTTTACTCGGAGCAGCTTGGTGGTACGCGACGCGTTTTCGCCGAATCAGAACGCCCGCGCAAAAATCTTCGCGAGCAAAGCTTTCTGGACGGGCAAGCGATTCGCGGCTTGGGCGAAGACGACGGACTGCGGACCGTCGAGCACCTCGTCCGTGATTTCCTTGCCGCGGTGGGCGGGGAGACAGTGCAGCACGATGGCACTGGGTTTGGCTTTTTTCAGCACTGCAGCATTCAGCTGAAAAGGCGTCAAAATCGTCTCATCCGATTTCTTCGGTTCGCCCATGCTATTCCAGGTGTCGGTGTAAATCACATCTGTATCGGCGAGTGCTTCGTCGAGATTTTCGGTCTGTTTGATTTGCGGATATTCGAGCTGGTATTTCTTCGGACCGGCGAGCACGAATTCGAAACCCAAAATTTCCGCGGCGAGCGCGAGCGAAAGTGCGACATTGTTGCCGTCGCCGAGATAGACGAGCTTGAAATTATTCACGCGACCGAGTTTGTCGCGAATCGTGAGTAGGTCGGCGAGAATTTGGCAGGGATGCTCACGGTCGGAAAGTGCATTGACGACGGGAATTTCTGAGACCTCCGCGAATTTTTCCAGATTCTCGTGCTCGAAAACGCGCGCGACCACTAAATCAAAATAACCCGACAAAACTTTGGCAAAATCGTCGATGCTCTCGCGCTCACCGAGCTTGCCGACATCGACGGTCGAGAAATACGAGAAGTCTCCGCCGAGCTCATGGATGCCGACTTCGAAGCTAGCTTTGGTGCGCAAACTTGGTTTTTCGAAATACAGCGCGATTTGTTTGCCGTGCAAAATTTCCGAAGTCACGCCGCGTTTTTCATTCCCCGCGACATTGAGTACTTCCAAAATTTGCTCCTTCGAAAGGTCGGTGATGGAGAGAAAATCTTTTTTCACCGTGCCATTTTAGCGAATTGCGCTTAAAAAAGCATCTACGGTCGCATCGATGGCGATTGGTCGATTGGCTTTCGTAATCTCGACATTCGCGAGCTTGCCGAGGTGATAGTCGATGGTCGTGTCCGGATCTTTCAAAAGATGACCGGTCAGCACGCCGACGACTTTTTGTCCCTTTTTAATTTCACCGGATTTCACGAGCTGGCGAATGCCGGCGAGCGAGCAGGCCGAGGCGGGTTCGCAGCCGATGCCGGCGGCATCGATGGTCGCCTTCGCATCCAAAATTTCGTTTTCGCTGGCTTCGAGGACGACGCCATCCGTCGACTCGATGGCTCTTTTCGCGCGCAAGTAGCTTTGGGGATTGCCGATTTTGATTGCAGTTGCAATCGTTTCCGGATCTGCGACCGGTTCGAATTTCGTCCAGCCGGATTGGAAATATTTGAAAAAGGGATTCGCACCAGCCGCTTGCACGACAGCAATGCGCGGTTTTTTCGCAATCAGTCCGAGCGCGAAAGCTTCCGTGATGGCTTTGCCGAAAGCCGAAGTATTGCCCAGATTTCCGGCAGGCAGCACGATCCAATCCGGTGCCTCCCAATTCAGCTGCTGCAAAATTTCCAGCACGATGGTTTTCTGACCCTCGACGCGAAACGGATTCACCGAATTCAAAATATAAACCGACTCGCTCGGATTCTCGGGATCGAATTTGCGACTGAGCTCATTGACGAGCTGCATCGCAGCGTCAAAATTTCCCTTGATTTGCAGCACTTTCGCGCCGAAAGCTAAAGCCTGGCTCAATTTGCCAAACGCGATTTTGCCTTCCGGAATAATCACGATGCCATTCAGTCCGGCATCAGCGCAGTAGCTCGCGAGACTGGCGGAGGTGTTGCCGGTCGAGGCGCAGACGAAATTGCGGCATCCAGCGGAAGCACCGGCGGTGATGGCGGCAGTCATGCCGCGGTCTTTGAAGCTGCCGCTCGGATTTTCACCTTCGTGTTTGAAAAATATTTCCGCGCCGATTTCCTGCGAAATTTTCTCTGAGAAATACAGGCGGGTATTGCCTTCCCATTTGGAAATAATTTTCTGCGCGGGAAACAAAAGCTCTCGAAAACGCCAAACGCCGCTGCCGTCTAAGAGTGTGCGGCTGCCGAGCCTGGCGTCGAAAGTTTTTTTGAGGTCGAGTTTTTTCAGCTCCTCAAGCGGCTGGACGAGGTCGAGCAGACCACCACAGTCGCAGACGACGCGATTCTCCGCGAGCGCGAATTCCTTTTGGCAGGAGTTACAAATAAGTTTAAGCATTTTTTACAAATGAGTGAATGTTTGAATAATTAAATAATTAAATAATCAAATGAGTGAATGTTTTTAGTTTCTCAATTTTTGTATCGCTAAGAATGAACTGAATTGATTTTAGATATTTTTCGGCAAGACTGCATCCTCCTTCGTTCCGCTAGGGCGGAACTTCGGAAGGACTTCGTCACTCCGGATTTCGATGCCGAGGGCTTCGACTGTTTTCTGAATTCCGCTGAGCCAGTCGACGCCGAGCGCGCCGATGTCGATTTTCAATTTGTCACCCGAGATTTGCCACGCTGGATTTTCCTGCAGCGCGCTCAAGATATTTCCTGGGCGCACTTTCGCGCCGAGTGAGAGGAGGGCTTCGCGCTTCTTCGGCGAGACGCGCCCGACTTTCACCGCGACGACATTCGCTTTGCGGCACGCTAATTTCAGGCGAATGACTTTCAAAAGATTCACAACTTCGATTGGTAAATGCCCGAACTCCTCGATGAGCTCCAGCTTCTGTTCGTTCAAATCCTCGACGGAATCCGCTGCCGATAGTTTCTGGTAAGCCCGAATCTTTTCCTTCGTGTCGGAAATATAGCTCGTCGGGATGAAAGCGGAGAGTGGTACTTCGAGATTGACATCGGTTTTTTTCTCGACTGTTTCTTCGCCAGTCTCGAGTTTCTTGCCCGCTTTGAGATCTTCGACCGCTTGATTCAGCATTCTGACGAAATGCGAAACGCCGACGACATTGATTGCGCCGCTTTGGCTCGCCCCGAGGATATCGCCCGCGCCACGAATTTCCAAATCCTTCATCGCAATTTCAAATCCTGCGCCGAGTTCGCTTGCTTCGACAATCGCGCGCAACCTCTTCTTCGCGTCAGTTTTCAGATGGCGCGTGTTGTACATGAAAAACGCGTAAGCCTGTTTGCGGCTGCGCCCGACGCGTCCGCGCAATTGATACAGCTGGGACAGACCGAAATTCTCGGCGTCATTCACGATGAGCGTGTTCGCATTTGGCAGGTCGATACCATTTTCGATAATCGCCGATGAGACGAGCACATCGAATTTCCCATTTTTGAAATCCAGAATGCGATTCTCGAGATCGTCAGCTTTCAGCTGTCCGTGGGTGACGACGAATTTCGCTTCGGGCAAAAGGCTGCGCAATTTATCAGCGATGCCTTCGATGGTCGCGACGCGATTGTGTAAAAAATAAACTTGGCCAGCGCGCGCGGTTTCTTTTTCAATCGCTTCCTTGATGAGGTGCCACGAAAAGTGGCGCACCTCGGTGACGATTGGCAAACGACCGGGCGGGGGAGTGCTGATGGTCGTGATGTCGCGCAGCTTATTCAGAGCCATATTCAGCGTGCGCGGAATCGGCGTCGCCGTCATCGTCAGGATGTCGACTTGCTTGCGCAGCTCTTTCAATTTTTCTTTTTGCTTCACGCCGAAGCGTTGCTCTTCATCGATGATGACGAGCCCCAAGTCTTTGAATTTCACATCGGGCTGAAGCAGGCGGTGCGTCCCGATCACGATTTGCACGCTGCCAGCGGCGAGTCCGGCGAGGATTTTTTTCTGTTGCGCCGGAGTTTTGAAGCGACTCAGCATTTCACAGCTCACATCGAAACCTTCCAAGCGTTTCGAAAAAGATTTGTAATGTTGGTCGGTCAAAATCGTAATCGGCGAAATGAAGGCGACTTGTTTCCCCGCCATCGCCGCTTTGAATGCCGCGCGCAGCGCGACTTCAGTTTTGCCGAAACCGACATCGCCACAGACGAGCCGATCCATCGGCTTCGAATCTTCCATATCCGACTTCACATCTTCGATGGCGCGCAGCTGCCCGGGTGTTTCTTCGTAAGGAAAATTTTTCTCAAATTCAGCTTGCTTCGGACCGTCGCCGGGGAAGCGCACACCGGTCGCTGCCGCACGCGCCGCGTAGAGATTCAACAATTCTTTCGCGACCTTCTTCGTCTCGGCAGCCACGCGTTTTTGCACGGTCGTCCACTCCGCACTGCCGAGGCGCGTCAGGCGGGGCGGTGCATCGCCCGTGCCGATGAAGCGATTGACTTTGTCCGCTTGGTCGATCGGGACGAAAAGTTTGTCGCCCGCGGCGTAGTCAATCCGCAGATATTCGCGCGTGATTTCATCGACTGTTTTCTGCTCGATGCCGCGGAAGATACCGATGCCGTGGTCGAGGTGCACGACGAAATCACCATTTTTCAGGCTCGTAATGAAATCGAGGTAAACCTTTTGTTCGCTCACATTTTTGCCACCGCGCTGAAAGCCGAAAATCTCGCGGTCGGTCAGGACGGCGATTTTCATTTCCGGATTTTGGAAAGCCTGCGGCGAGAAATCATCTTCGGCGAGCTCACGGACATTAATTTTTGTCGTGCCGCCAAAGACAAAATTGTATTCGTTCAAAATATTCTCGAGCTCGGTTTTTTGTTTCGTCAAAATCAGGACTTGCCAACCGCTGTCTTTTTTCATGCGCAGGTCATCGAGCAGGTCGCGCGGTGTGACGAATTTCAGCACGCTCAAAAAACGCAGGTGCGCGAATTCGACTTCTTCGTCCGGGAAGCTCGTGAAAAATAATTTCCGCACCGCTGGATTCCGCGCGAGCCAAGTTTCGACTGAAGGTAACTCGGCGCCGTCGTTGTCGAGGCCACGACCGCTATTTTCTTCGCCGATAATTTCATCGGCGATGACGAGCGCGCCGTCGGGGAGTGCTGTGACGAGATCGACCGCTTCGTTGTCCGCGTCGATTGGCAGCAATTTCAGTGTCTCGATTTTCGCACCAGTTTGCAGATTCGTAATCGACTCAATCATTTCGCCGTCGAGCTCAAGCGCGAAGATACTTTCCGCGTTCGGTAACGCGACTTTGATCACGCCGCCGATGGCGCGATAATTGCCCGGCCAAATTTCCGTTTCGCTATCGACATTCGTATAACCGCGCGCAATCAAGTCATTGAAAAACTCCGTGCGATTGAGCTCCGTGCCGGCGCGAATTTCGAGGCTGGCTTTTTCGAGCTGACGGAGATTCGGCAAGAGCGTCTGCGCGTCGCGAAAAGTCGTGATCAAAATCACGCCGCTCGTCTCGAGCGCGATCGCTTCGCGAATCAAGCGCAAAACGCGTTCGCGCTCAGTCTCGTCGGATTTCTCCGCGGCGAAAATTTTAATCGGTCGCGTCTGCCACTCGGCGAGGTGCGCGGCGAGCGCATTCGCTTCGCCCGCATCATTCACCACCCAGAGCGTCAATTTTTCGCCATTCAAAAGTTTGTCGGCGAGCAGGCTCTTCGCCGAAAAATTCCCCGCGCCCGAGAAGGTGAAGCTTTTTTTCTCGGCAAATTCACTCTTCAACTTCGCGAAAAGTTCTGCCGGAAAAACGGAGCCGAAATTTTTGGAACTCAAAAATGAAACTAAAAATCAACTTTCCCAAAAAAACTTTGGGCACAAATTGTTGGTGAGTCTAGAGAGACTTTTATTTTTTGTCAAAAAAATTCGCCAGCCAATCGACGAAGTCCGCGATGAGCGGCAGGCGAAATTCGCGACCACTCGAAGCGTGGATGAATCCGGCGGCGACACCGGCGATGAAAATCAGCGCGATGTAGATTCCAAAATCCGGAATCAAGAAATACGCGCCGAGTAAATAAATCGTCAGCAGCACACCATTCAGCGCGTGCTCGAGAATGAAGCGGTCGCGGCGGTGCGCCCACAGAATCAAAAAATTCATGAGCGGGATGTAGCCGACGGCGGCAGTCTGATTGCGGTGCGTGATGTGGGTGTGGGAAGTCATTTTGTTTTAAAGTTGAAGTTTGAAATATTTTTTTAAATAAGTTTTATTACGGTATTGATGTTGACCAAACTCCTTGATTCACTATGTAGCTTTTAAGGCTAGATATGCAGCCGCTAGCTGAATATCTCGTCATCGTCGTGCCACCACCACTACATGTCACGAGGCTATCCGAAATACTGTCGATACTCAGACTGAGCGTTGCGTATGATCCGCCTGAGGCTGGTGAATAAAGCTCGTCTTCTGCGCCTAGAGCGCTAGAAACTGCTGCAACACAAGGATCGGGTTCATTGTATCCGCTGCAATCAGACTTGCATGTGCGGGTTATCGTGCAAGAGACACCACTGATTATTCGGGACGAGTTGTTTGACGCTCCGGCAGCGCAAGCGCACACAGGGCCATTAGGAGGAGTGGTAGTCATGCCGTCATTTTTTATTAGGTCTGCGGCGAGGTTGGCTAGGCAGTCGATGGCCGTGTCGAACGGATAATCCCCAGTCTCGCCTGTTGCTTTCCTAGCGTTAAAGTCATTTAAGCAGTTTGCATGCCAGCCACCACAACCATTGTCATAAACACCTTCAATTTTTAGTGTGACCCTTTCTCCATTCGGGGCATATAGGGTTTCCGTTTTCGACATGGCGGTGGTGTACTCATAAGAGAAATTTAGACTGAGTCGTTCGCTATAGACCGTTGCTCGCATTATGGCTATCTGAGGATCGGTGTAAACCTTGGAACCGTCAAAGTTAGCACTGTTACTGTTGTCACCACTGCCACTACTGTTGCTTACCTCGGTGAGTCCTAATGTGCCGGCAAGCGCGGATAGGCAGACATCGGCCGCTTCTCCTGGTGAAAGCTTTTCGGTTCCCGTTGTAGTCGTGCCGTTTAGGCTGTTTTCGCATGTTGCCTGATACCGACTAACAAGTCCGTCCTTGTTGGTAGTGATATCTGTAATACTTAGCGTGACTGCTGTTCCGTTTGCAGCAGTCCCAGTTTTTGTTATTGATTTGGCTGTCGTGACATTATCGGTGTCAATCTCTCCGCTAGATCCACCATTACTTACTCCGCTGAGTCCCAATGTCGTGGCAAGTTTATCTAGGCAGTCATTGGCAGTTGCTTCCGGTGAAGTTTTTTTGCCGCCTGTTTCAGTTGTGCTGTTTATACTATTTTTACATGTTGCTTGATATAGACCATGAACGATACCAGCATCGACGGTGGTGATACCCGCAACACTTAGGGTGACTGCTGTTCCGCCTGCGGTAGTTCCAGTTTTTGTTATTGATTTGGCTGCTGCTATTTGTTCTTCAATAGTGCCACCATCCCCATCACCATCCCCATCACCATCCCCATCACCATCACCATCACCACTAATAATTCCTGTACCAGCCCCTGTTCCGCTGTCAATTTTTCCTACAGTGTTTTTGCTTGGATTAACAACAGCTGTTCCGTCAGCAGCAGTTCCTCCATAGACAGTCAATCCCGAATCTCCTGCCGTGGTGACATTCGTGTTGTAATTCCAATACGGGACGAGGTACTTCGCGTTCTGGTCGCTCAGTGAGTCGTCATATTTATCCGGATAAATCGGGATGACATCAGCGATTTGTGGCTCTCCGTTTTCATCGGTTTCGTAATAATCGAAAATGTGGGTAGTACCATCGGCTTTTAGATTACTCATGCCGATGGCGACTACAGGGATTTTAGGATCTTCGGTCTTGGCGGAATCGGCATCGGATTTTTTCTGCGCGCCGACCGCTTGTTTCGCCGCGGCTAGTTTGGCAGCAGCAGCATCATTCTGGATCGTGTCGACAGCTCCGGCCGCCGTCGCTACAGCCGCCTCAGATGCTATTTTTTGCTTAGCGGCAGAGTTATCGATTGATGTACCCAAGCTGCTTAAAGCTGCTAGGGCGGCACTCGCATCCATGTCCCCCGAACGCTGAGTTTTATTCAGCGAGCCACACTGGTCAGCAATTGCTTGCTGGCGCGCTTGCTCTTCTGCCTCGGCTTGGGCAGTTTTGTCGATAGCGAGCTGAGCTTTTTGTTCTTCGGTTAATTCTGTTATTGGAGTCTCAGTGTCCACACTCTCAGTCTCGAGTTTTGTCTCTGGGTCAATGGTTGTCGTGATGCCGACAGGCGCTGCCCCGGCCGCTTGTTCAGTCGCAGCTTTTTGCGCAGCATCTCGATCGAACAAAGCAGTTGCCTTGGCGACGCAGTCTTCGTAGGCGCTTGATTTGGTTGTCTCAATCTTATTGGTTAATTGTGGAGAAACCGGCACACTGTTGTTTTGGGAATACTCCACTTGTTTTTGCATCAAAGCGACTTCATTCTTTTTGCGCGCGGTCGCAGCAGTATTTTGCTGTTGCGCTAGCGAGAGCGTATCTGCGATTTTTTTTGCCTTTTCAGCCTCGAGAATTGGTTTCATGAAGGTCGGCGGCAGCGCGGGTTTATTCACGAGAGCAGAGGGATTTTGTTGGTAGAGCGCGATTTTGTTGGCGTTTTTTTGCAGCTCGGCTTCTTTCGCGCTGTCAACCTGGCTCGCGGTCTGCATCTCAGCTTGAGCTGCGCGCGCTTGGTCTTTTGCAGCGGTATTCTCTTTGGCCTGCCTATCGGCGTTTGCCGTGGCGGCTGCCGGTTGTTGTTCCTCTGGCGTAGCTCCTGCGTCGGCTACATCGGCCGATAGGACCGAGCTGGTGAGCCGCTCGCCGTGCTGCCAGATTATTTGCGCGCCGATGAGGCTGAAATAAACTGCCAGGATGGAGATGACGAGAAAATCTTTCTTTTTGTTCATGGGTTTTTAGATAGTGGCGTCTCTGGATTGAAGCCGAAGCAAGGTTTAGATTCTTGCTCAGGATCAATCGCATAACAAAATTGCTCTCCAACTGCGTCGGTTTGAGCGATTAAAAATATGGCGAAGGTACTTGCGGCGGTGGCGATCTGGTCTTCACTGCCCGGAGTAGCTGGGTCCAGACCAAGCTTGGCACCAGCGTAAAGTGTCATCGCGGCACCGAGGCGTTCGGCGACGACTGGACGATCGGCGACTTTGAATAAATTGAAAAGTCCGTAGGAAATTTCACCCGTATTCATCAAGCGACTGATCTCGCCGGCGATTTTGCTGCCGACCGGAGGTAGTCCGGGTAAGTCTGACGCGACATTGGATGAATAAACCGCATCTTGACCTTTCACGATGCCCATCATTTTTTTGATCATCGCCATGCTTGGCACCCTTACATACGATCCGCCCAAAGTAACTGGCATTGGCACTGTTTCATCGGTAATGGCAACTTCCAACAGATTGGAGAGTAGTCCTGCCTGAGCGGCACCAATGTTGTTTGTTTGATTGCCGATATCGGCGAGAGTTTGGAGCGCTGTATTCGTACTCATCGCGACACGGTTGGCAGTCACAGTCGCGAGCTGCTTGGCCGTCTCGCCAGTCTGTTTGTCGAGCTTCGTCGCGAAATCAATCGCCTGATCGATGGTATCGATGATTTGCTGTTCCGTCAGGCGCAGGTCTTTCTCTGCGAGGCTGTTTTCATCTGTCGATTTCATCGTCGGTGCGCGATTGAGTGCGCCGAGTGGGTAGGTCGTGGAATCGTCTTCACTGAGACGCACTTGGATGTAAGCACTTAGGAATTTCGAGATGTCGGCATAATCTGTGAGATAAAGCATCTCGAAACTTTCTTCCGGAACACAATATTTCAAATTCGCGTACTTCTTCAGCACTTCCAAGGCAATCTGATTCTTGCGTTCGCTCACGACTGCGGGATAGCTGGCGATGAGGTCGCCCGCACCAGGCAAAATGCCCGACAGACTTTTTTCAAAATTATTTATCAAAGTGTCATAGTTTTTGTTTTTGCGCGTGTCGGAGCAGGCTTGCGCTCGTGCGACTATATTGGAATTCGCCGCAGCCTGTGCTGCGGCAGTCGCGGCGAGATCTTCTTCGGTCGGGGACTCGATCAAACGCGCGCCAAAAAGTTCCGGCATGATTTCCGAGCTGAGATTGAGCGTGAGTGAAAAAATTCCGAGTACCAAAACGCTGGCGAGGACGGCACGACTGGCGTGCGCCGGGTCTCCGATGATTCTCTCGGCTTGTTCGGTGGCGAACTGTTGGATTTTTTTAAGCATGGTGTAGTTTTCTACGAATGAAAATTGCGAGGCCGATGGCGGCACCGCATGCGAACGCGAGTGTCTCGGCTGGTCCGGTCTCGGCGAGCTGGGATTTCGTCGCGGAGCTGTGCAGACCGTAGTTGTGGACGGTGCTTGAAGACATTATGTTTCCCGAGATCATGCTTCCGGAGACCGCACTCAGCATTTCACTGTTTGAAAATGAGCTGGGAGTCGGTGTTGCGAGAAGTTGATTTGCAATCTGCTTGTGCGGAGTGACTAGAGTCTTTGTTGGTGCAGGTTCTTCGTCCTCGACACCGAGTGCACCGCCGCTGCCGATTGTGGTCAGCAGAGCGGTTGGCGTGGTTGTCTCTACCGGAAAATAATCGACTGGATCATTTGTCTCAATCACCGGTGTTGGCTCGGCAACCTCGACTGGCTCAGGAATCGTGAGTGCATTCAAGTCTTCGTCAAAGCTGGTTGGTAGATCGAGACCAAGCAAGGCATTGCTATCCGTGATGTCAGTGATTGGGTCGAATTCAGTTGCGAGTGCTGCATTCGTGAGCACGCAGGTGAGTGCGCAAGCGACGCCGATTTTTAAAATTTTTGACATGATTTTTAATTAGCTAAATTTAAGCCAGTTACGCGTGCGACTTCGCCGAGCGTGGTTTCACCCGCAATAACTTTGAGCAATCCGTCTTCTGTAAGGGAAAGCATGTTTTGTTTTTTACGGACATAGTCGGCAAGTTCAATGGCGGAGGCATTTGCCAAAATTAATTCCCGCATTGGTTCGTCCACCTGAAAACTTTCCGCGATGGCGATTTGACCGTGATAGCCGCTGCCGCCACAGACCGGGCAGCCTTTCGCTTCCCATAAGAATTCCGGCAGCTCAGAACTAACTGCCTGCGAATTCGTGCGTTTGATTTCCTCAAATAGAGGCGTGAGCCGCGCAAGCATTTTTGCGTCGGGCGAAGTCCGCCGCGCGCATTTTTTGCAGACACGGCGCAGCAGGCGCTGGGCGACGACGACGCGCAGACTTGCGACTAGGACAAATGGTTTGATCCCGAGGTCAAGCAAGCGCGGGATTGTCTCAATCGCCGAATTGGCGTGGAGTGTCGAAAGCAAAATGTGTCCGGTCATCGCGGCTTGTGTCGCTGTTTCGGCGGTCTCGCCGTCACGGATTTCTCCGACCATCAAAACATTCGGATCTTGGCGTAGCAGCGCGCGGAGTCCTTCCGCAAAACCATAATGCACGCGTTCATTGATTTGGCTTTGAACAACATTTTTGAGATGGTATTCAATCGGATTTTCGAGCGTGACAATTTTGCGCTCGGAGTCATTCAAATCGGCAAGCACGGTGTAAAGCGTCGTCGTTTTGCCTGAGCCGGTCGGACCGGTGATGAGCAACATGCCTTCGCGCATGGCGGGCACACTTTGCAAATTCGCGAGCGTGATATTTCCGAAGCCAAGCTGCTCGAGCGTTTTCACTTTTCTACCACTGTCGAGAATTCGGCAGACGATACTTTCACCAAATTCCGTCGGGAGCGTCGCGACGCGCACATCGATTTTGCGGTCGCTGACGAGGAAGCTCATTCGTCCGTCTTGCGGCAGGTCCGCGACATTCAGTCGCAGTTTCGCTTCGAATTTCAGCTGATTCAAAATGTCATCGCCTTTGTCGCGTTCGAATTCAAGCACTTTTTGCAAAATGCCGTCGATGCGAAAACGCAGCTCGATTTTCTGATCTTCCGGTTGGATGTGAATATCGCTGGCACCGGTGCGAATTGCGCCGACAAAAATTTGGTTCAAGATTTCCTTCGCGGGTACGGTGTCGGCGGTACGCGCTAGCTCAGCGAGCGCGTGCAATTCTTCCTCGTAATTTTTCAGGTCGGACTCAGCGTCCGTGTTGCTGAATTCTTTCGGACGGCGCGGCTGGAGTGCGCGAATTTCTTCAATTTTTATGAGTAAGCCTTCGCGACTCGCGAATCCGATAAAAACTTGCCAGCCGGCACTTTCTAATTTGGCGAGATATTTTTTCGTTGCCGGATTTTGCGGATCGACGACCGCGACGCGTAATTTCTTGCCAACCTGTAAGAAAGGTAACGCTAGAGCTGCAGTCGCTTCGTCAGCATCGATTTTCGAGAGCAAATCAGCGTTGATTGCCGTGCTCAAAATATCGACATAGGCGGATTTCTGCGAGTGAGCGGTGGTCCGAGTTTTTTGTTCGGCGAAGCCGCGATTTATCTCCCGCAGCGCATCTACCGCGCTGATTTCAGTAGAATCGAAAGCTCTTGCCGGAGTTTTTTTAGCGAGAAGAGTTTTACTAATTGGCATTTATTTTTGTAATTTTTTCAGGCTATTTTAGCAAAAGTCGTCAGAAAAATCAAGTCAATCTTTCCCGAATTTTATCTATCCTGAGTTTTTAATTTTTATCTGTCTCGTTTTTAACCCCGGTCACTGGGTTTGGATGGTCATTGGTCATTGGTCATGGGTCATGGGTCATTAGTTCGGAGGGTCGTTGAGTCTTTGAGTTGTTGAGTGGATTTTCTAAAATCGCGTCGGTGCAAAGTAGTGGGTTAATTGAACTTGCGGAAGGCTGTGCAAAAAATCCCCCTGTCCCGCTGCGGCCCCGAGGGGGCCACCTAGTGGCGGGACATCCCCCTTTGCCAAAGGGGGAGTTTCAGAACCCTCGCAAGTTCAAGTTTGTAACTTGAACTACGGTTCGGATTACAAATCCAAACTTGCGTGTAGCTCCAATCCATTCTGAAAAACCACTTTCGTTTCAGATGAAAGTGGCGCGAGAGACGGGACTTGAAGCTGGCTCGAAGTTTGGCGAAATTCAAAATCTGCTTGCGGGACGCCCCGGCGAGATTATTTTTTGATTCAAGTTTTGTGTGAGCGGGTTCGCGCCAGTCTTCGCATCAAAAAATAGAACCACCCGCCTTCGGCGGATGAACCTATTTTTGTGGCGCGAGAGACGGGACTTGAACCCGCGACCTCCGCCGTGACAGGGCGGCGCTCTAACCAGCTGAGCTACTCCCGCGTAGGAGTTTGTACTTTTTGCGGGCGGCGTCCGCCGTGGCGGACTACTCCCGCGTGAGAGTGGCGTGATTTTAGAGTTTCCTTTCCTTTTTTTCAATTGTCCAGGCTTCGATCGTGTCTCCTTCCATGACTTTCGTTTTTGTGAGAGACAATTTCAAGCCGCATTCGAAACCAGCCTTCACTTCGTGGGCATTTTCTTTTTCACGCTTGAGGCTCGAGATGCGACTTTCTTCAATCAATTTACCTTCGCGGAAAATGCGGACTTTCGCGCCATTCACCAATTTGCCGGATTTCACCATGCCGCCGATGGTTTGCTCTTTGCCTTTCGTGAAGAAAATGCCGCGGACTTCGAGCTCGCCGAGCGTCGTTTCGATTTCCTCCGGATCGAGCATGCCATTCAGCATTTTCTCGATTTCCTCGAGGAGTTTGTAAATGATTGTGTGCTGGCGAATCGTCACGCCCTCGCGGTCGGCTATTTTCGCGGCGGCCGGTGGAATCGCTACATGGAAAGCAATCAAAAAATTATCCGCGGCAGCTGCCATGATGACATCTGTCTCGCTCACATTGCCGACGCCCGAGTGAATGATTTTCGCCTTCACATTCTCATTGCCGATCTTCGCGATGTTTTCCGAAATCGCTTCGAGCGAACCTTCGACATCCGCCTTCAAAACAATTTTGAGTTCTTTCAAATTGCCGGAATTAATCCGTCCGATGATTTGGCTCATGCCGCCGGATTTCTCGCGCGCGGTCGCATCCAAAATTTTCTGCATTTCGAGTGCTTTGCGTTTCGCCGTTTCGCCGTCTTGAAGCACTTGCAGGATTTCACCGACGCCGGTTTGTGGCAGATCCGAGAGTCCAGCGATTAGGACTGGCATGCCCGGCTCGGCGGACTTCACAGTTTTCTGGTTCCAGTCGAACATTTTTTTGATTTTGCCGACGACCGGACCAATCACGAAATTATCGCCGTTATGCAGCGTGCCGGTATTTACAAGCACGGTCGCGACCGGACCGAGCGATTTGTCGAGGCGCGATTCGATGACCGTCCCGACGGCATCGCGATTCGGATTTGCTTTCACTGGATCGACATCATTCGTCAGCAAAATTATTTCGAGCAAGTCTTCGACGCCTTTGCCGGTCAGCGCGGAGACGGGCACGATTTCAGTTTTGCCGCCCCAGTCCGTCGCTTGCAAATCATGCTCGGCGAGTTCGCCTTTGACTTTTTCGATGTTCGCGCCGGGTTTGTCGATTTTCGTAATCGCGACCACGATCGGTACTTCTGCTGCGCGGGCGTGATTGATCGCCTCGATCGTTTGCGGTTTGATGCCTTCTTCTGCCGCGACGACGATGATGGCGATGTCAGTCGCGCGCGCGCCGCGGGCGCGCATCGTCGTGAAGGCTTCGTGACCCGGCGTGTCGAGAAAAGTAATTTTGCGGTCTTTGATCTTCACTTGGTAGGCACCGATGTGCTGCGTGATACCGCCGGATTCGCCACCCACCACATTCGTTTTTCTGATCGCATCGAGCAAAGTCGTCTTGCCATGATCGACATGTCCCATGACGGCGACGATTGGTGGGCGGTCGACTAGATTTTCCGGCTCGTCTTCCAGCAGTTTCGCGATGTTGCCTTTCAAAATTTCTTTGCCACTGACGGCTGAGGTGTCGCGTACGACATGACAGTGAAATGCTTCGCACACAATCGCGGCGGTGTCGTAATCGATGATTTGATTCAGGTTCGCCATCACACCATTTTTCAAAAGCTCACCGACGATGCGGACAGGGGAGACACCCATTTTTTCGCCGAGCTCACGCACCGAAATCGCATCGCCGATTTTGACTTCGCCGTGCGCCGCCGCAGTCTGTTTGCTCGGGTCGGACATCGCTTCTTCCAGTCTTTCCTGCTGGCGTGAAATTCGCATCACCTTGTCCTTTTCCATTTTTTTGACCTTGCGCGAAATCAATTTTTCGCTCGCTTTCTTCGCGCGCGCCCAGCGTGCGCGGGCGGCTTCTTGGTCGGTGTTGACAGCTTTGACTTCACCTTCTTTTTTCGGCTCGTCCGTAGACGCTTCTTTTTTTGCATCTTCTTTCGCAGCGGATTTTTTTTCGGGTTCGGCATTTTCCTCGGGCTCCTCGTCGAAGACCATGCCCATCAGATTCTGATCGTCCTCTTCTTTTTTCTGTCCCCAATTTTTCAAAATCTCTTCCGCCTTGGGCGCGTCGATTTCGAGAGCTTTTTCTGCCACGCCAAAATCCGCGAGCTTCGGGCGAAGTTCTTCTGTCTTGATTCCGAGTTTGCGAGCGAGATCAGAGATTCTCATAAAAGACCAAAAATGTGAACCCGATTTTACCGAAAATACGCGAGAATGCGAATTTAAAATAGTTTTGCGCGTCCGTCCTTTTGTCTCAAAATTTTCTTACCATGCCATTGACAGTAAGCAATTTTTATCTTAAAGTAAAAAAGATTTTTAAAATCATTCAATTATGCTTCGAGGAGGACCAATGGGCGAATCGTCATTGACGGGAGATTTGGCTCGGCAAAATCTGAGTCGAGGCGAAGGGAAAATGATGCCCTTTGATCCAGAAGCCAAACTCAAAAGTTTGGTTGATCTTAATGTGCCACCAGAATTCATGGTGATGGAATTTGTTTTGCCTAGAATTTTCTGTGCGGAAGATCTCAGAAAGTATCCGCAAGTAATTTTTGGAGTTTGGGAATATTTAAATTCAGAAGAAGCCCGACAGAATCCACTTATTCCTCCCGCGAATCTCAGGCAGATGCAGGCAGACTTTAGACTGCCAGGTATGATTGGTGAAGCTGAGTTTCGTTTTGATGAGGTTCGAGAATGTCTTGCAGTTAGCATAGAGCATCCGGATGATTTTAATGGGGCGGTCAGAAGTTTGTGGCAAGCTCTTTTTAGATTAGATCAGGAATTTGATCCCGAACTTACTCAAGCTAATTTTTACTTAAAAATGGGAGAGGGTTTTAATTTGGATAGATGGGGACAGCTTTTTAAAAATATCAGAACTAAGCTTGGAGAAAGGGAAGCCCAAGAAGCTCGCGAACCAGTTCGTGGAAGAATCGCGAGAATACTTTCGCTTGTTGGGCGTTTACTGTCTGGTGCAAAAAGACAGGATTAGTCTTTCATTTTCTCGACCTGAGCGCGCAATTTCCGCTCGACTTCGTCAGTCGCTTCAGCGACTGTTTTCCCGCTGGCTTCCGCGCGGAGTGCGCCACCAGGAATCGTGATTTGCACGCGCAGCCCGAAATTCGGCGAGGCGTGTTTTTTGCCGCGGACGATTTCCACATGGACGGTCGTGCTTTCGTCGGCGAGTCGCGCGTCGAATCTTTCGAGTTTGGAAATTTTTTCGATGATGAGTTCGCGATCCTGCTCGCTCGGCTCGTAGCCGTCGTGATTCCAGCTGGTGAATTGCATTTTTTAAGGATTAAGAAATTAAGCCACGCGCGAGGTCGCGCAAAACTTCCGCCGGGTTGGCAGCTCGCGTCACGCCGCTCGCGAGCAGCACACCGGCTGCGCCGAGCTTGATGGCGGTCGCGACATCCGTGCCGTTTTTCACGCCCGCGCCGACGAGCAGGGGAATCGCGCCGACTTTCGCGACGGAATGTTCGATGATTTGTGGATTCGCCGAAGTCACGGAAATCTCACCGCCAATCAATTCCGGCGGTTCGACCGCGACAAAATCCGGCTCATATTTTTCGGCAAATTCAGCCGCTTCGCTGTCGTTTTCGGCGCAGATCACGATTTGCAGTCCGGCTTTTTTCGCGGCGGCGACGAGCTCGGGTAATTTTTCTACGACGCGTTTTTCCGAATGATTTAGCAAAGTTCCGGTGACGCCCATTTTCTGCAAAAGCTCAGGCACGATTGATCCGGTGAAGCTGCCGAAACCAGCTGCGTCGGTGTGCTGCGCGAAAACTGGAATCTTGACTGCCGCGACGACGCGCGCGAGATCGAGCGCATTCACGGCGACGGCGATCGGTGCGCCGGTCTCAGCGGCGATGAGCTCGTGAATTTTCGCGAGGGCGACGGCGTTTTCACCGACCGCTGACTCGTAAGTTTTGAAATTAACAATAATCACACTGGGATTTTACACGAAAAATTTTCGCGCTTCGCCAATCGTCCAGTCCGCGTCGTGACCGGGATGCACGCGCGTTTCAGGCTTTAATTTCAGCAGTTTGGCGAGACTTTCATTTAATTCATCTTCATTGCCGCCGGGCAGATCGGTGCGCCCGACATTCTCGCGAAAGAGCGTGTCGCCGGAAAAAAGTTCGCCATTGATTAAAAAACAAACCGAGCCGGCTGTGTGTCCGGGCGTCGCAAGCGCTTCGATTCTTTCTTCGCCGAAATCCAAAATTTCTCCGCCGCGCAGTTTCCGTGCGACCGGAACTTTCTCAAACTGCTCGCCAAAATCAGGCGGATTCGCCGCGCCCTGTTCGACAATTTCCGCTTCGGCGAAATGCAGCGCGACTGGCGCAGCAGTTTTTTTCACTAGCTCCGCGAGCGCACCGCGGTGGTCGGAGTGCGAGTGCGTCAGCAAAATCAATTTTAATTTTGCTGTGCCGAGCATTTCCAAAATTTCCGCGGCAGCGTCGCCGGGGTCGATGACGACGGCTTCATTTCGCGCATTCACCAAAAGCCAGCAATTCTCGGCTAAAAATCCGGTTTCAATTTTGTGAATTTCCACAAAAAATTATTCGCCCCAATCTTCTTTGACGGCGGGCGCATCGTCGAGGACGACGCTTGGCGTGAGTGCTTTCACTTCGAGTTCCGCGCCGCATTCGTCGCAGCTGATAATTTCCCCGACTTCGGCATCGTCCGTGATGTTGAGATCCGCGTCACATTGCGGGCATTTGGCAGTTTTAGGCATTTCGAAAAATTAAATTAAAAATTGGCGCGAGTTTAAAAAATTTTTTCACAGTTGCCAAATCTTGGCGAGCGCATTTTCAAACCTCTTCGTTTCAGCTGCCATTTTTCGTGATTCCGCTGCGAGCCATTTGCGCCCGACCTCGAGCCGCAGATTGCCTGGCATACCATCGGATTTTTTGCTGCGGATTTGTTTCACGGGATCGAAGTGCGGGACATCGTCGAATTCGATTACACCGCGCCAGCCGGCGTGTGTGTAGCTCTCTTTCACTTTGCGATAAGCTTCGCGGAAGCTCAGACCTTTTTTCAAAACTAATTCATTCGCGAGATCCGCTGCGAAGAGGTGCGTGTCACTTGCGGCCTTTTCGAGCTTTTTGGAATTCACTTTCAGATTTTGCAGCACGATCTGAAAAGCCTGGAGCGAGTGTTTCGAGAGCTTCACGCCCTGGACGAAGGGCTGTTTCAAAAGCTGCAAATCGCGCTGATAGCCTGCGGGTAGGCCTTTCACGATGGTCGCAGTCTGCGTGTGTGCGCCGACGAGCATACCTGCCGCTGCGCGGATGATCTCGAGCGGATCGGGATTTTTTTTCTGCGGCATGATCGAGCTGCCGGTCGCGATGACATCGGACAATTCGAAGAAATCAAATTCGGGCGTGGAAAAATAAATCAAATCATTCGCGAGACGCGAGAGCGTCAGCGCGACATTCGTCAGTGCGCCGAGTGTCGTCGTCTCGACCTGACCGCGACCGAGCTGCGCGGCGAGTGTGTTGATTTGCAGCTCCTCGAAGCCGAGTAATTTCGCCGTCAATTTTCGGTCAATCGCGACCGAGGTGCCGTAGCCGGCAGCTGAGCCGAGCGGGCAGCGGTCGATTGCCTCGAAGGCGGCTTGCACGCTGACATAATCCACCGAGAGCGTTTCGGCGAAGGCGGCGAAATAATGTCCGAGTGTCGCGACCATCGCTGGGCGTGTGTGCGTGTAGCCCGGCATCGGTGTTTCGGCGTATTTTTTCGCCAGCGACTGCAAAATTTCGATTAACGCGAGAAGCTCCTTGCGAATTTTGAGCAGCTCGTCTTTCGCGAAAAGATGAATCGTCGTGGCGGACTGGTCATTGCGGCTGCGTCCGAGGTGAATCTTGCCACCGAGTTCGCCGAGTTTTTGCGTGAGCAAACCCTCGATGGCGGAGTGGCTGTCTTCGACATTTTTGAGTTCAAATTGCCGCGCGTGGGCTTTCGAATAAATTTCGTGCAGAACCTTTTTAACTTTTTGAAATTCACCGACTTTCAAATAACCCTGCTTTTGCAGCATGAAAGCGTGAGCAGCCGACGCGAGACAATCGAAGGGCAGCAGATATTTGTCCCAAATCAAATCTGGTCCGACCGTGAAAATCTCGATGAACGGATTGAGTTTTTGCGAGGATTTTGTTTGCCAGAGTTTCATGGCTTGGTTCGGAGGGTTAATTGGTTCGGAGGGTCAGGAGGGTCATTGGTCAGTTGGTCATTTCGCCAACTCATCTTGGAAAATAATTTTAGTTTGAATTATTTTTTTATTCAATTTTACGCAACTAGGCTTTTGCCTTCGCCGCCGACTTTGGTCGCGAGGAGATCGATGACGAGTCCATAAAATGCGCCGACGCCGACCGTCAGCCAAAAAATCTGCGCTGCATTTTCAATCGGGGTAATCAGCGCACCGAAGGCGAGCGCGAGTGAGACGACTGCGCCGAGGACGATGCCGCGCAAAAAGGCCGGGCAGCGAAAACCAAAAACCGGATGCCTAGTGAAAGCGCCGGCGAAACCGATGACGAGTCCGATCAAGAAGCGATTCCACACGATTGTCCAAAACGAAAAAGATTTCACATCGAAAATTGTGGGATCTTTTTGCGAAGCGAGCCAAGCACAGAGAACTCCGAAAGCGAGACCGAGCGGGAGCGCGACCAGGAAGCGATTGCGGGCGGGGAGTTTGGACATTGTGAAGGAATTAAAAGCTAGACAATCTCGATCTTCCCACTATTCGTAATCGTGCCGGCGACGCGTGCGGCAATTTTATTCTTCGCCAAAATTTTCAAAGTTTTTTCGGCATCTTTTGCCGCGACGACGATGAGCATGCCGTTGCCGAGGTTCCAGACTTCGCGCGCCTCCTCGAGGTCGACTTTGCCGAGGCGAATTAATTCCGCGACAAATTTTGGAATTGGCCAGAGCTTGTTGAGTCGCGCGCCTAATTTTTTATTTTTAAAAATGCGCGGCAAATTGCCCGGAATTCCGCCGCCCGTGACATGGCAAATTCCGCGCACATCGACTGGGCGTTTTTCGCCGAAGCGCCCGACGAGTCCGAGTACTGCCGCGTGATAAATCTCGCTCGGCGTGAGTAAAATTTCACCCCAGGTTTTTGCCCCGAGTTTCGCTTTGTGCCAATCTTTACCAAAATTATCTTTCAAAATTTTGCGTGCGAGCGAAAAGCCGTTTGAGCGCAATCCACTTTCGCGCAGCGCAATTACTGTATCGCCGACTTTAATTTTGTCGCCCAAGATGACGCGCTTTTTCGCGACGATGCCGATGGCGGTCGCATTCCAGACCATGCCATTCACGGCGTCGCCGACTTCCGCGAGTTCGCCGCCCGCGATGACGATCTTCTGTTCCAGGCAAAAATGCGCCAAGCCTTTCAAAAGTTCGCCGACAATTTTTCGATCCAGTTTCGCGGCGTCGAGCGTGTTCGTCATCGAGACGACTTCGGCACCGAGGCAGATGGCATCGTCCGCGACCATCGCGACGAGATCCGCGCCGAGCGAATCGAATTTGCCAAGCCGTTCGGCGACCTCCATTTTCGTCCCGACACCGTCGTCGCCAGTCACCAAATAGTATTTTCCGAAATCCAAAATCCCCGCGAAGCCGCCGAGTAATTTCACTGGTGCACCAATTTTATTTTTCCGCCCGGCGAAAGTCGTGCCTGCGAATTTTCCCGCGATTGACGAGGAGGCATCGCCTTCCTCGATATTCACGCCCGCGAGTGCGTACTTTTTAATTTTTTTCACGACGAGATTTTAGCAAATAATATATTTGACAAAATTATTTAAACTTGTTAAAATAAAAATAATCATTAATTTAATTAAATGAACGATCAAGACAACGCTGAAGTGTCAGAAAAAAAAAGTGCTTTGCCTGCAGAAGTAGATTCTAAGCTTAGGGACAAGCTTGGAGAATTGGCTGCTCCTGAAGCCGAAAAAACTGGTCTCGAAAAAGCAATTAAAGAAATTGAGAGCTTGGTCGGCAATTCCGCTGCGCTGGCTCAAGTTCAGGCGGCGCTTAATAAAGCGATTGCCGAGACTGAAAAAATTAATCGAACTGCTGGTTTGAGCGAATTGATTGAAAAATTAAAAGAGTGGGAATTGGAATGCGATGATTTTAAAAGAATGGTGAATGGGATGCTCCAAGCAGGACAAATAAAATTGGATGATGTTCCTGAAGAAATTGAGTCACAGGAAAACGGTAAAGATCGGTTGTTGTGGATAGTTCACAACAAGGAGGAAAATCAAATTCGTAGTGTCCAGAAACTAAGAAATCGGCGAGAAAAGTATATTTAAAATAAAACTTATTGCATTTTTTCTAAATAAAATGCGCGATTATTTCCCGCCTTTTTTCTCGAAATCGTTTAAAATTTCCAAACTGTTCACTCGAAATGAATTCCAAAAATCCGCAAACGCTCGTCATTCTCGGTCGCCATCCGGCGATTTCGCTCGCGGAGATTCGTGCCCGTTTTCCGAATTCCAAAATCTGCGCCCGGGAAAACGCTTTCGCGATTTTCGAAAATATCGATTTGCCTGATTTGAAAAAAATCGGTGGCACGGTCAAAGCAGGTGAAGTTTTCGCGCACTCGCTCGATTTTCCGCTCGCGCAGATTTCCGAATTCCTCGCCAGTGAGTTCGCCGAGCAGCCGGGCAAGCATAATTTCGCGCTTTCGCTCTTTCCTGAAGAAAATAAAACGCTCAAGACTCTACTTGTCGGCGTGAAGAAATCGCTGCAAAAGGCGGGGATTTCTGTTCGTTTCGCCAACAAAGATTTCGCGAATCTGACTTCGGCACAATCGACTTTCGAAATTCTCAAAAAAGATGGCGTGGAAATTTTGGTCGCGCAGTCGGGCAAAAACTGGTGGCTCGCGAAATTGACGGCGGTGCAGCCTTTCGAAAATTACAAATTTCGCGATTACGAAAAGAAATTCCGCGACGCGCGAGTCGGCATGTTGCCACCGAAGCTCGCGCAGATTCTCGTGAATCTGGCGGCACGCGATTCTGAGAAGTTGAAAATTTACGATCCGTTTTGTGGCAGCGGGGGAGTTTTGGTCGAGGCGGGTTTGCTCGGTCACGAAATTCTCGGCAGCGATGTCGATCCGCGCATGCTCGAATTTTCGACTAAAAATCTGGCGGAATTTAATTTCACCGGTGATCTTTTTCTCCACGATGCACGCCAAAAAAGTTTCAAAAAATTCGCCGTCGTCGCGAGCGAGGGTTACCTCGGGCCGCCGCGCAAAACACTGCCGGACGAAAATATGCGCAACAAAATTTTTGCTGAGCTGGAGAAGTTGTATTCTGATTTTTTCGCTTGGCTCGATTGCCGTCGTGTCGCCATCTGCTTCCCGGTCTATCTCGAAAATGGCGCGCCCAAATTTTTCTCCTCCCAAACCATTCTGCCGAAAATCGCTGAATTCGGCTGGAAAATGCAAAATTCCGAGAAGCTCATTTACGCTCGCAAAAATCAGGTCGTCGGACGCGAGGTCGTCGTGCTTGCCAAAGATTAATCAGCGAGTGAACACCGAGTGAAGTCGCCTTTCCAGGTCACTAGAAATTCCAGCGGATCGACATAACCCAAGAAACCATTTTCATAATTCTGCACGGTCCAGCCGAAAACCGGCTCATTTTTTTCCAGTAAGAAACGCAAGCCGAGGTGCAGGTGCGGTCCGGTCGAAGCGCCCGAATTGCCCGTCGCGCCGAGTCGGTCGCCCGCGGCGACTTCGGAATTATTTTCGACTGCGATCTCGCTCAGGTGCGCGACGATGATTTCCATCTTGTGCGTTGCGCTGCGAATTTTCACAAATTTGCCGTAACCCTTCGCGCCGTCGTCACCGATTTTCACAGTGCCGCCGAGTGGGGCGAAAATCGGCGTGCCGATTTTCGCTGAAAAATCGAGACCATTGTGACCTCGCAGTCCAAGCGAATGGTAAAAATCATGGCCGTTTTTCTTGAACTCGGCACCGAATTTTTGGGTGATTTTCGGTCGGACTTGAATCCAGTTCAAATAAAATCGGGCGGAATTTTCGAGAGGGGAAAGAATTTTCATATTTATTTTTCACGGTATTTTAACATTTACTTCGATCAAAATCAATTGGTGATTGTCTTTTGCCGGGGTTTGGCTCTAATTTTTTACAAATAAAAAATCGGATCTAGCCACGGCGTTTTTTAAATTTCCGCGACGGCTTCAATCTCAATCTTCGCGTTTTTCGGCAATTTCGCGACGGCCACGGTCGAGCGCGCCGGTTTCGCGTCGCCAAAAAATTCTGCGTAAATCGCATTCACTTTTGCAAAATCGTCCATTTCCGCCAGAAAAATAGTGGTTTTCACGACTTTGGAAAAATCCGAATTCGCCGCTTGCAAAACCTCACCCAAATTTTTCAGCGCTTGGCGCGCTTGTTCTTCGACTGTGCCGTCCAAAAATTCGCCGGCGGGCGTGAGCGCGATTTGTCCGCTCGTGAAAATTAAATTTCCCGCGACGATGGCTTGCGAGTAGGGACCGATGGCGGGGGCAGCGTTTGCCGTTTGGATGATTTTCATGATTAAAAAAATAAAAGATAGAAAATAAGTTGCGTGACCAGTGTACCCAAATTTTTAAATTTTGTAATTGATTATTGGTTCGGAGGGTCATGGGTCAATGGGTTCGGATGGTTATGGGTCATTTGGTTCGGAGGGTTGTTGAGTCATTAAGTCTCTGAGTCATTGGGTTGCTTAAAAATAGTGGTTTTATGGTTTACGCTAATTTTAATTTTCAAAAGAAAATTTTAAATATTCAATTTTCAATATAAAATGCAAAAGGTGGCGTGATAAAATTTTGGGGAAATGTTTTTCCAGCAAATTCTCGCCAAGATTCGCCGTCCCAAGAAGCGAGTTTGGGGTTTCGTTGCGGTTACGGCTGTCGCGATTTTGGCAGTCATCTTCCTGGCGATTCGCATCGCAGCGGGCGAGATCGGGCAGCTCGGGATGCTGAGAATTACGGGTTTTCCGCTCGCGAAAAATTATCTCATCGTTTTCCAAAATGACGCCGAGCGGCGACCGTCGGGCGGATTCATCACTTCATTCGCGACGCTCAAGTTTCGCGCGGGGATTCCGTTCTTCGAATTTGGCAATGTTTACGATGACAAATTAATTCAGAAAAATTCCACCCCGCCGGATCCACTGGTCGCTGATTTACTTGCGGGCGATTTCTATCCGGGGCACGGTTTTCGCGACGGCAATCTCGACCCGGATTTTCCGACTGCTGCCAAAGAACTAATCCGGCTTTATAAACTCGGTTATCCGGACGCTGATTTCGACGGCGTGATTGCGATTGATTTCACGGCTTTTCAAAATCTCGCCAAAAATTTGGCACCGGAAATTGGCGGCGAGGCGGGACTTTTCGCGGCGCTCGAAAATCAGATCCAAGATGTCGATCTGCACAATCCGGATGATCTGCAGAATCGTAAAAATTTCCTCGCGGATGTCGCCAAGAACCTAATTAAAAAATCCATTTTCCATCCGCATATCGCCGTCGCGAGTTTGCTCGAAAGCCTGAAAAGTAAGCACCTGCTCTTTTATTTCTCTGATCCCAAGATCCAAAAAGTTGTCGAAGCGCAGAATTGGGGTGGTGTGCTTCCGGCTGCGGAAAATTCCGATTTGCTCGCAATCAATGAAGGTAATTTCGGCGGGATGAAATCGAGCCGCTACCTCGTGCGGGATATTTTTTACGATGTCATCTTCACTGAAGATGCGGAAAAAGGTTTGGTCGCGACCGCGAATCTCAAGATCGAGCTCGCGCACCGCGGCGATGCCGCCGAGCCGATTTCCGGCTATTACAAAAGTCTCTGGCGCATCTTCACTCCACTTGGTTCACAGAAAATCTCCGGCACGCTCGACCAGATTTTCGACGATGGCGCGCGCCATGTTTTCACCAAGATCGTCGAAATGAATCCGGGCGAGTCGCGCGAAATCAATCTTGCCTACGAGCTGCCACCGAGTGTCGTCGCCAATGGAATTTACAATTTGCGGCTCGTCAAACAGCCCGGTTCCGCAGCGGATCATGTGCGCGTCACGGTCAAACTGCCGCCGGGATTTTTGCTCGCATCGCACGATTTCGACGCGCGGGAAAATCTCGCCATCTTCGAGACCGAGCTCGCCGCCGACCAAACTCTCGCGCTCAAAATTTTGCCTGACACACGACCGCCGCGACTCGCGTGGCAGGAATTCACGGGGCGCAATCTCCAGATTATCGACCTCCGTTTCAATGAACCGCTCGACCCGGATTCCGTCGCGAGTGCAACCTTCGCGCTCAGCGACCTCAATTTTCGCAATAAAAATACCGACCAAATCCAAATTCAAAAAATCAAATTCATGCCGCCGCAAGATATCGAGCTCAAAATTTCGGGTGTGACGCCGGAATGCCGCGAATGGTTTGATTTGAATTTTGACGGAGTCGCCGATTTGCACGGCAATGTTTTGCACGATCAAAAGGTGACCGTCGTGCAGTGGATTGATGCGGCTGGGAAAAATTGTGACCCCGAGCGCAAGCTCTAAATTTGCTAAAATCCAGCTAACAATTAAAAAATTCAAATGAAAATTTTTCGCACTCTTACCAGCCTTGCCACCTTCCTTATTTTGGTGAGTCCGGCTTTCGCTGATCTCTCGGTCACGAGCGATGAGCTGACGATCCAACCGGCGAATGGCGTGGTTCAGGGCAAAGTCGTCAAAATCTATACGACCGTCAATAACTCCGGTGCCGCCGACTTGATTGGCACAGTTAAATTTTTTGTTGATGGCGCACAAATTGCGACTGACCAGCCGGTGAGCGTGAAGGCGGGGAGCGTACCGGATGAGGTTTTCGTCAATTGGACGGCGCTGGCCGGGACACACAAAATCGCGGCGCAAATTTTCCCGGGCGATACGACGACGGATGATGGCTCCAATAATTATGTCGAGAAAACATTTTTTGTCGATTCAGATACTGATGGTGACGGCGCTGGCGATGCGGTCGATGTCGATGACGACAATGACGGCTCAAATGACGACACCGAAAACTCGACTGGTACAAATCCGAAGAAATATGACACGGATGGTGATGGCGTGAATGATGCGAAAGATGTTTTTCCGCTTGATCCGACGGAATGGGAGGACACGGACAAGGACGGGATTGGCAACAACGCTGACGCCGATGACGACGGCGAGGGCTTGCCCGACACGGCTGAATTGACTCTCGGTACGGATCCGCTCAATCCTGACACGGATGGCGATGGCGCCGAGCAATGCAATGACTTGCTCGACAAATTTCCGCTCATGAGTGCGGAGTGTGTCGATACAGACGGTGACGGTTGCGGCGATAATTCCGATCCGAATCCGCAAGACTCCAAAATCTGCTCGGACGCTGACAAAGACGGCGTGGATGACAGCATCGATGGCGATGACGACAACGACGGACATCCCGACGCTGAAGACGCTTTTCCTAACGACCCAAACGAATGGCTCGACAGCGACCATGATGGACTCGGTGACAATGCTGACACCGATGACGCGAATCAAGGACCGGTGGTCGTCGCCGAAGGCGATCGTACTGTGATTATCGGCGAAGAAGTTTTTTTCGATGCCTCGACTTCGACGGATCCCGATGGACAAATCACCGCCTATGCTTGGGATTTCGGTGACGGCACGACTGTCGATACGCCTAAGGCGATGCACATTTACCAAAAAGTCGGCGAGTATCTCGTGAAATTAAAAGTCACCGACAATGTGGGTGAGAGTCGCGTGAAAACTGCGCTCGTCGTAGTCGAGAATTCACCGCTGCTCGAGCAAATTTTGCTCTGGCTGATGATCCTGCTGCTGCTGATTTTCCTCTACATCTTCTGGAAAACCGTCCAGCACAAGAAGCAGCCGCGTTGATTTTCCTAGCATTTAATGCTAAAATGGCGAGAAATAAAAATCAATTTTGCGCAGAATTTTTCTTCTCGCCACGCTCTTGCTTTCGCTCTCGATCCAGCCGACTTTGGCGGGGGAGGGGGTTGGGCTTTTGGAATCGGCGAGTAAGATCGGTCTCGTCGTCACTTGTCCGGAAGGTGCGGTGGGTTGTGTGGACAAAGGCATGGGCGGTGAAGCTTATTCAATCACAGGCACCCAAAATTTTATTTTGAAATTAGTCGGCGGTTTACTGAATTTTGTTGCGCTCATTGCAGTCGTGATGTTGATTATCGTAGCGCTTCGGCTCGTGCTGGCACACGGTAATCAGGAAGCTCTGGCGACTGCCAAAAAGCAAATTATTTGGACAATTGCAGGTCTCTTCATAATTATTCTCTCGCTTTTGCTTGTCAAAAATATCACGCAGAAGGCTTATGAAATTGCGGCAGTGGATGATACAGGCAGCACATCTTCTGAGGTCACGGATGAAGGTGGTGGTATCACCGAAGAGGATATTGTGGACTCGCCGGCACCATGTTCGACTTCGACGCTACCGCTAGATGTTCCGACATCTTGTTTTCTCGGCGAAATTACAGGCACACAGTATTCGTCTGGCACGAATAGCTGCAAAGCGATTGAGACAGCATTGAAATCAATTTGCGACAAGCTTGGAGTTTCTTCGTGTAGTGTTACCAATATTCAAGCAGCAGTAAGTGGCTATTATTATGTCTCGGGTCATCCAGAGACAAAGCTGCCGGATAATTGTTCGCAGGCAGATGGAGACTACGGTCAGTGCACGCGGACAGCGATTCAGAATGCACTCGCCGCGAAAAATATTGGTTGCGGATCTTCAGATTCAACTGTTGTTGAAGCTGGAACTGAAGCTGGAACTGAAGCTGGAACTGAAGCTGGAACTGAGACTGGAACTGACGCCGGAACTGACGCCGGAACTGACACCGGAACTGACACCGGAACTGAGGTCGTTGATGAAACGCCTAAAATTCAGTGTCATATCTACACCAAACAAGATCCAACAGGAGCCGCAACAGATGTTGTTTTTGTCACAGATGCATCTCAGTGTGAATGTTTGGATGGATACGAAGTGACTGGTTCAGACGATCGGGGAGTTTTTTGTGAAGCCGATCCAGGCTGGTTTTCTTAGGGTCGGCGACGATTTTTTCAATTCCTACTTCAGGGATTCGCAATATAAAAAGCCCCGATTACTCGAGGCTTTTTTAATTCTAAATTTTCGGCGAACTACATCATCCCGCCCATGCCTCCCATCCCGCCGCCCATCGGCGGAGTCGGCTCATCTTTCTTCGGCTTCTCGGCGATGGCAGCTTCAGTCGTCAGGAAAATTCCGGCGATTGAGCTCGCATTCTCCAGTGCCGAGCGCGTCACTTTTTTCGGATCGATGATGCCGACTGCGACCATGTCGACGAATTTACCTTTCGCAGCATCGAAGCCGAAGTGCTTCGTTTTCGACTCGGAGATTTTAGCCAAAATTGCGCCGCCGTCTTCACCCGCATTTTCGGCGATTTGGCGGACAGGGATTTCGAGTGCTTTGGAAACAATTTTCAAACCGCTTTTGATGTCGGCGTCTTCCTCAGCTTCAATCAATTTTTCCAAAACTTTTTTCGCGCGGATGAGTGCGACACCGCCGCCCGCGACGATGCCTTCTTCGACTGCGGCTTTCGTCGCCTCGACAGCGTCCTCGACGCGGTGCTGTTTTTCCTTTTGTTCGACTTCCGTCGCCGCGCCGACCTTGATCACGCCGACACCGCCGGTCAATTTCGCCAAGCGCTCCGTCAGTTTTTCCTTGTCGAAATCGCTGGTCGAAGTTTCGAGCTCTCCGCGAATCGCGGCGACGCGCGCGGCGATTTCCTTTTTATTACCTTTGCCATCGACGATGATGGTTGTCTCTTTGTCAGAAATTACTTTCGCCGCACTGCCGAGATCGCTCACTTCGACATTCTCCAATTTCAAACCGAGCTCTTCCGAAATCACTTTTCCACCAGTCAGGGCAGCGACATCTTTGAGCATTTCTTTGCGGCGTTCGCCGAAGCCCGGCGCTTTCACCGCGAGCGTCGTGAAGCCGCCGCGCAATTTATTTAGCACGAGCGTCGTGAGTGCTTCGCCCTCGACATTCTCGGCGATGATGACGAGTTCTTTTTGCCCAGACTTCGCGAGCTTCTCGAGCAGTGGTAGGATTTCCTGAATCGAAGAAATCTTTTTGTCCGTGATTAAGATTTTCGCGTCCGCGAATTCCGCCTTCAGGTTCTGTGTGTTCGTGATGAAATACGCTGAAATATAGCCATTGTCGAATTGCATACCTTCGACGACTTCGACCTCGAGTCCCATCGTCTGACCTTCCTCGACCGTGATTACGCCGTTTTCGCCGACTTTCTCCAGCACATCCGCGATGATTTCGCCGACCTCTTCATTTTGCGCGGAGATCGTCGCGACCTGTTTTTGCTGCTCTTTCGTCTTGACCGGTTCCGCCAATTTTCCGAGTTCCGCGACGACCGCTTGAGTCGCTTTCGCGATTCCATTCTTGAGATTCATCGCGTTCGCACCGGCGGTCAAGTATTTCAAGCCTTCCGCGATGATGGCGTGGGCGAGGACGGTCGCCGTCGTCGTGCCGTCACCGGCGGCGTCATTCGTCTTGCTCGCGACTTCTTTCACCATCTCGGCGCCCATGTTTTCGAATTTGTCTTCGAGGTCGATTTCTTTCGCGATGGTCACGCCGTCATTCGTGATGGTTGGCGAGCCGTAGGATTTTTCGAGAATGACATTGCGACCTTTCGGCCCCATCGTGATGCGCACCGCGTCGGCGAGCTTGGTCACGCCCGCGAAAAGTTTTTTGCGTGCGTCCTCGGAGAAGATGATGTCTTTTGGCATGGTAGAAGGATTAAGAAGTAAGAACTAAGGATTAAGTTTGTAAGGAATAAGAATTAAGTTATTAATTTTGAGATATTGTTGCCTGCAACATTTTGGAGACTGGCTCTTTATTTATCTCATTAAGCAGCTTGGTTCCGATTTTTTGTCTCAGCTCATTACTGCTTGGATTCTTTGGAGAAATTTTGTCAGTCAGCTTGACTGCGATTTTGACTAAAATTTGGGCTAAATTATCGCGACCTTCTGCGACTGCATCGAGAATAGACTGTTTGATGTCTTCCACATTTATTTGTGCGCCTAAACACTGATTAATTATCGCTCTGATAGCGACCACTAAATTTGCGTCGATTGGCAGTTTCTCGTTTTCCATAATCATTAAATTAAAATTTTCTATTCTTATTTCATTTCAAAATCGCAATCACATCCGAATCCTGGATGAAAAAATATTCGTCTGCGCCAATTTTCACCTCGGTCGGGCCGTATTTCGAATACAGAATCGTGTCTCCCGGTTTTACCGAAGGGGCGATGCGCTCGTTGTCGTCGCCGATTTTGCCTGGACCGACGGCGATGACTTTTGCCTGTTGCGGTTTTTCTTTGTCCGCTGTGTCGGGAATGAAAATCCCACTGGCAGTTTTTTCTTTGGCCTTTTCGGGCTCAATCAAAATGTAGTCGTTGACTGGTTGGATTTTGGACATTTTCAAAAGAGTTAAATGATTTCGCAGATTCGAAGTTTAATTTCCAAATGGCTTGAAGTCAAGATTTCTAGCCGTTAGAATGGTTTTCGTGCAAAAAACAGGCAGCGAAATCGTCTTCGAAAGTTTGATCGCCGAGGGTGTCGATACGATTTTCGGCTATCCCGGCGGACAGGTTTTGCCTTTGTATCATGCGCTCACCAATTACTCCAAAAAAATTCGGCATGTGCTGACGCGCCACGAGCAGGGTGCGGCGTTCGCGGCGGAGGGTTACGCGCGCGCGAGCGGCAAGGTCGGTGTCTGTCTCGCGACTTCCGGTCCGGGCGCGACGAATCTCATCACCGGCATCGCGAATGCTTTTCTCGATTCGATTCCGATGGTTGCCATCACGGGGCAGGTGCCGAGTGATTTAGTCGGCTCGGACGCATTTCAAGAAGCCGACATGACCGGGATTACTTTGCCGATTACGAAACACAATTACCTCGTGACGCGGGCGGTGGATCTCGCGCCGACGATTCGCGAAGCGTTTTACCTGGCGAAAAACAGTCGCCCGGGACCGATTCACATCGATGTGACGAAGGACGCGCAGATTGGACTCGCGGATTTCGATTACCAAAAAACGAAAATTAATTTGCCGGGTTATTTGCCGCGGGGACCGGCGGAAGCCGCGCAAATCCAAAAAGCCGCTGAGCTGATCCGCGCGGCGCGTAAGCCCGTTGTGATTTCCGGGCATGGCGTCTTGATTGCGGGCGCGTCTGTCGAGATGCAGAAATTCGTCGCGCAGCTCGATGCGCCGGTGGTCGCGACTTTGCTCGGTATTTCTTCGATTCCATTTGGTTACAAAAATTATCTCGGCATGCTCGGGATGCACGGTTCGCCCGAGGCGAATTTCGCGATTTCGCACGCGGACTTAATTATCGCGGTCGGCGCGCGTTTCGATGATCGCATCACAGGTAAATTAAGTGAATTCGCGGCGCACGCCAAAGTCATTCACATCGACATCGATCCGGCGGAAATCGGCAAAATCATTCGCCCAGACGCGCCGGTCATCGCCGACGCGCGCGATGCGCTCGTGAAATTGAACCAAAAAATCGCGCCGCAAAAAAATGCTGCGTGGCTCGCCGAGATTCGCGCTTACGCGGAAAAGGTCGAAGCGCAGTTGCTCGCGATTGAGCAAGCGAAGAATCCGAAACGCTTGCGCGCCGTCGAAGTTGTCCACGCAATCAATAAAGTTTCGCCCGAGGCTTTCATCGTCTCGGATGTCGGACAAAATCAAATGTGGGCAGCGATGCATTTCCAATTCAAGAAACCGGGACGGCTGCTCTCATCCGGTGGACTCGGTTCGATGGGTTACGGCTTGCCGGCGGCGCTCGGCGCGGCGGTCGCGCAGCCCAAGATTCCCGTCTGGTGTCTGACGGGCGATGGCGGGATTCAGATGAATATCCAAGAATTGACGACGCTCGCACAGGATAAAATCCCTTTGAAAATAGCTGTTTTTAACAATGGCTTTCTCGGCATGGTGCGTCAGTGGCAGGAGCTTTTTTACAATAAAAATTATTCGTCTACTCCGCTCCTGAATCCCGACTTCGTGAAGCTCGCCGAAGCTTGCGGTATCAAGGCTTTTCGCGTGACAAAAGTTTCCGAGGCGCTCGCCATCACGCAAAAGGCGGCGAAAACTCCTGGTCCAGTCTTGGTCGAGTATCTCATCGAGCCTGAGGAAAATGTTTTCCCGATGGTCGCACCGGGCGATGCGCTGAAAAATACGCGAATAAAATAAATTGAGATTTTGACAGTTTGGATTTTGTCGCTTAAAATGGCACCTATTTTTTTATTTTTAGAATATGCCCCCAAAAAAATCAGATTTAGATGACAGAATTGCAGGAAAGTTGGACGAGGTTGTTTCAGCAGGTTGGAAATTATTTCGAGGTGGCATCAGACAATGTCTGGCGAAACTTCATTCTCAGGCTATAGCTGAAGGTATTACTGGTAAGGTTGGTCCCGATGTCTACACTTTTCGTGATGTAACGGCTAGCATTAGAAATAATTTAATTAAAATTTCTTATCCTGGAACTGGCTTATCTTTAGCCAAAAAAATTAGTTTGTTGGAGAAGGTTGGTGAAGATATGCAATCTTTGGTTTGGTTAAAAATTAAGGTGCTGTCCGAAATGACATCACTAGAGCCGGAAGATGTTGGCTTTGGTATTGATAATGTATCCGATTTTAGTTTTTCAGTTGCTACACTTGCTGATTTTGTATCTAGTAGTACTTCGGAATGTTTATCTGTAGAGCACGCCGAAAATTAAATAATCAGTTTAGCCAACTCTTCCTCGCGCCCCTCGAATGGTCCGATGGCGGCGAGGCGTAAGCTGCCTGGCACGAAAATTTCCGCAGCGAGCTTCTGAACATCTGCGGCTGAGACGGCGTCAATTTTCGCGAAGATTTCCGCGAGCTCGTCTTGCTGAGAATAAAGTAAAAATTGCTTGCCGAGCAGGTGAGCATATTCTTCGCTGTCTTCAAGGCGCAAAGTTAATTTGCCTTTCAAAAATTCTTTCGCGCGACTCAGCTCTTCCTCCGACACTGGCTCCGCTACGATTTTTTCGTACTCAGCGCGAATCGCGGCGACCGCGAGTGGCAATCTTTTCAAATCGACTCCCGCTGATGTCGAGACCACGCCGGCATCGGTATAATCGTCAGTCGAGGTGCGAATGTAATAACACAGACCTTGTTCTTCCCGCACCTTCAAAAACATGCGCGAACTCATGTTGCCGCCGAGGATAATCGCGAGAATGCGCTGCGTCCAGTGACGGGGATCTTCCGCTGCTACTCCGCGCACGCCGAGGACGAGGTGACCTTGTTCGGTTTTTTTATCCTGAATTTTGACTGGCATGCTCGGCGCAAATTGTTCTAGCGGTTTCCATGCGGACGCTTTTTTGCCCTCGCCAAAATTAAAGAATTTTTCGACCTGCGCGACGACTGCGGCGTGTTCGCATTTTCCGGCGACGGCGATGACGAGATTGTCGGGCTGATAAAGCTCGTTTTTGTATTTCACGAAATCATCTCGTGTGAAACGCGCGATATTTTCCCGCGTGCCAATCTGATCCCAGCCCATCGGCTGGTCGCCGAAAAGTAGTCGCTCGAAATTCCAACCGACTTGGTACATCGGCGTGTCGAGATACATGTTGTATTCTTCCAAAATCACTCCGCGTTCTTTCTCGATTTCTTCCGCCGGAAATTTCGCATGCACGAGCATATCGCTCAGGACTGCGAAGGCGATGTCGGCATGGGCGGCGGCGACTTTCACGAAGTAGCCCGCGTATTCTTTGCCGGTGAAAGCGTTGAATTCGCCGCCAATCGAGTCAATCGCTTCGCTGACTTCTTTCGTATTTTTGAATTTCTCGCCGCCCTTGAAAAACATGTGTTCGAGAAAATGCGACAGCCCGCTGCGCTCGCGCGTCTCGTAGCGACTGCCTGCACCAGCGAGCACCAGACAGGTGATCGATTCAGTCCCTGGGAGATTTTGCGTGACGATTTTGAGTTTATTGGGAAGAGTGGTAACTTTCATAGAACGCAGTTTAGCGGTTGGAGCCCTTAACTTAAAGTTAAGATGTACAAGTTGGCAATCAGTTGCGAACCTAGGTATGGATATGAGATAGACATGGCTAGCCTTCTTATAGAGGATGGGGATTTGTTGGTGAAACAAATCGGAGATGGGCTAGTCGCTGCGTTGGTTCCGAGCAAGAGGATTGTTCCAGCCTTCGATGGTGGTACGGCGCTTGATATTTTAAGACGCGGAAACATCGGAAACGCCCTCTTGGGACATATGCCTTCGAGCTGTGGCGGAGAAGCAGAAGTTGTGGAGTCATTAGAGCAATTTGCAAGAGAGGGTCGCAATATCGTTTTCTATGTGAATCAAATAGTGGCTCAAGAATTAGAGGCAATTCTTGCGGACACCGGAATTCGAGATAAATATCCAAATAAATATCGAATTCTTAATAAGCTCGGGGGAATCGATCCTAGATGTCTCGTAGCAGAAATACGGGGGATGTTTCCAGAAATTTTTCGGCTGGATACTCGTCGGTTTAGTGCTTATCTAGACCTAATAGCAAAAAAAGCGTTAGCGCAGTCGGTGCGTCTTCGAGTGGGTGCAGCAGCAGCGCGACGACCAGAATTCCCGCGAGCGAATAAAAGAGCGGCGAGTGCTTTTTTCTAAGTTCAAACAAAAGTGTGCCGCAAAAAATTAGAAACAAAATTCCGCCGAGCCAGCCGAGCTCGAGTGTGATTCCGAGGTAGGTATTCTCCGGCGTGATTGGATTTGCCTCGAAGCGTTGTGCGACACCGGCAGTTTTGCCCAGTCCGAGTCCGAGCGGATTTGCGGCGACGAGTTCAGCCGCCGCGAGACTTTTCTCGAAATGTTCGCTCGTCGAGGCTTCGCGCGTGACGATTGCCAAGAAATTTCCACTCGAAAAAATCAGCACTGCGAGTGTCACGGCGGAGATGACTCCGCCCCAGAGCAGCTTGTATTTCAGCTTTTCCGGTAGATTCTGTCGCCACGCCGTGACGGCGAAAATCAGGAAAATCGCCGCTGCGCCGAGCCAGGCCGACCGCGAGAACGAAAAAATCAAGACCAGGATTCCGGCGACGAATTCCGCCAAGCAAAAATATTTCTTCCAATTTTTCGCGCGGGAAAATTGCACTCCGATGAGTGGCAAGATTACGAGTAAAAAGGCGGCGAGCTGATTCGGCCCGGCGAAAGTCGATTGCAGGCGAATCGTCGTCGATTCACCGACCAAGTGAAACATCGGCAAATTGCCGCCGGGCAGCCAGCTCGAAACATTTTCCGAGTAACCAAAATTTTTCAAAAAATCCGCCGGTAACAAAAATTTCTGCGCGAGTGCGAAAAGAATTACTGCTCCGCTTGCGGTCAAAACAATTCGCCTGAGCCACGCGATTTTCCCTGCGTCGAAATCGAAGAATTGCACAGCCAAAAAGACGACGATGAAAAGTGTCGCCGTGCGTAGTCCGAGCAGCTTTTGCGCGAGTAGTCCGCTGCCAAAAATCGCGTACAAGCTCGCCAAAATTACAAAAATTACGCCAAGCCAAAAGCTGCGTTCGCGCGGAAATTTCCTGGTCGAAATCAATTTCGCCAGCGCGAGTGTCCCGAGCGTCCCGACCAGAATTTCCTTCCAGGATTGCACGAAAATCGTCCAAGCATCACTCCAAAAAAACGCCTTGAACCAAGTGAAGAGAAAGGCGTGAAAAGGTAAAACGGCGAGCAAGACTGCACTGAGCCACCACGCCAGCCAATCGAGAAAATTATTTATTCGCGACATCCAAGATGATTTTAGCGATTCGCTCAGCTGCACCGATAGGGGCGAGTTTTTGGGCAGAAGCGCCGATTTTCGCGAGACGAATTTTGTCGGCGAGCAGCCAGATGACGAGTTTCGTAAAATCCCGCGCATTAGCATTTTCTTGCGAGAGGACCATCGCTGCTCCATTTTGCATGAAGAAATGGGCGTTTTCAGCTTGATCGCCACGCGAGGATTTCGCAGGGAGCGGAATCAGGACACTCGGACGACCAGCAGCTGCGATTTCGAAAAGCGCGTTCGCGCCGGCGCGGGAGACGACGAGATCGGCGGCTGCGAGCACATCGAGATATTCCGCATCGAGGTATTCAAAAATTCGAACATTCTCAGGCGCTTCAATTTCCGGCGATTTGCCGCGCCCAGTCAGCCAGACAATATTTACTTTGTGTGCGAGCGCGAATAGGCTTTTTTCGAGTAGTGCATTTAAAAAAGTCGCTCCGCTCGATCCGCCGGAGATTAGGGCAAAGGGTTTTTGATTTGCGAATTTTAGAAATTTTTCACCGCGAGCGGCATCGCCGCCAGACCGAATCGGATTGCCCGTGATCTGGATTTTTTTGCCCGGCTGGGTGATTGGGAAAGACAGACAGATTTTTTGTGCGAAGCGAGAAGTGAGGCGCGTTGCGAGTCCGGGCGAGAGGTCGGATTCATGAATGACGAGTGGGATGCGCAAAATCGTCGCGGCGAGGGCGACCGGTACGCTCACGAATCCGCCTTTCGAAAAGACAACATCCGGTTTGATTCTCACGAGGCGGTGAATGGCCTGGATCACGCCGATAGGTACGCGCACAGCATCGACGGCATTTTGCCAATCGAAATAGCGTCGTAATTTCCCGGTCTCAATCGAATAAAATTTGACTCCGATTTTTTCCACCAGTTCGCGTTCGACGCCATTCTTCGAACCAATGTAAAAAATTTGCGCGTGACCAGAGATTTTGCGCAGCTCGGCGATGATGGCGAGATTGGGGATGACATGACCAGCCGTGCCACCGCCCGTGAAAACAATTTTCATAATTTATTGATTTTATGGTGAATTATACGGTTTGCGAGCCGACATCGATTCACCGCGCATTTTTTTTAACTCCTCGGTCGAAAAACTTTCACCGCTGCGTTTTTGCATTTGGTCATTGGCGCGTTTGTCGACATCGCTCGCGCGTCGACGACTCTGGCTCTCGCGCTGAATGTCCAAAATTTTGCGGGCAGTGAATTGCGGCGACTTCACAAAATTCATCAAAAGTGGGGCATCGCTGCCAGCGGTTTGGACCTCGACTTGCCCGATGTCAAAAAAATTCAGCCAAATTCCATGCGTTTGCCCAGCGACTTCTTGGATGCGGTCGAGATTGGTTTCTGTAATTGTGCGGTCGAAAGCACTTTTTTGCGCGATGTCGACGACGCGCTCATTTGTCACTAAGACGACCGTAAATTCACTTTTTATAAATTCGATGAAGGTGAGCAGCCAAGCGAATAGGAAATAGAAAATCCGGATTATTTCGAAGATTAACCAAACTTTGTTTGGCAGATTCGTGCCCATCAAAAATTGGAAAATTACGCCAGGTAGAAAAATACCAAATAAAAAGAACCATAAGAAGATTTTCGCGCGTTGTAGCCAGTGTGTGCGGATGTAGAGCTGGACTTTTTCACTCGGGCGTTGACCGGGGAAAAGATTTGTTTTTTGGTGAATCTGCGTATGCAGCTTTTCGATGCGCGCTTGACTGTCCGCGATGTTGAATTTCCAAAAAACCATCTCTTGGATTTTAATTCATTTTTGGTTCATTTGCCATTTTTAGATTTTTTTGTTAAAATACTAGCGAATTAAAAATAAACAATGAATAAAGACCTAATCCATTTACCAAAAAAAAACACCGTTTTCCGTCAAATTACAGACGAGCAGCTTGGCAATCCCGCGATGGATTTTCACAGTGCGATGCACTTCATCGAGGGGCGCGAAGAAGACGAGCGTTTTGCTGAGGCGCGCCACGCCATCCAAAAAAAACTCGCCGAGACGGAAGACAGCGAGCAGCAAGGAATCTGTAATTACTATCTTTTGCGTCTGATGCTGCGCGAACATCTCCTCTTCGAGAGCAAAGATGCACGCGATGTTTACAAAAGAATGCGTGAAAATTTTCAGGTGGCTGAGCGTGATTACCGGAAAACTTTTTTTCGCATGAAGCGTGGGGAACAAAAAATAAACCTCCGCTCCCAGATTGAGAGCTTCTACCGTTTGGTTGATAGTTATTTCATCGTGCTCGAAAAAATTTACCAAAAAAAAGGTTTTCTCGACTCTAGCGAGCGCGCCTACGAAGACAAAATGAATTTCCGCAAAAGTCTGGCTTTTTTCTCGGGACGGCACTTCGCGCACTTCGGTCATGTCTTCCTCGACAAAACTTCACGCTACGGACACTCGCTCGGTCGTTGGGGCGTCACAGTGGGCTTTTTCATTCTATTTTTCGGCGGAATTTACGCGCTGCTGGATTATTTTTCCGCGACCTCCATGTTTGCACATTACGCTGCTCGTAGCGGTTTTTTCGATTATGTTTATTTTTCGATTACGACTTTCACGACACTTGGTTACGGCGACATCGTACCGGTTACGATTTTCGAAAAGATGGTCGTTGGTTGCGAAGTCTTGCTCGGTTTCGTCATGCTCGGCGTCCTGATCAATTTAATCAAACGGCGCTTTAGCTAATCGACGCTAAATTTTCAGCCATTTGTACAGGGTCGTGCGAAGCGTGCATGGCTTCTTCTTTGCTAATTGTGCCACTTTTTACATATCTCAAAAGATCGTCGTCAAAGAGCCACATGCCGTTTTCCCCGTTGATTTGGATTTGGGAATAAATTTCCGAGATTTTGTGTTCACGAATCGCATTCGCAATTCCAGAATTATTGAACATAACTTCGCGGACGCAGACGCGACCATTGCCATCTTTGCGCGGGACCAAGCGTTGGCTCATGATTGCCGAGAGCGAGTGGCTCAGCTGCAGTGCGATTTGCTGTTGTTGCAATCCTGGGAAGACATCCAGAATTCTTTGAATTGCTCGTGGGGCATCGTCAGTGTGCAGTGTCGCGAGAACAAGGTGACCGGTTTCAGATAGAGTAATGGCAGTTGCAATTGTTTCGAGGTCGCGCATTTCTCCGACGACAATTACATCGGCATCTTCGCGCATTGAGTTTATGACTGCGCGGGCGAAACTTTGCGTGTTAATGCCAACGGCACGCTGAGAGATTACAGCTTTTTTGCGGTTAAAAACGAACTCAATTGGGTCTTCAATCGTGATGATGCGCGCTGTGCGGTTTGTGTTAATAAAATCAACCAAGCTGGCGAGTGTGGTGGATTTGCCGCTACCAGTCGGTCCGGTTATGAGAATCAGACCATCGTTGCGCGAGACGCGTTCCAAAATTCCAGCCGGGATGTCAATTTGTTCGGGATTCGGAATGTCAAACGGAATTGCGCGAAACGCAATTGCCGGACCGCGCATTTCTTCGTAAAAAGCGACACGAAAACGCGAGAGACCTTTGCGCTCAATGGCGAAGTCGACTTCTTTTTCCGTGCGCAATTTTTGCACACCCTTTTCACCTAGAATTGCGAGCGTGATTTTTTCGATTTCATCTTTTGAGATGGTTGGCGCGCCTTTAATTGGTCGCAGTTCGCCATTTTGGTTACGCAAAAACGGCGGCTCGTCGGTGATAATGTGTAAGTCTGAGCACTCATACTCGATTTGTAGAACAAAAAGTTTTTCGATATCGATCATTTTGTTTTTTTAAATCTTGCTATTCTAGCACACTCTAATATTTTTTCCAAGCTAATTCCTGGCGGCATAGAAGTTGGCGGTCGGCTGGATTTGCCAAAATTGTGGTCACTGTTTTCTCGAGGCGCACCTTATTTTGGCTGCCTTTCAAAAAAACGAGATCGCCGGCGCGCAACTCTTTTCTCAAAAATATACCGGCAGCTTCTGCCGTCGCGAAAAATTTGCTCGGAATTTTTCGCTTCCGCGCTGCTGCAACAAAAAATTTCGCGTCGCCAAAAACGCCGACGACGAGGTCGGCCTTAATTTTCGCGGCGACGGCGCGGTGCAATTTCGCCGAATTCGCGCCGAGTTCATTCATCTGTCCGCCGACAAAAATTTTTCTTTTGGCTTTGAGTTTCGCGAACGCCGCGAGTCCGGCGGCGAGACTTTGGGGATTCGAATTGTAAGTGCCGTCGATAATTTTGGCTCCATGAATTCCCGCGAGGAGATTGAAGCGTCCGGGCGCGAGGTGAAAATTTTTCAACGCGGCGACGCCCGCTTTCAGACTGACTCCACTCGCGAGTCCGACGGCGAGCGCAGCGAGGAGTGACGGCAAATTTTGTTGACCGATGATTGGGACACTGAGCAAGGCGGCTTCTTTCTGCCAGGTAATTTTGGCGGAAAGTCCGGTGCAATTTTCTCGCACGCTGCTTGCCCGCAGGTCGGCTCTCGCGCTCAGTCCGAAAAAGATTTTGCGGGCTTTGGTTTTCGTCGCCCGCGCAAATTTGTCATCGGCATTCAAAATCGCGATTCCATTTTTCGGCAAATTTTCAATCAGCTGGCGTTTTTCCTGCGCGATTTCCTGTAGGCTCGCGAACTGTCCGGGCGCGAGGTGGACGGGTGCGACATTTAGCCACACGCCGATTTCAGGCTGAATGACGGCAAAAAATTTCGCAAAATCGCCTGGCTTATCGACGCCGAGTTCAAGCACGATTTTGTCGGTTGAGATTTTGGTAAAACTTTTCAAAAACGCGCGCGCCAAAATTCCCGTCCAAGCCAGGGGGTTCGCGAAGCCGGATTTTTCTCCGAGCAGCGTGAGTGGCACGCCGAATTCCGAATTCAAACTTTTCGCATTGGCGAGAATCTTGAACCGCGCTGCCAGAATTTGCGCCGCCGCATCTTTCGCCGTCGTTTTACCGACCGAGCCGGTGATGCCGACGATGGTCGCCTTTGCCGGAATCCGACGACGCGCGAGCGTATTCAAAATTTTCAAAACGAGCTCGCGACCAAGTTTTTTCACTCGGCAATTTTAATCCAAAAAATTTCATCTGCGAATCCGCAGTTGCGCCACCAGGTCATTTGCCGTTTGGCGTAATTGCGCGTGTCGCGTTTGATTTCCTCGACGGCTTTCGCAAAAGTTTTTTCGCCTGCCAAAAAATCCAACAGCTCGCGGTAACCGTGACCGCGCAGTGCGGGCATGTCGCGTTCGTATTTCGCCGCCAAATTTTCCACCTCGGCGAGCAGACCGGCAGCGAGCATCCGATCCACGCGGCGGTCGATCGTCGCATAGAGTTTCGCGCGCGGAACTTCGATGCCCAAAATTTTGCAGTCAAATTTTCTTTTCCCGCGCACCGGTTTTTCCACTTTTTCCGCGCGCTCAAGCGCGCGAATCAAATGGTGCCGATTTTCCGCTGGGATTTTCGCAGCGACGGCGGGATCAATTTTCGCCAAGATTTTCCACAATTTCTGCGGATTTTTTTGCCAAAGTGCGTCGAGCTCAGCGCGGCGCGCTGCGTCCGCCTTGCCCGGGAAACGAAAATTTTCCACAATCGCGGAAATCAACAGCGTGTGTCCGCCAGCCAAGATTGGCAATTTGCCGCGTGCGGCGATTTCCCGAATTTTCTTCTCGGCGAGTTTTCGATATTTCGCGACCGAAATAATTTTGCGCGGTGAAAATTCCGCGACGAGATGGTGGGGGATTTTCTCTTGCTCGGCGGCAGTCGGCGGCGCACTGCCGATCGCGAGCTCGCGGTAGATTTGCCGCGAATCGGCATTCACGATTTCCCCGTCGAATTTCCGCGCGATTTTCAGCGCGAGCGCAGTCTTACCACTCGCAGTCGGACCGACAATCACGACGACCGGGCGGCGCGGATTGGTCGCGAGCCACTGCTCAATAATTTTTGCGGCCTTTTGGACTTTGACCATTTTGGGAATAAAATTGCGCTAATTTTAACCTCAAAAAAATGAAAAAGATTTTGTTGGGGCTGGCAGTCACCGTACTGCTTTTTGGTTGTGGTTCCGGTGGCGAGCCAGATGCAGCCGCGCCCGAGAATGAGGATATTTCCGCGGATGCGACTGCGTCGAATATCACACTCACGGACGATCTTTTCATCACGCTCTCAGCCGAAATTCTCTGTTTGCCGTCGAATAATGCAGAAGCTTCGAGCGACCAAATCGAGACACTCGCGAAACAAATCCTCACCGATGCCAATGTGAGCGCGGAAGATTTCACCACTTACCAAAAAACGATTGAAGCTGATCCAGCGAGTAAGCATGAGCTTTCGCTCGCCATCGTCGGCAAAATGTCGGAATTTTGTTCAATCGGGGCACCGGCTGCCGTCGCACCTGAGACCAAAACTACAGACGAGACATTGCCGACTGTTGACACAAAAGTTGAAAATGAGACGGTTGAAAAAAATACAGATGTAGTGATTGATTGTACAAAAACGGGCTGTCCGGATAATTCGGCTTGTTACCACTCGCAGTATAGCGGCATGGGTCCGAACGGTCTTGTCGTTGGTGATGAAAAAGGCGATCTCAAATGTCATTTGAAATGTGAAATTGACGGCGATTGTAGCCAGGGTGAAGTTTGTCAGAAGGTTGATTTGACTGGCGGGGATGTCGTGATGTCGCAACAATTTTGTTTGGCGAAATAAAATTTGCATTTCCAAAACTTTTCGCTAAAATCCGTTCACTCTTCGCTGCCAAAAAGCTTCGCAGGGTAAAACATTTCGCGCTGAAGAAAGCAGGTTCCTAAATCCTGCCGAGGCAAAACCACTATTTCCAAAGGGTTTGCTATCTTCATCTCGAGAGCAGACCTATTTTTTTATCTCCTTAAAATGGCAATTACCAAATCCAAAAAATCCGAAATTCTCGCCGCGCTGGAGGCTGAGTTCAAGAGTGCGAAGTCAATCGCTTTCACGACCTACACCGGCATCACGGTCGCCGACATCCAGAGCTTGCGCACGAAATTGCGCGAGGGTGATGCGCGCATGATTGTCGCGAAGAAGACGCTGATGCGACTCGCGGCGAAAAATGCCGGCTTGAAAGAAATTCCTGAAGAAGTGATGGCTGGTCCAGTCGCGGCGGTTTTTTCGCACGCGGACGAGCTCGCCGGTTTTCAGATTCTCGAAAAATCCAAAAAAGACTTCAAGCAAATTGATATTTTGAGCGGGATTTTCGACGGCGAGATCCTCGACAAGGCGAAAGCCAATCAGCTCGCGGCTCTGCCTTCGAAGGATGTTCTACTCGGTCAACTTGTCGGCTTATTTATCTCGCCGATTCGTGGCTTCGCGGTCGTCGGCAATCAAGTCATCTCTGGATTCGTGCGCGCGCTTGACGCTGTGCGCGAGAAGAAAGCCACGGAGGCTTAATTTCATAAATTTTTTTAACCCAATTTAAAATGTCTGAAGAGACCACAAAAATCGAGCTTTCCGCCGAGGCCAAAAAAATTCTCGACGCAGTGAGTGAGCTCAAAGTCATCGACCTCGCGAATCTCGTGAAGGCGATGGAAGAAAAATTCGGCGTGTCGGCAGCGGCTCCGGTCGCAGTCGCAGCAGCCGGTGCTCCCGCAGCGGGCGGCGAGGCGGCGGAAGAGAAATCCAATTTCTCGGTCGAGCTCACGGATGCTGGTTCGAACAAAATCGGCGCGATCAAGGCTGTGAAAGAAATCACGGGCGAAGGTCTCGGCGAGGCGAAAGCCACAGTCGAAGCGGCTCCGAAAATCTTGAAAGAAAATGTCCCGAAAGCGGAGGCGGAAGAAATGAAGAAAAAATTGGAAGCGGCTGGCTGCAAAGTCACGCTTAAATAAGAATTGATAAGGATTAAGTTGGTAAGAACTAAGGATTAAGTTAGTAAGAAATAAGTAGAGACGAGGCATTGCCTCGTCTCTACATTTTCGTTTGGAAAGATTTTCGAAAGGTTGGTAGTCGGCGAGATTATCCCTTTTTCCTCAAAAAATCAGCCAGCGCCTCTTCAAAGCTTCGCATCTGGGGTAATTTCGTATTTAGCAAAATCGAATTTCGTGGTCGCTCGGCTGGGGTTGGAAATTCTGCAGTCGTGATGTCGATGACTCGGGTCGGTAGGTTTTTCAGCTCAAAAATTTTCCTGGCAAAATTCGCCCAGCTCGTCGTGCCGGAATTCGTGACATGAAAAATTTCTTTTGACTCTGGATTCCCGCCTGCGTTTTTTGAGTCTGGATTCCCGCTTTCGCGGGAATGACTCGCCTGCGCTGAAACTTCGGCGGGCAGGCGATTTAAAATTTCGCGTGTCATTCGTGCCAAATCTTCCGTGAAGGTGGGTGAGCCGACCTGATCGGAAACTACTTTAATTTCAGCATTTACGCTCGCAAGTCTGAGCATCGTGTTCACGAAATTCTGACCGTCGCCGAAAAGCCAACTCGTGCGAATGATTGCGAAATCGCAACCAGATGCTTGAATTTTCTTTTCACCCTCGAGCTTCGATTGCCCATAAAAATTAACTGGATGCGGCTCGGCATCTTCGGCGTAACCATTCACATTCGCGCCGTCGAAAACATAATCGGTCGAAAAGTGAATCAGCTTAGTATTCAGGCTCCTACAAATTTCCGCGAGCTTGCCGACGGCTTCCGCATTGATCGCGCGCGCCAAATCGCGCTCGCTCTCGGCGCGGTCGACCGCTGTGAAGGCGGCAGCATTCACCACAAAATCCGGTTCCAGCGCGGCGCAAGTCTTTTCGACTTTCGCGAAATTCGTGAGGTCGAGCTCATCTTTCCCAAAAGCGGAAACAGCGAAATCACGGGAAAGCTCTTTTTTCAAAGCTTTTCCGAGCTGACCGTTCGCGCCTGTCAGGATGATTTTTTTCAAACATTGAATTTAAAAACACACACATCGCCGTCCTGGACGAGGTACTCCTTGCCCTCCGAGCGAATCCAACCTTTGTCGCGCGCCGCGGCTTCGCTGCCAGCTTCGAGCAATTTTTCCGTCGCGACGACATCTGCGCGGATGAAGCCGCGTTCGAAGTCGGTGTGAATCTTGCCCGCGGCATTGGGCGCGGTCGCGCCGCGCGTGACAGTCCAGGCGCGCGTCTCCTTCTCGCCGCTCGTGAAGAAGGTAATCAAATTCAAAACCGAATAGGCCTCGCGAATCAGGCGATTCAAAGTCGACTCCGTCAGTCCGAGATCCGCGAGAAAAATCGCCGCCTCTTCATCCGCGAGCTCAATCAACTCACTTTCAATCTTCGCCGAAATCGGGACGATTTTCGCATTCGCAGGCAGCCCGGTTTTCGCGCGAAAATTCTCGACGTCAAAATTCCCTAGATTTTCCTCGCTCACATTCACGCCGTAAATCAAAGGCTTGGACGTGAGGAGCTGCAGCTCGCGCAAAATTTTTCGCTCATCGTCATTCTCGAGCTCGACCAAGCGGGCGGGTTTTTCCGCTTCCAAATTTTCGCGCAGGCGTTCGATTAAACCAGTCGCAATTTTCGCGTCTTTTTCTCCGGCGCGGGCGCGTTTCTCGAAGTCGCTGCCGCGTTTCGCGAGTGTCGTGAGATCCGCCAAAATCAATTCCGTCTCGATGACTTCGATGTCTTCGGCGGCATCAGGTTCGGCTGAGACATGCTGGATGTCGGGATTCACGAAGTCCCGCACGACCTCGACAATCGCATCGACCTCGCGGATGTGCGCGAGAAATTTATTGCCCAAGCCTTCACCGGTCGAAGCGCCTTTCACCAAGCCGGCGATGTCGACGAATTCAATCGCGGTCGCGATTTTCTTCTTTGCATGCGACATTTCTGCCAAGCGGTCGAGGCGGGAATCGGGAATCTCGACAATGCCGATGTTCGGATCAATCGTGCAAAACGGATAATTCTCCGCCGCCGCCGCGTGCGATTTCGTCAGAGCATTGAAGAGCGTGGATTTGCCGACATTCGGTAGTCCGACGATGCCAATTTGAAGAGCCATTTAGTTGCGTTTTAGTGTAAAATTTGGTAAAATTAAAAACCAGTTTTAACTCATTCTAGTGGAAAAATGGCGAAAACTCATTCACGCTAAGAAGGGCTTCACACTCGTCGAGCTAATCGTCGTGGTTATTATTTTATTAATCATCACTGTTGCGTCCATGCCTGGATTTTTGGGCTCTCTGCGCAAGGGTCAGTTTGAAAAAAATATTGTGGAGATCGTGACATTGCTGGATCGAGCGCGCACACAGGCCTTGGCGAGCAAGCTTGATTCTAGCGATAAAATCTCGTCGGGAGGCTACGGCGTATTTTTTGATATGCTAAATCAAGAAGCGGTCCTTTTCGTCGATGATTGGAATGCGGCTGCTGGCGAAGCGGTAAATGTCGATTACGCTTTTGATGTGGTCGCCAGTCGTGTCTTGTCAGACGGAATTTACACGCCGGGTCACGACACTGCACTCTCGACTCTCGTGGTCGATTCGCCGTCTTACATTCTCCTGGAAAGCTTGAGTGGCTATTTGCTCGATGGCTCTGCTTGGTCATCGGCTCCAGGCAACACAATCACTGTCATTTTCAAACCGCCTTATGCTGAAGCGATCATCACAGGGAATCCCGGCGCGGTTTCACTGCAAAATTTTGATGCTGTTTTTAGGCTAATTTCAGATAAGCTCACACGGACTATCAAATTTAATCGCGTGACGACTGCTCCTCAAGTTATCAAAAATTAATGCTTAATAAGCTCAAATCTCGTCGCGGTGAAACACTTATCGAAGTTTTTGTGGCCACGATTGTCTTCGTCGTCGGTGCACTAGCGGCGACGCGACTTTTTGCTATGGCGACGGTCAACAACCAGCTCACGAAAGAACGCGCAATCGCAACCAATCTGGCGCGTGAAGGTCTCGAGGCTGTTCGAATCATTCGCGACACGAATTGGTTGAGATTCGCAGGCGAGCGGAGAATGTGCTGGAATAATGCTGATTTTTCTTCGTCGATTAAGTGCCAAGAAAATGGTACGACTGGCACGCCGGTCGATGTAATCCAGGATCAGCAAAACTACATTGTGAAATTTAATGCGGCTCATTACCGTTGGGAGCTGGACATGAATTTACCTAGTCGTCTCAATCTTACTGATGGAATTGACGCTGATGATGAAAAATATCGTCTCGAAATTGGTGCGGATGAACTTTATCGTCATTCGGACCCATTGGTTCCGGCAGGAGTGCAGACAGTGTTTTACCGCGAGATTTTCACGGAATATCTGAACGATGATCAGACTCAAGATGCATCGACCAGTGTGTCGGCGAATATTTTACGCGTGACGGCGAAAGTCGAGTGGTTTGATCGCGGCAAGATGAGTGAAGTGGTTCTCACGACTATTCTCACCGATTATCTCAATCGTAAAAATCATTTATAAAATGTTTTCAGCTCTCACAAATCGCGTTCGCAAAAATCAAGGCTTCACGCTCATCGAGGCGATTATTGCGATTTCGATTTTTCTGGTTATCATCACTGCGACCTCCGGTATTTTTACAGACGCTTTTGCCAGCCAACGCAAGGCTGAAGTCTCCAAGATTGTCTACGAAGAAGGACGAATCGCGCTCGAGCGCATCGTGAAAGAAATGCGGCGCGGGACGATTGACTACGAAGAATATTGGAATCGTTTTAAATGGCAAAGCACTGAAACTGATAATCAGTTCTATGGTCTTAATTACGGTGACTACGCGCGTTATTTTTATCGCGATGCGAATGGCTTGGTACCTGATCCAGTGACACGCTTGGATGAAAATATTGGCGTCAATGCTGATGTTGCGCCGCTGGGCGACGCCAGTAGTCTTGCGGTTTGTACGCCTCCATTCATACCGACTGCTGTCACAGATTTTTCGGGTTATGAGCAATGCGAACTTTATCTCATCACGGCCGACGGTACGGAAAAAACAGTTTTCAAATTAATCCCCGAGTTTGTCGGCACTGATAGAGAATACCATCTCGAAATGTTGAAATTGGAAGGGCGTGATTATGGCGATGACGGCATCGTCGCCACGCTGGATACCGGTGAGAGTGATGGTCAAATCGACTCTTGGGTGCCAGCAGTTGATTTTTGTTCGGCATATGCAGCGGGAGTTTGCACAACGCGTCAATTTCAAAAAATTCAACCGGACTCGATTCAAATCACTTCACTCAAATTTTTCGTTGCGCCGCTCGAAGATCCGCGCAAAGCTTTCGCTGAATTCACCGATGACATTCAGCAGCAGCCACATGTGATGATTGAGATGACAGTCAATCCCTCCGCCTCACGAGCGCACGGTGTGCGCGGCGAGATTCCGTCCATCACACTCCAAACTACGGTGGGCGCACGCGCTCAAAATGAAGTTAAAAGTCTGCCTTAAGATGTCCAATCTTTTTCACAGTTTTCGCAAAAATTTTCGCGACACGCGCGGTGTTTCGCTCTTGGTTGTTTTTGGTTTGACGGTTGTTTTAATTTTAATTTCCGGAACCGTGACCAAGCTTGTGCTTGGTTTCATCCAGACGACAGCTCAAGTCGAACGAGCAAACAAGGCCTTTTTTGCCGCGGAAAGCGGCATCGAATTGGCGCTTTACGATTTGATGGCTTATAAAGATGGCTATCAGACGGATAGTTCGCAGCTTGTTTGTGACGACCAACTTGATCTCAATAGTAATGACAATTCTGGTCTTGCAGCCTGTGACAACGATCACCAATATCGTTTTGTCGATTTCGCTGATGAGCCGATTGTTTTACTCGACACGGATGCGAGCGACGATGATCTTTCCGGCGCGCGCGGATTTTGGCGGATTTTTGCACGCACACTCAAGAATGTTAGCAATGAATATTTAATCCCAAATCCGTATTTCGCTGGCAACAAAGATGGTGTACTCACGAGTGATGAGTGGGGCGAGCTGACCAAAAGGCAGCCGCTCAACTTGAGCTTGCTTACAGACGCTAACCCAAATCAAATTAGTCAACCTGAGCCGCAGCTCCGTTTCGATTGGGTCTCAGATGTCTCAAACACAAAAATTATTTTTGACCCGGGTCCGGACTGGGCGCCGAATTTCAACGGTAATGACCAAGACGAGCTTTTTATTTGGACTTTCTCGGCGATTGACGGCAATAGCATAGAGCACACCTTGCAGGGTGTTGCGTGGGAGTCCGACATCACTAATCAAGATTGTGACGACAGTGGTGTCATCGATGCCAATGAGTTTTGCTTTATCTTTGATTTGGACACAAGCAGTGTTTTGCTTGGTGCCGATGGCGATGTGTATGCCGGTGAAGACATCAGTCAAACTTTGCTGAGCCCTCAAAAAATGTCTGACCTAACGGACCTAAATCGTGTCTCGGCGGTTGAAGAATCTTTTTCTTATGCTACGCCGAAAGACTATTTAACCAAGCTTGGTGAGGGGATGAATGGAATTGAAACAGCGTTTGATAACCCGCAGTGGAGGAGCGCGCAGCTGACGATTAGTTTGATTGCCACACTTTCTGAGACTTCGGGTATCCCGACCAACTCACTGCGCTACAAGCTCGTGAGCGATGAGTCGTGGTCCGACGAATATAATTACATTGTTTCACAGGGTTTCGCAGGCGATGTGAAGCAAACGATTGAGACGCGTTTCCGTCGTGCCTCCGCCATTCCGATTTTCTCGTATGTGATTTTCCAGTAAACATGGAACATGGAACATGGAGGGTGGTTGGTCATTGGGTTATTAGGTTCGGAGGGTGAAGGTCATTTAATATTTAAAATTGAAAATTTGAAATTAATCGATTATTGGTTCGGATGGTGATTGGTCACTGGGTTCGGAGGGTGAAGGTCATTTAATATTTAAAATTGAAAATTTGAAAATTTTGCGCTGCTCAAGCCTCGAATTAGTTTCGAGGTTCGGGTTATGCTATCTTGTTCCAAGTTCCAAGTTCCAAGTTCCATGCTCCATGCTCCATGTTCCATGCTCCAAGTTTCATGTTCCATGCTCATGACCAAGCTCACACTTTTTTGCGACGGGGGCGCGCGCGGTAATCCCGGTCCGGCGGCGGCGGGCGCAGTCATCCAAAATTCCGCGGGCGAGACGCTTGCCAGTGTCGCGCAATTCCTCGGTGACGCGACCAATAATCAGGCGGAGTACGCCGCCGTGATTCTCGGTATTCGCAAAGCACTCGAATTTCAGCCGACCGAGCTTGCAATCTTCCTCGACTCGAAATTAGCCGTCGAGCAAATTTCCGGTCGCTGGAAAATCAAAGATCTGAATCTCAAAAAGCTGGCGGAAAAAGCGCACACGGGTTTGGCGCAGATTCCCAAATGGAAAATCGCGCACATCGCGCGCGAGAAAAACTGCGAAGCGGATCGCCTCGTCAATCAAACACTCGATGCGCGCGGCTTCAAGAAGTCAGCTTTTTTTCGCGGCTGATTTTGCCAATTTCGCGACTTTCGATTTGCGGCGGGCAGCGGTTTTTTTGTGGAGCAAATTTTTCTTCGCCGCTTTGTCGATAGTTTTGTAGGCTGCTTTCACAGCTGCAACCAATTTCTCAGCACTGTCTTTCGCTTTCGAGAGCTTCTCGACGGCTTTGATGGAGTCGTGCATTTTGTCTTTTTGCAGGCGATTGCGCGCCGTTTTTTTGCGGTCTTTGCGCATCGCTTTGATGGCGGATTTGATGAGAGGCATAGTAAGGATTAAGAACTAAGGATTAAGTTAGTAAGGAGTAAGAACTAAGGATTAAGTTGGTAAGAAATAAGTTTTAAGTTGCGAGAGTTTAGTCCTAAAATTACCGGCTTTCAAGCCCAAATGGCGAGGGCGATTTTTTCGTCGCTGAGCGCGCGAATCATGCGCAGCGTATTCACGCGCGTCTGGTCGAGGCGCACGACGATGATTTTCAGTTCACTTTTACTCAGCTTTTCCGCGTCGTGCGGCAGCTCGAAAGTCTTCAGCTCGAGTCCCAATTTCTGCGCGTCGAAATCCGCGCCGACGAGTACGGCGTTGGCGGATTTTTTCGCCAGTTTTCTCAAGAAATTAATTTCGTCCTTTTTCGGATTGTGGAAAATTACGGCTGCGCGCTCTCGCAAAATCCGCTCGGCTTCGCGCACCGAATTCACGCGACCGCCGAAATTCGCTGCCAGGACGAGCCAAACGACGGCGAGCAGGATTCCACCAAACGCCGCTGAAGCAAGTGTTTTCGGCAAATTGATACTCTGAACATTCAGCGTCTCGCCGTGTAGAGTCGTGAAAAATTTGAACTTCGAAGCAGCATCGTATTTCGCGAGCTCCTCGGCGAGGACTTGCTTCGTCGCGGCGGACACGAGCTCGCCACCATTCGCCGGGAAGCTCGCTTCAATCAGGAAATTTTGCGTCGCTTGTGCCGCCCCGCTGATCGCGACCGGCGTGCCCGCGATGCCGCTGACGCGTTCCGCGAAAGTGGGGGAGCGCAGCCAACCCGTAATCGTGTCAGAAAAATCATCGGCTAATTTCGTTGCGTCGAAACTTTTCTCGAGCTCACTTTCTGCCTGCACGCCCACCGAAAAAAGCAGCGTCAATTTCTGGGTGGGCTGTTGTAAAAAATAAACCGTCGCGGCGGCGAGTGTCGTCGCGAGCGTGATGGCGAGGACGATGAGCCACTGTCTTCTCAAAAAATTGGCGAAATCGATGAAGTCCATTTAACAAAATTAAAACGGGGAAAGTCTATCGAAAAAGTGGAAAAATAAAAAGTTGCGCTTTCGCGTGAAAAATTTCGTGTTAAAATTTCCGCCATGCAACTTCAAAAATTTTACGAGACTGCCATCGCCACCGGTCGCTCCGCCGACCCGCGCCCGCAGTCCGAAATCGACCGCCAGCTCGCGGAAGAGAAAAAAGTCTACGATAAGCTCGACAAAAAAGAGCGCGAATTTTTCGACACCGAACGCCTCAAAAATCCCTACGCGGACACGCGCATTCTCCATGGCGATCCGAAGACTGAGATCAAAAAAATTGCCGTGGGAATCGACTTCGAAGCGGTGGAAATTTTGCTCGTCCACGAATTAAACAAATCCGGCGCCAAGATCGACCTCGCACTCTCGCATCATCCGGAGGGAATCGCGCTCGCGAAGCTCGACAGCGTGATGCGCCTGCAAGAGGATCTCTATGCCGAGGCGGGTGTGCCGGTCAATGTCATCGAAAAATTAATGGACAAAGAAACGGCGCGCGTTCTGCGCAGCATTCATCCGGTCAATCACCAAAAAAATATCGACATCGCGCGCGCGCTCAAAATTCCTTACGCCTGCACACACACCGTCGCGGACAATCTCGCCTACCGCTTCGTCGAGAAATTAATGGCGAAGAAAAAACCGCGTACGCTCGGTGAGATCATCGATGTCCTGCTGGAGGAGCCGGAATTCGCTGAGTCTGCCCGCCGCGGCGTACCGCCGCTCGCTTTCGTCGGCAGCAAAAGCTCCAAAGCCGGCAAAATCGCCGTCTCGGGCTTCACGGGTGGGACGAGTGGCTCGGCTGAAGTCTACGAATCACTGAAGCACGCGGGCATCGGCACGGAAATCGCGATGCACATGCGTCCGGACGCACAGAAAGAAGCGGAAAAACACCACATCAATGTCTTGATCGCCGGACACATCGCGAGTGATTCGCTCGGCATGAATCTATTGCTGGATGAAATCCAAAAAGCCGGCGTGAAAGAAATCGTCGCGCTTGGTGGATTCACGCGCTTCTCGCGAAGATAAGGGTTTTGGCTAGTGGTGGAAAATACAGAATTACGGTGAGAAAAAATTTTGATAAAAAGTTCTGTAAAATGGAAACATGACGAAGATAATCACAGTCGAATATTTTAAAAAATATAGGCAAGAGCTTGGATTTACAAATCAGGGTGCCGCAAAAGACTTTTTCGCCGCAAAAGACATCACACCGGTCGTCGATTTCAATTACATTAATTTTCTCAATAAGCGACTATTTGAAATAGTAAATAAACTTAACGAGATTGTCGACCAGTCGCTCAAAATCGAAAATGTAGCATCTTTTTGTAAAGAAAATATAGGTGTTGTTTTTCAGAAATTGAAAAATAATAACATTATTCCGCGTCTCAATAATCAGGGCAGGCGACCTGAGGAGGTTTATTTTTCTTGGGTGCGCGGTTTTGTTATCTCGAATTATTTCTTGGGTGCACTGTCAGTTATTTTCGGCGTCAGGATTGAAGATATTTATTCGATTGGGGATGACGATTTAGCCAAGATCGAAACCTTCAAAAGAACGCCAAAAGCAGATTTAGAAATTAGTCTAAAAAATATTGGAAAAATCAGATTGGAAATCCAGTCTGGTTTTCAGGGCATAAACGACATCAAGCAACACAAAGTCTTAGAAGCGAAAAGAATTTTCGCAGAAAAAGGGATTTCGTCCATCGCTATTCATTTTGATTTATTCAACGGACAAGTTGCTTTTGTTAAGCTGGACGGAGTCGAAGACGATAATACCAATTGGATCACAAGACAACAAATGGAAGGGCAAACAGTTTTAAATATCGATCAAAATTATTTTGTGTGGAAGTTGACGGAAAAACCACCGAAATTTACAGATTTAAATTTCGACTGAACATGGCAAAAAAAATCAAAGTTGTCGATTTATTCTCTGGGGTTGGTGGGCTAAGTTTTGGTTTTGCCCGAGACGATGACTATCAAATTATCGCAGCGAACGAGATTTTGCCGGATATGGCGCGAGCCTACGAGCTGAATCATCCTGGAGTCAAAATGTATTGTAAGGATATTAAAAATTTCGGCCTAAAAGACTTGCAAAAGGATTTTAATTTAAAAAAAGGTGAGATTGATTTGGTCGTCGGTGGTCCGCCCTGCCAGGCGTATTCGACTGTTGGCAAAAGACTGATTGATGATCCGCGCGGCAAATTATTTCAGGAGTACCACCGAGTTTTGAAGGAAATCCAGCCGAAGGCGTTCTTATTTGAGAATGTAAAAGGTTTGCTTTCGATGCAAGGAGGAGAACTATTTAAAACTATTTTGGATTTGTTTGAGTCGTTGGGTTATCGAGTTGAATATAAAGTTTTGAATTCGGCTGATTTTGGCGTCCCGCAAATTCGCGAAAGGGTTATTATTTTTGGGACGAAACTAAATCGAAAATTTAATTATCCTGAGCCGACTCATTGTAATTCTAATTTTGAGGTTAGTCTTTTTAATCGCAATTTAAAGCCTTATTTGACAATAGCAGAGGCGATTAATGATTTACCTTTTATTAGCAGTGGAGCAGAAAGTTTCGAATATTCAAGCTCACCTCAAAATGAATTTCAAAAGTCGATGCGGAAAAATTCCCCCAAGATATTAATGGATCACAACGCGCCGAAGAATAATGCCAAGCTAGTAAAAATCATGCAATGCTTGCCTGACGGAGGGACGCCTGCAGACTTACCGCAAGAAATGCGACCGACTAGTGGATTCAAAAATACTTATTGCCGACTTTGGTGGAACCGACCGAGTCCGACAATTACTCGGAATTTGAGTACACCGTCATCTTCGCGCTGTATTCATCCGAAGGCTCCTCGCCCGCTCACGACGCGGGAAGGCGCGAGGCTGCAGTGTTTTCCAGATGATTATATTTTTTATGGATCTCGTAGTTCCAGGAATTTACAAATTGGCAATGCTGTGCCAACTTTTCTCTCGATTGCCCTGAAAGATGCGATTAAAGATCATTTTCAAGAACAGTTAGTTTTTGAATTAAATTCAGGCATTTTTCGCTCACGCTCAAAATCGTCGTCTGTCCAAGTACTTGCATGACTGCAGTGTGAAATGGCGCAGGTGCCAGAGTCAGGAACGAACACCACGAAGTGGTCCCGCTGGGATTTTCGTTCCCTACAATTAACTTCATTTTTCACTACCTACTCTCCACAAACACTTTCACCACTTTCAGCTTCAGCAACTCGTCCGAAATATTCTTGCCGCCGAAAACCACCTCGCCAATACCGCGCGCGTAAATGTCGCGTCCGGACTTCGTCGTCTGAATGACTGCGACTGAGTCGACAGGACAAAGTCTTTCCGCTTGAAATAGACTTTTTAGGAAATTTTTGCTAAAGTGCACTACTTCTCCAAACGAAAATAGTATTTCATTTTTTTTTTGGGGGGGGGCGTGAATGCCGCCCTTTGACATTTCGATTAACAATTTAAACAACAAAAAGAAAGGAGGTTGGTAAAAAATTCAATCGGCAAAAAACTGAGGTAAAATTAAAAACCCAAACTCAAACTTACTTAGGAGGAACTATGAAAAAAATCAGAAAAATTATCGGACTTGTTTTCATAACACTGCTTGTTGCTGGGTGTGGCGGTGGTGACGATGACGACAATGTTATCGCGGGAGAAGATGCCGACAACAACGGTGTCTGGGATTATCTCGATAGTTACATCGAGACCACATATCCAGGGCAAGAGAATGAAAACACCAGAAAAGTCTTGGTGCAATATGCCGTTGCTCAGCAAAATTTCTTGCTTGCCGAAACTAAAGAGGAGGCAATTGCCCAAGCGAGGATTCGCACTAATGCCAGTGCTTGTGTGCGGTGTGTCCGAGACAGCTTAGGCGATGCAATTGCTGTTAAGGATGAATTTCGTAAGACGCAACTCAACACCCATGCGAGAGTTAAGAGGTATTTCGAAAACGACCTCAAGCTCTCGGGAGAATTCTTTGATTCTCCTAATGACGATTGCGCAGTTTGCGACTTTGGCTTAAACAAATAAATTTGGGAGAAAGGTCATGAAAAAACAAACTATCTGGTTAGTGCTTTTTCTTTTGGTGTTTGGAGCGATTCGGACATCTTCGGCGTTTGCTGATGTTGTAGTGTTTTACTGCAATGGAATGTTTGTTCCTACCGAAGAGAAAGCTGATGATGCAAGAGCAGCAATCCAAAAAGCGGTTGGTACGACCTTCAATGGTCAAGTTATCAATTATAAAGTCGCCTATAACCAAAACGAAGGCGCACTTTCTCTGGTCGAGGTTGCAGAGCAAAAAAGCATAGAGGTCTGGCCAGAATTTTTTGACTGGATTAGTGGTGTCGTGGAAGCTCCAGATTGGTTTTGGGCTGCAGCGGAAACACTTTTTACCAGTGCGTCGCTTCAAGCTTGGGTTTCAGATAAAGATCTCTGGGAGCATGTTACTAAATACCGTGCGGAAATAGACGCTGGGAATAAGGTGCTATTGGTCGCCCACTCCCAAGGTAATTTCTATGCCAATGAGGCTCATTTTTTAATTAATGATCCTGACAATCTGAAAGTCGTCAGTGTGGCAAATCCCGCAGACTATGTGGCTGGCTGTGGTCCCTACACCACACTCTATGATGACCATGTTATCAACAGTGTTAGGAGAGCCTTCGGGGCGTTGCCAGGAAATATGGAGAATACGAAGTCGTATGAGCGTCTAAATCACGATTTTCTGCTCTCCTATTTCCAAGGCGATAGATCGGGACCGAAAATCATCAAGGATATCAAGAGGCAGATTGCTGTCTGTTATGCACCTGTTTCATCCATCGATTCTTTGTGGATTATGTGGGAATCTGCAGTCCTTGGAGGTATCCCGGATGAAATTAATCTCAGCTGGGCTGCTGTCCCGGGAGCGGCCAGTTACAATATCTATATTGATTCTGGTATTTGGCTTTTGGCTGCTCAGACGACCGAAACTTCGGTCAAGCTTGTATATTCGGGCTATCCTCGAATATCTATTTCGGCCGTCACGGCTGACGGTGAGGAGGGGCTCAAAACCGAGTATGCAATCAGCTGGCAAGACGAACGCATTATTCTGGATTGATAGTGGGCATGTCGCAAAACAAGACTCGACATCTTGGTTTTGCGGCTCTCAAAAATTTTCTCTGTCCGAGCAAGCCGATTTCGGAAGTGCTCGGGCGAAACCTAAAACCTTAACTCCGGCTTGCTTGCAGACCGGAGTTTTTATTTGCCGCGCGGTAGGGAACGCAGATCTGCGTTCCCTACGGGTTTTGCGCTAAAATTTAGTCACGCTACATTTCCTCATGCTTCCCATCCAAATTCTCGCCGGACTGGGTTTGGCGCTCTCGCTTTACACTTTGTATTTGCATTGGAAATTGAAACGCGACGCCAAGTACAAAGCCGTCTGCGACCTGAGTGACCGGATGTCTTGCATGAAGAGCATTCGCAGCGCAGAGGGCAAAATCTTCGGCATCCCAAATGGCGTTTACGGCATTGGTTTCTACGCAGCAATTTTCCTCGCCACGCTGCCGCCGCTCCAAGCCTACCTCGCGCCGCTCGCTGTGCTCGGCGTGATTTTTTCCCTGTATTTCGCATACCAGCTTTATTTCAAGGTCAAAACAATTTGCGTCGTCTGCACTGCCATTTACCTGGTGAACCTCCTGCTGCTCGTCTTCGCCTGGGCAAAATAAAACCCTCACGCGGAGGGTTTTATTCGCTTGAGATTTCGCGGTGGCTTATTTCTTCTTTTCGAAGAGCTTGCGAATCTTCGCGCCGGTGACTTCAATGGGATGCTTCTTTTCCGCGGCGCGCCACTTCTTCATATTGGGCATGCCGTCGGCGTATTCTTTCATCCAGACTTTCGCGAACTTGCCGCTCTCGACATCTTTCAGCGCGGCTTTCATTCTTTTCTTCGTGCCAGCGTCGATGATTTTCGGACCGACGAGGCGACCGCCGAATTCCGCGGTATTGCTCACGACATCATACATGCGTCCGAGACCGCCTTCGTAAATCAAGTCCACAATTAGCTTCATTTCGTGCAGACACTCGAAGTAGGCGAATTCCGGTGGGTAGCCCGCCTCGGTCAGCGTCTCGAACCCGGCTTTAATTAATTCCGCCGCGCCGCCGCAGAGGACAGTCTGCTCGCCGAAAAGGTCTTCGTAAGTTTCCTGCGCGAAAGTCGCTTCAATCACGCCGGCTTTGGTGAAGTACATTTCTTTCGCCATGGCGAGCGCGATTTTTTTCGCGTCTTTCGTCGCGTCCTGGTGCACCGAGATTAGCGCAGGGACGCCGAAGCCTTCGAGGTAGCATTTGCGCTCTTCTGTACCCGGACATTTCGGCGCGACCATGATGACATTCACATTCTTCGGGGGGACGATTCTCTTGAAGACAATGTTGAACCCGTGGCTGAAGCTCAGAGTCTTGCCCGCCGTGACGAATTGTCGGATGTCTTTCTCGTAAACCGTTTTCTGAATTTCATCCGGAATCAAGATGTGGATGATGTCCGCTTGCGCCGCCGCGTCGGCAATGGAGGCGACTTTCAGTCCGTCCTGTTTCGCGAGCTTGGCGGAGGGACCACCTGCTCGCACGCCGACGACGACTGCGACTTTCGAGTCGTGGAGCATGCGTGCTTGGGCGCGACCTTGGGCACCGTAGCCGATGACGGCGATGGTTTTGCCCTTCAGAATGCGCGCATCCGCATCTTTTTCGTGGTAGATTTTCATTTCAAAAAAGTTAAAAAAAGCATTTCGATTTCACCGGAAAAATTATTCGACTGTTGCAGGCACTAAATCGACATTCTCTTCGGTCTCTGTGTCTGCTAGGGTGTCGAGCGAATCAGTTGGTTCGATTGGCATACCGTTCTCGTCCAACACCACTGCTTCGACCGGCATGCCATTCTCGTCCAAGACCACTTCTGGCTCGGTCGGAGCGGGGACGAATTGCAGCGGGTCGACTTCTTCGAAATCAGTCGGCGCGGTGACAGTCTGCTCTTGGTTGAGCTCGGAATTTTGCGCGGTGAGCACGACACTCACGGTGCCAGTCGGCACTTGCGGGATTTCGAGGTCAGCGAGATTGACATTCAAAGTCGCGGTGTAGCCCCGGAGGAAGCCATCGTCGCGTCCGACTTGGAGCAGGATGGTTGATTTGATTTTGGTCGTGAGCTCATCCAGCACTGTCTTGATTTTGGCTTTTTGCGCGGCGTCGAAATTCAGAGGATTCTCTGTGCCTTCCGGTAGAGCCGGCGTGAATAATTCGCCAATTTCCGCAAGGAAAGCGTCAGACATGATGAGGTCGGTATTCAGCGTGACTTCGACCGGTTGGACATCGCTGAGACTGATGGGCATTTTTTTTACAAGCAGAATGTCGTTCGCGGCGAGGAGACCCTTCAGGGCTTCACGCATGGCGAGTTGTTGCGCCTTTTGTTCTTCGAAGACAGTGGCGATTTCCGGGTCGGATGTTTTCAATTTCGCGACTGAAACGCCGTACCATTTCCCAATGTAAGGTGTAATCGTCTCAATCGGGAGTCCGAGCGCGTCTGCACCATCGAGCGTGAATTCGCTGAGTTCGCCGTAAATCACTTCGTCGACGATTTTGATCTCACCACTCGCTTTGCCTGAGATTATTTGTCCGGCGACGGTCGTCGTGAAATCCAGCGTCATTTGATAATCGAGCGTGGGAATGTATTCGGTCGCGTTCGCAATGACTCCGTTGCCTGCGAGTGCGATTTGCGCGTTGCCCATCTCACCGGCATCCGCCGTGACTTGGAGATTCATTTGCGACTTACCCGACTCGATGGCGAGTGAGTTGGCGAGCGCGTCATTTACGAATTGCTGCGGATCATTTGGTCGGTCAATCCAGATTTTCACCGCGAACCCGCCGCCGATTATTAAAACTGCGAGGATTCCGAGGTAGGTTTTTTTCATTTTCATTTTAAAAAGTTAAAAAAGCGAGGGGATTTTAGCCTACTTCACATCAACTCAAAAGTGCCGTCGCGCCCGCGCGCGAGATTTCGAGCACACCGAATTTTTTCACGGCGACGATGAATTCGTCTATTTTTTGAGGCTCGGCGCAGATTTCGATGACCCAGAAGTGGCCGTTTTTGCGTGCGACGCGCACCGGAAATTTCCGCAAAATTTTCGTCAGCGCGGGTGCAGTCTCCGCCTCGACGGCGATTTTCACGAGCGCGAGATCCCGAATCACGGCTTCGGCTTCTTCGAGTTTTTTGATTTTCACGACCTCGATGATTTTGTACATCTGCCGAAAAACCTGGTCGATGTCGGTGCCTTTTTCCACGACGATGGTCATGCGGCTCAGACCTTTCTTCTCCGAGTGCCCGACGGTGAGGCTTTCGATGTTGAATTGGCGCCGTCGAAAAAGACTCGCGATGCGATTTAGTACACCGGATTTATTTTCGACGAGTGCGACGAGCGTGCGATTTTTGGGCGGCATGATAAAACGGGATTCATTTTAACAAAAATCTAGGGGGAATCCGAACACTATTTTCGCAGCAAAATATCGAGATCCAATTCCAAATCCTCGCAGCGTTTGCGCAGTAGCTCTTTCGCATCCGTGACGCCGCGGTCATAAATCTCCGCGCCGATGTCCTGTAAGAAGAAATCCAAAAAACTTTCCGCGGCGATGATGCCGAGTGTCTCATCCCGTTCTTCCCGGAAAAACGCAATGATTGCCTCGATGCAGGACTGGCGTTTTTCTTTCGGCAGCAAATCCCATTTGCGCTTGATTTCACTCATAGTGAGGGGATTTTATCAAAAAAGCTGTACAAAAAATCCCCCTGTCCCGCCGCGACCCCGAAGGGGCCACTTAGTGGCGAGACATCCCCCTTTACCAAAGGGGAGTTTCAGATTCACTCCTTTTGCGTAAAAAGAAAAAAGCCCCCCTCTTGCGCAAAGAGGGGCTGGGGGAGATTTTGTTCGCGCAGGTTCGAATTTGTAATTCGAATCACACATTTCAGCCAACAAAAAATAAACGGTTCAAGTTGTAAGCTTGAACTTGCGAAAGCGCGGTCGCATTATTGAGACGATACAGCCCGTCTCTTTTTTAACTCCTATTATGGCTGATGACATCCCAAGGCAAATTGATAGCCTGCGGCAGTGCTCCATATCCGTCGTGTTCCACCATTTTAACTGTACCTTCAGATATTGCTTTTTTAATTATGAATTGAGATGTTTTAACATAATACGGCGAACCATTTCTACCTAACACAAGAATCTGTTTCTTTTCCATCTCGGTATTTTCTCTGAGTAAATTCTCAATTCTAATTCGCTGTGTCTCTGGATTTTCAGAAGGGGTGTCAGATAGTTTCATTCCAAATGATTATTAGTTAATACTTTAATCAATAATTTTTAATTTGTCAAATCAGCTCAATTAGGGGACTGAATTCGCGCAGGTTCGAATTTGTAATTCGAACCACACATCTAAATTAACAGAAAACAAATTGTTCGTGTAGAGACGCTGCACTGCAGCGTCTCTACTGCTATTGCAGCGTCTCTACCGTCAAAATAATTCCTTTGTTATTATTTCTCATCCACCACCTCTCCCTCGACCGTCTCGTCGCCATCTTTTTTCGGCTCATTGTTGTCTTTGACTTTCACATCGTCGGTTGACTGGGTGGCTTGTTGCTCATAGAGTTTCGCGAACGCGGCTTGGCTGACTTTCGAGAGTTCTTCCATCGCGACCTTGGTTTTCTCGCGGTCGACTTCCTTTTCGCCGAGCGCGGATTTCAGTGTCTCGAGTTTTTCCTTGATGCCTTTCGCATCGTCGGCGGAGATTTTCGACTCATGTTCTTTCAGGGTTTTTTCCGTCGAATAGACGAGCGCGTCGGCGTCATTCACGACCGAGGCGGCTTCTTTTTTCTTCTTGTCTTCCTCCGCGTGCAGCTCGGCTTCTTTGCGCATTTTTTCGATTTCCGCGTCGGTCAAGCCGCTCGAGCCTTGGATTGTGATTTTCTGTTTCTTGCCCGTGCCTTTGTCGTGCGCCGAGACAGCCAGGATGCCACTCGCGTCGATGTCGAATGTGACTTCGACTTGCGGGACGCCGCGCGGGGCGGGCGGGATGCCATCGAGGATGAATCTGCCGAGTGATTTGTTGTCGCTCGCCATTTCGCGTTCGCCCTGGAGGACATGAATCTCCACACTCGGCTGGTTATCCGCTGCCGTCGAAAAGACCTGCGATTTGCTGGTTGGAATTGTTGAATTTCTTTCAATCAAGGGCGTGCGTACACCACCCAAAGTTTCAATTCCGAGAGTGAGGGGAGTGACATCGAGCAGTAAAACATCTTTCACATCGCCGCGGAGGATGCCGCCCTGGACGGCTGCGCCGATGGCGACCGCTTCGTCCGGGTTTACATCTTTGAGCGGATCTTTGCCGAAGAGTTCTTTCACTTTCGCCACGACTGCCGGCATGCGCGTCTGTCCGCCGACCAGGATCACCGCGTCGATTTCACTCAGCGAGACTTTCGCATCGGCAATCGCTTTTTTACAAGGTTCCGCCGTGCGTTCGACGAGGTCGCTGACGAGCGCTTCGAGCTTCGCGCGCGAGAGTTTCACATTGAAATGTTTCGGGCCATTCGCATCGGCAGTCAAAAATGGCAAATTGATTTCCGTCTCCGTCGCGGTCGAGAGTTCCTTCTTCGCTTTTTCCGCCGCTTCTTTCAGGCGTTGCAGCGCGAGCTTGTCTTCGCGGACATCGATGCCGTCGGATTTCTTGAATTCCGTGACGAGGAAGTCAATAATTTTTTGGTCGAAATCGTCGCCGCCGAGGTGCGTGTCGCCATTCGTCGAGATGACTTCGAATTGTTTCTGACCATCGACATCGGCGATTTCCAAAATCGAAACATCGAAGGTTCCGCCGCCCAAGTCGTAGACCGCGATTTTCTGGTCTTTGGTCAGTTTCTTGTCCAAGCCGTAGGCGATGGCGGCTGCCGTCGGTTCATTGATGATGCGCTTCACATCGAGTCCGGCGATTTTGCCCGCGTCTTTCGTCGCGCTGCGTTGTGAGTCGTTGAAATAAGCCGGGACAGTGATGACCGCTTCGGTGATGGTCACGCCGAGTTTCGCTTCGGCGTCCGCTTTCATTTTCGCCAACACCATCGCTGCGATTTCGGACGGTTGGTGATTTTTGCCGCCCATTACGATTTCGCATTCGCCCTTCGCGCCCTTCACGACCTTGAAAGGCATTTCACTGATTTCTTTCGCGACTTCGTCGAATTGGCGTCCGATGAATCGTTTCGCGGAAAAAATCGTATTCTCCGGATTGATGGTCGCTTGGTTTTTCGCCGGCGTACCGACGAGACGATTGCCGTCTTTCAGCGCGATGACTGACGGTGTCGTCCGATTGCCTTCGGAATTTTCCAGCACTTCCGGCTTGCCGGCTTGCATCACTGCCATGCAGGAATTCGTCGTTCCGAGGTCAATGCCAATAATGTAGCTCATTTTTTTAGGGTTAAAATTAAGGGTTAAACTCACGAAACGCCGAAGATTCTGCAACGATTCGCGCCTGGAATTTTAGTTTTTTTTGGTAAAAAAATCAAGTTTTATTTCAGACTTTCTCTGGTTTTTTCCCGAACATAACTTTCGACCGCAGATTCATAAATCGCTCTAAGTTCGTCTCGATTATCCTGTTGAGCGATTATTTTTCCGAAAAGCTGAAAAATCAAACTAAAGCCGTCAGTGGTTTTTAGATTATATTGTTTGACGGCTTGCCGAATTATTTTCAAACAACTTTCTTCCGCTGGCTTTCTGATCCATCTTTGAAATTCCTCCTGTAAAAATACAGCGCATCCGTCTGTATTTTCGGGGAGATGATTCTTTCCAAATTTTTTGATTAGAGTTTTACCTCCGAGCGCAAAATAACCGCCCTCTTTTGTTTCGCGAGTTTTGATAGGCTCGTTATCCATGAATTGCCAATTTAAATCATTCATGATTAAAAGTCAAATCGATGAGCGTGCTAAAATTCAGGCGATGAATCGTGATAACCCTTTGATTTGGGTTGAAATCTCGCAGTCCGCGCTTACGCACAATTTCCAGATTTTTCGCGCGCTCGTCGGTTCGGGCGTGGAGCTGGCGCCGATGGTGAAGGCGAATGCTTACGGTCACGGGCTGAGAGCCTGCTCTCGGATTTTTCGCGCGGCAGGTGCGGAGTATCTCGCGGTGAATTCGATTTTCGAAGCGGAAAAAATTCGCGCCACGGGGGATGCGGGTCGGATTTACATCGCGGGTTATACGCCGCTGGCTGAATTAAAAAATGCCGTCGAGCTCGACACCGAGTTTGTCGTTTTCAATTTCGAGACGCTGGAAAAATTAGCTGAGCTTGATTTGCCGGCGCAGATTCATTTGAAAGTGGAAACCGGCACGAATCGCCAAGGCCTGCAGAAGCAGGACATTCCGCGCTTTCTTGAAAAAATTAAATCACTGCCCAAAGTCGAATTGGTCGGTGTCGCGATGCACTTCGCGGACATCGAGGATACGACGAGCCATGATTTCGCGCGGCAGCAGCTCGCGGAATTTCTCGCGCTGCGCCAGTTGATCGAGGCGGCAGGTTTTCCACATTTGAAATTCCACGCTGCGAATTCCGCCGCGACTTTGCTCTGGGATTCCACGCATTTCCAGATTTGTCGGACGGGGATTGCGAATTACGGCATGTGGCCGAGTGAGGAGACTTTCATTTCGCTCGCAGAGAATCGCCAAAATAAAATTGTTCTGCGACCGGCACTGACTTGGAAGACACGGATTGCTCAGCTCAAAACCATTCAGGCGGGGGATTCGGTCGGCTACGGTCGCGCCTTCGTCGCGGAAAAAGAAACTAAAATTGCAATTTTGCCCATCGGCTATTTCGACGGCTTCGCGCGTGATTACGCTGAAAAAGGCTCGGTTCTGATTGCCGGTCAGCGTGCCAAAATTCTCGGCCGTGTTTGCATGAATATCATGATGGTCGATGTTTCGGCGATTCCTGCTGCCAAGCTCGAGGACGAAGTGGTCTTGCTTGGCAAATTCGGCGAGGAAGAAATCACCGCCGAAGAAATCGGCGTGTGGGGAGGGACGATTAATTACGAAGTGACGACGCGGATTCGGGAAAACATTTTGCGAAAAGTCGTTGATTGAAATAAAATTCGCCGGCTTTAAAAATGGTCTAAAAACTAAAAACCCCGAAGCGGTTCCTTCGGGACTAATAACTAACAACTAAAAACTAATAACTACGAACTATCCCGGGGCTGTAGTCCGCCACGGCGGACGCACATTCCAAAAAATTCCGGGGCTGTAGTCCGCCACGGCGGACGCACATTCCAAAAAATTCCGGGGCTGTAGCTCAGTTGGTAGAGCGCACGGTTCGCAATCGTGAGGTCAGGGGTTCGATCCCCCTCAGCTCCACCAAAAATATTTATCCCGCGCAGCGGGGGAATATTTTTTTGGAGGCCGAGTGGTGAGATCCCCTAAAGCACAAATTCAAAAAAATCAGGATCTCGCCGGCGCGCGCCGCGAACAAGCTTGAATTCAAGATAACTGTCGAGCCAGCTTCGATCCCCCTCAGCTCCACCAGCCTTCGCTTGCGAAGGCTGCCCGCCGAAGCCTCGGCGAAGGAGGGCAATAATCGGATTATTGTTCCCTAAAAGTTTTGTTACAAGCTACGGCTGGCTTCGCCAAAAATAGTTTGTAGTTTATAGTTGGTAGTTTGTAGAAGATTCTCCTGGATTATTTGTTGTGCATTCGAATCTTGAAACTCAGAAACATGAAGCACATAGCGTGGAACATGGAATATGAAGCAGAATTTAAACGACTAAATTCCTCCCCTTTTGGGGGAGGCTAGGTGGGGGTGAAGAAAAGAAAGTGGTGAGCTAGCAACAGCAAAAAATCAAAACGCTGGAAATTATGGTGCGTAGAATTTGGATTTGAAAATTATTTCGTAAATTACGAGACTTGAAAATTCGAAAATTTTGCGGTTCAAGCCTCGAATTAGTTTTGAGATTCGCGTTTTTACCCACTGACCCTCCGAACCCATGACCCATAACCAATGACCCATAACCACTGACCCATAACCACTGACCCTCCGAACCCATAACCAATGACCACTGACCCTCCGAACCATTAAACAAGTTTGCAATTTTTCTCAAATTTTGGTAGAATATGAGCGTTCCTTTACTGAGATTGTCTGAATTGAGATTCGCTCGTCGAATCAAAAATCTCTCAATCACTCATTCTTCAATCCTCGGATTGCTGAATGAAATCAGCACTGGAGCCAAAAACAAAAATA